>Ga0335078_10000095_pt1 | contig 159307 bp, 118 predicted proteins | sample Lox_Sample_32_FD_206711 | JGI IMG/M metagenome (GOLD analysis project Ga0335078, IMG submission 206711) | Soil microbial communities from Loxahatchee National Wildlife Refuge, Florida, United States - Lox_Sample_3.2 | ecosystem: Environmental > Terrestrial > Soil > Wetlands | place: USA... | reverse complement strand
GGCACCGGGTTCGGGGACACGCTGGTCACCGACGGCGCCGAGCCCGACACCGTGAAGCTGAACGCATTGGAACTCTGCCCGCCGGGGTTGACCACCGTCACCGTCCAGGTGCCAGCATCGTTGGCGTCGTTGAACGACGGGTCGATAAGCTGGGTGGAGTTGACGAAGGTCGTGCTGTGGCCGGCATAGGCGTTGCCCTGCGGGTCGTGGTAGGTGGCCGTGGCCCCGTTCAGGAAGTTGCTGCCGTTGATGGTCAGCGGCTGCGGACTGCCCGATCCCGGCACCGGGTTCGGGGACACGCTGGTCACCGACGGCGCCGAGGCCGACACCGTGAAGCTGAACGCATTGGAACTCTGCCCGCCGGGGTTGACCACCGTCACCGTCCAGGTGCCGGCATCGTTGGCGTCGTTGAACGACGGGTCGATAAGCTGGGTGGAGTTCACGAAGTTCGTGCTGTGGCCGGGATAGGAGTTGCCCTGCGGATCGTGGTAGGTGACCGTGGCCCCGTTCAGGAAGTTGCTGCCGTTGATGGTCAGCGGCTGCGCACTGTTCGATCCCGGCACCGGGTTCGGCGACACGCTGGTGACGGACGGCGCTGAGGCCGACACGGAAAAGCTGAAGGCGTTGGAGCTCTGCCCGCTGGGGTTGACCACCGTCACCGTCCAGGTGCCGGCATCGCTGGCATCGTTGAACGCCGGATCGACGATCTGGGTGGAGTTCACGAAGTTCGTGCTGTGGCCGGGATAGGAGTTGCCCTGCGGATCGTGGTAGGTGACCGTGGCTCCACTCACGAAGTTGCTGCCGTTGATGGTCAGCGGCTGTGCACTGTTCGATCCCGGCACCGGGTTCGGGGATACGCTGGCGACGGACGGCGCTGAGGCAGACACGGTGAAGCTAAAGGCGTTGGAGCTCTGCCCGCCGGGGTTGATCACCATCACCGTCCAAGTGCCGGCATCGCTGGCATCGTTGAACGCCGGATCGACGATCTGGGTGGAGTTCACGAAGTTCGTGCTGTGGCCGGGATAGGAATTGCCCTGCGGATCGTGGTAGGTGACCGTGGCTCCGCTCACGAAGTTGCTGCCGTTGATGGTCAGCGGCTGTGCACTGTTCGATCCCGGCACCGGGTTCGGGGATACGCTGGCGACGGACGGCGCTGAGGCAGACACGGTGAAGCTAAAGGCGTTGGAGCTCTGCCCGCCGGGGTTGACTACCGTCACCGTCCAGGTGCCGGCATCGCTGGCATCGTTGAACGCCGGATCGACGATCTGGGTGGAGTTCACGAAGTTCGTGCTGTGGCCGGGATAGGAATTCCCCTGCGGATCGTGGTAGGTGACCGTGGCTCCGCTCACGAAGTTGCTGCCGTTGATGGTCAGCGCCTGCGCACTGTTCGATCCCGGCACCGGGTTCGGGGATACGCTGGCGACGGATGGCTCTCCTGGCGTCGCTGTCACCGTCCAAACGACCGTGTTACTTTGGGCGCTGGTTTTGACATCGGTGTCCACCTCGGAATAAGTTCCGACCTGACTCTCCGTAAATGAAGTAAACGTATATTGTCCTGAAGAATTTGCGGTCGTCTGGCTTATGACTGTCGAGCCGTCTGGTTGAGTGATGGAGGCCTTCACGCCGCTGTTTGCGGTAGCACCGGTGCCGCTTTCGGTAAACTGTGTGCTTCCGCTAGTACCTGTTGTTGGCGAAATGCTCGCAACAAGCGTGGCCGCATTGACACTGATCCCGGTGGTACGCGCGTCCTTGTCACCGCCTGGGTCCGATACCGAGCAAGTAACCGTGTATGCTCCCCCCTGAGTTGGGGCAGACCATGTAACACTAGGACCGCTTCCGCTGATCGTCCCACCGGTCACGCTCCATGCATACGACAGAGACCCGCTCCCTTGATACTGAGCGGTGCAGAGTAAGGCTGATGTGCCACCAGGGCCTACCGTCGATGGAATGGGCGTCAATGACTGTATCTGAGGCGGAACACTAGGATCAAATACGGTTATAGAGATTTGCTCACTGGCGCTTTGGTCGGTGGCATCTACCACCAAAACAGTTGAGACAGTAGTTTGTGCCTGAGTAGGCGTGCCCGTCAATAAGCCGCTTTGCGTTAGAGTAATGCCCGCGGGAAGGCTGGACGGCTCCGTTGACCACGAGTACGGCGCTTGCCCGCCGGACGCAGTGAGGGTCTGCAGATATGCTTGTCCGAGACTTGCACTCGGCAGATTAGGCGGAGTGGTGATCACTAAAGACGTGTTGCCTGTGCCAACGGTAATTGCGGATAGAGCCTTCGCATAAGCCGCCGTGGCGTCCGATACCTCGACATAAAATGTAGAGGTTCCAACCGATGTAGGAGTTCCGCTGATCGTGCCGGTGCCAGTATCAATACTTAGCCCCGGCGGCAGACCGCCCTGACCTGAGCCGTCGGTGCTTTCTGTCGAGAAGATATAGGGCGGTGTGCCAAATGCAGCCGCCACATTAACGGCGTAGGGCACGTTAAGCTGAGCAGGAATAAATGAGAGGCTATTTGCAACGAGACTGACCGGTACCTTCATCCCGCTGGGCTGAATTACCAAGTAGTGCTGGTGCTGTTTGCTATTCCGCCACGAATCAAGAAACTCGGCCGTCGAGTAGGTATTAATATATTCTCCCCCAAGGGTATAGGGAGAACCGGGATATGGGTCGTTAACATAGACGTTTCCGCTTGGGTCGGAATCCATTCCGACAAGCACCATGTAATGCCCGCCGCAGTGACATGGGTGGTTCCCGCAGTCTGCCTCGGTGAGTTGCCGTCCATCCAGATAACACGCCTCTGGATTTTCTTGCTGGACTCGCATCTTGTAATGCACTGGAACAACAATAGGATACCCATTACCGAGTACGGTGCTGAGCGGGGCGAGTTCTTCAGTCGACCCTACCGGCTTTCCGTCTGGCGTGACGCTATACACTGTCGAAGAAATCAATCCCTGCTGAATGGAAATCTGTTCTAAAGTACTGAGAGAAAAACCATTACTTGGTCCATAGTAATCGAATCCCTCGAATCCACTAAAAGTACCTTGGTGGTAGAGACACGAGTGGCCAGCATATATTCTCCCATCCATTGTCGTGTACGTTCCTTCATCACACTCACCCGCACCACTTGTGAATGGCGTGGTTAGCAGATTCGGAGAAGTTGGAGCGGGGTTACACTCGGTGGCCACAGGATTGGGGTCTAGATTCTGCAGAAGGCTGGTAATATGCTGTGCCGATAGGCTGCAATCACTGCCGTTGTCTGCGCTTTGTGGAGTTGGGTAGTCGAAACAGTTGACACCAGACTGCTGGCAGCTTGAGTTGTTCTGGTTATTTTGGTAGAAACTCCGGACCATGAGATAGGACGCTGTTCCGCAGTTTGCAGTGTCTCCGCCGTTCTCCGGGTAGTGGCCCGGTGCCATCTGAAACATCCATGGCACGTGCCCAACGCATGTGCCGCTGGCTCCCGACGGCGGCCCGTTGTAGGCGAAGGTGCACCATTGGGTTCCAAGAGGTGAAGCGGAGGCATGTTTCTTTGAGCTATGCTTCCGCAGTTCGAGAATGGATCTAGCTCTTGCGCTACCCGACGACCTCTCACCAGAAGTACCAATGATGTAAGTAAATGATTCGAGGTCAACTCCAGCGGTGGCGTCTTTAGGGCCGAGGTCGCCATTGACTTGGTCTGTTACAACAAGATTCAAACTGCTTGAAGGGCCGCCGCCTGGCGCTGGGCTAGTCGCAATTAAAGATAGGGTGGTGTCTGATCCTAAGCTTGCGGCTGGTACTGTCGCGACCACCTGGGTGGCCGAGACGTAGGTCGTTGCCAGTGAGCCGGCCCCGGCTGAAACCGTTGTACCCCGCACAAAGTTTCCGCCGTAGACGGTGATCTGAGTGTCTGGGCTGCCTGGCGGGACCGTCGAGGGGTTAATAGAGCTCAAGAACGGAGTGGGATTGTTGACTGTAAAGTTTACGGGAGCGCTTGTTCCGCCGCCTGGGCTTGGATTGCTGGCCGTGACGCTGTGGGTGATGCCAACTGTTTGTTGCTGTGCTGAAATCGTGATTTGAATCTGAGTACTGGACACGAGCGTTGAAGTCACGGCTGTCCCATCCACTTTTATCGAAGTGGTATTGATGAATCCCGGTCCCGTGAGTGTAACAATCGTGTCCGGACTGCCAACCGTTGCAGAACTCGGCGACATGGTGGCAATTGTCGGTACCGGGTTAGATTGCGGCGGCGGTTGACCCCCATTGTTACTGCTGCTGCACCCGATTAGCGATGCCAATAGGACCGCAAGGGTGATATGCGCAACGGTGAAGAATCGCACTCGCACGTAACCTCCTTCTCAGGCGCGACAATGCTTGTTTCAGTGCGGCTACTGCGTCGCTACCTTCACAACGAACCGATACTAGCCACCGAATGCCGAGCAAGGTTGCAGAGACGCTACCAACCGTTGTGCAGGATCTCGACGAGAGCGCATAATTAAAAGCCACGCTACTGAAGCCGGTTCGGCCTCGCTTTTCTGGTCTTCACTTGTCCCTGGACTCTGTCTTACTCAAAGCGCACGTTCTCTTGGACGGGGGGAAGCGCTATTGCTCTAAAGATTATGGGCAGCAAAAACAACCGAATACTGCCCACATTGTTTACAATTGTCAATGACCGCGATCACATAGCGTGGGCTCCTTGCATGAGAATAGCGGCCTCCTTCCAGCATCAGCACTCTGCTCGCCAGTGCATCTTCTGTCGTAATATTGTCCCGACCAGGGTTTAGGCAACTGCCGGAACTCCTGGCAAATTCAGAAACGGCCCGTACTAGCATGAGAGTGTCAGTTTTTCGCCAGAATGTTCAACCACAGCCGATTCTGATGATTTGCAGATTCATGAGCCGAGATTTTCATGCTTTTTTGACCTCGGCGTGAGGCCGCATGGTCGGCGAAGACGGACAAACTGAGCGAGACAAAATCTTTCAGGAAATGCTTCGAAATCATCGCGGCCAGATCAGCGCACTGGTTCGCAGAGTGGTCCGTCCACACGAAGTGAAGGATGTTGAGCAGGAGGTATTTCTCGCCCTATGGGGAAGCACACCAAACGCTCCGCAGGATCCACCCGCGCGTTTTAGCTGGATTCGTGAATTAGTACGTCGTGTCTCCCTTGGCTGGGTGAGGAAGGAAATTAAAGACCAAGGCGGAAGGCCAGATCCAGTGGGATGTGGAGCCGTCCGGCCTGTTTTGTTAGGCATGGACGAGTCAGGAGTTGAAGCCGAAGCGGTGCTTGCTAGATCGTCGGAACATCTAGATCTCGAATCAACACTTATTAGTGAGCAGCAAGAGCGTTGGCGGCGAGCAACCCTCAGACGAGCTTTGAACGAGCTCACGCCCGAACTAAAAGCTGCTTACGTCGCAGTGAAACTGGACGGCCTAGGATCCGTAGAAGCGGCGTTAAAGCTGGGCATAGGCAGAAATACGCTCTTGACTCGAATCAGGGACGCAGCTGACAGGATAAACAAATGCTTGAATGTCGCCACCGTGGATGCTGCTGTTTGCGATTCCGCAGGGAAGCGCGTCAGCGCCCGTGTTCGCCTGGACACACTAACTGGTGCCAAGTCAATCTGTGAGGCGCATACCAACAAGAGAGATCCCGTCCGTTTCGAGGGCCTACAGCCGGGCGAATACGTCATTACGGCTGAGGCCGACGGCCATTCTGCTGCGCAGAAGATTATCAGCGTCCGCGCCGGGTTAATTGAAGTGCAAATAAATCTTCAACCCGACACAGCCAAGACAGCGTCCGAATGAGACTCCAATGTTGACCCACGAAGAACTACAAGCCTTCGCACGAGCTCCCGAACTGGTTAATGGCAAGGACGAACTCCTAGAGCTTGTCAGGCACGTCCGGGAGTGTGCCGACTGTGCTGGGGCATTCAAGTCGACCCTCGAACTGGAGAACCAGCTAGGTACGATTCGGAGGGAGTGGCGGCACCTCAACAACCGTGACCTTCGAAGACTTCATAAGCGTAGTGGGGGCACTTCGGATACTCCAGAGTCGTTTCACTTGGCAATATGTGACGATTGTGCGGAGCGCTACCGGAAGATTGCAGAACCCTCCTATTTCTTTTTTCGGCCGGTAGTCGTGGCAAGCGCCCTTTCGGTCTTGGTTGTTGCAACTAGCGTGACGTTCTTGAGCAGGCACGCCTTTGAAAGCAAGGCCGTATACCGTTCAGCGCCCAGGCTCGGATTATCTGTTCCCGAAGACAACGGCTCGATTGCGCCGTGGGACACGTTCCGATGGCAACCCGTTGCAGGTGCATCTTCCTATCAATTCACCGTCTACGATTCGCAGACCGGATCCATCGTATTGCAACGATCAACGGTCACGCCCCTGTACCTGTTTCAGCCCGGCGACGCGGCCCTCATCGCCGTCGATAAGACATACTCTTGGGAAGTAAAAGCCGATTCTCCCGGAACGGGGGCGGTGTTTTCCTCAAGGCGACGATTTCATCTTGCTCCGGGGCGGACGCCGCAGTCGAACCTCGAACCGGCCTACAGAGACCTCTCGGACGATAGGCGCAAAGAAATTGTAGTTCGAGTCCGAAAGGGGGACACGGCAGCTAGGCAAAGCACACTAGAAGAACTGCAATCTTACGTCTCGACACATCCCGCAGAAACGACGACAGACCGAGCATGGGCTCTTTCAGAGATGGCGGTGATCTATTACTACCTGGAGGACCGTCAACGTAGCGAAGACCGCTACCGCGATTCTCTTGTTGCTTGGCAAGCACTCGCGCGCTATCCGTTTATGTATGCCAAGACTCTAAGCAACTATGGATTAGCACTGCAGGACAATGGAAAGCTCGGAGAAGCACGTCAAGCGTACTTGGAAGCGGCGGCGATCCTTCGAACCCAGGCGTCGGATCAATCGCAAGTGGTACTCAGCAACACCCTATTGAATCTCGGCACTCTTCTTCGCCGAATGGGTTTTTACAACGAAGCCCTGAGCGCCTTAATCGAAACGCTCGATCTGGATGGAAAATCTAATCGGCCAGACAAAACCATCGCGATTGCACAGGACCTCACTGACATCGGGAACTTGTATGCAGATTTACAGGATACTTCACAAGCTTTGAACTATCTGAGACAAGCACACGATGAATTTGTCGGAGAAGTTGAATCAAGAAGAAAGCAACACCGCCCGTTGGCGGATATCTGTGAAGTGAATCAGGCATTTGCCGACACTTTGGGCAGCTTAGGTGACGCCTATGCTGAGAAGGGCGACATTCCAGGAGCAATCGAGTGGTATTCAAAAACCCAGGTTCTAGATGAACAATGTCATTCGGAACCCCATCAGGCAGCGCAGACACTCAACAACCTTGGAGAACTCTACATTCGCCACTTGCAGCAACCCGAAGCAGCAAAAGTCTACTACAAGCGCGCCTTGTCTCTAGTCAATCAGCGCTCGGTGGACGAAGCTTGGCGAACGTACTATGGCCTAGGGCTGGTCGCCCTGCGAACCGGGAAAGATACCGAGGCAGAAGGTTGGTTGGAGAAGTCCATAAGTGCTGTGCAAACTGTAGGTTCTTCAACGGCAGACCCCGAATCACTGCGCCACATATGGTCAAATCGAACTGCGCCCTTCTACCTTTTGGCACTCTTTCGCACACAACGAGACTCTGCGCCACGGGCTCTGGAGGCGATTGAGCGTGGGAGGCACCGGATTTGGCTCGAAAATGGACTGAACGAAGTTAGCTCTCCGAACTACGAGTGGAAACCGAATGATTCTCCTCCTGACACAGTAGGACTCGAGTATTTCTTTGGAGAGCAAGACGATCCCGTGCTACTTGTTGCGACGAGTAGTGAGGATATTCATGCTTACGAGCTCTCATCGGGAAAAGTGCTCGAACAACTTGTTTCGGCGGCAAACATTGCACTGGCGAACTCATCCACCACTAGCCAGCCTAGCAGCCAACTCCAGCAATTAGCCCGAGAGGTTCTTCCACCCAATGTTCTCGCCGGGCTTCGGAGCGGAACCCTTAAACGAGTTATAGTCAGCCTCGACGGCGCGCTCACCCAGTTTCCGTTCTCAGCTCTCGCGGTCGGAGAGGAAGGCAGGCCATACTTATTCGAACGTGCGGATGTCACGACCGTTCCTTCCCTCGAATGGTGGTTCCAGAAAGATCAACAGGTTCCGAGTTGGAGTGGAAGGGATGCTCTTGTGGTCGCCAACCCCATTGTGGACGAGACGAACGGCTGTACGGTACCCGCAAGTCTGGTGGACGACTTGCACTCCACCACACAGACTTTCCCGAGGTTAAGTTTCACAACCCGCGAAGCCGCGGCTGTGACGAGATTTGCCAGCTATGACTCAGTCGTTCTCTCCTCGGAACGCGCGAACGTGGCGACATTTCTAAAGTTGAATCCGCCGAATTTTAAGATACTTCATTTTGCGACTCACGCCCACGCAGGCGATGACCTGTGGAGTTCATTTATTTCACTCGGTTGCCGCGGTCAACTCGACGCACTCGTGGGCCGACAACTGTCATCCTTAAACCTCAAGCAACAATTGGTAGTGCTGAGCGCCTGCGGTGGATCAGCCGGAAAGTCACTATCAGCGATGGGTTCGGACAGTATTGCAAGCGGCTTCTTAATGGCCGGTGCGGCCGCAGTGGTGGCGAGTCATTGGCGTGCCGAGGACGACTCCACAGCCCAACTAATGGAGGCGTTCTACAGAGAATTAGCCAAAGGGGCGAAGGTGGACCACGCTCTGCGTCTAGCACAACTACAGCTCTTGAGGACTGCGCCACACTCCATCAATTCATGGGCCGCCTTCGAAGTATTCGGGAATGGCAATCTCATCGTACCGATCTCCCCCTCATGGCAAGTTCGTACTACAGAATTCTTCCGTCACCGCCGGGGCATCGTCGCTGCCACGACAGTCGCGCTTTTCCTCTTTGGCCTGGCGGGTTGGAACCGCTTGAGAAACAAAATTGCGGCAAACCGAACATTCGTTGACGAAAAGAGCCAAGCGCGTTAAGTTTGTGCGTTATTTGCGAGTCGCTAGCGGTTGCAGAGGATAAACATTCCGATTCTAGGAGACTGACGAATGAACAGGAGAATCGCATCCTTCCTAAGCTTAGCTATTGTTGTGCTCTGTAACGGCCTCGCGATTAACGCCTCAGCACAAGTGGCGGGGGCAAGCGCATTTCAGGGCAATCAGATCGGTCCCAACGCTTTCGTATCAAGCCCGAAAGGCGAGGTTTATCTTATTCTTAACAATCAGCTTTACCACAACGCGACAGACGAGGGAGACTCTTGGGACCGGCTTGTCTCTGATATTAAAGCGGTCGCGATTGATCCTAGCAACGAACGAGTGCTTTACGGACTTGACACGAAGGACCATGTCATAAAGTCGCTCGACGCGGGAAAGAATTGGATAACTCTGAACACCGGATTTCCAAATCTTTCCTTGCTGACAATATATGTGAACCCCGCAAATCCTCAGGAAGTGTTCGTCGGGAGCACGAGCGGATTGTTCAAGACTACCGACGCCGGATTCACATGGCATTCCGCCTCTTTTGGACTGGCGGTGAACCAAATGTTCGTCAACCCCAAGTCTCCTTCAAATCAGTACTTGCTTAGCGCTGGCTTGATCTTCATGTCAACGGACGGCGGGAGTACCTGGAAGAAGTCCGAGGCCGGACTGCCAGTCCGACTCGTCCGCGGAACAGCGCGAACCGCATCCAAGACACCTGCCTTTATCTCTTTGCTCGTTTTCGTTGACTGGCAATCTCCATTCTTAATAGCCACTACGTTTGAGGATGACATTGTGCGAAGTGATGACGGCGGCGTCTCTTGGAGGATTGTTGGCTCGGGCGAGTTGTCGGAGTCCTTTGTGACAGCTGCAGTCGGGAGACGCCGTATTGTTCTATGTTCGGCCAATCACCTTTATAGCTCTGGCGACGGAATAAGTTGGAAGAAAATAAACATACGAAGTGGCCGGAATACACCGGTGTCTTTTATGGGCGTCGTCGAGCATCCGAAGCAGGATGGACTCCTTTTGCATTTTCGGTTTCCCTCGGACGGTGAAATTACCAACGTGGGGACACAAAAGCGGGTGGGCTATTTGGATGCGAATGACGTGCTTGTTGGTCTTAACTATGGCGTCTTGGCCCACTCGGAGGTCGACAATATCTGGACGACTGTAAGCAATGGCAGGCCCGCTCTTTTTGCGACTACGTCAAATCTATCTGCATTAGACCAGGTGGATCGCTACACACGCCCGATATTTAGCTACATGTCCACAGACGACGGTCACTCATGGGAACTGCTAGGAAAGCCCGCATGTGGCGAGTCGATAACAAGGCCACGAGGTGCTGCCTCCGAGATGTGGGTCTATGGGGGCACGGAATGTGTTTCAAGGACTCAGGACGGAGGCGTGAACTGGCAGCACCTGCCAGGGTTTGAGTTCCGCTATTCAAATGGGGAGATGAGAAACCTCAGAGTGGACGCCAATAATCGAAATATTGCCTATTACACCGTAGGCGTGAATGAGCGTTACCTGTTCCGCTATCAGTATAATTCCGAATCCAAACAAGGCCAAGCCGTAGATCTGAAAACTCTCGCTGTAGATGTGTTGACCGACGAGGCCAATCCCTCGGCGCTCTTCACCGACACTGCTCGTCTGAGCACTGACGGCGGCTGGACGTGGACGGACAAATCGAGCGCCCTGGCCAGCGCTTGCAAGTGCGACATAGGCAAGCTTTATATCGGTCCTGCTAAGCTTCTGTCATTTCGGGGAGGAGAGATTCGTGCCTTGATTTCATACCGAGGCGATGCATTTAATGGTTATCCTGGAGCCATCGTGATTTTGAGGTCCCAAGATTCTGGCGATACGTGGAGTGTGATATCCCAGTTCGAGAGTCACGGACTTCTAAACGGTCCTTTCAGTAATCCAGATGATCCGATGAACACCTTCTTGGTTGCTCTGAGCGCAAAGGGAAAGCCCGGTGTTTTTGGTACGTCGTACACGCCAGACGCAGTGAGCGTCCTTGAAACCAGGGACGGAGGAACGACTTGGCATGAAATATACAGCCGTCCCGCCAGTGGTCAATTTCGCGGGGAAGATTTCATTCGCGGTGTGGCCCAGATTAGTAGATCCGGCGGACGGTCTCTTTTTCTTGCGAGCAAACAAGGTCTATTGAGGTCGGAGGACGAGGGACGTACTTGGAAGCCGCTCGGTGGCATCCGTTAAGGTCACCCCGCAAGCTTCGGGCACGATTGCGATCGCGATGCGACCGACATGCGCGCCGCTCTTGAGGGGCGCATAAGTCTAGGACGCGGGGCTGTCGTGTGATCTATGAGTATCAGTTGGTGGAGGCACAAGATGGTAAGGAATGTGGAGCGCACAATCGGTCGCTACCTGGCATATGCAGTCATACTTTCTACGCTGCTGCCAAACCTGGGTTGCAGCCGATCTCTTCCTGAGGCATACGGCGTTTATGCCGATACAAACCACGGTCGCATTTTACTTCAATCACACGGGGTACAAAGGGTCGGCAACATATTCAGCTATTTTTCGGGGCTGAATGGCCCACAGGGTCCGGAATGCAACTCTGTTAAAGACTTCATCGTATACGAGAAAGACATTAGCCCTAGTTCTTTGAAATTGGTTAAATTGACGTTCCTAAAAGAAGGCCAACTGTCGGGATTTGGTGCGACAACACGTGTCCGAGTCAATTTGTGGGTTCCCGGCAATGATAATTTTGAGTTCGATGTCAAGCCCGTGGAAGAGCATCGAGATATGTACATCATGGTCCCTCGTAGCCCGCTAGACCGAGGGTTTTACGCGCTCAGCATTGGTCGTTTTGTCGACAATAATGTGTACGATTTTGTCGTTGGTCGCGCTAGCGACTTTCCAAGTTATGCCGTGGCCGTCAAGAATCGTGACAACGAAGTCAGGGAGAGTGCTACCACTCTCCTCGCCAAGTTCAATGAGATTCTAAATCGCGGCAACTATCAACACTTGGAGGATGTTTATCGGCCCGGTGGCAACATCTTATCTGGCGCGGAGCTACAGGAGTTTACGACCGGCAATCAGACTTGGCTGAACAACGCAGGACAAATCCTGAAATCCGAGGTTACTGCCGTATCGCCGATTGACGAAAACAATGCACGTTGCACTGTGAGAACAACATACCAGAAGATAGGCGTACAAGAAGAGTCAATAACTGTTAGGAAGATTGGGGATCGGTATTTCGTGACTGAAATCAAGTGAAAGCTTGGCGCGATGCTGCTACGCGACTCAAGCGGTGTAATGTCCAAAACGTCGACAAAACCATTTCACAGCTTGCTGCTCCGCACTAGGCTCGATTTGACCCGGCGAGGCGAGATCTTAGGCTTTGCAGAGGCGGATTTGTCCGGCGTCAGGCTTTGTCCCTATTCCCCTTTTACTCCTCGGTTTATGATTTGCAGCATCGTCTCATTAGGGCTCACGGTACTGTCGCCCAAAGGCGTTGCCGTTAGGTCATCGGCTCTGAACTCGGCTACGGCAAGAGCGACGGGTTCATAAAGAGAGTCCGCTTTGGACCTCGACAGCGTTCGGAATTCCCTCAGCATCGGTGAACGAAAACGCGGCAGCGTGGCAGCGGGATCGCCCATCCGGGAATTGTACAGCCTCTGTTCGCCTTGTATTCGCCTACGGGCGGAAGAGCCTTTCGCGAGATCCCGTCACGTTCCGTCGCTTTGCTGTTGCACAACCCAACAGTCGTGGACTACCACGCAGAACGTCGCGGGACGAGTCGGCCAGAATGCCTGTCCCGAGCGGGTTTTCACGGACAACGAATCGAAACTTTTTCTGCGACTTCAAGAAACTTTACAAGGCTCAGCGGGTTCTAAGCTGGTAACCACTCGTCGCTTCACGAACAAATGGCAGCACGAAACACCTGGTGTCACCGAACTCTTGATCGGGGCTTGGAGCAGTGTTCCCCAACGTCGAAATTCGGCACCTGCACGCGGTCATTGTCGTGGCCGAAGAGCTAAGCTTTACGCGGGCCGCGCACCGACTGCACATCACCCAACCTGCGCTTACCAGACAGATCATGGACCTCGAAAAAGAACACCGATTCCACCTTTTCACCCGCTCTAAACGACGGCCCGTGGAGCTTACCGACGCCGGACGCATTTTCGTACAGGAAGCCAAGTCTGCGCTTTTCCACACAGAGCGGGCAATTCACCTAGCTCGTGCGACTCACGAGGGAGCAGACACCGTCCTGCTGATCGGGCATTCGCCCTATGCCGATCCCGCTTGGGTTGCGGCCATCCTCGCGATCCGGTTGCCCTTGTTCCCTAAGCTCCGCGTCCAAACGACGGGCCAATTCTTCCCAATGGAACTGGTGCGAACCGTTATTACCGGCGAACTAGATTTGGCCCTCGTGACAGCACCGCCGCTGGATGCCCAGATTACGGCGGCAGCGTTTGATCGCGCTCCGCTTTATGCCGTTCTACCAGCGACCCATGCCGCTGCTAATCAAGACAGCGTACTGTTACGAGACTTGGCAAAAGACGAATGGATTCTTTTTGGACCGCGGGCCCATCCGATCATGCATGACACGATCCTGAACACCGCACGGTGCGACGGAATCGCTCCCAAACACTCCCACGACGTACTCGACCCCCAGCAAGCGGTTCACTTGGTCTCTGAACACGTTGGAGTGGCCATTCTCCCTAAGCCTACGGCCCTGGGTCTCCGAGCTGAAGGTGTTGTCGTAAAGCCGCTGTCGGATACAGCATTGTGCTTTGAAACCTGTGTGGTCCTGAGATCTGATGACATGTCGCTCATGGTGAACGAGTTTGCTCGGGTATTCCTTCGCAAGTATTGCCCCAAGCCTCTGCCGCCTAAACAGATGGATCTGCCGCTCCCAGCCTGATTCCCATTCGAAACCAACACTCTATCTCAAGAAAATGAGGACACTCTTGAGGATGTGGATGACGCGACTGCTGTCAGTTGAAACGGGCTTTTATAACCGGTAGGAATGAGCTCCATACGAAAAGTAATTAGACAACTCGCGAATCAGGAATCAAACTGGTAAACAATCCGGCTCTTGACGCGTGCATGCTTGACGGTCGGACACATCGCGGGTCAGCCGCGACAACCCGGCTTGTTAGCCTAGGATGTCCGCTCTTCGGAGTTGAACGACTGTGCGAAAAAAACATGACCCTTGCTGAGCAGTTGCGCTCGAAGAAGAAGGCCCTGACGGTCGAGGAGTTGGCCGATCTGCTGGGCATCGCCCTGCGGACTCTCTATAAAGAGGTCGAGGACGATCACATTCCCTTCTTCCGTGTGCGGACGTCCATCCGCTTTGATCCCCATCAGGTAGCGGATTGGCTGGAGATGAAAATGCCGCCGCATTCCATTAGAACAGAACGCCATCCCGAGGCCAGCGTTCGGGCTTAGCGCGGTTCATCCCAGTTCCTTATACGTGTCCATGTCGTTCGTGGATCGGGTTGGACGCAGAGTCCATATCGAGTACGGCGATTCCTGATCGTGAAATTCAGCGACGAGAGCAAACCGGACCCGGGGGGCTCACTTCCTTAAATTTCTTGATCCAAGCTCGTTATTGTCATTACTTCCTTATCCTTTTGCCTCTAGCTCCCCTCTCGCTTGCGACCCCGCCCGGCAAGGTTCACTGGGAAGTGGAAGTCGTCCGAGGAGCATCCTCTGACGACGGTGCGATCGCGTTATCGAGTGGTCTAGGCTTCCTCCCAAAAATCACGACGCTGCACCCCGGCACGTAAAAGAATAGTCTTTCCTCAATCCACGCCAGCACCGCAAATAGGCGGACTAGCTTTCCAGAAGGATTTGCATCATCGAGAAATGTGCTCGGGATCAGATTCGTGATTGAGTGGATAGAGAATACCTGCTCAGACTTCAAACTGCAGGCGGCCAAATCCTCTACTAGACCTTTCCTGGTGAATAGCCGAAGGTCCATATACACCGGGTTTTCGTCATTGCCAAATGGATACTGAACCGCGATATGGGCTTTAGGTGACGAAAACAACGCGCCGAGAGCTTCCTGTAAAGTCGTTTCAAAGTGCATCGCGCCGAATAAAACAGGGTCCAGAACGGTCCACAACAAATCAAAATTGTATTTTGCGTCCACTTCGAGAGCGAAACTGCCTCCCGGCTTTAACACTCTGGATATCTCTTTCAGTGCCTTCTGGTAATTGTCGATGAAGTTCAGAGTGCTCCCGCAGCAGCTAACATGATCGAAAGAGTTGTCTTCGTAAGGTAATTGGACCGCGTCGGCACACCCGAAGATGGGGGGGGTGTAGGCTAGGGACTCGAACTTCGGGCTGAGCAAAGCTGCGACCCGACGGTCGTAGCGACTAACAAAAGGAAAGTGCGGCTCAAACAGGCTGCAAGGAAACTCCTTACGAAAAAACTCCGCTTTCCGCCGGGCTACCCCTACCAACTCGTCAGAAATGTCTATGCCGGTAACCTCAGATCCACTCAGTGCGTACAGGAATGACTGCAATCCTGTGCCGCACCCTACATCAAGGACCTTTCTCGGAGTCGGCTCCCATTGGGCAATCACGTGCTTAGAAATCAGGAAATGCAGCCGTGAAAAGAGCCATGCGTACCAGAGGTCACGTAGGTCGTCATACTCCTCCGACATTTGATTAAAGATGTACCGCACTCTTTCGTCGGTCACCGTCATCGTTTCAGAAGACTTGTTAGCCATTTGAGCCATTTCCAGTGATTGATTGAAAAATCGATCAACGTCGCGGCAACTCCCAGAGCTGCTAACGCGCCCCCAATTCGATAGATGAGTTGAATCGACTCGGAACGTATATTGAAGGACCAGGAACCGTCATTCTCTCGTTGCCAGAGTCGGTGAGACAAGTAGAGCCGCGGTACAGAAATCCTTTTTTGGAGTTCCTCCTGTATGTGAGTTTTGCGACGGGGATCATGCCCATCGATTGCAGCCTCTAATCTCTTTAGTAATGAGTGCATCCCCAGAATCGCCGAAGCTGCATCTTCAACATCACACCAGGCTTTCTTGTCAGCGATCCACTCAAACCATCGCAGAGTTTTCGACAGAAGTTCGGGATCGGAAGTCGGAAATGAATTTCCTTCCGCCAGTATCCACAGAATCTGTCCGTTTGACCACACTTCACCAGTCCAGAGCCCGTCCTTCGACTCACCTAACACGTCAAGAAGGTACCGAATGGCCTTCTCGCGTTCCTCGGCTAACTGCTCATCGTCATGTGACTCGAATTTTATCTTGCCCAAGTTTTGGCAGATCAGCAAGAAATACGCCGTGTGATGGGGTGCGATGATGCGACCAGACCGATCCTGATAACTAGCCAACCAACGGACAGCAGCCGGAACGTCGACTTTGGCAGGACAGAGTCCTGTTCGCAAGATCGCAATCAACGCCCACGACGTCTCCCAATGTTCATCGTGCCAGTTGCTCCTCCCATTCAGCGAATACTTATCTGCAATCCACGCCAATGCCTTCTGGACCGACGCATCCTTGGGCGAGATTCTAAACCTCATGAGAGCCAGCAGACACATGGCGGTGTCCCAAATCTCCTCGCTCCATGACCCGTCTTCTAGTTGCACGTGAGAAATCCACTTCTTAACGGCTTCACGCCATGGCGAGTCTGGCTTGCATAGAGTCTCTAAACACATCGCTGCAAGAGCGGTAGCGCGAGCTTCCTGCCAATGTCCGTCCCTGCTACCCTGCTGAAATATGTATGAGTACGCTTCCGTGACGACCGAGTACAGTCTTTCAGTCGCCTCCTCAATGAAGGCTCTCTCAGCCACTGGTCGAACCGTAGCACTCATAAGCGGGCCTCCAACCCAGGATCGTCATTAACAAACACTGCTTTGGGCTCACTGGGCCTGGGCGTCGTTTAGCGGATTCCGTCTAAGCCTAATCGTTCGCCGAAGAGATGACCAAATGATTTTTTTCGGGACACCGCCGAGACAGCTTTCTCTACGATGAGTCGGCCAAGAATGACTCAATAATCCGGCAAGTTCATGAATTCTGACTCTTCGGACGACAAATGTTCCTAGGCGAACGCTGCGAGGCTCCCCTTGTTGATCCGGGCCTGAACATCACTGTTACGCACGCCTTTGAGATAGACCATCGTCGAGGCGATATCCCGGTGTCCCATCCATTGCTGGAGGGTGCGGATGTCGATTCCATCCTGGAGGTGGCGCGTGGCGTACGTGTGACGGAATTTGTGCAGAAACCAGCGGCCGCAGTACGGACCTTCAGCACAGCGGTTGATCCTTACTTCCCCGTATTCCAACTTGTGCGCCACAGCGCAATGACCGCAGTTCAATTTAGCGCGATGTGCAACCGCCTTGAGTTTCTCCAACATCGCCCCGTCTGGCCGGCCAGTGGCACTCGGAAAGAGAGGATCGTCTGGGGTCGCATTCGTGGGACGGAAGGCCTTGAGCAACACGATGAGTTTTTGGGGAACCGGGACCTCTCGCTCCTCCCAGTTTTTGGGATGAAATCCCCAATGTGGTTTAGCCGTTACGCGCACGGCCATGTGTTTGAAATCGACATCGCGCCAAGTCACGAACCGGCCTTCCGCGTCGCGAAATCCTGACATCAGATAGAACTTAAACCGGACTTCCTCGGAATTCGTGCAGGCTCTGAACAGCTTCGCTAGTTCGAAGTCTTCATAAATCGGCCGCACGGTTTCGACGAAACTAGGCCAGTCGGCGGCATTGAGCAGTTTGGCCTTCCCGTGCTGCTTCATTACCTGTGAGATCACGACCAGCTTGTTGTAGATGCTTTTGCCCTTCTGCCCTTGCTTCAAACAGTCGGTGGCGAACTCGAGCAGATCCTGACGCTCCACCTCATCTATGAAGATCTTGGTGCAGAAAACACCGAAGGAGTCGAGGATGGGACGGTATGTACGGAACGTTCGCAATGAGCGGTGATAGCGGACGTAATTCTTGTACGCATCGAGGGCGTGCCCCAGCGTCGTTCGCTCCTGGGCTACTTCGACCACTGGCGGCACCGGAATAATTCCGTTGCGCGCGGCGTCCAGTGCGGCCTGCTTCGCCCGCACCTTGTCGGCGGCGGCGAAGCCATTTGGCCCAGCGGCCTCACGATACCGCTTGCCGCCTTCCCACCATTCGAGGTAGTAGCTGCCTTCGGCGTGGACCTCGTCCCGACCCTCGACCATCACATGATCGCGCCGAACCCGACCCTTGCTGTCGAAAAGCGCCGGAACGAGCGTCCAGGTTGCGCCAGCCGGGGTGGAAATCTTGATTTTCTTGAGGAGTTTGACGTGGGAGATCTTGGGCATTTGGCGGTTCCTCGTCTGAACCGCCACCATATTCGCCTACAAGGCTTCTAAATGCAAGTAAACAAATGCATGCCGTGACAGGGCAGCGTTCTAACCAACTGAACTACGTCCCCACATGCGCGATGGATCTCTCCTACGCAAAGCACTTACCAAGCGTTTCCCGGCCTTGACCTAACCTGTCCTCTGGGGCCTCAGTACTGGCGTTGCGCTGTCAGTGCGTCGAGTGCAAGTATAACAGGCGGTTCCGGTTTCTGTCGCTCGCGCCCGATTGCGTTGACCGCAGAAAGCGTCTTTGATTCAGGCGGCTTTGGGATATTGAGTGTCAGCGCGCGCCATGAGAGCCATCACTTCGTCGAGCGAAGCAATGTCAAAGCTCATCGAATCACAGCTTTCCAGCCTGTTTCTTACAGAGGACCTCGGGTTGAACAGCTTAAGTTGAATTCCCTGGTCAAACGCCCACTTCTGTAGAACCGCGAGCATACCAAGAGCGCCACCCTCGATCGCGTAGACTTCAGTCAGGTCAAGCACTATGGTTCTGGCATCTGCCTGCGACATGACGGCCCGCCGTAACTCGAAAGCCGCGTCGCTACGCACAATTCTTCCTTCGCATTCGATTAACGCGATGTCGCCAATGTTCTGAACGTGCAGAGTCAGCATGCCGTCTCTTCAGCCTTCCCCTGCCTGGAAGTTCGAGATAGCGCTTTGGAGCAAATGCTGAACACCTAGACAATGGCAATTATTTCCAAAAAACGCCCGACAGGTTCTATCCACTTCATGGTTCACCCGCAATCGATGGGAATGGAAAGCAAAAGCCTTGCCAGGGAAAGAGTCCCTTTGTTTCCCGTGCGATACGACGAAGAAGAGGTTGAAGAACCGTGATAGCGTTCGCCATCATACGGAAAAAATTGCTTTCACAGTGCAGTTTGTTTGGGGATTCTTACAGATTCCTCGGAGTATTCTTCCTCCCGTCTTAACCTCCTACGCCTTCTGATTGCGAGGGTAAAAATCGGCTCGCTTCCCGATTCCAACAACAACTCGTCCGCCTGAAACCGCATCGTAATTTGACTCGGGTACTGAATCTTGAGCAACGACCTTGAAAATGATCCTTTTGCGACTGAAATGGTTGGCGCTATGCTTCGTCGTATTGGAGCCGCTAGCCAGGACCCAGATCGTAACTCAGGGTCCTCAATCCCTATTCAACGGGCAAAAGGTCGCAGCGATTGACCTTATCGCGAACCCGCATCGCGATTTGGAACCCCTGGCTCCGCTCGTAGCGCAGAAAGCCGGAGAGCCATACTCTCAAGACAAGGTCCAGGCCAGCATCACGGCTCTTGAAAAGACCGGTCAATTTACGAATGTTGCCGTAAATGTGGTCCCGGATGCTTCTGGTTTGCGGCTGGACTTCCTGCTCGAACCGGCATATTACCTTGGCCTGACCAGTTTTCCCGGAGCCGCAAAGACTTTTACCTATGCCCGTCTCTTGCAGGTTGCGAATTTTGCGGACGAGGACCGCTATGATCCGGCCCGGGTAGCTGCAGCTGAACAGACACTCGAAGATTTCTTTCACCACAACGGATATTTTCAGGCCAGCGTTCACAGCCAGACAGAAATTGACGATGCCCATCAGTTAGTACATGTGACATTCCTCGTTAGATTGCACAGGCAAGCCCGCGTGGCCAGCGTAACCTTCGATGGCCCGGGTGCAACCGAGGATATCCGCCTGCAGCATTCCATCCGCTCGCTTCGCGCGCGTTTCACCGGGGGAATTCTTAAGCCGGGAAAACCTTATTCGCCCGAGCGTATCAAGTCTGCCATCGCCCACATCCGCCGGGCCCTGTCTCAGCAGCACTACCTGGCCAGCCAGGTCCAGGAGGTCCCCCCGCAATATCACGCCGATACCAACCGCGTGGACGTGGCATTCAAAGTTGAACCGGGGCCCATCGTAAACATCTATGTCACAGGCGCACACCTTACGGCGCTGCCGTTCGTTTCCCGCTATGAAATGAACAAACTGATTCCGCTCTACTCCGAACGAGCAGTCGACCGTGACCTGGTGCAGGAAGGCAAGGATAATCTTGCGGATCATTTCCAGAAGAAGGGATACTTCGATGCCCAGGTTCACGCTGAGTTTCAGCGCGAAGGGAACCAGATTCGGGTGACCTATCAGATTGAGAAAGGTAGAAAACAGAAACTCGGCAGTATCGACTTCCGCGGAAGCGGGGAAATTCCGGACAAAGACCTGCTCGCTGTCGTGGTCGTGAAGAAATCTCATTTCTGGAACCACGGAAAGTTGAGCCAAAGGCTTCTCAAGGAGAGCGCCGCCAACCTCGAGTCCCTCTATCACGACCACGGATATGAGGAGGTCAAGGTTACGCCCCAGGCCATCGAGCGCGACCGCAAAGTCATCAATGTCGTGTTCAACATCGAAGCAGGGGCCCAAACGATTGTCGGCGCCTTAGACGTCTCTGGAAATGACAACATTCCCTACGCCCAGCTAACGGCCCCGGCAGGATTTCAACTGCGCGCGGGCGCACCGTTCTCGCCTCGAAAACTCGCGGATGACCGAAATCGCATTTCCGCAAATTATCTCAATCAGGGCTTCCTCAACGCGGAAGTCAAAGCCGTGGTAAACCGCGATGCTTCGGATCCTCACCGCCTGAACGTCACCTATGTCATCTCTGAACACCAAAAAGTGCGCGTGGCGGGCATCCTGTACTTCGGACAAAAGCGGACGCGATTGTCGCTGATCCGCAAGACGGCAAAGATCAAAAGCGACGGGCCAATGACAAAAGGCGAACTGCTTCAGGCCGAAAGCCGGCTCTATGACCTCAACATTTTTGACTGGTCAAGCGCCGGCCCGCGCAAGCCCATTACCAACCAGACTGACGAAACCGCCGTGGTCAAGGTGCATGAAGCCAAGCGCAATGGAATCACGTATAGTTTTGGGTTCGAGATTTCGCATCGTGGCGGAAACATTCCCAGCGGCACTGTTGCCGTGCCCGGCGGACCCGTGGTCCAACTCAATGGCCAGCAAATCGCGCCAAGCCAGTCCACCTTCGCGAGCCCCCGCGGCTCCATCGAATTCAACCGGCATAACATGCGGGGAGTCGGCGAAACCGCCAGCGCATCGCTTCTGCTTTCGCGCCTTGATCAACGTGCGATTGTCTCTTATGCCCAGCCGCACTTCATCGGCAGTCAATGGAGTTCGCTCACTAGTTTTTCCATTGAGCACAATACCGAAAATCCGCTTTTCGGGGCCAGCCTGGGAGATGTTTCTTTTCAGGTTGAGCGCCTTCTGAATCGCAAGAACAACACGCGCTTTCAACTCCGGTACGATTTCAACAAGACGGTTTTGTCCCAGTTGATCGTGCCCGCACTGGTGTTACCGCAGGACCGCAACATTCATCTTTCAACCTTCTCAGGGACTCTGCTACGGGATAGCCGGGATAAGCCCCTCGATGCGCACCACGGAATGTATAGCATGCTCACGCTAGGCATCTCGCCTACGGAACTCGGTTCCAGCGCCAGCATTGCCAAGCTTTTCGGACAATACGCTTTTTATAAGCCGCTCCATTCAGTGGTCTTTGCCAACAGCATTCGCCTTGGCTTCGTTAAGGCTTTCTCTGGCAGTTTCGTTCCCACCAGCCAGCTCTTTTTCTCGGGAGGCGGCAACTCGCTGCGCGGTTTTCCCATTGACGAGGCCGGCCCGCAGCGTTTAGTCCCTTTTTGTAACGTGCTGACCGGTCAGAACGGATGTGTGGATGTCACCGTCCCCGTGGGTGGGCGGCAACTCTTCATTCTGAACTCGGAAATTCGTTTTCCGCTCGGCATCATGAGGCCTCTCGGCGGCGTCGTTTTCTATGATGGCGGCAACGTCTACAGCGCGATCAATTTTTCCAACTTCGTCAACAACTACACGAACACCATCGGCATCGGCTTGCGCTATGCCACACCGATTGGGCCGGTCCGCATCGATATCGGAAGAAATCTCAACCCGGTACCCGGTATTACTCCAACTCAGTACTACATAACTTTAGGGCAGTCGTTCTAGAAACACCATGCGGTCGAAGAAAACAATTCTCTGGATCCTCGCAACGCTTGCGATTCTGATTGTGATCGCTCTTGGCGGCGGATATTTCTATTTCCAAAGCGATTCATTCCGGCGCTTGGCGATTGACAAAATTGTCGCCGAAACCAACCAGGCCACAGGTGGGCGGGCCCAGATTGCCGCCCTCGATTTTCAGCTGTCCACGCTCACTGCACATCTCTACAAGATCGTTCTGCGAGGCAACGAGCCGCCGGCGGCGCCTCCATTGTTCCAGGTTGACGAATTGACCGTCCGATTGAAACTCGAGTCCGTTTTTCATCGCAAAGTCACTCTTCGCGAGTTAATCCTCGATCACCCGGCGTTGGTCCTAGATGTGAATCAAAAGGGCGAAAATAATATTCCGCAAACCCCGCCAGGCAAGTCTGCGGGCAACACCAGCATCTTTGACCTCGCTATCCGGCGCTTTGCCATCAATCGGGGAGAAGTCACCTACAACGATGTGCGGACTCCCCTCGAGGCCGATCTTCATGATCTGAAAGCAGCGGCTGACTACGCATCTCTGCTCCGCCGCTATCGCGGGTCGCTCTCCTACACCGATGGTCGCGTACGTTGGGGCCTGTACGCTCCGATGTCGCACAGCCTAAGCGTCAGCTTCAGCGCCACACCGTCAGGTCTGACGCTGGAATCCGCAGTCATGAACTTGGCCACTTCGACCGCCACGCTGCACGGCGAGATCACCGGCTACACCAACCCGCGCGTCAGCGCTGATTATGACATTCGCATGCACACTGCGGATTTCGCCGCCATCACACGTTTAGTCAAGCCAGCCGGCGCATTGCAGCTTCAGGGCAAGCTTGTTTACGAGAACCAGCCAAATCGTTCCATGCTGCGGAATGTCACAATACATGGTGAAATCGGCAGCGATGCTCTTTCTGCAACTTCACCGGACGGCCGCATTGAGCTTCGCAAACTTCGCGGCCAATATCAGCTGGCCAACAATTCCTTTCAGGCTGAGGGCATCGAAACCGAGCTGCTGGGCGGAAGTATCAAGGCTGCTGTCTTTGTCCGTAATCTTGATACCACGCCTGTCGTAAGGGTCCACGCGCTTCTCAGCCGCATTTCGCTGCATGCCGCACAATTGTCCATTCGTAAGCGCGAAGTTAACCAGGTTGCACTTACGGGTCTACTTGACGGTACAGCCGACGCAAACTGGTCGGGCAGCACGAGCAATATAAAGGCCAAGTCCGATTTGACTTTGTGGCATTCTGCGCTCCCCAGCCATTTAACCCGCGCTATCCCCGTAGAGGGCGAGATTCATGCGGCTTACGACTCCCCAAAAAATGTCCTGGCCGTCCGGCAAACAGTTCTTCAGATTCCTTCGGCTGTGCTTACTGCAGAGGGTCAGCTCAGCCGCCATTCCCGTTTGCGAGTCGGCCTGAATGTGAACGATCTCCATCAACTGGTCTCGCTGGTTTCAGCGTTGAGACCAACCTCCACGGCTGCCCCCGCCATCTCCGGCGCAGCCATGGTGAACGCCACGATTGCGGGATCGGTAGACCGGCCACAAATTTCTGGCTCGCTCGTCATCAGGAACCTTCAGGTTGAAGGAAGCAATTGGAAATCAGCGCAACTCTCAATCCAGGCCAGTTCGTCGCGCGTCGCTATTTCAAACGGTGTTCTCACCAACGCAGACCACGGCCACGCCTCTTTTGCCGCTACCATCGGACTGCGCGATTGGGCCTACTTCCCTTCCAGCCGCATTGACGCGAATCTTTCCTTGCGTCAAATGCGGATCGCCGACCTGCAGCACCTGGCCAACCTTCACTACCCAGTGAGCGGAGAACTTTCGGCGAATCTTTCTCTGAGCGGCTCCCAAACTGACCCACGCGGATCGGGTTCGCTCGACATTACGAAAGCACAGCTTTATGGTGAACCGGTCCAAAACTTTGCCGCAAACTTTCACGCAGAAAACGGTTCCATAGAGTCCACCCTGAAGGTGACGAACCACGCCGGTTCAGTCGCTGCAAACCTTGCCTATACGCCGGAAGCTAAGGCTTACCAGTTCCATTTGGACGCTTCCGGTATCGCCCTGGACAAGTTGCATACGATCGCGGCGAACAGTTCCGCAGTTCGCGGTATTTTGGTTCTCTCAGCGAGCGGCCAGGGTACGCTCGACAATCCTCAATTGACGGCAACTGCTCAGCTATCTCAACTCCAGGTTCAGCAGAAGCCGTTGGGAGCGCTAAAGGGGACAGTCCAGGTGGCGAACCAGCGAGCCGACCTTTCCGTCGATTCTCAACTGGTCGATGCCACGGTGCGTGGCCATGCTCGAGTGAATCTCACCGGGAACTACGAGACAAATGCTTCCCTCGACACGTCAGCCGTTTCGCTTGCGCCTCTAGTAGCCAAGTATTCGACTGCCGCACTCCAGGGCTTTCAAGGCCAGACTGAATTGCACGCAACGCTGAACGGACCGCTCAAAGACAAAACCAAACTCGAAGCGCACCTTACAATTCCAACGTTTCAGGCCAGTTACCAAACATTGCAGATCGGGGCTACAGGCCCGATTCATGCCGATTATTCCCACTCCGTGCTCACTTTGCAGCCCGCTGAGCTTCGCGGGACTGACACTTCAATTCGCATCCATGGCAGCATTCCCCTGGCCGGCGCCGGAACTCCCACTCTGACCGCGCAAGGTACGATTGATGCCCGCATTTTTCGCATTGCTGATCCTGACCTGAAGAGCGCCGGGAAGATCGATCTGGACATCCGCACCGCAGAGAGCACGGGTCATCCCGAACTCCGGGGACAAATTCACTTGCAGGATCTTTCGCTCGCGACCGATGCGTTTCCGCTGGGCATTGATAAGGTAAATGGCACGCTTGACCTTAATCATGATCAGGTGCAAATTTCGCATCTTGTGGCGGAAGTCGGCGGGGGTGAAGTTTCGGCCCACGGGTCGGTTACCTACCGGCCCAGCCCACAATTTGATATTGCCTTGAATGGAAAATCGATACGCCTGCGCTACCCCACCGGCCTGAGAAGCACGTTCGACACCGACCTCACCTGGGGCGGCACGCTGCAATCCTCAACTTTGACGGGGCGAGTGCTGGTGGATGCGCTCGCTTTCACGCCAGATTTTGACCTTGCCAGCTTTGGCGATCAATTTAGCAGCAATGTCGCAGTGCCATCGCAACCGGGTTTTGCCGACACCATCAACCTGCACGTCGGCGTGCAATCAAAGGACAACCTCAACGCTACAAGCACTCAAATCAGCATCAGTGGAAACGCCGATCTTCAAGTGCTCGGAACGGCTGCCAATCCGGTCGTCACTGGAAGGACGGACTTAACCTCAGGAGAGCTCTTTTATCGCAACGTCCGCTATCAACTGCAGCGTGGGATCATTACCTTCGATGATCCCAACCAGACCCGGCCGGTTCTCAACGTCTCCGTAACCACCAATATTGAGCAGTACAATTTGACCCTGAACTTGCGCGGTCCATTCGACACCCTTACCACTTCCTATACTTCCGATCCGCCTCTCGCCACCGCCGACATTATTAATCTCATCGCCCGTGGCAAGACCAGCACCGAGCTTGCCGGCCAGAGCCAGAGCACCGATTCGATGCTTGCCTCCCAGGCCGCCAGCGCCCTCGGCGGCAGCGTGCAGAAGCTCGCGGGACTTTCCAGCTTGCAAATTGATCCCGAACTGGGTGGAAACAATGCGAATCCTTCTGCGCGCGTCGGATTTCAGCAGCGCGTAACCAGGAATTTTCTTTTCAGCTTTTCCACCGACCTGACGCAGCCCGGCCAGGAAATCGTTCAGGGCGAATACCAGATCAACAAGCGCTGGTCGGTCAGCGTGACGCGCGATCAGTTAGGAGGAGTTGCGGTTGACGGCCGTTTGCATACCAAGTTCTGAATGGCACCGCAGTTCAAGCTGCGCGATCACGAGTTTGAACCGCCGGAGCGCCTTTTTCGGTTTTCCCGGCTTTTCTTGCAGGTAGCGCGCCTCTGGCAGTCTGTTTCGCCAGCTCAGCATTCAATTCTGCTCCCACCAATAAAACGAATGAACTCCAGTACAGCCAGGTCATAAGTGCAATAAATCCGCTGAGCGTTCCATACAAGTAGTCGTAGTTTGCAAAATGCCGGAAGTAAATACCCAGCAGGTACGAAAGCGCAAGCCAAAATGCCACCGCCAGCACCGCGCCAGGCAGGGTTGCCGAAAAGCGCTGCTTCACGTTTGGCGCCAGAAAGTAAATTGCCTCCACAGCAACGACGCTGAAAGTCACGGCGATGGTCCAATGAAGAACCGGCCACATCGCAACGAACACCTGAGACAGGTCAACTCTCGCGGCAAGCCAGGTGGCGAATCTCGGACCTAGGATCATCACGCACAGAGCAGTCGTCAGGAGAATACCCGTGAAAAGGCTCAAACCCATTGCCAGCAACCGGGTTTTCCAAAAAGGACGTGGATCATCAACGTCGTAGGCGATATCAAGTGCTTCTATCAAGGCATCAAACGCCGCTGAGGTCACCCACAACACGGCCACAACGCTGGCTGAAATCCATTCTGACCTGTTGCTTGACGTTGCCGCAGCCAAGATCGCTGCCAGGACCCGCATCGTCGAAGCGGGAAGAAGGCGGGTCATCAAGTCGAGTACGTGTCCGAATAAGTTTGGGAGGGGAAACACTGCCATGAAGGCAGAAAGAAATATCAATGCCGGGAAGGCAGCCAATACAAAATAGTACGAGAGTGCAGCGGCGGCTTGAAATGCATGGTGGCGAAGGATATCCCGGTAGGTGGCCCCAACCGCGCGCGAGATGTCCTCCAATGCCATGGCCGTTAGATGTGGGCAAAGGGCGAAGTGGGAGGATTTCCGTCATTTCGTCTTCAGTGGTCCTGGCGTACACCTAAGCAGTTTCACCGATTCCTTTGTGCTTTGTCGCTCTGTAAAATCGGGGCAGTGTTTGTAATGAGCTCCGGCGGTCTCGTCCTTGGTTCATTGAGGAGTGACTGCACACGGCGGCCCTTGGCGGGCCTTTGCAGTTTGACCGGCTTGGAAGCCGTCCCTGGTCGCCGGGGCTCTTCACAAAAGGAGGCGACGGTCGTGCGTCCATGAGGTTTCGCTCACCCTCCGAGCCTTCACCGCCGCCAGTAAGGGAGCCACCCGAGCCGCCCGAGAACCCCGACGCGCCGATCCGCGAGCCTGATCCAGAGGATGCCAACGAGATTTGAGGGGGGACTTGCAAGTAGATCGATGTCGACTTTCCCGCGGACACCAACCATGGTTGAAAAAATCTTCGTCGATCCGGAACCATTTCCTCAGACCAACCCGGATCAGGCTGCGGCTGCGTAGTTGCGGACGCCCCAGCCAAAGTACATCACTCCCATGTTGAGTATGCGATGGTGGTGAGCAGGGCATTGGCACTCTGCCGCGAATCCAGCCGCGTATGCTGAACCACAATCGGCACGTCTGCCTCGATCACACTGGCATAATCGGTTCCTCTTGGAACCGGTTCTGGATCCATTAGATCGTTAAACCGCAGATGCTTTGTACGATTCGCGGGTACGGTAACACGATAAGGGCCAACCGGGTCTCGGTTGGAAAAATACACGGTTATTTGCACGTGAGCGTCCTGGTCCGACGTATTGAGCAGACAAGCTGTCTCGTGACTGGTCATCTCTGGCTCAGGCCCATGGCTTGATGTCGGAATGTAGCCTTCGGCAATCGCCCAGCGCTTTTGACCGAGCGGATTTTTCACTTTGCCCCTCCTTGACTTGTCATGGAATCAGACTCTCCATCACGTCTTTGATTCGCTCTCCCACTCCCGCGGTCAGCGACCAGGGACTTGGCTGGCGCAAGACACGCAATCGGCCGCGCTTTTCGAGCACATCGAAGTGCGTATCCTTGCCCTTTCGATAGAAATGAATACTCACCACGGCCTTGCCGACGTGCAGATTGCGAACCGAAATCTCCGGGAGCCATTCGGGCAAATGCGGATCCAGCAAGAGTAAATTGGTCGGTGCAAAAGGATAGAGACCTAACATGGCCTGCAGGATCGCAAAAACGCTCGACGCCGACCATGCCTGGGGCCAGTTCGTCTTGGGATAAAGCGCCGGGAACGGATGCTCATGATCCCGGGGATGACCGCTGAAGCACTCGGGAAGGCGGTTGTAATCGAACAGCGTGCTGGCTTCGAAGATTGCCCGCGCGATGGTATGGAGCTCCTCGATGAGCCCAAACCGCATCATGCCCATGGCGAAGCTGCCATGCTCAACGGGCCAGACAGAACCCCGGTGGTAGCTGTATGGGTCGTAGGCAGGGTGCTCGGAGGAGAGCGTGCGGACTCCCCAACCGCTGAACATGTCCCTTTGCAGAAGCCTGCGCGCGACCAGCCTAGCCAATTCCTTATGAACAATCCCACATGCCAACAGGTGGCCTGGATTTGAGCTGATGGATTTGATCTGCTTCCGTTCGGCGTCCAGACCCAGGGCAAAGAAGTTCTTGCCCGGCATCCAGTAGCGATCGTTGAAACGCTTCTTCAATTCCGACGCTTCATGGAAGTATTGGCGGGCCAGATCGCGCTCACCGAAGAACCACAACATCTCCGACATGCGGAGCTTGGCGACATAGGCGAAGGCCTGCTCTTCGCAAGTGGAAATGGGAGGCTCTACCAGCCTCCCATCTTCATAGACGATAGCGTCGCTCGAATCTTTCCACCCCTGGTTCCGATTGCCCTGCGTCGAGCGGGTCTGGTAATCGTAGAATCCATCCCCGAGGCGGTCCGTGTATTTATCTTTCCATCGCAAAGCGCGGTGCGCGGGCTCCAGCAATGCCTCGATTTCGCGCTTGTTCCCGGTCCAGTGCCACAGCTCAGAGAGCACGACCGGGTAAAAGGAAGATGTCGTTGCGGCGCCGTAGTAACGGGACCGGGGATTGTAATTGAGCATCGCCAGTGGACCGGTATGCGCCTCATGCAACATTCGTCCCGGTTGCTCGTCCCGCCAATCGTTCTCTACCTTGCCCTGCCATTTGGGAAGTTCGCGCAAAGCCCCGTCCGCCATCGCAGTTGACAGCATGGAGGCTTGCCATCCGGCAGTGAGAGTATCGCGGCCAAATAACGCGATATAAATCGGAAGACCCGCGGCGGTCACCCATGATCGCTCTCCTTGATCGAAATCGAATAACCGCAGGGCAGACAAATCATACGTGGCCTGAAGCAATGCCGACTCGACGGTCAATGCAATTTTCGGATGTGCCTCGTCGGCTCTGAATTTTGTAGACTCCTTCAGGAAGACTTTACGTTTGAGATCAAGCTGGTTCCGGGTTCCAAAGAACTGACGGCAGCCATACGACGGCAGTATTTTCTTGCCGTCGAACACCGGAATGAACTTGATGCAAGTGTGCCAGGATTCGTGCGCCTTGAGACGCACATGGAAGCCCAGCCTCGTGTTGCGAAAAGAAACTGTTGAGCCGGCATTCTCGACACTCACGATCAGTGCCCGGCGCAGATGCGCTACTCCTCGATTCCCCTGATGGGAGTAACGGTGGGACGCGCGGTAGTCATAGATCAACTCACCATGCCGCGAGGAAACTCTGCGCCAGCGGCGGGTCAGTTTTCCTCTCTGCTTTCGCCGGAAAACTTCGGCAGAATCCGCGAAGTCAGCATCCAGCTCAATCTCGAACTTGAATTTGACGGTGCGTTGCGTGAAATTCGTGAAGTCGATGTCCTCATGAACCCCCAGGCCCACGGTGCGCGATACTTTCAACTCGATGGTTTCTTCAGACGACTCCTCCATCTCGCCCGAGCCCGTATCCTGCCTCCATTGAACCCCTGGAGCAGGGCTGATGTAATATCCGAGCCACGAATGCTGTTCCACATTCGAAATCGCCACCGCTTGCGGCGCTTCGCCATCGACCAAATATCGGTAACGGGATAAGAGTCGAGTCTCACCGAAAAACAGGCCATGCCCGGGAAAGTGTTCGATCACACCATCGGGACCCGTCGCCAGCACAGCCCGACCCTGGCTGCAGTAGACGGTCTTTGGGTGTGGAGTGATTTTGGCCAGGTATCTGTGAGAATAGTTGTCCATGCGCGTTCGCAGGCAGCCGAATATACTGCACCCCACACTTTCAGCTCCGCCTGCCCTTCATCCACACCAAACCCAATGCACCGAGTACCACCAGTCCGATCGCAGCAGCGCGCGCCATTGACTTCTTTTGCGCCTTTAGACGACGTTGCACAAAGCTGCGTTCCGGATACATCGTGGAGAAGCGTGGGTCGCTGCCATCAAGACCCACTCTCAACACCTCGGCCAGGTGAAGAGCCTGACGGCGGGTCTCCTGTGCAATCTGCTCCTTGCAGCTGAATCCGTCGGCCATGACGATGGTTGACACGGGAGCCTCGCGCACCTCCGGCAACAGGGACCGCTCGCCGCATGCAACCGAAACCTGATACTTGGCCTTTTCGTAGCCAAAAGCGCCTGCCATGCCGCAACAGCCCGACTCCAATACCCGGTAATCCAGCTGCATCTTCTCCATCAACGATTTCTCTTCTTTCATGCGCATCACCGCTTTGTGATGACAGTGACCCTGGACAATGGCGTGGCGGTTGAGTTTGGGAACCGGATAATCCGGTACCCTTTTCCCCAGGAACTCCGCGAGCGTAAAAGTGTTTTCCGCCAGCTTCTGCGCTTCTTGGGACTGCGGGAACAAGTTTCGCGATTCGTCACGAAATACCGAACAGCAACTCGGCTCGAGTACGACCATAGGAGTGTTTGCCGCGATATGAGGGCCCAGCGCGGTCAGATCGCGACGGAGATATGACTTGGCCATATCGAGAAACCCATAGTCATAGAGCGGCCGGCCGCAGCAAAGGTGCTGATCGAGAACTTCCACGCGGCAGCCTGCGTGCTCCAAAACTTCCACCGCCGCCTGCGCAGTTTCAGGCATGAAGTAATTGTTGAACGTGTCCGCCCACAGAAGAACTTTTGGTCCGTTAGCCGGTAGCGGTTTGCGGCTTCGGAACCAGGACCGGAACGTTCTCGCGGCGAACCCCGGAATCTGTCTTTGTCTGGGAACGCCGACCGCCATTTTGGCGAAATCACGCAACCCGGGAAGTTGCGTGAACAGATTGGCAAATCCGGGCGCTACTGAAGCGAGCTGTGCCCACTTATCGATCCATCCAAATGCATACGTATGAATCGGACGGATTCTCCCTTCCCAATAGTGCGCCAGGAATTCGGCTTTGTAGGTGGCCATGTCCACATTGACTGGACAATCCCCTTTGCAGCCCTTACAGGCCAGGCAAAGGTCCAGCCCTTCCTTTACGTGCTCATCGCGCCATCCATCGCGAATAACGTCGCCGTGCATCATCTCCCACAACAGGCGGCTGCGGCCCCGGGTGGAGTGCATCTCCTCGCGCGTGACCATATAACTGGGGCACATCGTGTCTTGCGCCCCCTCGCCATTTTCCCGGCGGCACTTGCCGACTCCGACGCAACGCAGCGCGGCGTGCGCGAAGCTGCCATGGTCCTCAGGAAACTTGAAATACGTGGGAGGATTCCAGGGCCGGTAGTTCGCTCCAAGGCGCAGATTCTCATCGATGTGGCAGGGGTCGACGATCTTTCCGGGATTCATCTTCCAATCGGGGTCCCAGATGGACTTGAATTCCCGGAATGCCTCCATTAACTCGGGTCCAAACATCTTGTAGAGAAACTCGGCTTTCGATTGTCCATCGCCGTGCTCGCCGGAAATTGAGCCGCCGTAACCGGTGACCAGGTCTGTGGCTTCCTCCATGAACGAACGCCACTTGCGAATTCCGGGCTCGCTCATGAGGTCAAAATTCACCCGGCAATGAATGCAGCCCTGCCCGAAATGTCCGTAGAGCGCAGACCGGTATTCATATTTCTCGTAGAGCCGGCACAAATCACGCAGGTAGCCTCCAACTTTCTCAGGAGGCACGGCCGAATCCTCCCAGCCTTCCCACGTTAGCGGCTCGCCGGGGACGAACGCGGTCGCACCCAGCCCCGCTTCGCGAACGTCCCATACTTTTTTCTGCTCAGACTCATCGACGAAAAGCTTCATGGTTGGCGCGCCCGTTCCCCGCAGAGCTGACATGGCGGCTTGTGCTTGTTGCTCGGCTTCTTCGATTGTCCCTGCGCCAAACTCCACCACCAGCCATCCTTTTCCTTCGGGGAGAATGCCAAGGTCATCGGCCTGGGGCATGCCTTTCTTTTTCACGTTATTGATCAAAAAGTTGTCGAAGCCTTCAAAGCCGATGGGTTTGTGTTCAAGAATCTCGGGGACGTGGTCCCCGGCCTCATAGACGCTGGGATAGCCAGGAACCAGCAAGACTCGTTTGGGATAGCTGTAGATGAGTTGTACTTCCGCCTCTAGAATCGTGACGCAGGTACTCTCGCTTCCTACCAGGGCGCGTGCAATGTTGAAGCGTCCATCCTCGCCGGGCAACAGATGATCGAGGTTGTAGCCCGAGACCCGCCTGGGAATGCGGGGGAATTTCTCTTGGACTAGCTTGCCATACCTGTCACGCAATGATTTCAGTTGCGCATAGATGGACCCTTCGCGGCCTCCTTGAGCAATTTTTGCGTCAAGCTGCTCTTCATTCATCCATCCGACTGTCATTTGTGTCCCGTCGTAAAGAAGAACGTCCATCGAGAGCACGTTCTCGCCCGCCTTGCCCGCCATTTGGGCGTGCACGCCGCATGAGTTGTTACCCAGCATGCCTCCAAAGGTGCAATGGTTATGGGTCGCCGGGTCTGGTCCCCAGGTGAGCGTGTGCGGCTCAGCAGCATTCCGAAGTGTGTCGCAGATCGTCCCGGGCTGAACGCGGGCATATTTTTGCTGCGGGTTGAGTTCGACAATGCGGTGCATGTATTTCGACCAGTCGAGGACAACCGCGACGTTGCAGCACTGCCCGGCCAAACTCGTGCCTCCTCCGCGGGAAAGCAGTGGAGCGCCGAATTTCCGGCAAATTGCGACCGCGTCAATCACGTCTTGCCGGTTCTTGGGAATCACCACACCGATGGGGACCTGGCGATAGTTGGACCCGTCAGTGGCATAAAGCGCTCTACTCCCGGCATCGAAGCGAACTTCGCCGCTCACCGCTGGTCGGAGGGCCTTTTCCAATGCGGCCGCATCAACCTTCCCGGCGCGACTCCGCCACGACTGTTTCAGTTCCTCCGGGGCAACAAGCGGAACGCGACTCGCAGACATCATTCCTCCTCAGGCGGCAAAACGCGGGGCATCAGCGTGTTTGAGTTCAATTCCCATGCCCGGCCTGGAAAGGTCAGGTGAGAGTTCTCCGTTGATAGGCAAAAGAGAGCCATCAAAGAACATACTTTCGATGCGAACGTGGTCGTGGAAATACTCCACATGCCGCAGCGGTTGCACGGCGCAGCCCAGGTGGCTATGCACCGACGGGGCAGTGTGCGCCGAAAGTGGAAGATGATAGGCTTCGCACAGGGCCGCGACCTTAAGGAATCCCGTGATACCGCCGCATCGGGTTGCATCCGCCTGCAAGACATCTACCGCGCCCGCGGCGAGCATTCGACGGAAATATCCCGCATCGTACCCGTATTCGCCGGCGGCAATATCCATGCCCGCGGGAGCACGATCGCGAAGCAGCCGCAGCCCTGCAAGGTCATCGGACGATACGGGCTCCTCAAACCAACTGACATTCACCTCCGCAAATGTCTTGGCTTGTTCCAGAGCCTGCTTGCGACTGTAGGCGCCATTCGCATCGACAAAAAGTTCGGGTTCCTGACCAATTGCGGCTCGGGCTGCCTTAACTCTTCGCACATCGGCTCCGGCGTCGCGGCCGATCTTCATCTTGACCCGCGAGATGCCTTGCTCGACCCAACCGGCAAGCTGGTGTTGAAGTTGCCGGTCCGAATATGAGGTGAATCCGCCGCTGCCATATATGGGCACAGACTTCCGCACCGCCCCTAATAGCGTGACCAGCGGAAGATTCAGCAGGCGAGCTTTCAAATCCCATAGGGCAATGTCAACCGCGGAGATGGCCATTGAAACAATTCCAGGCCGTCCCAGATTGCGGGTGCGCGCGACCATGGCATTCCAATTCGCACCAGGAGCCATTGCGTCGCGGCTCTTCACGACCTCCGACAACAGATCTTGGATGAGCACCGCCGTTGCCGTGTCCGCATAGGTATATCCGATGCCTTGATTATTCCCGCCGTAAGATCGCACCAGAATGAGTGTCGTCGAGTTCCAGTCCAGGGTGCCATCCGACTCAGGAAGGTCCGTCGGCATGGTATACGTTGAGACCTCGATGCGGTCGATCGCGATCCACGGTAGCGTGACAGTAGTCTCCTTCGAGTGAAGTACGAATCGCGGTGCGGTGAATACGGTATTGATTCACCGGCAACTTACGTTCGACCCTAGTGAAGTAGAGATGAGGGTTGGTGCAGAAGGGGTGGGCTGAGAAACTACAAATTTTCTTGTAACCGTCCGGACTTGGAGTTGATCTCATCGGCGGTTCCGGGTTTCGCTCGGCAGAAAGAAAATTGGCGCTCCAGGTGGTCTGCCACGATTCCGAATGCATCAGAATTACGACCGGCGATTTCGCTCGGAGGACTTGTTATGACAGCGGCTGATGTATTGGTGGAAACGCTATTGGACTGGGGCGTCGAAGTGGTTTTCGGACTTCCGGGCGATGGCATCAACGGCATCATGGAATCTCTTCGCACGCGCGAGGAGAAGATCCGATTCATTCAGGTTCGGCACGAAGAGGCTGCTGCCTTTATGGCGTGTGGCTATGCCAAGTTCACAGGAAAGCTGGGCGTATGTCTCGCCACCTCAGGACCCGGCGGGATTCACCTCCTCAATGGTCTCTATGACGCCAAACTCGATAACCAGCCGGCACTTGCGATCACCGGACTTCAGTTCCACGATCTCATCGGAACATTCACCCAGCAGGACGTGGCTCTCGACAGGCTCTACATGGATGTTGCTGTTTTTAATGAACGCATCATGGGACCGACACATGTCGAGAACATCGCCGATTTGGCGTGTCGAACGGCCCTTGCATACCACAGCGTGGCGCACATCACGTTCCCGGTTGATCTTCAGGAGAAAGAAGTCAAGAAGAAGCAGGCCTCAAGCCGCAACATAGCTCATCACACTTCGGATGTTTATGCGCGCAGCGCTCGTCTGCCGGATGAGTCTGAGCTGCGGCGGGCAGCTGACGTTCTGAATGAAGGGAAAAAAGTCGCGATTCTGGCGGGCGGCGGCGCTTTGAATGCAACCGCAGAACTCGAGCAAACCGCCGAACTCCTTGGGGCGCCGATCGTCAAACCCTTGCTTGGAAAAGCCGCGGTGCCCGACGACAGTCCATATACCACGGGCGGCATCGGACTTCTTGGAACCAAGCCTTCCCAGGAGGCCTTGGAAGACTGCGATACGTTGCTGATGGTTGGAACGTCGTTTCCCTACATCGAGTTTATGCCAAAACCAGGCCAGGCCCGTGGGGTTCAGATCGAACTTGATCCGAAACGCATCGGACTTCGCTATCCGGTCGAAGTCGGTTTAGTCGGTGACAGCAGAAATACGTTGCGAGAATTGATTCCTCTGTTGAAGCGCAAGGAGGACCGGAAGTTCCTGCAGGCGGCCCAGGCCGGAATGAAAGACTGGTGGGATCTGATGGAGAAGCGCGCGACCCGGCCAGACAAGCCGATGAAGCCGCAGGTGGTGGCCTGGGAACTTGGCAAGCGGCTGAGCAATGATGCGATCGTGAGTTGCGACAGCGGCACCATTGCGACCTGGTGGGCGCGGCACATCCTGGCGCGCCGCGGCCAGATCCACACTCTCTCAGGAAACCTGGCAACCATGGCGCCGGGGCTCCCTTACACCATCGCGGCACAGGTCGCTTACCCAAACCGGCAGTGCGTCGCATTCGTCGGGGATGGCGGCTTCTCGATGCTCATGGCCGACTTCGTGACGGCGGTGAAATACAAGCTTCCCATCAAGGTTGTCATCATCAAGAACAACACCCTCGGGCAAATCAAGTGGGAGCAAATGGTTTTCCTGGGAAATCCTGAATACGGCGTGGATCTGCACCCCATAGATTTTGCCGCTTTCGCTCACGCGTGCGGCGCGGTGGGGTTCAGCGTTGAAGATCCCCTGGATTGCGGACGGGCGATCGAGGAATTTCTTGCCGCTCCTGGACCGGCCATTCTACAAGCCGCAGTCGATCCTTTCGAGCCGCCTATGCCGGCGAAAGTCAAAGCAGATCAGGCTTTGCACTTTGCGGAATCCCTGGCCCGGGGCGAGCCAAATCGCAAGAAGATCGCGCTGACTACAATTTCTGATCAGGTGCGGGAACTCATCTAGTTCGCAGAATGTCAGAGCCGATGGTGGTGATTTGAAGAATGGGGTTGTCGTAATAACCGGAGCATCCGCCGGCTTGGGCCGCGCTACGGCGCGGGAATTCGGAAGGCATGGCGCCAGGGTCGGGCTAATCGCTCGCGGCATTGATGGACTCGAGGCCGCGAAACACGAGATCGAATCTGCCGGCGGTCGCGCGTTGGCGCTTCCCCTCGATGTCGCAAAGGCGGAAGCGGTAGAGGAAGCGGCCGCGTCCGTCGAGCGCGACTTCGGGCCCATCGACGTTTGGGTAAACAATGCGATGACATCCGTTTTTTCACCTGTGAAGAAGATGCAGGCGGAAGAATATAAGCGGGTCACTGAGGTTACATATCTCGGAGTGGTTTACGGCACTCTTGCAGCGTTAAAGCGTATGTTGCCGAGAAATCGCGGCACAATTGTTCAGGTTGGATCGGCCCTGGTTTACCGCAGTATTCCCTTGCAATCCGCATACTGCGCCGCCAAACACGCTATCGCCGGATTTACGGACTCCCTGCGTTGCGAACTGATCCACGATAAAAGCAACGTTCGGGTCACGATGGTTCAGATGCCCGCGCTGAACACTCCGCAATTTGGCTGGGTCAAGAGCCGTTTGAAATACAAGGCGCAACCGGTGCCGCCTATTTTTCAGCCCGAGGTCGGCGCCAGGGCGATCTACTGGGCGGCGCACCATTCTCGGCGAGAGATTTATGCCGGCTGGCCGACGGTCGAGGCGATCGTCGGCAACAAGCTGGCACCCGGCTGGCTCGATCGCTATCTCGGCAAAACTGGATTCGCCTCCCAACAGACCTCCACACCGGAGAATCCCGATCGGCCGGACAATTTGTGGAAACCGGTGCCTGGCGATCACGGCGCCCACGGCACGTTCGATCGCGAAGCGCGCGAGCGCAGTTGGGAGCTGGACGCAAGTCTCGGTCGCCGATGGCTTGGCGCAAGCCTGGTTATCGTCGCGGCCACATTGGCGCTTGCTTTGAGGCGCGGAGGGTGAAAACGACTCTTATGCGTCTCGCGAGTCTTCTGTGGATCATCGGCGCGATCCTGCTGTGGCCTTATTCTGCCCGTGGGCAAGAACAGGACGTGGCCAGCATCATTCAGCGTTCCACCGAAGCCAATGAGCGCGACTGGGCCGCTGTTCCGGAATTCGACAACTCCGAGCGCGACCGCGACAAGAATGGAGACAAGACGTACCTGGTCACCATGCTTGATGGTTCCCCATACGAACGCCTCATCGAAGTGAACGGACACAGTCTCACTGCTGCAAGACAGAAACAAGAGCAGGCAAAATACGAGAAAGCAGTTGCGGAACGACAACATGAGTCTGCGGGCAACCGGTCCAGGAGAATTGCCAAGTATCAGGCTGAGCGGAAGCGCGACCACATCCTGCTTCAGCAGCTGACCACCGCGTTTGACTTCCATCTGCGCGGCGAACAACGCCTCGAGGGACACGAGGTATATGTCCTCAAAGCTACGCCGCGCCGGGGTTATAAGCCACCAAATCGCGACAGTCAAGTGCTCACCGGCATGGAGGGGACGTTATGGATTGATCAGAGCACGTTTCAATGGGTGAAAGTTGAAGCCCATGTGATTCACCCCGTCAGAATCGAGGGGTTTCTTGCGGAGGTAGAGCCCGGCACGAAGTTCGAGCTCGAAAAGCGTCCCGTCACTGGCGATATCTGGCTGGCTTCACGTTACTCTATGAAGGTCAACGCCAAAGTCATGCTTCTGTTCCGCCACAAGGGAGAAGAGGATGACTCATACTTTGACTATCACAGAACATTGGAGGCATCTTCCGGTCAATAACGCGGCACGGCCTTCGTCAAGCCCGAGATCTCCCCTCCGCTCCGGCATATCGGAGGGATCAACTTCACAAATGCTTGAATGCATCGCTTCGCCAGATCCCGCCGGCCACGAATCCGAGAAGAAGTTCCGAAATCATTTCCAGGTCAGAAAAACACCCACGCTGACGCAGGCCATTACTCCAGTGGCCAGCCAGCCAATCCAACGAAGATAACCGGGGACAGGGAACTTGCCCATCACCTTGCGGCTCGAAGCCATCAACAAGATGACTGCCATAAGCGGAGCAGCAACAATTCCATTCAGAACTGCCGCCCAAACCAGAGACTTTATGGGGTCTATATGAACAAAATCCATAATCAAGCCAATTGCGGTTGCAGCCGTGATGGCGGCATAGAAACCAGGTGCATTACGGGGCGAGTTCCCCAGGCTGGTCCTCCATTGAAAACCTTCGCTGATCGCGTACGCCGCCGAAGCCGCCAGTACGGGGACGGCTAGCAGGCCCGTTCCCACGATCCCGCATACAAAAAGTGCTCCCGCAAAGTGACCCGCAATCGGCGTAAGTGCTGATGCAGCCTGCGCACACGTCGCAACACTTGTAATACCGTGAGTATGCAGCGTTGACGCGGCCGTCAGGATAATAAAGAACGAAACCACATTCGAGAATGCCATACCAACAAGCGTATCGATGTGGATCCTTCGCAGTTGCGCACCCGCTTGGGCGGGGGCATGTTTAAGTGCTTTTTCTCCGCGATGGTTCTTTACCTCCTCTGCTTCTTGCGAGGCCTGCCAAAAGAACAAGTATGGGCTGATAGTGGTTCCCAAAAGGGCAATCAGCGCGACAAACGACCCCCGGCTGAATGCCATGCGTGGAATTAGACTTGCATTCAGCACACTGCGCCAAGGAACGCGAACGAGGAAGGCAACCGCAACATAGGCGAAGAGCGAGACCGTTAGCCATTTCAGATACTTCGCATAGGCCTTGTACGGAATGAACACGACCGCGAGCAGAGATGATAGGCCGAAGACAAGAGTGAAGACTTTAGCCGTGCCAGGTATAAGCAATGCTACGGATGAACCCATCGCTCCAATATCGGCGCCAAGGTTGAATACATTGGCCGCGCACATCAGCACCAGCACAAAGAAAAGGACCGGCCTGGGATAGTTCTTGCGTAGATTCGCCGCCAACCCACGGCCCGTGACCCGCCCGATCCGGCCACAGACTTCCTGGATTGCCGCCATCAAGGGATATGTCAAGACCATTGTCCACAGCAGCGCGTAGCCAAACTGGGCGCCTACCTGTGAATAGGTGGCGATACCACTGGGATCATCATCCGATGCGCCAGTGATGAGTCCGGGGCCAAGTTTCGAGAACAGCCCGCGAAGAGAACGGTGCTTGGTATCCTGAGCGCCAGGCTCGTGTGCAGTTGGGCCTTTGTCGATTGTGAGCGGCGCTGTCATGTCTTGCGACGGCACGCCGAACGCAATCAACTCCCGTGGCGCATCCGAGGCTGAACACTCCCTTCGAATTTGAGGCTTACTTCGTCTCGGCCTTCACAGGTTAGTTGCCTGGCTTGTGTCACAGGTTGGATCGGTCACCGCCGCCGGCTCGCCCGCTTGTCTCTGAAAAAATAGGCGGTTGCGGCCGGTTCAGCAGGTCGCGCTGCCTCACGAGATGGTGCCGTCAGATTTAAGGCCTATGATCTGCGTCACAGCCCCGTCACTTGTGGTATTGCCTGCACCACACCGCTCTTGGCTTATTCGACTTTTGGATTCCGCACCGAGATTGGAAATCATTTAGAATGTGTGGCCTGAGTTTCGCAGGCGCGCCATGGAACCCTCATCTCCCCAGAAACTGGCAGGGCGGTACGAGGTCAGGCAAGTCCTCGGGCGCGGCGGGATGGGTCTGGTATATCGCGCCTACGACACCGTGGTTCGCCGCGAAGTTGCTGTCAAAACCATTCTCGATATTCCCGATGCTGCCTCTCTCCAGCTCTTCTATAAGGAATGCGATGTTCTGGCGGCGATAAGTCACCCCAACATCGTTGAAATATTTGACATTGGGGAATTCGAAGAAGAAGGCAAGAAGAAGCCTTATTTCGTCATGCCGTTATTACCGGGCTCGACCCTGGATCATTTCATCAGGCAAGCCAGCCACCGGCTCACAGTCGAACGCACGGTTGAAATCATATCCCAGACTTGCCGCGGCTTACAGGCAGCCCATGAGCGCGGATTGGTGCATCGGGACCTGAAACCGAGCAACATTTTTGTGATGGAAGACGACTCGGTCAAGATCATTGACTTCGGCGTCGCGCACATGGCGGACACCCACACCACGCGGGCGCAGAAGGGGACTTTGCTCTATATGTCTCCCGAGCAGATTCAAATGAAGCCGCTCTCTGCGGCTTCTGACATTTTCTCGTTGAGCGTCGTCTGCTACGAGGCTTTGACCGGCCGGCATCCATTTCAGTGTGCGCGGGCAGATGAGGTGGTAGAGGCTATTCTGCATCAGATTCCCCCGCCCGCCTCCGAGGTTAATGCGGCGATATCCCAGCCGGTCAGCCGGGTTGTCCACAAGGGCATGGCCAAGCAGCCCTGGCACCGTTTCGCTTCGGCGCGGGAGTTGGGCGACACGCTAGGCAAGGCTTTACGCAACGAACCCATTGAATTTTTTGATGCCGAGCGCATACGGCCGCGGTTGCAGCGAGCAACCAAAGCCCTCTCGGAAGGCGATCTTCAGTTTGCGGGCGAGATTCTCGGGGAACTTGAGGCGGAAGGCCACATGGACACCGAGATCGGCTCCCTCCGCCGCCAACTCGACAATGCCGTCCGCGCCAAGTCGCTTGCGCAATTGCTGGATGCAGCCCGGGCCCGTTTCGAAGAGGAGGAAGATCCTCTTGCGCTGCAGAAGCTGCAGGAAGCCTTGCAGATCGAACCGGACAATGCCGCGGCGCTGGCGCTGAAAAGCAAAATCGAGAACCGGCGAAGCGAGCGGCAAATCGAGAACTGGTATCGCCTGGCCCGGCAGCACATTGACAACCACGCTTACGCGCACGCCCGTGAAGCGTTACAAAATGTGCAGCAACTGCAGCCTCGGGAAACTCGCGCCTTGCAACTGCTGGCCGAGGTGGACCGCCAGGAACACGACTACAACAAGCTTCGTCAGGAGAAAGAACAGATCCATCAGGCAGCGGTGGATGCCTGGCAGAAGGGCGATGTCAGCAGCGCCCTGGCTAAGTTGAGCGCGGTTCTCGAACTTGACCGTAAAGCCCCCGATTCCGTGAATCGCGAGAGCGGAGCCCGCTATCAGAGTTTCTACAACGAAGTCCGTTCCGAACACGACGCCATGGACGCGGCCTACACCGAATCGCGACGGCAATTGTCGGAGCGAAATTTTATCAAAGCCCTTGCCACCTGCCAGACGTACCTGGCAAAGTATCCCAACAATGCCATCTTCCAGGCCCTCCGCTACGACATCGAAGAACAACAGAGGCAGCATCTTTCCGCTCTCATCGCGTCGGTAGACCGGCAGGTGGAGGCGGAACCGGACCTCGACAAGCGCGTCAATATTCTTCGCGAGGCCATGGAACAACACCCCGGCGAATCGCACTTCGAGCGCTCGCTGCGGCTGGTGCAGGACAAGCGCGATCTGGTCAACTCCATTGTGGCCCGCGCCCACCTTCACGAAGAGCAAGCCGCTTTTGGCGATGCGTTAAACGATTGGGAGATTCTGCGCACGATTTACAGCCAGTATCCTGGGCTGAAGTTCGAAGTAGAGCGGCTCCAGAAACGCCGCGACCAGCAAACCCGCATCGAGACCAGGACCCGGTTGATTGAGCAGATAGATGCTTGCCTGCATTCCAGCAATTACGGAACGGCCTTCGAACTTCTGAAGAGCGGCGCCTCAGAGTTTCCCAACGACGAGGAATTACTGGAGCTGGAAAAACGTGCGCAGCAAGGAGTCGAACGCAAGGCCGAAGCCCACCGCTTGCTGACCGAAGGCCAGGAGTTGTGCGCACAGAAGAAATCTGCCGAGGGTATCCCGCTGCTGCGCCGGGCGTATGAACTGGACGAGAATGACCCGCTTTCACGGGCGGTGCTCGCCAACGTCCTGATCGAACAGGCCCAGGCGGTGGTTGAAACCGACTGGCGGGAAGCGGAGAGGCTCTCAAAAGAAGGACTGGACCTGAGCCCCTCGCATCCCATGGCCAAGACCCTGCGCACGCTCATCCTCGACCAGAAACGCGAAACCTTTGTAGGAGAGTGCGTGTCACAGGCCCGCAAACTCCAGACCTCGGGAGAACTGGCGACCGCCCTGTCGCGGGTTGAGGAAGGACTTTCGGCATATCCACGCGAAATGCGGCTGATTCAGATCAGGGATGCGGTCCAGCGCGACCTGCAGACGCAACGGCGGCAGCATCGGCGGCGTGATCTCGAAGAATTGCGGCGTCTGGAAGGAGAAGTGGAGTCCGCTACTGATGCGGAGACGAAGGAAGGGCTGGGTGCGCGGGCCCGATCCCTGGCTGACAAGTACATCGAAGACCAGGAGATCTTATCGAGCGCCAACAATCTTCTTCGGAAGTTGAATCTTCCAGTGGTTTCGGGGCAGAAAACCATCCAGGGCCAGACTTCAGAAGCCACCCTCTCGTTCGGAGCTCCCACTGCAGGCCCTGAGATCCCACAGCAGACACCCCCACAAGTTCCGGTGAAACCATCCGAAGCGGCGCCCGTTCAGGTAGCCTCCACTAAACCGGTCGAAAGTCCCGCCGCAAAATCGGTAACGCAGAAGCGACCCGCGGCTGTCGGCCCTGCCTCGGGGATGAGCTCCGGAAAATGGCTCGCGGCTGGCGGCTTAGCCGTGCTGTTATTGCTGGTTGGCTGGCGGTTTCTTGGCCGGCACAAGGAAACTGCAGTTTCTCCCCCGCCCCCGGCTCCTCCAGTCCAACCCGTTCAGCTCGCCAACCCGACGGAAGCCGCGCTGCCGGTCATGAAGTTGTCCTCGGATGCGGCGGATGGCAAGGTGACATTCGACGCCCAGCCTCCCTCGGATCTCCAAGAGGCACAATGGGCCTTGGACAAGGTAGCTCCCGGTGATCACACCGTGAAGTTTGACGGGCCCTCAGGCGCGCTTGCCGTCACTTTTTCTGCTGCTCCCGGAACGTTGCCTGTAGTTAAGACTCCCGTCAGCGCCAAGGGGGTTTTGGCGATCGTTGTGACCGGCATGGGCGACCACATGCATGTCTATTCAAGCCAGCTCGGCGCCAAGGTGAGCCTTGACGGGCAAGAACCGCTCGAGCTTCCTTCCGAGGGCAGCGATCTTCCATCTGTGACCGCAGGCGCCCATGAATTGATTTTTAGCCATGGCAGCGAACAGTACAAACTCGCAATCGAGGCTTCGGCCGCGCCATCCCTTACTTTTTTTCTGGAGTCCGGGCAGAACGTGGGTTCACTGGTCGTGGCCACAGGACAGGACAAGGCCCGAGTCTTTCTCAATGGAAAGGCGCTTGACCAGTTGACGCAGGGCGGCGAGTTGCGCATTGCCAACCTGCAACCGAAAGAGTACGCAGTGAGGGTTGCGAAAGCCGGCTATCAAGACACTCCGGAACAGAAGATCCGCATTCGCAAGGGCGAGCAAGGAAGGTTAGTATTCGAACTTCAACCCGTTCCCCGTTTGGCCACGCTCAGCATTCAGAACGGCCCTCCCGGAGCAGCAGTGCTGATTGACCAGACGATGGCAGGAACCGTGCAACCCGATGGTACCTTGAACTTCTCCGCTGTCGCTCCGGGTGACCACGTGATTGAACTGCGCAAGGAGCGTTTTAAGCCGCGCCAGATCAAGAAACATTTTGTCGCCGGAACCGCCGTTGCCCTGGCCGGTGCGGATACCACGTTAGAGGCTGCTCAGGCCGAACTGAAAATCAACTTCTCCCCTGCCGATGCCCAGGTCACGCTAGCCAGAGCGGGAGAGCTTCAGATTAAGGTGAGCAGCGGCAGTCCGCTTACCTTGGCCGGCGGCACGTATACTCTCGCCGCGCGTACGGCAGACGGCATTTCCCGGACCTCGACGCTGGAGTTAACCGCGGGCCAGTCCCGTACTCTCGATTTAGCGCTAGCCCCGAGCGGAATGTCCAAATGGGATGATCCTGCCGGCTGGAAACAGGAAAAAGAATCGTTCATCCGCAAAGGCGGGGACTTCGTTCTTTACGGTGTGTCGCCCGCATCGGGTACTTTCATGTTTTCCGCCATGCTGACGAAAGGTCACCGGCTCCAGTGGGTGGTCAACTATACGGACGCTCGGAATTACGCTCTTTTCCAGATTGATGAAAACAATTTCTATCGGACGATCGTCCACAATGGGGAGAAAATCAATGACGTAAAGATTCCGCACAAAGGGGAGAAAAAGAGTTTTCGAACTTTGCAGGTCCACGTGTCTGCAACCGAAATCGTCCATCAGATCAGGCAGGGCGACACTTGGGTGACCCTTGACCGCTGGCAAGGCAGCAGCCTGTCCTCCGGCAAATTCGGTTTTTATCTCCCGGGAAACGATCAGGTTTCGCTGGCTAACTTCGCTTACTACCTCGATCTAACCTTCCGTTGATCCATCGGCAGATGCGTTTGGTGGGCAGTGCAGGACTCGAACCTGCGACCTCCTGCTTGTAAGGCAGGCGCTCTAACCAGCTGAGCTAACCGCCCCCGCTCCTGATGTTAAACCAAGAGCGCAGATTCATGAAGCCAAGCGACCACGCCCGTTAATAACCCGCTCGAAAAGCCCCGGCTCCATCAACGAACCTGGGCCCGCCCGGGCTTGCTACACTCTAAGCTTGCGCCGCCTCATAATTAATGCTGACGATTTCGGTCTTACTACAGGCGTCAATCGCGCCATTATTGAGGCTCATGACGAGGGCATCGTCACCTCGAGCACGCTTATGTCCTGCGGGCTGGCTTTTGATGAAGCTGTCCGTCTCGCTAAGTCCGCTTCCGGGCTTAGCATCGGCTGCCATGTCGTTCTGGTAGACGGCACACCCCAACTTGGCGGAAAAGCGGTCCCTTCGCTGGTGGGACCGCGCGATGGCCAATTCGACACCAGCCTCGCCAGCTTCGCGTTGCGCGTGATTCGCGGCATCGTCGATTCCAATGAGCTCGAAGCCGAAATCACCGCGCAAATCCGTAAGTTGCAGACTGCGGGTATCACGGTCTCACATCTCGACGCGCACAAACATACTCATGTTCTTCCTTCCGTGCTCGTTCCCCTATTGCGGGCAGCGCGGGCCTGCGGCGTGCGAGCAGTGCGGAACCCCTTTGGCCCGCTCCGTTTTTCGTTGCTGGCCGGGCGTCCGCGGCTTTGGAAGCAGTTCAGCAAGGTGACGTTAGTCCAGGCGATGGCAGGCAAGTTTCGGCGAACTGCGGCGGAAGCTGGGATCCAGACTACTGATGGCACCGTCGGGATTGTGGCCACCGGCTGTCTCGACCATAGCCTGTTTCGCCATATCGTAGAAACCCTTCCCGATGGAACCTGGGAGTTCGTCTGTCATCCCGGCTATAACGACGCCGATTTGCAGCGAATTCGTACCCGGCTGCATGAATCACGGGTTCAGGAGCTGCGAGTTCTCATCTCGCCGGAAATCCGCGCTTTGCTGGCGAAGAACGCCATCCAGCTCATCTCATATCGCGATTTGGCCTAAGCCTTGCCAGGCCGCACCGGATGTACAAGTACTTTAGGTATCACCCGTAACCAAGTTTGCGGCAGCAACCTGGGCTGCCTCACGGTATGATTTGTGCAGCCTGCCTGAGGCAGACACAACTTCGAATTACATGGACAAAAGACCAGAACCTCGTCAGGAAGCCGAGATTCCCGTTCGGGTTTGGGGCATGGACTCGGAAGGCCGGCCTTTTTTTCAGAATGCCAAGGCCGGCAATATCAGCAGCGACGGCGCGCTGCTGTCTGGGATTGCCCACCCCTTGAAGCCAGGAGATGTGATCGGAGTTCAGCATGGCGAGCGCAAGGCCCGGTTTACGGTGGTGTGGGTAGGCAACGGCTCCGGATTCCGCAGAATTGATGCCGGAATTAAAATCCTTCAGGGACAGCAAAGCCCCTGGAAAGGATTGATGCAGTCAAACCCCGCGCCCGAGCCCACCGGCAAAAATCGCCGGCGCTTTTTCCGTCATAAAGTGCTCTTTCCCATCGAGATCACTTTCGATGACGCGCGCCGCACTCACCAGCAAACCCACGCCACCGACATAGGCGGAAGAGGCTGTTATGTTGAGACGCTGATGCCTTTGCCAATCGGCACCAACGTCAATCTCGTCTTCTGGATTGACTCGGAAAAAGTCCGCACTACCGGGACCGTCAGAACCAGCGATCCCAACGTAGGAATGGGCGTGGAATTTACAACTTTGGACAACCAGGTGCAGGAGCGCCTGCAACAGTTTCTTCAGAAACTCGATACTGGGTTTGCCAATCGTGAAGCCGCCAAGCAGGGTGGATAGTCTTCCCATCAATTCCATTTGACCTGGTCAAATTCTGAATCCTGCCGTCAAGGTTGCCATCGAATTGGGAAAGCATAGCCGGTCAAGCTTTTCCAAATGCACAAAATGAAGGTCGGCATCACCTGTTACCCTACTTACGGCGGCAGCGGAGTCGTTGCCACTGAACTTGGCCTTGAACTGGCTGAGCGCGGCCACGAGATTCACTTCATTTCTTACGCCCAGCCTATCCGCCTGACCGATCCCCATCCCAACATTCACTATCACGAAGTCGATGTCTCGCGCTATCCGCTCTTTGACTATCCGCCTTACGATCTGGCGCTGGCTACGCGCATGGCTGAGGTTTCGGAACTTTACGCCCTGGATCTGCTGCACGTGCACTATGCCATCCCGCACTCAGTCAGCGCTTTACTCGCCCGTCAAATGCTCGCTGCCAAGCCGCGCGGCCAGCGGCTGCCCTTTGTGACTACTCTTCACGGAACCGATATTACGCTGGTAGGCCTCGACCGTTCGTACCTGCCGATCACGCGCTTTTCCATCGAGCAAAGCGATGGCGTCACCGCCATCTCTCAATACCTGCGCGAGCGCACGTTGCGCGAGTTCGACGTCAAGAACCACATTCAGACCATCTACAACTTCGTGAACTGCGATGTTTATGTGCGCGATGCGGACGCCGAGAAACGGCGCGCTGAATATGCTCCGGACGGGGAACGAATCCTGTTGCATCTCTCCAATTTCCGCCCGGTCAAGCGCGTAGTTGATGCCGTGGAAATCTTCGACCGCGTTCGCAAGAAAGTTCCCGCTAAATTGCTCCTGATTGGCGATGGTCCGGACCGCTCCCGCGCAGAATGGCTCGCGGTACAGAAAGGAATTCACAACGACGTTTTGTTTCTCGGCAAGCAGGATGAAGTCCACGAAAAACTTGCTCTTGGCGATATCATGCTCATGCCGAGCGAGTTGGAATCCTTTGGGCTTGCGGCGCTCGAAGGCATGGCTTGCGAAGTCATTCCCATCGCCACGCGGGTAGGCGGCGTCCCCGAAGTGATTGAGCACGGCAAGAGCGGTTACCTGGCAGAAGTCGGTGACGTCGAAACGATGGCCGGTTACGCCATTGATTTGCTCACCAACGACGATCGTTTGCAGGAGATGCGCGAAGCCAGCCGCGCCGTGGCGCAAAGCCGTTTCTGTGCCTCGAAGATTATTCCGCAATATGAAGAATTTTACCGGCGTGTGCTCGAGCGCTCCTCGTAGAGGGTTGCCGGTAACGGGTGATCGTTCTCGAGCGCCGGGAACCGCAGCCGGATCAGAGTTCCTTTTCCCTGCTGGCTGTCAATGGTCATCTTCGCCGTGTCGCCGTACAAGACCTTGAGCCGCTCGGCAACGTTCGCCATGCCGATGCCGGTCCCTCCCAGCCCGGAGGGCCGTTCGAGCTGGTTCGCCGATCCCATGCCTACCCCATTGTCCTCAACCTCGATGCTCAGCTTTGCATCATGCAGCCGGCTGCGGAGAACAATAATTCCTCCGTCAATCTTGGACGAGAGTCCGTGCTTGATCGAGTTTTCCACCAGCGGTTGCAGGACCATGCTCGGGACCATGATGTCCAGTGAGGCCGGGTCAAGCTCTTTCACCACCTGAAGTTTCTCTGGCCCAAAGCGCACCACTTCAATATCCAGATAGTTGTCAATGAACTCGAGTTCTTCGCGCAGGGGAACAAAAGCATCACTGCTGTTCAGCAACCTGCGAAGAATGGTCGCCAGTTTGATGATGAGGTCACGCGCGGTGTCGGGATCGAAACGAACCAGGGAGGAAACCGAGTTCAACGTATTAAAAAGAAAATGTGGATTGATCTGGTTCTGCAAGGCTTCCATGCGGGCATGCAGCAGCAGGCGCTCCTGCTCTTCCAGCTTGATCTGGATGCGCACGCTGTTCCAGATCTTCAACTCCGTCCCGATCACCAGGATGGACGTGGCATAGATTGCCACGTCTACCCATAGGTTCGGGCTCTCCAGGCTGAATATCGAGCGGGGAAGAAAATAGTGGAGCTCAGTCTGCAAAAATCGTAATCCTACGATGGTCCCGAAAAACATCACCTGCCAGTCGAACAGGCGTGGCGTCGGCAGGTTGCGCCGGATCATGCGATAGATGCTGAGATCAATAAATGGCGAGAAAGACCAGATGTCGTCCCGGTCCGGCGCAAGCGTCCGCAATTGCCCCGCGATCAGGCCGCACAAAACGTTGAACGGAAGCGCTGCCCATTCTCCGTGCAACACCGCCGGAACCGCAATAAAGGCGCCACCCAGCACTCCCGTGAATCTTCCGGCAATTACGCCCAGCAGAATCGTCGTTTCAAAGGATAAGTCACCGGATAAAAAGCTGGGCTGAATAAAGCGAATCCATACCGCCACAGCCATGGGCAGCCCGACCCAAAGCACTAAATAGAACTGCTGCTTGAGGCTCCGCTCTTCGCGGAACAGCAGAGACTTGAACTCCACCGAGCGCACCAGGCTGCTGGCCACGGCTGCGGCCACGCCAAGCTTAATGAGCAGATCAATCAGGATCAGGCGCTGGTCCATGTTTCAGCGGACTTTACCACTGCCACTCAGGAGAATGTAGCACGAAGGCATGCGCCTCATCTTTGAGGTGAGTTGTTCTGAATCTAACTCCCACGGTTCGCTAGATCTTCGATTCCACTTTGTAGCCCAGATCGTGGGCGGTAGCGTCCTCTACTTGATCTTCGTACACGAGTTCGGTGTGTTCCTCGCAGCTCGGTTCTCCGTCCACCATCCGAGTAGCGGTCTTGCCGCAGATGACGCACACCATTGGCCCTGTAGGATCTCCTTTTGCTCGCTTTTGCCCCTTATGTTTTTTAACCAGGACTGCCATGACCGCCTCCTTGTCCTTCTCCTCCTTTATAGACCTCCCTGTCGCGTTATGTCGTGACCGATGACCGTGGAGACTGTGATTTTGCGCAAATTGCGTCCTGTCTTTGAGGATGAAGGATTAGAACGGCCCAATAATTCCGCCGATTTGGCGCGAAGCTGGCATCGCAGACTTCTTGCTGTCCGAGATCACATCAAGATACTTCAATCCCGATCCGGTATTGAACAGCACAACTTTGTCCTGGGCGGTAAAGAACCCGTTGCCTCGCAGTTTGCGGTAAGCCGCCAGTGACGCTGCTCCTTCGGGTGCCGCAAACACGCCTTCCAGCCTCGCCCACTGGCGAACGGCGTCCATAATTTCTTCGTCAGTCACAGCCACGGCAGTCCCGTGGCTTTTTCTCAAAATATCGAGAATCAGATAATCCCCGTACGCCTTCGGCACACGTAATCCCGCCGCCGAAGTCGCCGCATTCGGCCAAAACTCTGAGACCGCCTTGCCTTCCTCAAATGCTTTTACGATTGGCGCGCATCCGGACGACTGAACAGAAACCATTCTCGGCCGCTCGGACCCAATCCATCCCAATTGCTCCATCTCCTCGAATGCTTTCCACATTCCGAGCAGGCCCACGCCGCCGCCGGTCGGGTAGATGATGGCGTTCGGCAGCTTCCATCCCAGTTGCTCGCCGACTTCATAGCCCATGGTCCTCTTGCCTTCGACACGAAACGGTTCCTTCAAAGTGGAGACGTCGAACCAGCCCTCTTTTTCTTTTCGTTCGGCTACCATTTTCGCGCAATCACTGATCAATCCATCAACGTACGTAACGTGCGCCCCATAGCTCTCGCACTCGACGCGGTTCGCCAAAGGAACATCTTTCGGCATGAAAATTTGAGCCTCAATACCCGCCGCAGCCGCGTATGCCGCGAGCGCGCTGCCTGCGTTGCCGGCGGATGGCGCTGCGAGCTTCTTCAGGCCGTATGCGCGGACCATCGTAAGAGCAGCCGACATGCCGCGGGCTTTGAATGATCCGGTCGGATTCAGCCCTTCATCTTTAATAAAGACATTGGGAAACTCACGGCTCGGGAGCATGGGCGTGAACCCCTCGCCTAATGTAACCGGCTCTGCATCGGGAAAAACGTCGGCGTAACGCCACATGGTTGCAGGTCGCCCCGGCAGGGAAGAGGTCGTGAATTCTTTCTTGATGGCCGCGAGATCGTAGCGTACATACAGCACGCCGCCATCGTTCGGACAAACCGTTCGTGGTTGATCGGCGCTGATCTGCGCGCCGCATTTCGTGCATTCCAGATAGGTGACGCGGGCCACAGGGCGAGTGTAGCACTTGGGAGTGTGAACCCCGTGTTCGCATCCTCTGTGATGAAGGGCTTTGACCGCTCTATTTCTTCTCTGGAAATTTCTGGTCAAGCGCCAGGTTCAATTCCAGCACATTCACTCTTGCCTCACCCAGAAATCCCCACTGACGCTCTTGCGTGTGCGCACGAACTAACTCGCGCGCCTGGGCTTCAGAGATACCGCGTTCCTTCGCCACGCGCGCAAGCTGGAACTGCGCTGCTGCGGGGGTAATATCAGGATCCAGGCCTGAGGCAGAAGCTGTCACCAGATCAATCGGCACCGGCGCGCCGGGATTATCGGCCTGTGCAGTCGTCACATCGCCCTTCACGCGGTCAACCAGTTTCTGATTTGTTGGGCCAAGCTGCGAGCCGTTCGAGTTCGCTGCATCATAGCCATTTCCAGCGGCGGAAGGACGAGAATGGAAATATCCTGGTCCGGTAAATCCCTGCCCGATAATCACAGAGCCGACGACCTTGCCATTTTTTTTAATGAGCTGGCCGTTTGCCTGCTTCGGCATGATTGCTTGAGCGATTCCCGTAACCACCAGCGGGTAAATGATGCCCAGCAGGATGGTTGTCGCGACCGTCATTAGAATTGCGGTGATCAGATTCTTTTTCATGTTCGTTGTCCTCAAAAGCAGATCCTCGCGACTAAAGCCGCTCGGACTGACAGGTGCCTTACGTCACGCCAAACCCACACTGGTGATCAGCATGTCAATCAGCTTGATCCCAAAGAATGGGACGATAATGCCGCCCACGCCGTAGATCCAAAGATTGTTGCGCAGCAGGGCAGCGGCCGCCATGGGCCGGTACTTGACTCCGCGCAGAGCCAGCGGAATCAGCGCAATGATGATCAGCGCATTGAAGATCACAGCCGACAGAATCGCCGATTGCGGTGTCTGCAGGTGCATGATGTTCAACGCATTTAACACCGGGAACGTCCCCGCGAACATCGCGGGAATGATCGCGAAATATTTCGCGACATCGTTCGCGATGGAAAACGTCGTCAATGCTCCACGGGTCATGAGCAATTGTTTCCCGATTTCGACGATCTCAATCAGCTTGGTGGGATTGGAATCAAGGTCCACCATGTTTCCAGCTTCTTTTGCAGCCTGCGTGCCAGTGTTCATGGCAACGCCGACATCGGCTTGCGCGAGCGCGGGGGCGTCGTTTGTGCCGTCGCCTGTCATGGCCACTAGTTTGCCGTCGGCTTGTTCTTTCTTGATCAGGTCCATCTTGTCTTTCGGAGTCGCCTGAGCAAGAAAATCATCCACTCCCGCCTCGCGCGCAATGGCCGCAGCGGTGAGGGGGTTGTCCCCCGTGATCATCACGGTGCGGATGCCGATGGCCCGCAATTGGGCAAATCGCTCTCGCATTCCGCCCTTGACGATATCTTTCAAATGGATCACGCCCAGGGCCCGCCGATTTTCCGTAACCACGAGTGGGGTTCCGCCCGCGCGCGCAATGTCCTCCACGCCCGCCTGCACCTCTTTCGGCAATACCGTCCCGCTCTGGCTGAGATAGTTGGTGATAGCATCGGCCGCGCCTTTGCGAATCTCGCGTCCATCAAAGTTCACGCCTGACATGCGGGTCTGCGCGCTGAAGGGAATGAACACAGCCTCGTGGCTTGCCAGTTCCCTTCCCCGCAGCCCGTAACGCTCTTTGGCGAGTATGACAATCGAACGCCCTTCCGGGGTTTCATCCGCCAACGAGGAATATTGCGCCGCATCCGCCATTTGCGCTTCGGTAATGCCGGGAGCGGGAATAAACTCGGCAGCCTGGCGGTTTCCCAGCGTAATGGTCCCGGTCTTGTCGAGCAGCAACGTATTCACGTCGCCTGCCGCTTCTACCGCCCGGCCCGACATGGCAAGCACATTGTGCTGAACCAGCCGGTCCATGCCGGCGATTCCGATCGCCGAGAGCAAGCCGCCGATGGTGGTAGGAATCAGGCACACCAGCAGTGAAACCAGCACGAACACGGTTTGCGGCGAGCCGGAGTAAATCGCGAAGGGCTGCAACGTGACCACTGCGAGCAGGAAGATGATGGTCAATCCTGCCAGCAAAATATTTAGAGCTATCTCGTTCGGCGTTTTCTGCCGTTCTGCGCCTTCGACCAGCGCGATCATGCGATCGAGAAATGTCTCTCCGGGATTCGAGGTGATCTTGACCTTGATCCGATCGGAGAGCACGCGAGTACCGCCCGTTACCGCCGAACGGTCGCCGCCCGCCTCACGAATCACCGGCGCCGATTCGCCCGTAATCGCCGACTCATCGACCGACGCGACCCCTTCGAGAATTTCGCCGTCCGAGGGGATGAACTCACTCGCCGAAACCAGCACCAGGTCGCCCGCCCGCAATTTGGAGCTCGCGACCTGTTCGATGCAACCGTCATTGCCAACCAGGCGATTCGCAATCGTTTCCGACCGCGCCTTGCGCAACGTATCGGCTTGCGCCTTGCCCCGGCCTTCGGCCATGGCTTCGGCAAAGTTAGCGAAGAGCACCGTGAACCACAGCCAGAGCGTGATCTGCAGGTTGAACTTGAACGCCGGTCCACCTTTGAATAGCAAGGCCGTCGTGATCACACTGCCGATCTCGACCACGAACATGACGGGATTCCCCATCATCTTCTGCGGGTTCAGCTTGACCAGCGCGTCAATGATCGCCCGCCGCACGATCTTCCATTCCCACACAGCTTTTTTCCTCGGCTTCATCGGCGAGTGGCCGAGGCGCACGGTCGGTATTTTCGGCATAGTTGGTGTCTCTATCGTTGCCATAGAATCGTCCCCTAAAAGGTCTTGCCCGCGGCAAGCAGCAGGTGTTCCAGAATTGGTCCCAGGCTCAGCGCCGGGAAAAATGTCAAAGCCCCAACAATCAGGATCACGCCGATAAGCAGAATTGAAAATAAAGGCGTGGTCACAGGGAATGTGCCCAGCGACGGCGGAACATATTTCTTGCCCGCCAGATTCCCGGCAATGGCCAGCATGGGGATGATCATCAGGAATCGTCCCGCAAGCGTGGTGAAACCGATGGTCGTGTCGTACCAGGGAGTGTTGGCGGTCAACCCGCCAAATGCCGAGCCGTTGTTGCCTGCACCGGAAACGAATGCGTAAAGAATCTCGCTGAAACCGTGCGGGCCGGGATTAGTGATGCTCGACGTTCCGAACCCGTTGACACTCGAGACTGCGGTGAAAGCCAGAATTACAAGTGGGAATACAAGGACGACCAGCATTGCCATCTTGACGTCATAGGCCTCTATCTTTTTCCCCAGGTATTCCGGCGTACGGCCGACCATCAAGCCCGCAATAAATACCGCGAGCACGATGTAAATCAACATCCCGTACATGCCCGCGCCGACTCCGCCGAAAATGACCTCGCTCAGCATGATGTTGACCAGCGGAATCATCCCGCCGAGCGGCATGTAAGAATCGTGCCAGCCGTTAATGGCGCCGCAACTGGCGTCAGTAGTTACAGTGGCAAACAATGTAGAGGCAGCCATGCCGAAGCGCACTTCTTTGCCTTCCATGTTGCCGCCGGATTGCATTGCCGTGACCTGCTGGTTGGTTCCCGCGAGTAACGGATTGCCGCGGGCTTCCGCCCAATAGGCAACCGTGACCCCAACGAGAAACAGAATTGCCATAGCTGCCCAGACGGCCCAACCATGTTTCTGAGATCCGGTCATTCGGCCGAGCGTGTAAGTGAGCCCCGCGCCAATCGCGAAAATCGAGACCAGTTCGATCAGGTTCGAAAGAGGAGTCGGGTTCTCAAACGGATGGGCACTGTTCGCGTTGAAGAATCCGCCACCATTCGTGCCGAACTCCTTGATAATCTCCTGCGAAGCCACCGGCCCTTGGGCGATGGTCTGGTCGGTGACCGTATCCATCACCGGCTTGCCTTGTGCGTCCACCATGGGTTTGCCGTTGGGGTCGGTCTTCTGCACTTTGGCCGGCTCAACCAGTTTGGCGGTGTCGTACGGCCTGAGGTTCTGCACCACACCCTGCGAGACCAGAGCGAGAGCTCCGACAACGCAAAATGGCAGCAGCACCCAGAGACAAGACCGGACCATGTCGACCCAGAAGTTGCCGATAGTTTGCATTTGACGGCGGGCAATACCGCGAATAAATGCGATGGCGAGAGCTATGCCCGTCGCCGCTGATATGAAGTTGTGATAGGCAAGGCCAGCCATTTGCGTGAAGTAGCTCATGGTCGTCTCGCCCGCATAGGCCTGCCAGTTCGTGTTCGTGGTGAATGACGCCGCGGTGTTGAACGCCACATGGGCGGGAGTCACGGCGCCAAACTTCTGCGGATTGAAGGGCAGATAACCCTGCAGACGCTGCATCGCGTAAAGAATCAGCATCGAAACCACGCTGAACAGCAGCATGGCGATCGCGTACTCCGTCCAGCGCATCTCATGGTTCTCGTCCACCGCGGTCACACGATAGAGAAGGCGCTCGATGGGCCGGAGCAGGGGATCCATGAACGTCTTTTCGCGGTTGAACACACGCGTCATGTAAACGCCCAGCGGCTTCGTCACGAGAAAGACAAGCAGCAGGAAAAACAGAATTTGAAACCACCCGTTTGCAGTCATCAGAATTTCTCCGGCCGCAGCAGTGCATAGACCAGGTAAACGGTCGTCAGCACGCTGACAGCAAGCATGATCATGGATTCAATGGACATTTTCTAAACCTCGTAATCTTCTTCTGAAACTCGTAATCTTTCGCTTCACCAACCATGCGCCGCCTACTTCACGCGCTCACAAAAATGCACATAGGCGATAGAAACCGCAAAGAATGCGATTGTCACTGCAACCCAAAGTACGTCTTGCATAAAGCCTCCAAAGCTCTCAGAACTTCACCAATATCGCCAGATCCAGCCGGTTCTCATCTTTGACCAGATCAGGCGTCCATCCCGAGACCAGCGAGCCCGGCGCTCCTGTGTTGCCTCCCGGCGGTGTTATGCCGCCCTTGCCGGAAAAATAAGGCACATTCGCCGCGCGGTGGTCATACTCCCAGCGGAACGTAATGTACTGGCTGGGCATGTAATCGAAGGTTGCCGACGCGTCCCACGCCTTGTATGGATCGCCGGGATTTTCTGTGAAATACGGAGTGCCTGAGATCGCCGTCGCGCCATTGATCGGCGGCAAGAGAACCAGATAACGCCCAGGGTTGTTAATTCTTCCCCCGCCCAGGGTCAAACCGTAGCGATCTTTGTTGAACCATAGCCGGTTGTAGATCATGAATCCAAGAAAGTCCTGCTTCGGTCCCTTTGCGCTGTTGGTGTCGCAGCTTACGCCGCCGCCATGTTCACAACCCATGTCTCCGGTTAGTGAGAATGCGGCTTTGCTGATGAAAGTCCCCGGCTTGTCGTAATACTTGTACTGAATGCTGTCATCGGTGTGATAGCGCACGCGGCCCGGTGTATTGAGCGCATCTTCGCCCAGCATGTACTGGTTGCCCAGAATGGACCAGGAGCTACTTGGACGCCAGAGAATCTGCATTCCAATCCCCGGCCGATTGTTGAATCGCCCATACGATTGCCAGCCATTGACGAACCAGGGCTCGATCTTCAGATGTTCCGTGGGAAAGATTTGCACTCGCATTCCGTTGAAGAACCACGGTGTGTTCGACGAAACATACGAGGGCTGATAGGCCCAATTGTCAAAGTTGTAGTAGCTGAACAGGCCCACGTACGACATGAAAATTCCCGCCTGAATGTTGATTCCGTTGAGGACGTTCAAGTGATATCCACCGTACGCTTCCGAAACGTAGCGGTAAGCGGTGTCCAAATCCCAGTTGCCGCGCACCGGGCTGGCGTCATTCCGCGGCGTGGTGGCGGAGTACATGCCGAACTGCGTCATCACCCGGGCCTGAACATTGTCATAATGGAAGTCGCCGCCAACGCCGAGCTGGGTCACCTGAAACTCCTGCGCCCGAAACACCTCGCTGGAGCCACCGATGGTGTCATCCTTCGGGTGGTTGAAATCGTAGATATAGTCAACGTCAGAACGGATTTCTGGCGTAAAAAACTTGGTGTCCAATGGAATAGTCTTTGTGCGGGCGTTCCCATTGAGCCAGGTAAAATCGCCGAACGCAAAAGGCTCTGCTTTCTTGGGCTTTTCTGGCGTACTGGATGGGGGAACCGTGGCTGCGGCCTCCGCCGGTGCGGTTGCCGCGCCGGTATTGCTGAAATTGCTGGCCGGTGCGGTGGCGGTGGCAGTATGCACAACTGTGTCCGGCTGACCGGCCGCTTCGCGCTGGCGCAGTTCGCTCTCGAGCTGTTCGATGCGTTTCTTCATCGCCTCGAGTTCATCGAGCACGGGCTGCGGTACCTGCTGATTTCCAGTCTGGATCTGTGAATTGGTTGTGGTTTGATTCGAAACGGAATTGGAAGCCTGCTGGCTATGAAGAGGAAGGGCGAATCCGATCATCAACGCCGCGATAACAACCGCTCGCCGCCCGGCTTTGATCGGCAATTTTTGTTCGCGAATCTTGGTTTTAGTCATCACTATGAGTTCTCCTCGCTTCCTGCGTGGACTGAACTTCATGAAATGGATCTTTCGGCCATGCCTGCTCCGTGCATCCAGCAGCAGCCCAATCAATACGCGTACGAAGAACAGCACGGCCAGCGCACACAAACTTGCGAAGACCAGCTTCATAGTCTCTGTCCGCGCATAATTGTCTGGGATACGCCAGTACGATTAAACGATCTCGGGCGTAAAGCTAGGCTAAACAGTTCGTAAGGATTTCATAAAGAATCGAAACGGATTAGCAACCCCAGTCGGCTTCCCCGGGCTTGGCGAAATAACGCCGCTTGCTTTCCTTCTCGTCCGCATTCGCGTTGAGCTCGAGTAAAGTCAAACGGGCCGCCGCGATCATGAGCCGGCGCTCGCTCTGAGGCGCCTGCTCCCAGGAAAAATCCGCTTCTTGCGTGGCCTGACCATGGAAATCGTTGGCCAGTGCCTCGTGATAATGGTGAAAAACCTTCGCCAGTTCTTCTGCGCTTACATTCGGCATGGTTGCCATAGAACTTCTCATCCCTCCTGTTTCCTGATTGGATAGAAAAACCCGTAAGGAATGAATAAAGACTTCGTAGAATGTTCGTAAGAGGGATAAGCTCGAGAAGCAGCGGGACTTACATCATGAACGGGTTGCGGATCGGTATCCAGCCACACCGGTGCAAAGGCGGCTTGCCAACCGGAGTGCTTGAAGCATTACGACTGATCCTTCAGAACTACCACCCACAGACTGCCACGCCCATCGCAATAGCGGCAGCGCTCGTTGCCCGCGAGTGAGCCCGTGCCATGACATTCGCCGCAGGTCGCCACCAGCTGAAATTCTTCAGCATTGCTCTCCGGCAATCTCGCGGGCTGCTTGACTACCTTGGCGTGGTGATATTCCTTCAGCCAATAAACCAACCGGCCCTCGGCTTTTTCTCGGTCTTCCACGCTGAACTCGGCGCAACGTTGCGGCCACCATTCGTGGATGCAACCAAAGCAAACCAGGTCTTCGAAATGAAACAGGGCGCCGGGGTCGGCGCTGCGAAAAAACCTCCGGCAGCGCGAACAACGTTTTGCTCCGAGCAGGGCGAGCCCTTCAGCAAAATGGTTCAGCTCGGCCTGGAGATGCTCCAGGCTCTCATTTGCCGTTCGTTCTGGATCGTCAGGCATGGCTTAGCTGCACAACCGGGTTTCTCGAGACGGATTGATTGTAACCGCAAAGTGCGGCGCTCCCGCCGGTCCTGGCGTCAATTCAACTTGTCATCCTGAGCGAAGCGAAGGACCTGGGTATTTTGCCTGGGTGTATCATTATCACCCTTTACGCACCGCGCTTGGTCTTCAACTCCGCCAGCAACTGCTCAATCCGGTCTTCTTTCTCGAGCGCTGCCAGCCGTTCCTCCATATTGTCGGCTACGATTTCCGCTTTGGCCTGGCTGTGCGCCTCCTCATGAGCGACTTTTCGCTTCATGCGGTCGAACGCTCCTGCGCCTGCCCCATTTCCGCCTGCGGCCTTCGCGTCGCTCGCCTTCGCTACTGCCTGGGCCCGGCGATGCTGCGCAATCAGCAGATCGGCCTTGCCCTGTGCCTCAGCGAGTTTCTGCTCCAGCTGCCGTAGCGCCGTCTTCAGGTTTTCAACCTGCGCTTTTTGTTCCGTAATTTGCTGCCCAAACCCTTCACACAGCTCACGATAGCTTTCCGTTCGCTCAAGAGCGGCACGCGCCAGGTCATCCTGCTTCTTGTCCACGGCAAGTTCGGCCTTGCGCATCCACTCGCCCACCTTTTCCTCGTTCTCTTTGCGTTTTTTCTCCAGCAGATGTTGATCTGCAATCGCGATCGCTACCTGCGTCTTGACCTGCAGCTGTTGGTTCTGCATGTCCAGAATCACCTGCTTGATCATCTTTTCCGGGTGCTCGGCCTTGTCAATTAGGTCATTGAGGTTCGCCCGGACCAGCGTGGAAACCCTCTCTAGTAATGCCACGATGAACTCCTTTCCTGTTCGTCTCTCTCGCTCTCAGTTCTTTTCCACGAGTTGCTGACTTTCGACATGCTGCGCGTGGGCCTCAACGCACTTCGGGCAAGCGTCTTGCCTGGCGCTCCTGCCGAAGGCGCTCCCGATTGCGATACCGATCGCGATCCCCAGCGCCAGCCACACTCCCATGCTGCCGCTGAGCACGCCTGCCACCGTCCCCAGGGCCGCTCCGAACACTAGCCCCAGGGTCAGACCTTTCGATTTCTTCGTCATACTTTTCTCCACTCCGTTGCTGTTGCCTCACGCCAACGTCGTAAAACAGGTCACTTCGCCGGCGCCAACGCATCCGGTTTCTGCGTCTTGTCGCCGATCGTACGCACCTTCGAGAGCAGCTCAGACATGCTCATGCCCGAAAGCGTTTCAAACAGGGCCGGCACCTGCGCTGCCATTTTCGTCAGGTCGCCGGTGATTTTGTTCATCCCGGAAGCGTCACCGTTTCCCGTCGAAACCACCGTGATTTTGTCGACGTTCGCCAGCGGCGCAGCCAGCGCTTTCACGATCTCCGGCAAGCTGGCAAACAGCTTGTCAATGACCGCTGCCTGGTTGTATTCCTGATACGCTTCGGCCTTCACGTTCATGGCCTTGGCTTCCGACTCGCCTTTCTTGAAAATGATCTCGGCCTCAGCTTCGCCTTGCGCCCGAATCGAGGAAGCATGGCCCTCCGCTTCCGCGATGAGGCGTTGTTTCTCTGCCGCCGCCAGCGTTTCAATCCGCTGACGCTCAATTTCCGCCTGCTTCAGCACGGTTGCGATCAGTTCCTTCTCGCGCCGGTTAATCTCAGCCTCTTGCACTTTGACCTGCTGCTCCTTCTCCACCTGCTGCACCTTCACCTGCTCAGCGATCACCTGCTGCTGCATGATGTTGGTCTGTATGTCGTATGCTTTATCGGCTTGCGCCTGTTGCTTCTTCGTGACTTCAAGAAACTGCGCTTTCTTCACTTCCAGGTCGCGCTGCGCCTCAGCCTGCTTGGCAAGCGAGACAGTTTCCGCCAGCACCCGCTCCTGATCGGCCTGTGCTCTCGCCACTGCCGACTCCCGCTGCGCCAGTGCCCGCTTAATGGCGGTATCGCGATCGGCTTCAGCGGCGGCCACATCGGCATCTCGCTTGATGCGCGCAATATCCGGCCGCCCCATGTTAGTGATGTATTCGTTCTTGTCGCGCACTTCCTTAATGGTGAACGAAATCACCTCCAGCCCCATCTTGTTCATGTCATCGGCGCAGGTCGAACGCATGCGGTCGGAGACCATTTCCGGCTGCTTCACGATCTCTTCCACCGTCAATTGCCCGATGATGCCGCGCAGGTGCCCTTCCATTACCAGCCGGATCAAGCCCTCCCGCTCCGGCGGCGCTTTGGTCAGAAACTGCTCCGACGCAGTCAAAATGGATTCCGTGTCGGATTTCACCTTGATCTGCGCCACGGCCTCGACCGTGACCGCGACGCCCTGCTTGGTATAAAGATCCTGCTGTGGGGCAACATCGAATGACATCAGTTCGAGCGAAAGCCCGCGGCAGTTCTCGACCATCGGGAAAATCACGGTGCCGTGCCCTTTCACTACTCGCGTGCCACGAAATCCATACACCACCAGCGCTTCATGCGGTCCCGCCTTGCGGTACAACCGCGCCAGCATGCTCATCAGGAGCATGACCGCCAGCACCATCAGGCCCAGGATGATCCAAACTTCAATTGCCATGCCAAACATATCTCCTCCTCGCCAACAGAACTCTTTTCGTACGGCCGCTCACGGCTTATGCGTCAGGTTGTACTGCACCACCCAGCTGTTGATGGCATACACAAAGCCGACCACCGCATAGGAAAACCCCAGCATCGCCCAGCGAATTAACTCCGGCCCCGGCGCCCGCGCAATCAGGTAAGAGATCACCGTAAACACCACCAGCAGAAAAGCAGTGAGCCCGAGCGCAAACCAGAATGCGGTCTCCCGCGTCATCCAGCCATTGGGTTGCCAGTTGAAGTCGAAGTGAGTCGCCATTCGTGCCGGCAGTTGGTCCCATACCTGCCGGAAGCGCGACCAGGTCAGCGGCAGTGCCAGCCACAACAGCCAGATCCCGAATTGAAAGTATTTGCCGTTCATGCTTCCCTCGTCTGCTCCCGCAATTCGGCTACCTCGTCCCACAATCTCACGTAAGCAATTCCCTTCTCGTAGCGGACCACCATGACTTCGCTCCCCTTTTCGATCATTCCGCCGTCTTCCGCGCGGGCACCGCAGGTTTGCCGCGTGCCCCCCTGCGAATAAACGATCTCTCCCGTTCCGCCGGCGCGGATCGGCACCGAAATTCGCCCCAGCACCCCCGCCATGCTGAATTCTCCCGGGTCGAGATTTTCTTCCGCCGACATCAGAACTTTGGTCAGAAACAGATAAATGATTCCCGCTCCTGCAATTCCGCTCAGCAGCGCAATTGCCAGCCCCATCACAAACCAGACCGTCCAGACGCGCGTCAGCAGATATCCAGTTCCGCCGAACCACGCCAGAAACGCGGTAAAGCTGACAAAATTAAAAGGCGAAACCTGGCCTCCGCCCCCTCCTTTCACCGCAACACGTCCCGCCGGTATGTGCGCCGCGTGCGGTAGATGGGGCAGATGCAGATGCCATCTCACGCCTCCGGCCAAAAACGCCAGGAAGCTGAACGCCAGCCCCACGGCGAAACAGATCAAGTAAAAGTCAGCCCAGGTCATTGCGCACACCTCCCTCCGGGCACACCCCCTTCGGCCGACCGCGTCGCTGCAAAGCTTGCGCCGGGCTTCAAAGCTTCGAGCAAACGGTCTGCAAGGCCAGGCGTATCCAGAATCGCGCCCAACAGGATGAAGCACTGGCGCGTGTCTTTCTCCCGCGCCGCCTTGATCATTACCTCGCTCACCTCGGGATCGCTGGCAAACCGCTCCGAACCTTGCAGCAGCCACACGTCCAGCTTGCCTTCGGTCGTTCGCAAATCCGACGTCAGGTCGGTGTGGTAGCCCTCAGGATCATCCACGAGAAATCCCGGATGCACCTTGAAGAACCTCGCCAGCAGGTTGCGCGTGGATTGCGTCATGTGGCGCCGGCTCCCATTTTCAATCTGCGATACATAGGACTGGCTGATCGTCTTGCCCATCTCTTTCTTTATCGCCCCAACTAACTCCAGTTGCGTCATGGGACGGCCCAGTTCGCGCAGCGAACCTTCCACCTCGCGCAGATAACGGATTTTCTCAGCTAAAGTCATAATAACTGATTGCGATATTTATATATCTATTTGTAATATCACGTCAAGAGATTTATCTGCCTTATTCTCTATGTGTTATAGGAGCCTAGCCGGGGTCGGAAAGGTTCTTACAGCCCCGCTTCGATCCGCGATCTGGGGTCAAGATAGTCCCGCAGTGCATCACCGATGAAGTTAAAAGCCAGCACCGCGAGCATGACCGCGGCGGCGGGAAATAAGACCAGATGCGGCGCGTCGAAAAGATGGGCGCGCCCGTCGTTCAGCATGGTTCCCCAGCTCGCCGTCGGCGCAGGCACACCAAGGCCCAGGAAGCTCATGGTCGCTTCGGCCAGAATGGCGCCGGCCATGCCGATCGCGGCCTGCACAATCACCGGCTGCATGATGTTCGGCAGAATGTGCCGGACGATAATTCTCAGATCGCTCGCGCCCAAGGCGCGTGCCGCTTCCACATATTCGCGTTCGCGCGCGGCCAGCACTTGCGCCCGAACCAGCCGCGCATAGCCGACCCATCCGCCAAGCGAGAGCGCCAGCACCAGATTGAAAATGCCCGGCCCGCGAAACGCGACGAACGCGATGGCCAGCAAGATTCCCGGAAACGACAGAAATGCGTTCATGACTACAACGTTTACGAACCGATCCACGCGACCGCCGTAATAGCCGGCGATCGAACCGATAACCAGCCCCAGTCCGAGCGAGCCCGCGACTACGCAACTGCCCACCAGCATGGAAATTCGCGAACCGTAAATAAGCCGCGAAAGAATGTCGCGTCCCAGTTCGTCGGTGCCACTCCAGTGCGCAAGCGACGGCGGCGCGAGCCGCGCAGGCAGATCAATGTGTGCAGGATCCTGTGGCGCAAGCCAGGGAGCGAATAAAGCGCAGAGTATGAAGAGCGCAACCAGAACCGCCCCGATCGCCGCCAGCGGATTATGCCGCGCGGCGCGGGGGAGCGAGATAGAGAGAGTGGCCACAAAGGCTGCAAAAGGCTAATTGTAGCCTCTAACTCCGTACGTACCTTTTATGGTACACTATGGAAAGCATCGGCTTTGAAAAATGCATCTTGAAGATCCGCCTCGCAAAGTTCCGCTGGTCTTCTTCAGAACCGACAGTGGCGCTGAACCGGTGCGCGATTGGCTCAGGGGGCTCGACGAAGCCGGCAGGCAGGCAAATGGGGCGAGACCTGTTGCGGGCGCAATGGCAGTGGCCGGCCGGGATGCCCCTCTGCCGCCCGGTGGGCAAAGGTTTATGGGAAATTCGAACTGGATTACCGCGAAATCGTACGGCACGTGTATTGATTTGCCTTCATGAAGCGCATTTGGTGGCCTTGCATGGCTTCATTAAGAAGACAAGAGCCACTCCACACGACGACCTGGCCCTGGCACGTAAACGACAGAAGGAGTTGGAACAATGAGCAAGAAGAACTTGGGTTCGGGCATTGATGATTTCTTAAAGGGCGAAAAAATCTTTGAGGAGGCGCAAGCCCAGGCGATCAAGGAAGTGGTCGCATGGAAACTCAGCGAGGCCATGAAGAAGAAGAAAATCTCAAAGGCCCGCATGGCCGTCTTGCTCAAGACGAGCCGGTCTCAAGTGGACCGCATTCTCGACCCGAAACGCGATATCACTTTGTCGAGCTTGCAGCGCGCTGCTGCGCTAGTGGGGCAGAAAGTGGTGATTGAGTTGGTCTAACAGCACAGCCCTTACTCCCTGATCCTCGGGTTCACCACCGAATACAGCAAGTCCGTCAGAAAGTTCACTGCCACGTATGTCAACCCGATCGCCAGAATGCAGCCTTCCACCAGGTAATAGTCGCGGTTGCCGATGGCTTGAATGGTCAGGCGTCCAATGCCGGGCCAGGAAAAAATCGTCTCGGTGACGATGGCGCCTGCCAGCAGCGCGCCGAACTGCAAGCCCAGCACAGTAATAATAGGAATCATGGCGTTGCGCAGCGCGTGGCGGTAAACCACCGTACGCTCGGGCAATCCCTTGGCGCGCGCGGTGCGGATGTAGTCCTGCCCAAGCTCTTCCAGCATCGATGTGCGCACCATGCGGGTGAGAATCGCGGCCAAAGCCCCGCCCATGGTGATCGCCGGCAGAACCAGATGCTCGATACCGCCGGAACCCGAAACCGGCAGCCATCCCAGCTTGATGGCGAAAAACAAGATGAGAATCGGCCCCAGCGCAAAGTTTGGAAACGACAAGCCAAACAGGCTGACCACGCTCAGAGTGCGGTCATCCCACCGGTTGCGCCGCCGTGCCGAACGAACTCCGGCAGGAATGGACAGCACCACCGCCACCAGCAGCGAGGCCAGCGTCAACTGCAACGTATAGGGATAGCGCTGCGCAATCAGGCTGCCGACGCTCTGATTGAAGCGCAGCGACGGCCCCATATCGCCGTGCAATACGCCCTTCCAATAATGGATATATTGCTCGCCCAGTGGAGCATCAAGCCCGTAAGCATGGCGCGCCGCCTGAATATCAGTGGCCGGAGCCCCTTCGCCCAGCATTTGCAGAATAGGATCGCCGGGAACCAGATGAATCAGCAGAAAAACGACCGAAACCACCAGCCAAAGTACCGGCAACGTGTACAGCAACCGGGTTGTAAGCCGTCGGAGCACTGTAGTCGTTCGTCCCTACTCGATGGTCGTTCGCTCCTGCTGCCGAAAACTGGTCAACTTCCTTGCCTTACCGCCTTCGGTTCCAGCTTCTCGATCTTCACTTTCGCAATCCGGTGGCCCTCCATCTCTTCGACGGTGAAGCGATGGTCCTCATACTCAAAACCCTCCCCAACCCGGGGAATCTTCTGCAAACGGGCGAGCACGAACCCCGCCAGCGTTTCAAACCCGGCATCGCGCGGCAGGATGAGCTGGTATTGCGATTCCAGGTCACGAATTCCAACTGACCCCTCGAGCACCACGGCGATCTCTCCTTCCAGAACCGGCTGCTCCGGCGGAACCAGGTCGAACTCGTCTTCAATTTCCCCAACCAGTTGTTCGAGGATATCTTCCACCGTAATCACGCCCGCAGTTGATCCGAACTCATCCACCACTACCGCCAGGTGCCGCTTGCGGTCTTTGAATTCCTCCAGCAACTCGGTCAGAACCTTGGTTTCGGGCACCACCAGCACGTCGCGCATGATCTGGCTCACCCGCATCTGCGGAAGTCGCGCCCCCGGCATTGTCGGATTCACTGCCAGCCGCAGCCGGATCCAGCGCATCAGGTCTTTCGAGTAAAGCACGCCAATGATGTGCTCCGGCCCGCGTTGCGGATCATAAACCGGTATGCGGGAGTGCTGCACTTCGACCACGCGGCCCAGCGCCTCATCCAGTGTCAGATCGCCCGGCAAAGAGAAAATGTCGGGCCGCGCTACCATCACTTCGCGCACCGTGATGTTCTCGAGTTCCAATGCGTGGTGAATCATTTCTTCCTGGAAAGCGGGTATCTGGCCGAATTGCCGGCTGGCGGTAACAATCAGCTTGAGTTCATCCGGCGAGTGCACCGGCCCCTGCCGCAGCTTTCGCGATCCGAAAATTCTCAACACCGAGCCTGCCGCCCGGCTCATGGCGTAGATAACCGGCCGGGTGATGGTCAGGAACACATCCATCGGCGCGGCCACGGCTAGTGCGACTTGCTCGCCCCGCTGCAGAGCCAGCGACTTTGGCACCAGTTCGCCCAGAATGACGTGCAGGCAGGTAATCAGGCTGAAAGCAATGACGATGGCAATACTGTGCGCATAGACCAGCGCATGCGGCACTCTGTGGATGAACTGAATGCCCTCAACCAGCCTCGCCACGATCGGCTCGCCAATCCAGCCGAGCGTCAGACTGACGATGGTGATCCCAAGTTGAACACCGTTAACCACCTCGTCGAGGTTGCGGTGCAGGCGCTGTACGATGCGCGCGCCGATGCGGTGGGCTTCGATCAGCTGCTGAATCCGCGTATCGCGGATGCTGACCAGTGCAAATTCGGCCGCAGCGAAGAATGCATTGGCCGCCACAAGCAGCAGGATGAGGAACACCCGCAGCAGCACAAAAGCAATCATGGATGGCTAATTCTAACATTCCAAAGGATTAGCGCGGAGTGGATGATACACCATCGAGTCTCAGCCGGCGTCGCCGTCGCGATCCTTCCTTGCCCGCCGCGCTCGAAACAAATTGTCTGCTTCCATTTCGTGGATTCCCGGGTCTAATGCAACGGGCAGACTTGGTCGAGTCCGGTTTTACGATATCCATAAACCCTGCTCTTTCGGAACAAAATTTGTTCGAATTTCGTAATAATGAAAGGTTGAGAGATTTGTATCTCTCGGCAGGAGGCGAAAGTGAACGGCAATACTAACGGTAATAAGAAGAAGCGCCGCAAAAGAATCATCATCGTCAGCGTCATCGTCGTAATTATCCTGATCTTCGCCGGCGCGCTGGTGGCCTTCACCCGCGGTGGCACCAAGATTGATCCTTCCAAGCTGGCGAAGGTCGAAAAAGGCGATCTGGCCAAGAGCGTGGTCGCTACCGGCAAGGTCACGCCAATAACCAAGGTGGAAGTGAAGTCGAAAGCCAGCGGCATCGTGAAAAAGCTCCTGGTGGACTACGGCGATAATGTAAAACAAGGCCAGCTGCTTGCCCAACTCGATAAAGTCGAAATCGAAGCCCAGGTGGAGCAATCTCGCGCTGCCTTGCAGGCGGCCGAAGCCAACCTTGCAAGCTCCCAGGCAGATTATGAGCGCGCCAAAGTAGATGCCGAAGGCCCCGACGTTCCTTTGCTGAAACGTCAGTACGACCGCGCCGTTGGAATGGCCAAGGACGGCGTCGTGTCCGAATCCGCTCTGGATGACGCCGACCGCAACTACAAAATGGCACTGAACAAACAGAACGTGGCCAAGGCGCAAGTCACAGTTCTCAAGGCCAAGATCGCGCAGTCCGGGGCCGAGAAAGCGCGGGATGAAGCCAACCTGAAACAACTCGAAGAACAGCTCAGCTACACCGACATCGTCTCTCCCATTGACGGCATCGTGCTCTCCCGCGACGTCGAAATCGGAGATGCGGTCAGCTCCATTCTCGTCCTCGGTTCCTCCGCCACCCTGGTCATGACACTCGGCGATACCAGCGAAGTCTACGTCAAGGGAAAAGTGGATGAGAGCGACATTGGCAAGGTTTACCTCGGCCAGCCGGCGCGAATTAAGGTCGAGTCTTTCAAAGACAAAACTTTCAACGGCAAGGTCACCAAAATTTCTCCCATGGGCGTGGAAAAAGACAACGTGACCACGTTCGAAGTCCGCGTCTCGATCAACAACCCTGGCGGCGAGCTCAAGGCTGAAATGACCGCCAACGCCGAAATTATTCTGGAAGAACACAAGAACGTACTGCAGATTCCAGAAGGCGCAATTATCTACGACAAAGACAAAAAAGCTTCGGTGGATATTCCCGATCCCAAGGCCAAAGACGGAATGAAGAAAGTCGCCGTCAATATCGGCATCTCGAACGGGGCCAAGACTGAAGTTCTGTCCGGCTTGAAAGAAGGCGACCAGGTCGTTCTTCAGTAAAGCCGCTTTTTCCGAACTGCCGCAAAGTAAGGAGGAGATATGAAAGCGAGACAAGTGTGCCCGGCCGTGCTGAGCGTGGCGGTCTTGATGACTGTGGTGTGCGTGCACGCCGCTCCTGCGGCGGCTTCGGCAGAGGGCACGTTTCAGCGAACTTTGAAGGTTACGGGGCAGGCCAGCATTGACCTCAGCACGGGATCAGGCAACGTGCAGGTCCGCACCGGCGGCGCCGGCGAAGTCCAGATTACCGGGCACGTTCGTGTCAGCAGTTGGACCGGCGAAGCGGAAGACCGGGTAAGACGCATCGAGCAGAATCCCCCCATTGAGCAGAACGGAAATGAAATCCGCATCGGACACAATCAGTCATCTGAGATGTTTCACAATGTGTCCATCAGCTACGAATTGGTCGTGCCCGCCGAGACCGAACTGCGGTCCCATACCGGATCGGGCAATCAGCGTATCGAAGGCGTCCGCGGCGCACTGGAAATCGAGGCTGGATCGGGCGAACTTAGGATCTCTGACGCAGGCAGTACGGTGCACGCTGATACCGGCTCAGGCAATATTGATCTCGACCATATCAACGGCAACGTTCGCGCCAAGGCCGGAAGCGGCTCCATACACGCCGAGGGCGTTGCCGGCGGTTTTGAAGCTCACACCGGCAGCGGCCATATCGTTCTGGAACAAACTGCTCCTGGCGCGGTCCGTGCAGGAACCGGATCCGGCGGCATGGAATTGCGCGGCGTTCACGGATCGCTCGAAGCCACCGCGGGAAGCGGCGATGTGATGGCCGAAGGTTCTCCGACCGGGGCCTGGACTCTGCACACCGGCTCCGGCGGCGTGCATCTGAAATTGACCTCGGACGCCGCCTTTGATCTTGACGCCCACACCAGTTCCGGAAATATCTCAGTTGCTCAGCCTGTCACGGTGCAAGGCACCATCGGACGCAAGGACCTGCACGGCAAAGTGCGTGGCGGGGGCGTACCCGTGGAAGTGGAGACCGGGTCGGGCAATATAGAAATCCAATAACCTGGGTCATGCCTGATCGCTGTTCAGCTAGGCTGATTGGGTGCCTTCATAGGAGATGCGGCGCTTTGCAAGTCCGCGCAGTTGCACGTCTCCTCTTTCGTTCACTCCATCCACAGCTTTCTGCGATATACTTCGCTCAACATCGAATTCTCCCGAGGTCATCGCAATCATGTCCGTGAGAACGGCTGACGAGGTATCGGCGCAGGTTCCCGCCGACGATTTTCAGGCGCTGGAAGACAAAGTCTATCGCACCATAGAGCTGTACAAGGCCGCGCGGGAGGCCCGTTCCGTCGCCGAACGCGATGTGAAGCGGCTTCGCGAGCAGTTAGAAGAGCGCGAGGAGGAAGTCGAGACTTTGCGCAAGCAGATGGTGCAGCTGCGCCGGGAACGCGAAGAAATTCGTGGCCGGGTTGAAAAGATGCTGCAGCAGATCGAAACCATCTCCGAGGAACAGGCCGCGAGCTGAACTTCTCTATTGCGTGCAGCGTTTGGAGAAGATTAAGCTGAATCATGGCAACCGCCAGCAAGCAGCCTCCGCTGAGAGACCCAGGTAACAACAGCGTGCGGGTCGAAATCTTCGATCAGCCCTATAACCTGCGCGGCTCCGATCCTGAGTACATTCTTAGGCTGGCCGAGTATGTCGACTCAAAAATGCGCGCCGTCGCCGAGCAAACCCATACCGTGGATTCGCAGCGTCTGGCTGTCTTAGCAGCGCTTAATATTGCCGATGAATATCACCTGCTCAAGCGCAACCACGACGCCGGATCAGTCGAGTACCTCAAGCGGGCCAACAGTCTTTCGAGCGCCCTGGACGAAGTGCTCGACGACAAGCGCAAGGCCGGCTAGAAGCTAATATTACAAAAGTCGCTGGCAAGCCGATTGCCAACTTTTTGCGTTTTCCCTCTTGCCAAAGCCCGCTCGATTCCCTAGCATCCAGCTTGAAAGCCGGCCTGCAGCGTTGGTGATGGCGGTAACCGATTTTTGAACCAACACCGAATGAACGGGGGCCTGACTCGTAGAACGATCCGGTGCGCGATGCTCCGCCATGCGGAGATGCCTAAAGGGTCGCGGCGGGTTCCCATCGTCTTACCGACGGTTCATTCTCGGCCCGCCACACGGCTCAGTGGGTCGGCTCTTCCCTGATAGCGTTCGTCTGATAGACTTTTCTCTGTATTTCTTGCATCTAAATAAACCGTGTTCCCCCGACTCTTTCACATTGGCAATTTCAGCCTGCCGACTTATGGGCTCCTGGTTTCGATCGGAGTTCTTCTCGGGCTCTGGATTAGCGTCCGCAATTCGCAAAAGCAAGGCATTGATCCGGAAGACGCATGGAACCTGGGCATTTTGGTTGTACTATGCGGAATTCTCGGCGCAAAAATCCTTTACATCATCAATGACTGGGGCTACTACACCGCTCATCCCGGCGAGATTTTCAGCATCGGCACTTTACAGGCCGGTGGAGTCTTTTCCGGCGGATTAATCGGGGCATTCATCGCCGCCGCGTGGTATGTCCGCAAGCATCACATGCCGGCGCTTGCTACTTGCGATGCGTTCTCACCTGGGCTGGCTCTCGGCCATGCGATCGGCCGCGTCGGTTGTTTCGCCGCTGGCTGTTGCTACGGCAAACCGACCAATCACTTTTGGGGCGTTACCTTCACCAATCCCCTGGCGCAAACCTGGGTAGGCACGCCGCTCAATGTTCCCCTCGAGCCGACCCAGCTTTTCGAATCCGCCGTCGAACTCGCCAACTTTTTCATCTTGATGTGGATGCTGAAGCGGCGAAAATTCGACGGCCAGATTTTCGGCGCGTATTTATTTCTGTATGGCATCGCCCGCTATTTTCTCGAGTTCATCCGCGATGATCCCGGCCGCGGATCTGTCTTCGGCGGCATCATGACCGGCACGCAATTGATTTCCATTGGCCTTGTCCTCCTGGGTGGCCTGATCTGGTGGTTGCGTCCAAGTCCCAAGCGGCTTCCCGCGGTTGCGCGCTAGAACCGGGAAAGCCTACACTGCGTTTATCCCTGAATTCTCCAAGTTGATGAGGACAAGCCACTTTGTCCGAGGCGCAACAATTTTCGAGCACTTGCGTTTGTATCCGTAGTTAGCTTTTCGGGCAGCAATTCACAATTTTGCATAACTTGCCGCCGCGTTGGCGCAACCCGCAGCAGCAAAGTCGTACCGGACAAGCGAAGAACGCGGCGAGGAGAGAAAACACCATGCGCGTACGTCATTGCATTCCCATGCTGCTATTGGCGTTCGTGATGTTAGCGATACCCTCTGCGTCGTTTGCAGGAATTATTCTTTCCATCGGCATCGCCCCACCTCCGCTGCCGGTTTATGTGCAGCCGGTTTGCCCGGGCGAGGGCTACATCTGGGTTCCCGGATATTGGGCTTATGGGGACTTCGGTTATTTCTGGGTCCCCGGCACCTGGGCGCTGGCGCCCGAACCCGGCCTTCTCTGGACTCCGGGTTATTGGGGATGGTCCGGTGGCGTCTTCATGTGGCATGAAGGCTACTGGGGCCCGCACATTGGATTCTATGGCGGCGTGAACTATGGTTTCGGCTATGTTGGCGTCGGCTATCTCGGAGGACGATGGGAAGGCGGACACTTCTTGTACAACACCGCCGTCACCAACGTGAACGTCACCGTCGTGCACAATGTCTACCGCACCACGGTCGTGAACAACGTCACCGTGAACAACGTAAGTTTCAACGGCCCGGGTGGAATTACTGCGCGCCCGACTCGAGAGGAAGAGGCGGTGGCCAACGAAAGGCACGTCGCCCCCACCCGCCTGCAGACGGAGCACGTACAGACCGCCAGCAATAATCCGCAACTGCGCGAGGCCGAAAACCATGGCAAACCAGCCATTGCGGCTACCGCCAAGCCTAGCGAGTTCCAGGGTAAAGGCGTAGTAGAAGCCAAATCTGCGGCGCCGTCCTACAAGCCGGTCGCCGAGCGCAAAGCGGAAACGGAACGCACGGCCAAAACTGAACGAGAAGCCAGAAACGTTCCAAAGCCGGAGAAGAACGCGGCGCGGCCTGAAGAGCCAGCCCGCAAGCCGGAAGCAGAGCGAAATGTTCCCAAGCCGCCGAGCACTGAGAAAAATACGGCTCGGCCCGAAGGAGCTTCGCAGCCAAAAGACGAGGCAAGGCCGGAAGCTAAGCCGCGCCGCGAGAGTGCTCCGGCCAAGAGCACTCCGAAGCCCGCTGCAAAGCCTGCACCCAAGCCGGAGGAAAAACGCCCTCCTGCGGAACGCTAAGGCACTGATGTATTAGCAAGCATCCGGTGGCCCGCAGGGTCACCGGATTTTTCTTGCTCAGTCAACGTCGCTCTGCAGGTCTAGTCATCAGTAGATCGGAGGTTCGCCCTCCGGCCTTGTCTTCCAGCGCCGGTGCACCCACAGCCATTGTTCCGGATAGCGGCGGACGTACTCTTCGATGCTCTTGGTGAATAACGCCGTATTCGCCACCGCATCGGCTTCATCGTCACCCGTCCGAATCAGGTTCACCGCAGGATCGAAGCGCAAGCGGTATTTGCGCAGAACCGGGTCCCAGATGGTAAAGGTAGGCACCACCGCAGCATCCGTTCGTAATGCGATCCGCGCCATCCCGCTGGCGGTACAAGCAGGAGTGCCGAAAAAATCCACAAAAACACCTTGCGGCGGGGTCATGTTCGTGTCCATCAGAATGCCGACCACCTCGCCCTTCTTCATTGCCCACAACAGTCCGCGCGCCGAATCATCCTTGCTTACCGTTTGGTTGCCGTGCAAAGTCCGGTAGCGTTTGATCAGCGCATCAAGATAGACGTTGTCCATGGGCCGCATGACCACGTGCATCCAGTGTCCATGCATGGAATGAAAGAATGCGGAAAGTTCCCAGCCTCCGAAATGCGCAGTAAGAAATAGCACGCCTTTGCCACGGGCAAACGCGTGTTCGTAGTTTTCGAAACCGTCATAGACGATTACTTCGCCTGCATTTTCGAGAGTGTACTTTGGAAAGAGACAGACTTCGGCCAGTTGGCGGCCTAGAGAAACAAACTCGCCACGCAGGGTTCGGTTGCGCTCGCGTGCGCTTTTTTCGGGAAACGCCAGGGCAAGATTTTTCTTCCCGACGCGTCGCAGCCGAACGTGGAAAACATAAACCACCAGCGCCAGCGTGATTCCTGCCATGCGGGCTAGCGGCCGAGGCAATGCCCCAATGAATCTTACGAACGTCCAGGCAAGTAGGTACTCAAGTCGCTGACGCATGAGGAAGTGGTGACTGTAGCATCCGGAAAAAAGCTGTCAGACAGCGCCCCGCATTGTCGCCCTTGAGGCCGTTTGGCAGAACTGACGCCCACGTCCGGATTCCGCTTATTTCGCTGCTGCCTCTTTCGCCCATTTGGCCAGTGTGCTCAGGAACGGGTAAGCGTTGTCTGGCGCCGCAATCACTCCATTGAGAGACGTGCGAAAGGGCACCATGCGCCCGTAGAACTCTCGGGTACTGTCCTTATCTTGCTTGACCACAGCTCCATTCAGTTCCAATCCGGCGAAAACGCCGCGGGCCCGCGAATAACTCAGCACCTGGGCGCGCATCGTCCAGTCGGTGTCGGCTGCGGCATGCCGCCCCACTGGCCCGGCGGCAACGCTGGCGTCGGCGCCCAGCTTGAACTTGCTGGAGAGCAGATGCTGCATGCCGTCGCTATTCATGACCAGCATCACCAGATCCACCGCCTGTCCTCCGATTTGCAGCCCGAAGCTTCCGCCCTCAATGGTGAAAAAAGCGGGAGCGCTCCAGCCCTTCGGCGTGCGGCAACTGGCCACCCCTTTGCCATAGCGCGCGCCCACCACAAAGCCCCCTTTAAGCATGGAGGGCACGACCGCAACGCATTCAGCCGACCCCAAAACGTCCTCGGGAATGCCCTGGTCCGGCGCAGCCTGTATTTCATTCAGCACGTCCCCCGCGCCCTGGCATCGTTCCGCGGCCTTGTTGTCGCCTTCAGCCAGGCCCAATGGCACGTGTACCAGACAAAGAACAACCAGCAACAGAAATAATCTCTTCACTTGTTCGGCCCTTTCGGTTCCGGAAGATACGTCAGCCTTTGGAAAGGATGTTTCTGATTTTAAAGGATTCGCGGCCCAGGCATACAGTTGCCGCCAGGCATCAACTGAGTACTGAATTGATTACCGGGAAAAAATCGGGGCCGGCAACGGTGACCCTAAATCCCCGCTTCCAACCCCGTCTCCCAGGTTCTGTGGTAGGTGAAGCGAGTATGAAGCTGGAGGGAAAAGTGAGCAAGATTACCAAGGGCATTGTCCGAAAGTAATCTCAATGACTGCCCTGGGTTCCCAAGCAACAAACCAGGCCGAACCCCAAGCTATTTGGCGGAAACCAGCGAGTGCGTAATCGCGTGGACCGATAGCGCGATCCGGTTCTGTACCCCGACCTTGCGCATCAGCTTCGCGACGTGCGCCTTGACTGTGCGTTCCTCGATGCCTAGGGCCGAGCCGATTTCTTTGTTCGATCGGCCCGCAACCAGCATCTCCAGAACTTCCTTTTCGCGGTCCGTAAACGTTACCCGGCCGGCTGGGAAAATGCGGCCCGGAGACGTTGACACACGCTCAATGAACATAGACAGAACATGCCGGGGCGCCCAGACCGAACCCTGGTTTACTATGCGGATGGCCTGGATGAATTCGGCGGGAGCGGCAGCTTCGTCTACATAGCCTTTGGCCCCAGCAGCGATCGCCTTCAGCACCGTCTCCTCATCCATTCCCGCGCCAGTCACGATGATGCGCAGATCCGGCCGCGAAGCCTTCAGGCTCGCCATCAGATCGAACAGGTTCAGGCCATTGCGATTGCCCAACAACACCAGATCGATCCCTTGCAGGCCGGAGATGTCGGGTAATGAAGCGGAGATGAGTTCAAAATCCGGCTCCGAATCAAACAGCGCCCGGAAGCCAACGAACCGCAATGGATCACTCTCCACCACGGCAATGCGGATTGGTGTTTTCTTTGCTGGTGCTGCTTTCGCTGCCGTTGCCGACTTCATAGTTTACCTACTAGGGTAGATGGACAGATGTTGCTAGCATAACGGTATTGAGACTCGATGCAAACCCAGTAATGGCTTCTCAAATTACGGGAGTAACATTAAGAATGAGCATCTTAGAAGGGAGAAATCGATGAGAATGCGGCGCGGAATTGTGGTTTGCGCGGTGATTTTACTGGGTGCGGCGGCCTCTCTGGCGCAGACTCCCTATCAACCCAAGTTTAAGGGCGATCCCGCCCGGTCGGACTCCGAGGCGAACGCCCTCGGCTACATGCGGACCGTCATCCGCGCCCAAAGGGTCTATAACCGCAAGAACCAGAAGTATGCATCATCCCTCGCCCAGCTGGTTCATACCGGTTCCTTCACCCGCCGCATGACCGAGCCTCATCAGGGCGACTACACCGTCTCCTTCCACTCCCACAAGGATGGTTATGAGTTGGTTCTTACCCCGGTTCTCCAGGATGCCGAACACCGCTCCTTCTACGCCAATGAAGATGGCGTAATTCATGGGGATGAAGCAAAGACAGCCACGGCAGATTCGCCAAAGATTTGAAGCTGTAGAAGATTTGAACGCAGTAAGAAAAAACTACCCCACCTGCGCTCGCGAAGCGGGGTAGTTGGCGATCTCAATCGGAAACGTACAAGCCACTACTTACATCTTGTCGTAAACAATCGTCACCGCATGCGGCTGGCCAGTCTCCCGAATTGTCAGCGTCAGGGTCTTGCCATCGGAAGAGACCTGGTATTTCGTATGATCCATCACCTGGCCCTTCACTTTGTCCGTAACCTCTATTGAATTCGTATCCAGCCGTTTGCCTGAGGTCATGGATCCCGGCGCAACGTCCGGCCCTTTCTCCTCGTAATCCTTGCCGTCGAACTTCATGCTGAGCGTGTCTTTGTAAGACGGAGTATCGAAGGTCAGCCCATTGCCTTCATAGGCGGAGATATCGTATTCATCAGGGGAAGTAAGTTTTACGTCGGTGCTTTCCCATGTGCCGGCCCATCCCGTGCCGGTACCTACCCTCTTGAGTTCAACGTCAAAATCAGAAGTTGTACCGTCCACCTTGGTGTCGGTGCCCTTAATGGATTGCATCTTGCCATCATCAGAAAGCGTGTGCGTCATTGAGCTGGTGACTTTGCCGTCTTTCTTTTCCACCATCTTCCATTTGTTCGGTCCGTCTGGCGTAATCGCGACCGTCCTTCCGAAGTGCACCGGCTGATCGGTGCCATCGGCAGTAACCGTGTCCGAGACCGCGCCAAAGGTCAGCGTGTATTTATTGCCCCCCAGGTCTTTGATCTTCATCTGCTCGCCGGTGATCTTGCTCTTCTCCATGTTGAGTTTCCACTTGCCGCAGAATGGGTCGTCCGCAGCGCAAAGCGTGCCCACTAGAAGACAAACTAGGGTGAGTGAAAGGCAGATACGATTGAACATGGGTTTTCCCTCCGGCGGGCATTATAGAAGAATGCAGTCACCCCTGCATCACATTCCTTCTCTGAGAGGCCCCGAATTAGACAGTGCCCCGGGAATCGCTAATGGAAACTCCGAGCCCGGCCCAAATCAGCCATTGACAATGGTTACGCGGGGCGGTTACCCTCAGTCGTGGTTAGCTCATTGCTAACTGAGTTTTGATGTGTATAACTCATTATTTCATAAGATTTTGCGTGCAACTGGTTTTTCCCCAGAGATTTAAGCTCCGGGCTGGCCCTATCCAGCTGATTCCAAAGAATGGAAGGGGGAGAGGGGAGGGGTGATCCCCAGAGCCGGCGTTCCGGCTCGGCCTAACTGCCTGCGCCGGGCTTGATCTCCACTGCCTTTCCGTCTCTATAGGTAATCACCAGCGGTTTGCCACCATCCGGATAGTTGACGGTGCGGTTGTCTGGGTCGGGGGAGTGGTCCGGAATACCCAGGCCAATTGCGAAGTCGGCTTGCAGTTCGCTCATGCCGGGCTGGGCCTGATGTTTATCAATTGCCTTCCACACATTGGCGGGCCAGTGCTGGTACAGTTCATGCGGATCCTGGATGAACAGCATGTCGTCAGATTGAATGTGATAGCTGCCATCGTTTTCTGATCCGATGGAAAACGCATAGCTCTTTCCATCTTTGTCAAACACTGCCATCACCTGCTTTTCATGCGGCGAATCCGGCGTTGCATCGGTTACAACATCTTTAATTTGCAGCTTCTCGATGGGCAGAAGTTGTCCGGCTTCGTGCGCAAAGTCGGCATGATGCCGCGCAGGGTTGTACGCAAAATAGGTGTACGCGTAACCCACTTTCACCCACACCGGCTGTTCCGTCAATTGGCGAGCTGATTTCAGGTCGTAGGGATGGAGTTTTTTCGGAACCACGTAGTAGTCCGCATTGAGTGGGCGCGCGGAAGCAGACGGTTTGCTTGTGTTCTCGGCGTGACGCTCGTAAAAGATGTAGCCGGTGCGGATGGCGGCCACGGCGATGGCCAGGGCGAATACAAGTTGGACTCTCTGCCTGGTGACTGAGTTCATGGGCCTGGCGGTGCACACCGCAAAAAGCGGAATCAGCTTGGTTTGAGCAGAGTCTCCAGCCAGTCGCTGTGACGTCCTCGAGAAACGTCGGCCAGGCGCTCGCCGGCCCGGTTCACCACATCCAGGTAAACTGCTGTCCGCTCAAAATAATAGGGCAGTCGCTGGCGGAACTCGGCAAATTGCTCAGGATATTCCGAGGCCAGGGTCGTCAAGGCCACTCCGCCAAGAATCAGGCCTGCCCCGTTCCTTCGTCTCAGAAATGCTATGAGGCTGGCTCCCGCTGCGCCCGCCACCAGGGCCCGCTTCCACTGATCCATACGACCCTCCTCCGGCACGATCACGCATGCCTGCGCCTATTACTTTATACTCAAACGTTCCTCGGAGGAGTTGGATGCTGAAGCACAGCCGTAAGCTGGATATTTTCGTGTTGCTGGTGGGAACGGCAGCCCTGGCTCAGTCCAGGCCCCGTGCCCGGGAGCTGGGTGTTCCCTTCGACGGCACCCCAGGCCCGCTGAATGCAATCACGGACGTGAAAGGAGTCGAAGTCGGCTATACGACGCTCATCTCAGGCAACGGCCCGCTCCAGGTCGGAGTCGGCCCCGTGCGAACCGGGGTTACCGCGATTTTCCCGCGCGGCAAGAATTCCATTGACCCTGTTTTCGCAGGATGGTTCACGCTCAATGGCAACGGCGAAATGACCGGCACGACCTGGGTCGAGGAATCGGGGTTTCTCTACGGCCCCATGATGATTACCAGCACTAACAGCGTTGGCGTAGTGCGTGACGCCGTAATCGCCTGGGACATAAAGCGTTATCCCTCGGATCCCGAGGGTGATTGGTGGTCGCTGCCGGTCGTGGCAGAAACCTGGGACGGCTGGCTGAATGACATCAACGGCTTTCATGTCAAACCGGAAGATGCCTGGCATGCGCTCGATACGGCACACGGTGGGCCGATCGAAGAAGGAAATGTCGGCGGCGGCACAGGGATGGTCTGTTATGAGTTTAAAGGCGGCGTTGGCACCGCCTCGCGCGTGCTTGACGCCAAGTATGGCGGCTACACCGTTGGTGTGCTCGTCCAGTGCAATTATGGCCGGCGGGCGCAGTTGCGCATCGCCGGAGCGCCAGTCGGACAGGAGATTCCCGGGCATGTTTACAACGAAGATATCGGCTCGATCATTGTGGCCGTCGCCACCGACGCGCCATTAATTTCCACTCAGTTGAAACGGCTCGCGAGACGAGTTTCGCTCGGATTAGGTAGGACAGGCGGTTATTCGGGTACCGGCTCCGGCGATATTTTTATGGCCATCTCCACCGCCAATCCGGGAGTCGGAAAGCCCAACGGGCTCCGTCAGATTGCAATGTTGCCGAACGAGCAGATCGACCCTCTTTTTATCGCGACGGTGCAGGCGACTGAGGAAGCCGTCGCGAACGCACTGGTTGCCGCCGACACCATGACCGGAATCAACGGCCATACGGTCGAGGCGCTGCCGCATGACCGCCTGAGAGAGATACTGAAGAAGTACAACCGTCTGGTGAAATAAATTGTGGCGCGGGCGCCTCGCCCGCATAATCCGCAGAATTTGTTTAGTAAATCGTGTAACCCGGCGCGGGATTGCGCACTTCGGGCTTTGACGCCATCAACAACAGTGCGCCAATTCGCTTGAATGCCCGCAAGTCCTCGAGGCTCTTGAATGACTTGGTCTTGTAATCATCGGGAGTCGGAGTGTCATCAGGAATATTCTGCGCCTGTACACTTTCAAACGCATGTTTCTTGAGCAATTCTACATACTCCGCCGCCGAGCGGACGTGCACCGGCACTTTCAGCCTGTCTATCCATTGCAACGAGTAGGGATTGTCTTTGTAAAGATTAATCAGAATGAACAGCCGCCCGTGTGGCGCCATAACGCGGAAAAGTTCGGCCAACGCGCGGTCCTGATCGGGATAGTAGTAAAACGACTCGACCGAAAGTACTTTGTCGAAGAAATTTTCTTCCCAGGGAATCTGTTGCGAAGAACCCCAGACATAAAGAACATTCTCAAAATCCTTTGAGGACTCGCGGGCCAGCCGGATCATCTCATCGGAGACATCCAGCCCCACCACCTGCCCGAAGCCTTGCGGACCTTCGGCTACCAGCCGCGCCAATAGCCGCGTTGCCCAACCGGAGCCGCACCCCAGATCGAGCACGCGTTCGCCGGGGCGAAGTCCCATCAGGCGGATGGTTTTTTCGGTGATGTTGAGATGATGCTGCTCCATTTTCTCGCCTTCACCTTTTTCCGCCCACTGGTTGAATTCCTGCTGCAACCGCTCGTCGGGTGTGGGAAGTTTTTCGGACATGGTTTGATTCTAACGCCAGAATTTAGCGGAACCGGCGCCAGTCGAAGAAATCCGGCGCAGCGGCAGAAAGACTTCAAAAAAAGATCGGCCCGCAAGCGAATTCGCCAACCCGGTTCAACTCGCAGGCCGTACCTGATCCCCCGTTTATTTATACGTGGCGTTGGTGCGGGTCAGAAAATCGCGATGGTGAGTGAAGTCCACCATCGAGCCAAACGCCGGTCCGCTTAGCGGGCTGGCCTTGAGAGCGTCCCGCAACGCGGCATTTACTTTGTCCAGCCCCTCGGGATTCGCGGCGAGGTAGGAGACAAAGAAATTGTTCGGGTCCTCCGTGTGGATGGCCTCCTCGTCAACCTCATACTCGTGAATCGTTCCGTCCGCGAGAAGCTTCTCGAAGAAAGGCACGAACAGGTTCTTGCTGAGCACATCCACCGCATCGTCAGGGGCATCTGCCTTCAGTTTGTACACGGACCCGTGACCGTACAGATCCTTCCACGATCCCGAATGCCAGTTGTAGTAGCGGCTGACGTAAATGCCGTCCCAGTGCTTGGTGGCGCTGGCCATGACCGGCGAAGTGGCGCTGCCGTTCTTGTAAAACTGGTCAAGCACGTTCATGAGTCCGGCCATGGACATTGACGACCACCAGTCATCGTGGGTCGGACCATCGGGCTGGTGCACCAGATTCAGGTCGGTTCCGAACCCGACCAGCGTTCCTCCATCCACAGCTTTCTGCAAGATCTTCTGATCGGCGGCATCGGATTTTTCCATCTCCGCCCATTGCGTCCTGGGAATGTTCCAGAAACCCACGTAGGAGTACATTCGCGGTTTTTCCTTTACCTCTGACATTTGTGCCGATGCACAAACCGCCAGCATGGCGAAAGCGCCCAGCATGGCGGCAATTCTCCACATTCTTACACTCATAGTTTTGTCTCTCCTTAAGCGGAAGGATTTTGAAGCGACTCTTCGAGCACGGTAGTGTACACCCTGGTCAAAGCAGCACAGGCAAAAGCACCCCTTGTCAATGCGCAGCAGGCTCTCAAAGTAAAACTAAGTGCTTGCAGTCGCTCGAGAGCAAGCACCCGGCACCCGGGCTGTGCTACATTTGCTTTCCTCATGCGGCAAGATTCAAAGCCTGACGCACAGCCGGTTCTGCTGTACTGCCCAAAGTGCTCCCAGGAAGTCAGCGATCCGCTTATTTGTGGGGATTGCTCGGCTGTGATCTGCCGCCGCTGCGGAACTCCGCTCGAGTCGCCCGATGAACTGGGGATCGGGTAACCGTGGCCGACTCCACCCTCAAGGCCGGATCTCTTGGCTCAGGCGTTTCGACCTCCGACGCGGACGAGCTTATCCGCCCGCGCCGGGTCATGGGCTTTTGCGATCTGTTGCTGTTCTATGTCGTCACCGGAATCAGTCTGCGCTGGATCGCCAGCGCCGCGGCCGCTGGGCCAAGCTCGATCCTCATCTGGATCGGGGCGTGGCTGGCCTTTTACACGCCCCTGGCGCTGTCAGTCATCGAACTCTCATCCCGCTACCCAAGCGAAGGTGGCCTTTATGTGTGGAGCAAACGCGCCTTCGGCGACTTTTCCGGCTTCATGTCCGCCTGGACCTACTGGACCAGCAACCTGCCGTACTTTCCCGCAGTGCTGTATTTTGCAGCGAGCAATGCGATTTACATGCGTCCGCAAGCATGGGGACATCTTTCAGGCAACCCGACTTTTTACATTATTTTTTCTCTGGTCACGCTGGGCGGGGCTACTTTCCTGAACGTCGTCGGACTTGATGTCGGGAAGTGGCTGCACAATGTGGGCGCGCTCGCGATGTGGATTCCGGCCGGAATTGTGATCGTGATGGGAGCCATCGCCTGGCATCGCTTTGGCCCGGCAACTTCATTCACGCTCCACTCAATGACTCCGAGCACGCACATCAACGACATGATTTTCTGGTCGCTGCTGGCTTTCGCGTTTGGAGGTTGCGAAACCGGTTCCTTCATGGGAGAAGAAATCCATAATCCGCGCCGTACTGTGCCGTGGGCGCTGTTTGTGGGAGGAGTCACGGTCGCCGTTTGCTACATTCTCGGAACCGTAGGAGTGCTGCTTGCATTGCCGCCTTCGCAGGTCAACGGCCTGCAAGGGCTGATGCAGGCGATCTCCGCCACGGCAGGCAAAGTCGGCTTTACGCGCATAATTCCCTTCGCAGCTTTCCTGATCGTCCTTAGCAACATCGGCGCCGCGGGCGCATATCTCGCCGCAGTGGCGCGATTGCCATTTGTAGCAGGAATTGACCGCTTTTTGCCGCGCGCCTTCGGGCGGTTGCATCCGCGATGGAAAAGCCCATGGGTTGCGCTGTTGACGCAGTCTGCACTCGGAGGGGTCTTCATCTTCCTGGGCCAGGCAGGAACCAGCGTCAAGGGCGCTTATGACGTGATGGTTGCGATGACGGTCATTACTTATTTCATTCCCTATCTTTACTTGTTCGCGGCCATGATTAAGCTGCAAAACGAGCCTGCCGGGCCGGAGGTGATTCGCGTGCCCGGCGGGAAGCCCATAGCCATGCTGGTGGGAGTGGTCGGGTTTTTCACGACCGTATTGACTATATTCCTCTCGGTCATTCCGCAACCCGACGAACCGAACAAGCCGTTGGCGGTGTTAAAAGTTGTAGGAGGATCGCTGGTACTGCTGGCAATTGGCGCCTGGATTTATTGGGCGGGAAAGAAACATGCGGTGCGAGCGGCATAGGCACGTTGGAAATTGTCATTCCGCGCGCAGCGAGGAATCTGCTGTTCCTCGCCGACGACGCGCAATCAACGGCTAGCTGCTAACTCTTTATACCGGTGTTGCCGTCTTCCTCGCCGGATTAAAAAACGGCATCTTTACAATTTTCGCCGTTACCTTCTGCCGCACGGCCTCAATCGTGATTTCCATTTGCAGGTTGCGGCCAGGTTGCGAGTGATCCGTCTCAATGCTGCCGAGGGCAATCATCTTCTTCAAGACCGGAGACCACGTCGTCGTTGTCGCTTTTCCTACCTGTTTTTCTCCGCAATAGACGGGGACCGCGACGCGCGAAGCCTGGCTCGGCGCGGCGGGAGTTAGCCCAAACTTGTCATAACGCTGCTCAACTTCCGGCCAGTCAACTTCCAGACCGACAAACTGCCGCTCGACACCTTCTTTGTTGTCGTGCATCAGAGCAGTTTTGCCGATAAAATTTTCTTTTTCCAAGTGCACCATCTTCCCGAAACCCAGCTCGTACGGCGAATATTTCTGCGATGGGATCAGCGCTTTCTTGCTGCTGATGTAATCCACTTCAATCAGCAGCAGTCCGGCCTCAACCCGAGCCACATCCAGCGCCAGCATTCCCGCGGCGTGAATATCAAACCGTTTGCCCGTGTCCATCAGCGCATCCCACACCTTGACCGCATCATTCCACGGAACCCAGATTTCGTAGCCGAGATCACCGGTGTAGCCGGTGCGGGAGATATCCACGTTAACGCCGGCAATCCTGCCATGCGTCACGCGAAAATACTTCAGGTTCGCGATATCGGCCTCGGCAACCGCTTTCAGCAGTTTGCCCGAGGTCGGCCCCTGCAACGCCAGCGCTGCGATTTTCTCTGAAATATCTTCGATCTGAACGTCCATGTTCAGGCCGTTCTGGCGAAACCAACGCAGGCTGGGATCAGCGGCCGTCCAGCGGTATTTGTTTTCTTCGAGGCGCGTGATCGTGCCATCATCAATCACCTTGCCCTGCTCATCGCACCAGCAGCAATAAATCACCTGGCCGACTTTGATCTTATTGATGTCGCGCGTGATCACGCGATTCACCAGTTTGGTCGCGTCTTTGCCGGTGACCAGATACTTGTAAAGCGGCGTGATATCAATCAGCGCGGCGGCGTTGCGGATAGCGTTGTACTCGTGCTCATGATGCACTTCATACACGCTGACCGTATAGTATCCCGACCACTCGCGGTAGTTCAGGCTGTGACAGAGCGGCAAGGTTCGCTCGTGAAATGCGGTTCCAATGGGCAAGGACTAACCTCGAAAAGAATTTAACTTGAAGCGGATTATATGCACCCGCCGGACTTAGTTCAACGCAGGCAGCCCTAATGATGGCGTCATCCCGAAGCCCCGCGCTCTCACCAGCGGGGCTTCGGGATGACGCCGATCTAAGGGAATAAGGAGCTTCTAATCGAGACAGTAACCTCAACTCGCGCTACAATTGCTCGCGTGATCATGCGTCGCCTCATTCGATGGTCCGTCCTCCCCAGCGGTCTCTGATTCTCCGCGCAAGCACTCTCATCTCCGAGTATTATTCCTTTTCCCGGTAAATACGCCTTACAGCTGAAGGCTAAAAGCTAATGGACAACTCATACGATGTCATCGTGATCGGTGGAGGGCACAACGGACTCGTCAACGCTGCTTATCTCGCCCGCGCGGGGAAGAAAGTTCTTGTGCTTGAGCGGCGTCACGTGCTCGGCGGCGCAGCTGTAACCGAGGAAATTGTTCCCGGATTCAAATTTTCGGTTTGCTCTTATGTTGTTTCCCTGCTGCGTCCGGAGATCATCCGCGACCTCGATCTCGCCCGGCATGGCCTCGAAATTCTTCCTCTCGATGGCACGTTCACGCCCATGCCGAGTGGAGACTATCTCTGGCGGGTGAATGATCACGGCAAGACACATCGCGAAATCGCGCGGCATTCGAAGCTCGATGCCGAAGCTTATGACGAATTTGGCAAAGCCATGCAGGCGATGTGCCGCTTCGTGAAACCGATTCTGAGCATGGTGCCACCCGATCCGGCCACGCTCGACCCTCGCGAGCTGATGAAGTTGATTTTTATTGGCCGACGTTTTCAGGGCATGACCAGCGAAGACAAATATAACCAGGTGCAACTCATGACCATGAGCGCTATTGACTTTCTCGATCAATGGTTCGAGACCGATGTGCTCAAGGCCACGATGTCGGCTTCGGGAATCATCGGCACGTTTCTCGGTGTGCGTTCGCCGGGCACAGCCTACGTTCTGTTGCACCACTACATGGGAGAAATTGATGGAGCGTTCCGCTCCTGGGGATTTGCCCGCGGAGGAACGGGCGCAATCTCGAATTCGATCGGAGATGCCGCGCTGGAAGCGGGTGCGGAGATTCGCAAGCAGGCGCCGATCGCGCAGATCATCGTGAAAAACGGCAAAGCCAAAGGCGTGGTGCTGGCCAATGGCGACGAGATTTATGCTGACGTGATTTCTTCGAGCGTCGACCCGCGCCTAACCTTCACAAAATTCATTGAAAGCTCGCAATTGCCTGCCGAATTTCTGGAAGAAGTCAACCGCTACAAGTTTCGAGGTTCATCGGGCAAGGTCAACCTGGCGCTCGATGCACTGCCCGACTTCAAATGCATGCCGGGCCCCGGCGTGCATTTGCGGGGGGCTATCTCGATTTCGCCCAGCGTCGAATATATGGAGCGCGCCTACGACGATGCCAAGTACGGAAATTTCTCGCGACGCCCGTACATCGACATGGTGATTCCAACCCTGACCGATCCCTCGGTTGCGCCGCCCGGGAAGCACATTCTTTCCTGTTTCGTGCAATACGCTCCCTACAAACTTCGTCCGGGCCTGAACTGGGACGAGCAAAAAGAAGCCTTCGGCGACAACGTCGTCAATACAATTGCCGAGTACGCGCCGAATATCAAGAACATCATCCTGCACCGGCAGGTGCTGACGCCGCTCGATCTCGAACGTGAATTCGGGCTGAGCGAAGGCAATATTTTTCAGGGCGAGCTTTCGCTCGAGCAGCTTTTCTTTTTGCGTCCTGTGCCCGGTTACGCGCAGTTCCGCACGCCGATCAGGAATCTTTATTTATGCGGATCGGCCACTCACCCCGGCGGAGGAATCATGGGCGCTCCGGGCCGTCTAGCCGCTCTCGAAATCCTTAAAGACCACAAAGGAGCCGCCTAGATGACTGACGCACGCGTGGTCATCATCGGCGGCGGCCACAACGGCCTGGTCGCGGCATTCTATCTCGCAAAGGCTGGATTCAAACCGTTGGTGCTGGAACGCCGTCCTCAAGTCGGCGGCGCGGCAATCACAGAAGAATTTCATCCCGGCTTTCGCTGCTCGACTTTAGCTCATTCCGCTGGGCCGATTCGCGCCGACATCGTTCGTGACATGCAGCTCGAGAAGCATGGATTGAGGTTCATTAAGCCCGATGTCGCCGTCACCGCCTTCTCGCCGGACGGCCGGACACTTACTCTTTATAACGACGCGGCGAAGTCGGCCCAGGAGATTGGCAAGTTCTCGCAAAAAGACGCGGCGAAATACGCAGAATTTCAGCAATCACTCACGAAGATCGCCAGGGTGGTTGCCGAAGCGTTCAGGCTTACTCCACCCAACATTGACGAACCCAGCAAGAGCGATTTATGGGGAATGCTGCAAACTGGCCGCGCCATCCGCAAGCTGGGCAAGAAGGATATGTACCGCCTGCTACGCTGGGGGCCGATGGCAGTTGCCGATCTGGTTGCCGAGTACTTCGAGACTGATCTGCTTCGCGCCACCATCGCAGCTCGTGGAATCTTCGGGACCTTTCTTGGCCCCTGGTCAGCCGGAAGCAGTTTTGTTCTGCTGCTGCGTGCCGCCGGCGATCCGAATCCGGCTGGATCAGGTCAGTTCGTCGCGGGCGGGATCGGCGCGATCACGCAGGCCATGGCCTCGGCTGCAACCCAAGCTGGAGCAGAAATCCGCACCGGCGCCGAGGTAATTGAAATTCGAGTCAAAGATGGCGCAGCTGTGAGTGTCGTGCTCTCAACCGGCGAAGAGATCATGGCGCGAGCGATTATTTCAAACGCCGATCCCAAGCGCTCGCTGTTGAAGCTGGTTGACCCCGTGTATCTAACCCCCGACTTCGTGATGAAGCTGCAGCATTACCGAACCCCGGGAACGGTTGCGAAGATCAACCTCGCGCTTTCAGGGTTGCCGAAATTTGCCGCGCTGAGCGGGCGCATTCACATCGGCCCGGAGATTGATTACCTGGAACGCGCCTTCGACGAATCAAAATACGGAGAGTTCTCAAAACAGCCCTATCTCGAAGTTGCGATTCCCTCTCTCAGCGATCCGTCTCTGGCGCCGGCAGGCCAGCATGTCATGTCCATCTACATGCAGTATGCGCCGTTCAAGCTGAAGAACGGGGATTGGGAGAGCCAGCGCGTGGCTCTGGGCGATACCGTCGTCAGAACCTTGACGCAATATGCGCCCAATTTGCCCGAGCTGATCTTGCGCCATCAGATCATCACACCGCAGGACCTGGAAGAAAGATACGGACTCACTGGCGGACACATTTTCCACGGTGAGCTGGCGCTCGACCAGTTTTTCACTATGCGCCCCCTGCTCGATTGGGCGGGGTATCGCACTCCGATTGAAAATTTGTTCTTGTGCGGATCGGGCACGCATCCGGGAGTAGGGCTGACAGGCGATTCGGGTGCGAACGCGTCCCGGGAGATATCTAAGACGCTCAAGAAATGATTCTCAGGAGGCCGTCCGTTCGGGGGCTTTCGGCTCCGGCACGGCCCGCGGTTGCCGCGCGAGATCCCACGCAATCAAACGGCTGAGGTCGTAGCTGTATGGCCCATAAGCGCGAAATGCCTTCTCGTCAAACAGGCGTTTGATCCCGCAACCTGTGCACACCTGATAGGAGTGACCTTGCGCGCTAACTGGCCAGCTCATTTTGCTGTGCCAACAGCCGCGCAATAGGACTACGCTGGCACCCGCCAAGCCCGTGGCCAGCAAACCCCACGGCCACCACCAACGCGACCTTTTCTGTGCCTCGCCCACCGATACAACCTGAGGAACTAGTCCTAACGAACTACTATCGTCAGCCTATCTCGAAGAACAATACTTGACAATAGCGCCGCGTAAGCTGCTGAATCGAAATAGTGTCCCTTACTCTCACTTACGAAAGAGCAGGCCGCAGATTCCCACCTTCGTGCTGCTCATACTCTTGCTATCCATAACAAACGACGGTAAGTTACAATCTATCCGGCGATTTTCGGCATTCGTGTGTTCATTCGCGCGGAACGCTGTGAACCGCGGAGTTCCGTGTAAGTTTACGGATTGACAACTGGTTCGCTCTGACATAATCAGAAAGTACCGGACCATCCACAAGATTTCCACATTCGGATGAGTGCAAGCCCCTCCAAAGCGAGACTGACGATAGTTCCCGATGATCGGCTGGAACAGGCAAAACACGGCGGCCCAGTGCTGCCGGCCAGTCCAGAAGCCTTTCAAGCCCTGCTCGCATTTTCGGCTTTTCATCAGCAGATACGACAGCGACCGGCGGCAGGCGAAGGCACGTCCGACCCTTCCAGTCGAGAAGATACGTTACAGCTTGAGCGGTTCGTTCTCGACGAAGTTTTGCAACTTGTTGCCGAGCGCGGCCTGGCGATTACCGGCGCCGATGGTGTGGCGATCGCAATGGCGGAAGGCAATGCTATTGTCTGCCGCGGCGCCTGCGGTGCCGTTTCCCCCGATATTGGGGCCCGGCTCGATCCAAACTCTGGGTTTTCGGGGGCTTGCCTCGTTTCTGGGAGGATTGTGCGCTGCGATGACTCGGAACTCGATTCGCGCGTCGATGCTCACACCTGCCGCCGCCTGGGGGCTCGTTCCATGGTTGCGGTGCCTCTCTCCGCGCGACAGCGCGTGATCGGACTCATTGAAGCATTTTCCAGCGAACCCTACGGATTTAACGACAGCGACGTTCGCAGTTTGAGTTTGCTCGGCGAACTGCTTCTGGCAGCGTTAAGGCCAGAAGAAGAAGACCGGCTGGCGGAAATCTCGCAGCGCGTCGTAGGCGCTGGCTTGCCAGCGGCGCAGGCGCCGATCTCGGCCTCAAGGCTCGACTCCCGGCGGCGCGCGTCAGATGCCCCGGAAATGGCCGAGACGGCAGCCTCGACCCGTCCCACCGCCGGGCCCGTTGAAGCACCGGTTGCAGAAACTATTCCTGGTCCGACGGGATCTCCGCTCGGATTGGAAGCGACCAGACCCGGTCTTGGTATAGTCGCGGTAATCGTATTAGCCGCAGCTGGATTCGGGGGCGTCTTTTTGTGGAGCCTGCGTCCACACCAGAATGCCCCTCCACAGGGCATCTCAACCGGTTCGCCGGTAACGGCTGCTCCCAAGACGACTCCACAACAAAGCACACCCGAGCCAGCGATTTCGGCTCCCCCTCCAGATTCTTCCTCCAGCTTCTCCGGTGTTTCGGCGGAGAAGACAGGAGGATTGTCGAGGGTTACCGGCATCCGCCAATGGTCCACTGCGGATTCAAATACCGTAGTAATTGATCTTGACGACCAGGTGCAGTACGAAGCCCACCGCCTTTCCAATCCCGAACGAATCTATCTCGATTTGCATGACACGAACCTCGCGGCGCAGCTTTCAGGCAAGACCATCGAAGTGGGAGATGCCTTGCTGTCCCGTATTCGCATCGCCCAGCCCACACCGGGCGTGACCCGTATAGTTCTCGAAACCAGGTCGGCGGCGGATTTCTCGGTGAGTCTGGAGCAGAATCCCTACCGCCTATCGGTGCAAGTGCACAAGCCGGGAAGTAAGCCAGCGTCAAAATCCAGCCTTGATCTGTTTGGACCAGTACGCAATGATTCCTTGCAACCCGGGCAGGCTTCGCTTGCCAACGCCGGAAATGCACGGGCGAGCTTCGCGACGAACGCCCACCGCATGGCTGCTCAGCCACTGACCCGTATTGCCCTCGACGCGGGACACGGCGGTTGGGACCTCGGAACAGTGGGCCGTCACGGATTGCTGGAGAAGGATCTTGTGCTCGATATTGTGGGCCGGCTGGGCAAGCTGCTGGAAAACCGGCTGGGGGCCGAGGTGATCTATACCAGGGCCGATGATGATTATGTACCTTTGGAAAAACGCGCTGAAATTGCGAATCTATCCCGGGCCGATCTTCTGGTTTCGGTGCATGCGAACTACAGCGATTATCCCTCCGCCCGGGGTGTGGAGACTTATTACACTGACACCTATTCCTCGGTCAGAGCGCGCATGCCCGAGGCCGAGACAGGAAGCGCGGCCTTGCAGAACGTCAGCTGGACCAACGTCGACATTCGCGAGAAGGTGCACGAATCTCGTCATTTGGCTGCCAGCGTCCAGAGGTCGCTTTATGAAATGTTGGCCGCCAAGAATTCCGGTATCCGCAATCGCGGTGTCAAAGAAGCGCAGTATGTCGTGCTCACCGGCAGCATGATGCCGGCCATCCTTGCTGAAGTCTCTTTTGTCAGCAGCCCTACGGACGAAAACGCGTTGCAAAACGAGAGCTATCGTCAGCAAATCGCCGAGGCGCTCTACAATGGGATCGTCCGTTATATTCAACAAGCCGAACACGCCAAGGTTGCAAGCGTTGCCTCCCGGACCGCGCTTCGCTAAGAAGGTTGGGCTGTTCTTCTGACCTTAAGATGAGACTTGGACGCCCAAGCAAATTTGTCGCAAATATTTGCATAACTGGGCCGGGCTAAATTCATGACCCCCCATCGTAACCTGGTATGATTTCAATAACTTACAACATCGAAAATTCACTACTAAAGGAATAGAAATTGCAGACCATTCTATTTGAGCCGCCTGTCAAAACCCCCTGCGGTTAAGGGAACCGGATCTAGCAAGGAAGCAAATTCGTTGGGGACCTATCCCTCTTATATCTGCAAGCACGTACGCAACCTGGACGCATCTGGATTGAATAAGCCAGGCTCATAGCAGTCGAAAAAAAGAAACGAACCTGGGAGGTTCACGCATTTGACCGCTTCGACAAGTCATCTTATTCCACCGCACGGTGGAGAGTTGGTAGATCTTATTGCTAAGCCCGACCGAGCCAAGGAGTTAAAAGCCCATTCCAAGGAATGGCCTTCCTGGGACCTGACCGCACGCCAGGTTTGCGATCTGGAACTGTTGCTCAGCGGCGGATTTTCACCGCTGCGCGGTTTCATGACACGCAAGGACTACGAAGGTGTCTGCCGCAACATGCACCTGGCCAACGGCACGTTGTGGCCCATGCCCATCACCCTGGATGTCAAGGAAGAGTTCGCTAAACTGCTTACAGCCGGGACCAGTAAAGTTGCATTGCGCGATGCCGAAGGCGTGATGCTGGCCGTGCTGCACGTGGAAGACATCTGGCAGCCCGACCGCAAGACGGAAGCGCAACTTGTGTTCGGCACCACCAGCACAGCCCATCCAGGAGCCGATTACGTACTAAACAAGGGGAACACCTGGTATGTTGGGGGCAAGCTGGAAGGCCTGCAACCACCCTCGCACTATGACTTCAAGAATCTGCGATTGACGCCGTCAGAGTTGCGCTCCGAATTTGCGCGCCTGGGATGGCGCCGAGTGGTAGCCTTCCAGACCCGCAATCCCATGCACCGTGCCCACGTCGAACTGACGTTCCGGGCGGCCAGGCAGGTAGAAGCCAACCTGTTGATTAATCCCTCGGTGGGAATGACCAAGCCTGGCGATGTGGACTATTTCACGCGCGTGCGTTGCTATCAGTTACTTCTCTCCAAGTTCCCTCAAGGGACGGTAAAGCTCTCCATGTTGCCTCTGGCAATGCGAATGGGCGGACCGCGCGAGGCCATCTGGCATGCCTTGATTCGAAAGAATCACGGGGTGACTCACTTTATCGTTGGGCGCGATCACGCCGGTCCGGGAAAAGACACCGACGGCAAGCCGTTCTATGGGCCATATGATGCGCAGGAACTGTTTACAAAGCACGAGGGCGAGATTGGTGTCACGATGGTTCCCTTCCAGATGATGGTGTATCTGGAGGACCAGGATCGCTATGTTCCTGAAGACGAGGTGCCGAACGGGTCGCGCGTATTGAACATCTCTGGCACGGAACTTCGCCGCCGCTTGAACACCGGCAGTGACATTCCGAGTTGGTTCACCTACCCCGAGGTAGTTCACGAACTGCGACGCAGCTATCCGCCAAGGCACAAGCAGGGGCTGACAGTTTTCTTCACCGGACTCTCCGGCTCTGGCAAGTCTACGATCGCCAATGTCCTGGTCAACAAGTTTCTCGAGATGGGCGGCCGTCCGGTCACCCTTCTCGACGGCGATCTTGTCCGCAAGCATCTTTCGTCGGAACTCGGATTCTCGAAAGAACACCGTGACATTAATATCCGCCGGATCGGCTACGTCGCTTCGGAGATCACCAAGAATGGAGGCATCGCTATTTGTGCGCCGATTGCGCCCTATGACGCAACCCGCAAGGCGGTACGCAGCATGATTGATCCATGGGGTGGCTTCATTTTGGTGCATATCGCGACCCCGGTCGAAACCTGTGAACAGCGCGACCGCAAGGGCTTGTACGCCAAAGCGCGCGCGGGAATTCTGAAGGAATTTACCGGCATTTCAGATCCCTACGAACAACCGAAAGACGCGGAAGTCGTGATCAACACCACGGATCTGTCCCCGGAAGAGGCGGCGCAAGAGGTCATCCTGCATCTCGAGCGCGAAGGCTTTATCGGGGTAAACGGAGCATCAGCCTGATCTTGCTCAACCACGAACGACTGGTCACATGCTATTTGGCAAAGTACTGATCGGTTTTCTCACCGGCACCCTGATCGGCATGACCGGATTGGGAGGCGGCGTCTTGTTACTGCCTCTTTTGATCTTCGTCTTGAAGGTCCCTCCCATTCGGGCCGTGGGTTCTGATGCATTGTTCAACTTCATCACAAAGATCCCCACCAGCATGGTGCACATCAACAAGGGTACAGTGAGGAAAAGAGTGGTGATGTGCCTGGCTTTGGGCAGTGTGCCCGGCTCCATCATGGGAGTCAGTTTACTGGGCCATTTGCGTACGGTTTATGGCGCCGGGGTAAATACTTTTATTACCACCGCGATTGGCATCCTGCTCATCTGCATTCCGACTTTCCTGCTTTTGCAAAACCGGATCGAAGAACAGATCGTAAAACGTCCCCCGAGCGTGAAGTCGTTTGCCGGGGTTTCGCTGATTGGCCTGGTCGCGGGATTTTTGGTCGGTATGACGTCCGTGGGCTCGGGCAGCATCATTATGATGCTCCTCCTGCTTTTTTACAGCTTTCAGCCGAAGATCATGGTCGGGACCGATATCGCGCACGCGGTAATTCTGACCGGAGTTACGAGCGTAATGCACTGGAGGCTTGGCAACATTGATTTGTCGCTCGTAGGGTCTCTCTTGCTGGGGTCAATTCCCGGTGGCCTCCTAGGCTCTTACTTGAGCACTCGCGTTCCCGTTCCATGGCTGCGCCGCCTGTTGTGTGCGGTGCTGCTTCTGACTGGCTGCCGCATGTTATTCGCATGACCCAGGGATTTCTGAATACACATGACCAAGAATTCCAATGCCGAAACTCTGCAGCGCATCCACTCTGCTCTGGAGGCTGCACGCCAGGTTCTGCAGCGCTTCACTCCCGGGGCAATTGAAGCCGAATACAAAGCGGGACACGACCCGGTCACCGAAGCCGACAAAGCCGTGGATGCCGTGCTGCGCCAGCAGTTGTTACGTGAGGGCGAGGGCTGGCTTTCGGAAGAGAGTGTGGACGATCTCGCGCGGCTTCAGAAAAGTCGGGTTTGGGTAGTGGACCCCCTCGACGGGACCCGTGAATTCGTCGCGGGAATTCCGGAATTTTGCGTTTCTGTTGCCATGGTAGAGGATGGACGTCCGGTCGTTGGTGGCATTTGCAACCCAGCCACGGACGAGTTGTTTCTGGGCTCGCTCGGTTCAGGCATCCTTTATAACGGCAGACCGGCGCGACCCAGCCAGCGCACCGCCCTCCGCGGCGCTACTGTACTGGCCAGCCGCAGCGAAACCAAGCGCGGTGAATGGAAACGATTCGAGAGTGCGGAGTTCAAGATTCGCCCGATGGGATCCGTGGCGTACAAGCTCGCGCTGGTTTCGGCTGGGTTTGCCGACATCACCTTTACGCTGGTTCCGAAAAACGAATGGGATGTCGCGGCCGGGGCGGCCCTGGTCGAAAGTGCGGGCGGGTATGTACGCACGCTGGACAATCAGCCCCTGCAATGCAATCAGAAAAACCCGCTTTTATCAGGCCTTGTCGCTTGCGGCCCGGCCATGAGTGAGGAACTTCTGGCGCTGATCGGCGGATATCTTCCGACCGGCTCAGCCCGCCCTTAAAGCGGCTTTTCAGCGTTTTCTGTTTCGACCAGATGAATGACCCGGGATTCTGACTCGGATTCCTGCGAAATGGAACCCAAACATTCACGGCCTATTCTGACATCGCCATCGGTTGGAAGCACTTCGAACTGATTGCCTACACAGACTGCCTCGCAATGTGAAACTGGTCTGGCGGAGGAAAGGACCTCCCGTCCAGAGAATCGCACGTAACTTGCATTGGCGCAGATCAGGGTTCGAGAGTCGGCATCGCTGCCTCCCCGGTAAAGAAAATCGGCATCGCTGCTCCACCGCCCAGCCTCCCAAGCGCCCATTCCATCAGAGAAAAAGAAACGATGCGTTTCTTCTGGCGTTTCGAAAGAATACGCGTGCTGGATTGACGGTCCAACAGAAGCGCCAATCCGCGTGAGGCGTCCGGAAAATGCTTTGTTCCCTGCCGTTGGAACCAGCACCGTCGCAACCTCGGTCGGCAGCGAGACAGTCCCCCTAGAATGCAACACTTGGAGGCGCTCGCTGCGGCCGTATGCAGGCGACCAGTGTTCCTCGCGAAGATCATGCGACCATTTCTCATCATTCAGCGGGATCACGGTCAAGCCATTTCCGTCCGCATCAAGAAACGTTGTCCCCGCGGGTTGGTCCTTCGACAAGCATGGACGGAAGTGCCAGGCAAGATCAAGATGATGCGTTCCCTCCCCAATCGCCATGTCTCGTATGAAATAGAACCGCGATTTCAATGAAAACACCCAGCGTCGATGAATGACTGGCTGCGCAAAGCGGCCATAGCCATCGTGGTTTCCGGCAAACAAGTCGAAGCTTTTTCCCGTGATCCAGCGCTCGACCTGCACCTTTGGCAGCCTGCCCCATGAAAACGGCCCCTTGGGATCGGCTTGATCGGTGTCATCTACCGTCATCGTATTGTGGGCTCGAGTGCCACGAAAAAAATCGCGCTCCGAACCCACATCCACGTAGGCAAACGTGCCCGAGTCAATCAGAAGTGGCCGTCCGTCCCTCTGAACGGTGACGCTTAAGGCATCGGCATGACCGTGTCCAGCAGTAAGCCCCCCCTGTCCTCCGGAATCAATCAGGAGCTGACTTCGGCCTTTCGTGCTGGCCATGAGATAGAGCCCAGCGTCATGGAGCACTGTGGATTTTAGCTCCAGATCTTCTGATGCCGCCCGGTCGAATTCGGCCAATCCCTGTTTGCCAAGGAGCCATAAGGTTTCCTCACACAAGCGGCCACAAACCCCGCGTTTTCCACTGACCCGTACAACATTGTGAAATACTGCCGGCCTGAGGTACATCAGAAATTACGCGGTTTGCTAGGTCGCGAATCTTATGATGTCATCGTCTGCGATTTTCTGGTGGCTGCCGGGACTGTCCCCTGGAAGTATCCCACTCCAAAGGTCCTGTTTACCCACAACGTGGAGGCGGCGATTTGGCAGCGCCATTACCAAGTCGCGCGCAATCCCTTTTGGAGGGCGCTTTGCTGGCGGGAATGGCGGCGCATGGAGGCTGCCGAACGCAAATACCTCGCGCAAGCCGATCATGTCTTGACAGTCTCCGATCACGATCGGGAGGTTTTCAGCCAGTGGCTCGATTCTTCAAAATTAAGCGTAATCCCGACCGGAGTTGATACCGTCTATTTTCGACCCGGCGCGGAGCCGGAAATCGAGAACTCTCTGGTTTTCACCGGCTCGATGGACTGGCTACCCAACGAGGATGGCATGCTGTATTTCATCAAAGAAATCCTGCCACTTTTACGCGAGCAAGCGCCGCGAATTTCATTGTCCATCGTGGGCCGCAATCCCTCCACCCGCCTGAATGCTGCTATATCGCAGGAGAGCAACATCGTCGCAACAGGATGGGTGGAAGATATTCGTCCATTTCTGGCCCAGAGCGAGGTTTGTATCGTTCCGTTGCGCATCGGCGGCGGCACGCGCCTGAAGATATTCGAGGCGATGAGTATGGGTAAAGCCGTGGTTTCGACTTCGATCGGCGCGGAGGGCTTGCCCGTTGCTGATGGCGAGCACATTCTGCTTGCAGATGATCCCGCGGCCTTCGCGCGCAGCGTAGTCAGCCTTCTGCGTGATGACTCCCGCCGCAGGCGGATCGGCGTCGCCGCGCGCAAGCTGGTTGAAGAAAACTACAGCTGGCGCCAGGTTGCCCGAGTTTTTTCCGATGCCTTGCGAGGGGTAGCGGCGGCTCCCGCTGGCGAGAGGACAGTGGCGCAGCCCCCGTCTTGAATGGGGGCAGAGCGAAATCAATAATCTGAAGCTGTTTGTTCTTCTTTTACTGCTTTCCCGTTCATTACCGTAACCCAACTGTTTCCATCGGCTGATGTCTCAAACCGGAAAGCATACAAGAAAGGCGCCAGCGGCTTCATGACGAAGCGCGTTTTCGTGATGTTGGTCCCCAGGTGTTGCTCCCCGGCCCACGTCCAGTCGCTACCATTCAGAGTGCCGATCGAGCGCTGGACTTCACCCATGCTATTGAATTCATCGTAGGTATAGACGTTCCGGGCGGCATCATAGCCGATGTACGCGATGCCCGTGCCGCTGCCCGTCGGGCCGCTGAATTCAGAGCGCAATGTGAGGAAGAATCGCCCCTCCATCCATTCATTGCGCTCTGTCATTATCAGCTTGCCGCCGGGACTCGCTGGCCCGGAGGCGACTTCACCCTCCGAGCGCCAGGTGCCGATGAAGTAATTCAGCTTCTCAAGTTCCGGAGGCCTGGGTTTCATGCTCTGCCGTTATTCCCGTGCGCCCGCGGTCGCGACCTGCTCGCGGTAGCTTAGTCTATTGCGCTTTGGTCGCTTTTCCGTCCATTACCGTATTCCAGTTCGTCCCGTCTTGTGACATATCGAACTTGAAAGTGTACGTAGTGGGCGAGAGTGTCTTAATGGTGAAGCGGCCTTTCACCATGCTCCCGTTCATGTGCTCGTCACTTTGCCAAGTCCAGGTGTCGCCGTCCAGGGTTCCAGTTGAGTGCTCGGCTTCTCCCATGCTGTTGAAAGCGTCGTAAGTATAGACTTTCCGGTCCGAATCGTAACCCATGATGGCAAGCTCGGTGCCATTGCCCATGGTTGCGCTCTTGAAGTCTGAGTTGCATAGCAGAAAGAAATTCCCTTCCATCCATTTGTTTGTCTCAGTCTCCGCCATGGTCCCACCAGGACCCATCGCGCCGGGCTTCATGGTACCTTCGAGCGTCCAAGTGCCGGAAAAATAGTCGAGGTTTTTTAACTCCGGCGCGGGTTTGAGCGCCTGCCCATGAGCAAAAAATACTGCAGCGTAAGCAAAGCCCACGCACAAAACGACCTTAGATAAATTTCTCATCGCATCTCTCCAATCTTGTGAATTTTGTTGGGAGCAAATGATGGCTGTACGCCCCGGCCGTCGAGATAGTAGGCCTAGGGTCAGGTGGATGTCAATGAAGGCGTGGTAGGGGTAGTGGTGCAGTTCGCTTGTCATCCTGAGCTAGGCTCCGTTGCGCAGCGAAGGATCTGGGTTTCCTTTTCAAACTGCCCGCTAGCGGGCTGTGCGGCTGGTCATTTCATGGCTCAGTGGCAGCATAGCTCTCAGGATTGTATGCGCCTCGCCAAGTCGCCTCGTGGGATGGAGACCTGCTCGCCAGTCGCGAGATTCTTCAGGGCGAACGTGTTTTCTTTGACCTCGTTCTCGCCCACAATCAAAGCATATCGCGCTCCGATCCTGCTGGCCGTCTCGAGCGATTTTTTCATCCGGAAGTTTTCATCGCCAAGTTCCACCACAATGTCATGGCGCCTCAGCTCGCGGGCCAGCCCCGCCGCCTCGCGGTCCGTTCCTGAACCAAGGGGCGCGATGTAAACATCCGGCTTGCGCTGGATTGATTCTGCCGACTCCGTCAGCGCCAACACCAAACGGTCTTCGCCGATGGCAAAGCCAATGCCGGGAGCGCTCGGGCCGCCAAGCGATTCCGAAAGCCCGTCATAACGCCCGCCGCCGAGAATCGCGTTCTGCGCACCCAAAGCTCCGTGCGTAAATTCGAATGCCGTGCGGGTGTAATAGTCGAGCCCGCGCACCAGCCGGTCGTTTATTTGAAACTCGATACCAACCGCTTTGAGTATCTCCTGCACCTGCTGAAAATGCTTGCGGCACGGCTCGTCAAGAAACTGGCTGATTCGGGGCAGGATCTCAATGATCGGCTGATCTTCCGGAACTTTGCAATCAAAAATACGCAGTGGATTCGTGACCGCTCGCCGCTGGCAATCCGAGCACATTTTGCCCACGACCGGCTCAAGCGCTTTGCGCAGCGCCTCATTGTATTTCGCACGATCGGCCGGACAGCCAACCGAATTCAATTGCAGCGTCCAGTCTTTGATTCCGAGCCGGTCAAGCAGCGTGGCCAGTAGCTCGAGAATTTCGGCATCGCGCGCCGGAGAATCACTGCCCGAACTCGCCGGGCCTATCACTTCTGCGTCAATTTGATAAAACTGCCGGTAGCGTCCCTTCTGCGGACGCTCCCGCCGGAACATTGGACCGATCAGATAGAGCTTATTCAACCCGCGCTCCCAGAGTTTGTGCTCAATGTAGGCCCGGACGATGCCAGCGGTAGCCTCGGGACGGAGGGTGAGCGTTTGACCTCGGTCGCTTTCGGCACGCCCGCGATCCTCCCAGGTGTACATCTCCTTCGCCACGATATCCGTCTCTTCGCCAACGCCCCTCGCGAACAACTCCGTGCTTTCAAATATCGGCGTGCGAATCTCGTGAAAGTTGTAGGCGCGAAATACGTCGCGCACCGTGGCTTCCACAAAGTTCCACAGCGCCGTTTCCGGCGGCAGCAGATCGCGCGTTCCTCGTATGGCTTTAATCATGAAATCAGGCTTTAGGCTTTAGGCTCTGGGCTTTTGTCGCACCATAGCAAATATTGTCATCCTGAGCGAAGCCGATTCGCTCGGAATGACAATCCTCATAAGTCCTTACTTTCTCTCAGCCAAATACGCCTCTTTATACTCAAGGTAATTCTTGGCGTAGCGCATGATCGCGCCCGCGTCATGCCCATCCAACTTGCGGCGAAACTTGCCCGGCGAGCCCATCCACAAAGAATTTGGCTCGACAACGGTCCCTTCAGGCAGCAGCGTTCCAGCCGCGATAATCGAGCCGGTGCCAACTCTGGCGCCGTTGAGAATCACGGCTCCCATGCCAATCAGGCAGCGGTCTTCGATGACGCAGCCGTGCAGAGTCACCGAATGACCCACCGTTACATATTCACCGATGGTGACGCCAAACTGCATGCGCATGCCGTGCAGCACCGAGCAGTCCTGAATATTGGAATGCGCACCGATGCGGATGGCATACACATCACCGCGAACTACCGCGTTCATCCACACGCTGGCGTGTTCGCCGAGAACGACATCACCGATGATCTGCGCCGACTCATCCACATAGCAGGAGTCTGGAACCGTGGGCGTAACGCCCTGGTAGGAGCGGATCATATTTCGGTCTGGTAGCTCGCAGAAAAGGTCACGTTTGAACATAGCATGACTCAGCGGATGAACGCAGCGTTGGCGGGATGAAGTAACCGAATCAGTTTTCCGTAACTTTCGGAGCCTCCGGCGCTTTCGGCCCGGAGTGTCGTGGAGCATCGGTATCTTCCGGCGCGGCTGGGGCTTGCGCGACCGCAGATCCTTTACGGATCTCGATGGTGCCGTGCTCGTCGTCAATTACCAGATGAGGTCCGCCGGATCCGACGGTCCCGGAAACCGATGCCGCATCGTCCACGTTATTCACTTTCAATGCGCTGAAATCGCTGTTGATGTCTCCGCCACGGGCATGGGCATCCATCTGGAATCCGGCTTTATCGGGCAGATAAACCTGGACATCGCCGCGGCGGTTTTCCACCTGCATGGCGCCTAGCTTGGTCATGTGCAGTTCGACCGAGCCATTGGCATCCTCCAGATGGACTTCTCCGGAAACTCCCGTCAGCCGGATGTCTTTGGACCGCGTGATCAGATGAAAAGGTCCTTGCATGTCGCTGGCGCGCATGTCGCCAGAATCCATGTCGAGATCGCCATCGAGCCGGGAGAAGACCATGTCCGTACGTTCTGATTTGAACGAAACGGCTCTGGCAATTTTGGCCAGCTTCACGCTGTCGAATTCGCCGTGAATGCTTGCCGTACCCTTGATGTCTTCCAGAGAAACTTCGTCTCCGCGTCCTTCAACCGAGACATCCGACCCCACTTGCGATACACGCCCGGAGTTATCGGTCAGGCTGAGTGCAACCTTGCCGGTGACATTGGCAACCGATACGTCCCCTTTTCGATTGGATACGCTCACATCTCCATCGCGGTCGGTGACTCGCACTTCTCCATATCGCGTAGACAGGTTGACTGAAGCTTTGCGAGGTAACGACACATCGAGATCGGTCGTGACCCCGTGATCGCCGGCGCCCTGATTGTTGGCATGCAGTTCCACGGTAGTTCCGTTGACCTCGAACTTCGGGCGCGAGCCTTCGTTCCATTTGTCGGCGTTCGATTTGTCGCTGGTATGAATCTTCTTGTGGACGACAACGTGAATCTGGTTGTCCTCCGACGGAGTTACGTTCACCGCGCCGCGCAAGTCATCGATCTCCAGCCTGGCGCCAGCCGGGAAATCCTGCTGTAGCTTGTCCTCGTAGTCGTATGATTGGCCAAAAAGATCGAAGTCGCCGTCGTCGACGTTGATTTCATCGCGCAGACCCTCCCAGTTGAAGCGCGAAGCCTGAGTGGCAATCAGGCCAAAGAAAACCAACGCGACAATAAGAATGACGCCCCCCGCGCCGATTCCGGCAGCGCGCGTGCCATGCCGCTGCGCCTGCTGATACTCAATCAGCTTGATTACGCCTGCGAAAATGAGCAGCACCGGCCAATAATGCGCAAACCAATGGCCGAGCCGGTGCCAATCCAGCACGCCCATCGTGCCCAGCAGAAACAGGGCGCCAACCGCGATCAGAACTACCGGACCCGAGAGTGAACGCCGATAGCGCGGCGGAGGGGCCGGCGCCGTATTGTATGAACCAGGATTGCCAGGGCTAGCCATTTTTCACCTCGCTGGGCGGCGCAGCTGCCGCAGGATTGCTTCCCGGCGTGTCGGACCCGATGCCCGGCGGCATCGGCGGAGACGCCAGTGTCGGATGGGCAGTCAAAGCTCCACGCTCAAGGAGCTTGGTCACTCCTATCGCCAGCAGCAACACCGGCCAGGTGCGATGCCAGCGCGGCCCGCCCATGTCTTCGATCAGAGACAACATGCCCAGCGTGACCAGCACCACGGGACCAACCAGGCCGCGCATCCGATCGGCGTGGGAGTATACGCGGCTGGAAGGAATCCATCCCCAGCGCCGCGCAAACAGCCAAACTCCCAAAGCGATACACAAAATGGGCGCAACGCGACCGACGCTGAACTCGAACACTCCAGCCGTCTGAAGCAGGAACAACACCCCGAGGAAAATCAGAATAACCGCGGCGGTAGGAACTTTGGCTTCCGATCTCTCCAGTTCAACTGCTGCCGGTTGCCCGGGTGGAGTAGGAGGTGCGGCCCCGAAGGCTTGACCAAGGCCAAAGGGATCTGGAACGGGCTGACCCATCTGAATGGCCTTGGCCGTCCGCACCGCGTCAATGATCTGGTAAACGTAAAAGAACGCAAAGCCGAAAGCGCTGATCGTGTCCCATGGGCTATCCGCCCCCATGCCTACGATCAACAGGACAAAGGCCACCAGGTGCGCCAAGCCCTTGGCATATTGCCCGGTATAAACTGCTCCCACCCCAAACGGGAAAAAACCTGCCAGAATGCCTGCCACAGGAGGATGGGGGCCAGTGCCGGGGGCACGCACCGCTCCCGCCGCACCCTGATCTACCACTCCCTGGTACACGGTTTGTGGTGGATGTACACCTTGCAGCCGTTCAGCGATGCAATTCTCGCAATAGATCACTCCCTTGACTTCGCGCGTGCAGTTGGCGCACAACGGCTTGCCGCAAGTGCGGCAAAATGCCGCTTTCTCAACATCGGGATGGTTGGCGCAGTTCATAAGAGCCTCCGGTAAGTGGTTCCATCCATCACGAGAGGCTGGTAATCGGAAAGCGAGGCTAATATCACCTCGGTGCCTTCCTGGCTGTAGTTGCGTTCCTGCCTTGGTTCGGGCCGTCCACTGGTATTGTCATTGCGGTGACGTCTGTCCTTCTCCACCGGCGCGGGTTCAACCGGCGTGGTCGCGCGCTTGAACTCCCGCACTCTTGATTCAATCTGGTACACGAAACGAATGTTCTCATAATATTTGACCACTCTTCCGGAAGTCTCATAATACGACCGTCTGATCGCGCTGGGGCGCAAGTCCGCGTGGCGCAGGTCAGCCAGTCTTACTCCGGCCAAGCTGAGCGTAATGGAAAGGGAGAAGAACGCCATGCCAAACGACATCGCGAACCGGGGCTGCCGGATAACCGCGAATACCGGGGTCGTTACCGACCCCATCCATGCACGCGCCCGGTCGAGCCAGGAGGTTCCCACCGGGATTGCCATCCGGCCCATGCGAACGGTATCCAGGCCGCTGGTCGCCGCCAGAATACTGTTCACCAGATAGGCAGGCGGTTCGGCCTCCGGAAGTGACTTGAGCCAGCGCTGCCCCTCTCCAGCCTCCCTCAACAATGGCCCGCACATCGGGCACTTCCCGGCGTGGGTTTGGAAGCTGGCCAGCTTGGCCCCGGCAAGCCGCTGATCGAGGGCCTCGCTGAGCAGAGCGTCGAACTCGTTGCACTGCATATCGTTATGGGTTTCCGCTGCCATTACATCACCTGTTTATATGTACGTTGTAGCAGGCGCGCAAGTTCCGCGCGTCCGCGGTTTATTCTTGACTTCACCGTACCCTCTGGAACTCTAAGAACGGTGGCAATTTCCCGGTAGTCCATGTCCTGAAGGTCGCGTAAAATCACCGCTTCGCGTAGGTCGGGCGACAGTTTTTGCAGCGCCTGATGTACAGACTCCCCAGCTTCCCGGCTTTGCACCCGGGCATCGGGCGGCAGCCCTTTGTCGGCGATCTGGTCGCTCAACGGCATGGCATCTTCATGCTCTGACGGCGCCGAATCCAACGAATCGGTCATCCGGTCCTGCTTGGTCTTGCGAAAGTGATCCACCAGCAGGTTCCGCGTGAGAGTTGTCACCCAGGTCATGAATGCGCCGCGCTCCAAATCATAGGTCTTCAACGTACGGTACATTTTGATAAATACTTCCTGGGTAAGGTCTTGCGCATCTTCGGGCGAACCGGCAAAACGATAGCAAATGTTGTAGATGCGGCGGTGGTAACGCTGGACAATCTCCTCCCACGCAGCCGCGTCGCCGGCAACGCAGCGACGGACAAGCATGGCAGCCAGTTGGATATCTTCCAACGTGCACTCCCGAAGCCTCTATACTGCTGCCCAAGTTCACGCTAAGACGCTCGCCTTTTCGGGAAGGCTAATCCTAGCCTGACACCACACCATACTTACGTTTTTGTAGCGCTTTAAGTTCGCAGGGCTAACCGGAACATCGCATTGTAGCAGCGGACCCGGGAAAAGCGGGTACCGGGCGAAGTCTTCAACATCGTGTCAGGAACCTGCCCCTAAGACTTTACACAAGCTTTACCGCCGCATGACTTCGCGCGTCATTGCGGTGGGTCTAATGGATCCAGGAACAGAATTTTCCCGGAGGCAGAACATCGTGAACAAAGCAATTATTTCCGCCTTAACGCTGGCAGTCATCACCGGTATCACAACCATGACGATGACGGGGGTAGCGGCACATTCGCGTGTTGCGGCAACCCAGACCATGATTCGCGCTGACGCCGCTTTTCGCGATGGCGCTTACCTGGGTAGATTGGACGCCCAAACCGGCCGCACCCCTCACCTCACGACCGGCCGTTGGAGCAATAGCCTTGACCGGAGCTCATTCATCGCAGGATATCGTTCAGGCTACGGAAAAATGGGCGCACTTGAGTCACTGGCCCGGCAGGTTCATTCTGCTGACTCTAGCGAAGAGCAGGGTTTGCGAGATGGAATAGCCGATGGTGCCCGCCAACGGTCACAAGCACAGCCGTTTCAATTAGTGCGGACGGAGAACTATCAGAGCGCCCGGGGCTATTCACCCGGAGATGGCAAGCGGCAGTCTTACCGCGATGCCTACACCTTTGGATATCAGTTGGCTTTCTACGGCTCGAGTGTAAACCACAAACAGTAATCGGCAGGAATGAGATTGCGGCACCGGAGACAGGGTGCCTACCACCATATGAGGGCCCGCTCTCATTCCACCTCAAAGTCGGCCGTTCGAACCTTGCTGGAATGACTGGTGCTGTCCATCGCCTGCAATTCCAGGCGGTAGGAACCGGGATCCAGTGTATCCACCGGAAGCTTGAGTCCTAACGGGACCACAGGATTACCCGGTTGAAGAGAGGAAGCCATATCGGTGATGCCAAGATCCATCTTCTTCGCGCCGGTTTTGCGATCAACGATTTTAAACTCGAGTCCGAATTTCGGAGGATTGGCGCTGAGCAGCAATGGCTCATAGATTTCTACGTACACCGCGGCGTGGTCGGTCTTCTTGAAATGGTTCGAGGCGGAAGGTGTTACTTCCATGCCCTTCACCACGAGCGGTTTGCGGTCCTCAAGAAGCTGCGAGTCCAAATCAGTGGAAAGATCCGAGACGCGATGAATGTCGTCGCTCAGAGCGAGGCCACTCAGGCTAAGCTGCTTGCCGTCGTAAGCGTCAACGGCCAACGGCAAGTCGAGTTTGCCAAAATTGTCGCCTCCGGAAGTGAAAGCGATCTTGAGAGTGTATTCGCCCGACGCGACCTCGAACTGGCCTTCATAGTGGAAGGGCTTCTTTTCAAATTCTTCCACTTCTTTTTTTCCATCGAAGTCAAGGTTCACGCTGTCGCTGAAGCGGGCCGCGACCGACCCACCCGGAGTGCAGGCTACGCCCAGCACGTTCACGGTTGCGTGTTCCTTCCCTTTTACCTTTTCAAACTTGATGGCATTCGATGGAATATCAATGGACAAATCCAGCCTGGCGGTATTCGCCGAGACATAGAAAAACGGCGCCTCCATTGCCGCGCTGACGTTTCCGGCCGCTGAGCCAGTTGCACGGCTTTCCAGCACCTTTTCGATCGGATTCCCTGCCAGTTGGTCCTGAGGACGGACGTTACAATAGCCGCTCTTGGCCCGGACGATGGTGCCTCCGCGTTCAACCTTGACCTTAAGCGTATGACAGCTGCCTTCGGCGGACTCTGCCGGCTTATATCCAAGCACGTAGTATTGGGACTGGTCCTTCGCAATTTTCTCCATACCACCGACCAGATCGTTCGTATTAGCAATGACGAATCCTCCGGTTCCTTCTGCCAGTTCGTAGAGCACCTGTTGGTTGGTCGTGGCTGATGGCGGAAACTGGGGAACGATCTGCCGGGGCTGGTTATAAGGGTTATAGGAGCTATATAGGCCGGTATTCCTGGCCCCACCTCCCGTAGTGCCTGTGCCGCCTCTTGATCCTGTCCCGCCGGCACCTCCGTGCCCCCCGGTACCGCCGCCCCCTCCGTGCCCGCCAGTTCCACCGCCCCCGCCGCCTCCATGGCCACCCGATCCACCACCCCCGCCGTGCTGTGCCGGCTCGGGAGCGCCGGCCAAGGCAACAGGCCTGAACAGCGCATAAGAGTTGTTCGCCGTCGGATGAAAACTCGCGTCCATCAAATGCCCTCGAGGCATACCGGCGGGGGGTTGCCATATCCGGCCGTGCGGACCGGACATGTCCGGTGCCATCAACCCTCGAACGTCTATGGGATAGATCGCCACATTCGCCTTGTTGCAGGTGTCAATGGTAGCGGTCAACTCGGATTCGCGCTCGGGCGTGAATGGGAAACCGGCGGTCACGAAGACCAACGTCTTACGCCCGGGGATTGAAGCCAAACCCTTGGCGAGATTCCGCAGCGCGAGCAATACCGTGCGAACTCCAAAAAAAGCTTCCGCATTCGACAGCGTCGGAATCCCCAGGGAGGCCAGTTCAACCGGCTGCTCCGCATTGGGATTCACAGAAGAATTCTTGAGGGTTGCGACCGCTTGTTTCAAGCGCCCAACGTCGGCGGTGAAATTTTGGGCAATGCTGGTGGTGCCCGTAAAGTTCACAATTGCAATCAGGCGGTTCGGCCCGGCGTTGGCATCAATGAATTGCGCCGCCGCCAGGCGGGCCTGCGCCTGGTCACCTATCTCCATGGTTGAATTGTCAAAAAACAGCACCAGGTAGCGCTTTTGCGGATGGTCGGGTGTTGCCGCGTCATCTTCCAGTGAAAAACTCGTGATGGGCTGCTCTTTCCCGTCCTCCCAGACCTTAAAGTCTTTTACTGTGAGGTCGCGAACATAGTTACCTTTCTTGTCCGTGACCACTGTATCTACCAGCACCAGGCTGGTTTCGGCGTGAATGACCGCTGCAGTGGATGCGTCACTCGCCTGCTGCGCACCTGCCGCAAGGGTTGAAAGTAAAAACGCGCCCAGCGCTGAGAGAACAGTAATCGCAAAATTCCGCCGATAAACCCGCACATTCCACCTCCTGCGCCGCTTCACGGAATCTCCACCGCACCGTTTGCTGTCGCCATATGTTTGCCTTCCGCGTCGCGTACGACCAATCTCACTAAATAACTGCCCGGCCCCACGTCGAAGCTCGACCGCAATGTAACTCCGGAGCCGAGTTTATGCTCCAGAGTCTCATCCTTCAGGCGCATTTCCAGCACTTTTTCATTCCCCTGCACATAATTTCCGTTCCGGTTGAAAAGCGCCGAGACCACCGTAAGATCGTCCCGGTTCCGCCCGTCCGCTTTTCGAAATTGCAGCCGCCTTACATCCACCCGCGCCACGACAGTGAGCTTCGCCGCAGCTTCGCCGGTCTTGAAAAACTGGGTATGCAACTCGACCGGAAGATCGTGCAACTCCTCGTTGGAAAATATCTCGTCTTCGATTTCCTGCTTCGCTTCCTCGACGGGGTCGGCCAGATGCTTTGGCGCGTAGTAGCCGCGCCGTGCCTGCAAAGTCAGATGTTGCTGGTTCTTGAGCTTCACATTCAAGTCATGAAAGCTGCCGTCGAACTTCAGGTTCTGAGGAGAAAACGCCAGCAGGTAGTAGTATTCCGGCGGCGTCCCCGCGCGCTTGAAGCCTTCGTCCAGATCGTTGCTATTGTGGAAGAAAGTCCCTCCTGTTCCATTTGCCAGAGTGGACAGGACGTCCCCGTTCGCCGAAGCCTCGGCGGTGGCATACTGCACTTTATAGATGGCCACCCGGGGATCGACCGGCGCTGGTTTGCTCACGTCCCCAATCGGGTCAATGGTGTACAGGCCCCGCGCATCGAGAGCGTTGATGATCACTTGCGAGCGGAGCGCGTGATCAATAATGTCGAGATAGTCGTATTCCATTTCCGGGGTAAGAAAGCCAGGGGAGACGATCACAATATTGCGCTGTCCTGGCATCACCGAGATTCTTCTGACCACATCCTTGACCACGGTGAGAGAAACTCTGCTTTCGGTCTCACCCAAGCTCAATTCGCGGCGGGCCGTCCCATAGGCAATGGCCTGCGCTTGATTAGTAATTGCTGCCTGTTGACTGGCATTCTGAATGGCAACTCCGGAGAACTGGCAATCCAGAGTATCCTGCGTAGAAACTGCCAGGGCCTGTGGATCATTCTTGTTTATGATCAGATCCGCCATGTACAGGCTGATGTCAGGACAGTCGGCAATTCCCGTCCGCGTAACCGGGCGCGGCTGCAGATTATTCATGACTTCCTTGAGCTTCGCCCGATCATCCGTAAAATCCAGAACCGTCTGCCCCGATGTCGAAAAAATGGCGGCGCGGTCCGTCGGCTGCAACGAGGCCAGGTGCCGCAACGCAGCGTTCCGTGCCATTGCCAGGTCATTAAAAGCGAGATGCACATCATCAAACAGGTAGGCGGTATAGCTTTCGGGCACGGCCGGCAGTTGGTTAGGCGGTGGGGCGGGTTCTCCGGGTACCAACTCCTGGCTCTTGCGTTCCATGGCCACCCGGGTACCCGGACGCTCTACGGAAAATTGGGAAATTACCTGCGGCTTCCGATTATCGAAGATCTCAAAATCTTCTTTGTGCAGCGTGCCAATGGCGTTTCCTTTGGCGTCGCGCACCACTACCCGCACGAGGACGAGTTTTACATTGACCCGGAATGTCGTGCTTTCATCGTGGGAGGTCATCTCGGCCTGGGTGTTGTCCGCTGAGGATGCTGGAGAGGCCGGGCTTTGGGAAGAGCCTGGTTGGGGAGGCGCGGATTGTGCTGCGGCAAGCAGGCAGCAAGGACTCAACAAAAGAAGAAGCCGGAGAACCCGGAAACCGGGAACCCCGAAGCGAAAGCCGAAACTGGCTTTGAGCTTGATCTCTGGCCAGAGTGATTTGGTGGCACTACGCATAACACCCCAGAGAACCAGCATCCATCAGCCATGTTGCCGGCTCATGTTTGCCACAGACACTTAAGTATCCTAGCCCCTCCTGCAGAAAACCGCCAGAAAGCATCCGTTCGCTTGTCATCCTGAGCAAGCCTCTGTTGCGCCGCGGAGGATCTCTGGACACGCGAGGGCTACACCGGCTTAGCCTTCTTCCACCGCTGCCAGAGCGCTCTTTTTTCTCTTGTTTGCCGGCAGGATCTTCTTCCGCAAACGCAGCGACTTGGGCGTGACTTCGACAAACTCCTCATCGGCAATAAATTCGATGGCTTGTTCCAAATTCAACTGCCGGAAGGGCACAAGGCGAATGGCTTCATCGGCGGTGGAAGCCCGCATGTTGGTGAGCTTTTTTTCCCGCACCACATTCACATCGAGGTCATTGTCCTTCGCGTTCTCTCCGATGATCATTCCCTCGTAAACGTCAATTCCCGGCCCCAGAAAAAGCTCGCCGCGCTCCTGCAGGTTCCATAATGCATACGATGTCGTAACTCCCGGCCGGTCTGCGACCAGCGCCCCGGTGGGACGATGCGGAATTTCTCCCTGCCACTCGATATGCCCATCGAAGAGTGCGTTCATCACGATGGTGCCGCGCGTGTCAGTGAGCAGTTGACTGCGCAGCCCGATCAATCCTCGGCTGGGCACGCGAAATTCAATCCGCACTCGTCCGTAGCCGTGATTGTGCATGTTCTTGACTTCGCTCTTGCGCGCGCCAAGCTGCTCCATCACCACACCGACAAATTCTTCAGGAATATCCACGGTCAAATGTTCAACCGGTTCCATCAACTTGCCGTCAATGCGCTTGGTCACGATCTCCGGCTTGCCTACCATGAGTTCGTAACCTTCCCGGCGCATCATTTCGATCAGAATCGAAAGCTGCAATTCGCCGCGCCCCATCACGGTGAATGCATCGGTGCTGCCGGTGTCTTCGACACGCAGCGAAACATTGGTCAGCAATTCTTTCTGCAATCGCTCGCGCAAATTGCGCGAAGTCACGAACGTCCCCTCGCGCCCCGCAAATGGCGAGGTATTGACGGTGAACTGCATGGCGATGGTCGGCTCGTCAATGGTGATCGGCGGCAGCGGCGCCGGATTTTCGGCGTCGGTAATCGTCTCGCCGATGGTGATTCCTTCCACGCCGGCAACCGCGACAATGTCACCCAGGTCGGTTTCCGTAATGTCATTGCGCTTAAGGCCGGAGAACGAAAACAGCTTCGTGATTCTCGTTTTCTGCAACGAGCCGTCGAGTTTAGCGATGCCGACATCTTCCCCGGTGCGCATGGTCCCGTTGAAAACCCGCGCAATCGCCAGGCGCCCGAGATAGTCGCTGTAGTCGAGATTCGCCACCAGAATTTGCAGCGGCCCGGCGGGATCGCCTTTGGGCTCGGGAATATGACTTAGGATCGCTTCAAACAGCGGCTGCAGATTCTCTCCGGCAACATTCGTGCTCGGCGAAGCCGTGCCCGCTTTGGCATTGGTGTAGAGAACGGGAAATTCGAGCTGGTCTTCTTTCGCGTCGAGATCAATAAAAAGGTCATAAACTTCGTTGAGCACTTCCTGCGCTCGCGCATCCGAGCGGTCGATCTTATTAATAACCAAGATCGGCGGAAGCTGCGCCTCGAGCGCTTTGCTCAACACGTACCGCGTCTGCGGCAGCGGCCCTTCGCTGGCATCCACCAGCAGCATCACGCCGTCCACCATCTTTAATGCGCGCTCGACTTCCCCGCCAAAGTCGCTGTGGCCGGGCGTATCCACGATGTTGATCTTCACATCGTGGTAGAAGATCGCCGTGTTCTTGGCAAGAATGGTGATGCCCCGCTCGCGCTCGAGATCATTCGAGTCCATCACGCGTTCCATGACTTGCTCATTTGAGCGAAACGTGCCGCTCTGCTTGAGCATGGCGTCCACCAGCGTGGTTTTGCCGTGGTCCACGTGGGCGATGATGGCGATATTGCGAATTGAATGCAATGGATTTCCCTGCTTACTGCAGCGTTGAGGGCCCTACCACCACTCTACTGAACCCGCCGCAAATCGTCTACAATCCCGGTGTGTTTCTGACCCTGTTTTCGCTCGCGCTGAATGTATATTCCGGCGTCTGGTGGTCTCCGCAAACCAGCGGTGTGGATGCCAATCTGCGTGGTGTAAGCATCCAGTTCGATGCCAGCACCGGAAAGTATCACTACGCGGTTTGGGCTTCCGGCTCAAACGGGGTGGTGCTGCGCTCCACCAATGAAGGCAAAACATGGGAGCAGTTGCCGGTAAAAGGTGGCGGAGATCTCGATTTTCGTGACATTGAAGCGCTCGACGTTGAGACAGCCTATGTGATGTCGAGCGGCGATGGAGATAAATCGCGCATTTACAAGACCGCCGACGGCGGTAAAACCTGGACGCTGCAATATTCGGACAAGCGGGCAGGATTTTTTCTCGACTCGATCGCTTGCGATTCGAAAACGCACTGCTTTGCCCTTAGTGATCCGGTGGATGGGAAATTTCTGGTGCTGCGCACTGATGACGGCGAGCACTGGCTAGAAATGCCGCGCAACAAAATGCCGCCGGCGCTTCCTAAAGAAGGCGCATTCGCCGCCAGCGGAACCGCGATTGCCATTTGCGAGCGTGGCGGCGTTTACTTCGGCACTGGCGGGCCCAAGGCGCGCATATTTCGTTCCATGGATCAAGGGCGATCTTGGACGGTCGTTGAAACTCCCATTGTGAGCGGACAGGCGTCAACGGGAGTTTTCAGCATCGCGTGCGAAGGACCTGACGATCTGGTTGCGGTGGGAGGAGATTACCAGCAACCCGGCAAAGCAAATTCGGTGGCTATCTACTCGGATGATGCCGGTGCGTCCTGGCATCTGGCCGCGCAGCAACCGGGCGGTTATCGCTCGGCAGTAGGATCATGTTCTTACGGTGATTTTGCCGCCGTGGGTCCGAATGGAACCGACATTAGCCACGACAAAGGTATTCACTGGACGCACACCGATTACCTTAACCTGAACGCGGTGAGCTTCGAAGGCCAGCAGGGATGGGCGGTCGGACCCAAAGGAACCATCGCACGCTTCACCACGCACTTCAACTACGTGATTCGAATACAACCGCCTCCGCAGCGGCGGAGATCTCAGTTCCAGCTCTGACCTCTTCGTCGTCTCTCATCCGCAGCCGATACCACGCCACAATCGCAATCAATGAAAACACAAAGATGATCGTCGAGATCGCGTTGATCTCCGGCGTAATTCCCCGCCGCAACCTTCCCCATATTTCGAGCGGCAGCGTGTTATCGCGACCGATAAGAAAGAAGCTCACTGCAATCTCATCCATCGAAAGGGTGAAGATCAGCAGCGCGGCACCAATAATGGACAACCGCAAATTAGGGATCGTCACCCGCCAGAATGTCTGCCAATAATTCGCGCCTAGATCAAGTGACGCTTCTTCCTGGGCGCGGTCAAGCTTCTGCAATCCCGCAAAAACCTCCGTCGTAGCCACGGAAATCAGCGCTGTGCCGTGCCCCAGAATGATTGTCAGTAAGCTGAGCTTTACGTCGGCTTCGCGAAACAGCATGAGCAAAGAAAGCCCGGTAATAATTCCCGGCAAAATCAGTGGCAGCAGCACCAATCTTCGAAATAGAGTTTTCCCGGGAAAATCAGCTCGATCCAACGCCAGCGCTGCCGGAATCCCGAATGCCAGCGAAATCGTCATCGCCGCAAGCGCGACCAGCACGCTGTTCAGCACAGACTCCCAGATCGGATCATCAGCGAAAAGCGTGCGATACCAATTCACAGTCAAATCATGCGGAGGAAATCCGCCCACGCCCGAACCGTTGAAGGAATACACCATCAAGGTGACGATAGGCAGATAGAGAAAACAAAACACAAAAACTGCATGCCACGACAACCAACCCGAGCTCCGCGGCGCGCTCACCGGAAGCTCCATTTCTTTTCCAGGCTTTCGGACACGAACAGCAACCCCAGCACCAGCGCCAGCATACAAAATGAAATCGCCGCGCCCAGCGGCCAGTTGTAAGCAGCACCGAACAGGCTGACCACGATATTCGATATCATGATTCCGCTCGGCCCGCCCAAGAGCAGCGGAGCCAGAAAGTCTCCCAGGCTGAGCACAAATGCGAATGTCGCTCCCGCCAGAACTCCCGGAATGGATAGCGGAAATATCACTCGCCAGAACGTCTGCATCGGTGAAGCGCCCAGATCATGCGAAGCCTCCACGAGATTTCTTGGGATGTGCTCGAGTGCGGCATAAATCGGCAGAAACGCGAACGGCGTGTAGATATGCGTAAGAGTAAGCACCACAGCAAATGGGCTATAAAGCAGAAACTCCAGCGGATGCTTAGTCAAGTGCGCATACTGCAACAGCGTATTCAGCACCCCGTCGCTGCCCAGGATCGTCTTCCACGCGTAAGCTCGCACTAAATAGCTCACCCACAGCGGAATAATGACCAGTTGATAAAACAGTTCTTTCCGTTTGCCCGCATGGAAAGACAGAAAGTAGGCGAGGGGATATCCCAAGAGGAGCGAGAAAATCATCACCCGCGCCGCAATCCACATCGAACGAAACAAAGTTTGCAGATAAACATTGACCCGTAGCAGTTCCCGATAGTTGTCGAAGCTCCAGGAATGAACAATGGTCTGCAACGGCGAAACCGACCAGAAGCTGTAAGAAAACAGCAATGCATAAGGAATAAGGAGAAACAACGCAACCCATGTCAACGGCGGTAGGGTAATAACTGCGCGATAGGCGCGTGAGAACATCAGATTTTCTCCCCTGAATCGCGGACGGTGACGGCGTCCTCCGGGAAAAAACCCAGATCCACTTCCGTAGGCAGCTCATCTCCACTGGCCGCCCGTACCGAAAGCAACAGGCACTCCGCGCACTCCACTTGCAGCAACTCGGTGGCGCCATGAAAGGCCCTGCTTCGGATCTTCCCTCGCACATGGACGCCCTTTTCTTGTCGCCCCAACCGAACATTCTCCGGCCGCAATGAAAACAGCGCGGGGCCATCCGGGAGGCTGACGGGCCAGCTGATGGGGCCACATTGCGCAGTCCCATTCTGTACCTGCCCACGTAGCAAATTCGTGTGTCCGATGAATTGCGCCGTGTAGGCCGTCGCCGGGCGAGCATAAATCTCTCTCGGAGACGCCACCTGCTCGAGCGCCCCGTGCCGCAACAGCGCAATGCGGTCCGACATGACCATCGCTTCTTCCTGATCATGCGTCACAAAAACAAATGTGATGCCAACCTCGCGCTGCAACGATTTAAGCTCCACCTGCATTTGACGCCGGAGGTTCGCGTCAAGCGCCGATAAAGGCTCATCGAGCAGCAGCAATCTCGGCCGATTCACCAGCGCCCGTGCCAGCGCGATCCGCTGCTGCTGACCTCCGCTGATTCTTGCCGGCTTCGAGCGCGCGAAGCCGGACATCTTGACCATGTTCAACGCCTGTCCAACTCTTTGGGCAATTTCGCCTGTCGATACCCCAGCAACTCGCAGCCCGTACCCAACATTGTGTTCGACACTTAAATGTGGGAACAGGGCATAATTCTGAAAGACGGTATTCACCCGGCGCCGATAGGGTGGGACATCATCGAGCCGGTCGCCTGCCATCGTGATTTCTCCAGAATCGGCGTACTCGAAACCGGCAATAATGCGCAGAAGCGTAGTTTTGCCTGACCCGCTCTCGCCCAGAATGGTCAGGAATTCGCCTTCCCCGATGTCGAGCGAGATATTGCGAAGCACCGGCGTTTTGCCGAAGGACTTGGCAAGCTCGCGGATGGAAAGCAGTGTAGGTGAAGTGACGCTTGTGGAACTCGCCGCCGTCATCTCAGTTGAGTTCGTTTCCATGCGCTCTGTGGGTTCGCATCGTCAACAGACTACTGCGCTGCCTTCACTTCGTTCCAAATTTCGTTATACTTTGCCCGGCGCGGCACGTTCTGCCAGAAATAGATGCGCTTCTGGTAGTTGTCCACATCATCGAGATGCAGGCTCTTCACCTGGTCCGCGGTCATGAATTGCGCGGCCTGAGGATTCGCGGGCGTGTATCCGGTCACATCCGTGACAACCTTTTGCGTTTTGGCCTCGATCATGTATTCGAGAAATTTATAAGCAAGTTCTTTGTTGTCGCTGCCCGCGGTGATCATCAAATGATCAATCCATCCCGTAGTATTTTCTTTCGGAATCGTTTCTCCGACCGGAAAATTGCTTTTCCGCAGCTGATTGGTCATCAACGGCCAACCCATGGCGGCGACAATTTCGTGATTCTGAAAAAGATTCGTCAATTCGCCGCCGGTGGACCACATTTTTCGGATATTCGGTTTCAGCTCCAGTAGTTTCTTCTTGACTGCTTCAAGCTGCTCGTCAGTCATGTTGTAAAGCTGACTTGGATCCGGCTTGTCATAGCCCAGAACCTGTGCCGCCATGTATACGGTAGAAAGATCGTCCCATACGGAAATCTTGCCGCGATATTTCGGCTCCCAGAAAACATTCCAGCTATCGGGCGGCTGGGGGAACGCGGTGATGTCATAAATAAGAGGATCCGGCCCCCACATGAAGGGCACGCCGTAGACTTGGTCTTTCTCCCGCACCAGCGGCAACGAGGTGAGTTGCGGCGACAACTGAGCGTATCCGGGGAGCTTGGAAAAGTCGAGCGGCTCAGCTAATCCGGAGGCTGCGATTGAAGTTGCCACATCACTGGACGGGGAAATCACATCGTAGTTCCCTGCGCTTCCGCCCCGCAATTTGGCCACCAGTTCGTCGCTCGAACCCATGTAGGAGGCCGATACCTTACAGTGGTTCTGCTCCTCAAAGGCGTGCACGAATGAGGGATCCGCATAGCCTTCCCAAACCAGCAGGTTGAGCGATGGAGACTTCTTGTTGCAGGCGCCAAGCCACAGAACCAGGCAAAAACCCAGGAATAAGCAAAGCAGCCGCCGTGCCATTCTCATCGTCATTGTCCTCGTTCTCTGCCTAGAAGGTCGGCGGAGTATTCACCCATAACACCCAGGTCTCCTTCCGGCCTGGGTTTTCCCAGTGGTGTGGGGTCGTGCTCTCGAAGTAAAAACTGTCTCCAGTCTTAAGATCGTATTTCTCGTCCTCGAGGGCGATTCGCAGTTCGCCGCGTAACACGTACAGGAATTCCTCGCCTTCGTGGGAATATCGGTCTCCGCTCCCGGCATGCGGGGCGATACGAAACAAGTGTGGCTCCATCACAGTGTTGCCCCATGCCAGCAGTTCCATGCGGACTCCCGGCCCGGCTTCGAGCACCTTGCGGCTCGCCGCAGGAACCAGCCTGGTGTTGAAGTCAGTGGGATCAAAAAAATCAAGAATATTGGTTTTGTAGTAGCGGGCCAGCTTACGCAGAGTTCCCACGGATGCGCTCATGTGGGATCGCTCCAGTGCGCTTAAGAAGCCAAGAGAGATTCCAACCGCGCGAGCTACTTGACCGAGGGACAATCCACGGCGTTGGCGCAACTGCCGAAGGTGCGCCCCGATAGCGCCGCTGCCCGCTTGCGAAGTCGCCCGGACCATCCCCTCTCTCTTGAGGATCTGAAGGATCGCGGCGGCGTTCAAGCCACGGGCTTTACGCAGAAAACGCGCTCGTTTCAGCAACCTTATATCGTCCGCGGTATAGAGACGATAGCGGCTGGCAGTGCGCCGCGGCCGCACCAGGCCTAATCTCTCCCAGGAGCGGATTACCGATGCAGACAGTCCTGAGCGCCGCGCTACGTCTCCGATCGTCAGCTGGCCTCGTGTATCCGACTTCATGATGCTTCGCGTCCCAGCTGTGCGAGGTCGCTTCGGCCCGATTTTTTGCTTGACAGCATGCGGGGGACCCTTCTAACCTTGCGCGATTATAGCAAGGTTTGTTTTTCGCGCAAGGGTTAGTGCAGGCGATTGCTTCTGTAAACCGGAGGGGAGTGCATGCATCCGTCTTGGGCTCGTCGCGCGGTCGCTCGTTCACTCGTGTTGTCAGGTATCATCGTGGCTCTGTGGTCTTCGGCGGCAGCTCAAAGCACTGCCGGCCGGGTGCTGGGCCGGGTCGCTGATCCCAGTGGAGCGGTCCTGGCGGGCGTCAAGGTCACTCTTACCAATCTCGCCACCGGCGTGAGCCGTGAGACCTTGACCAATGAAACCGGCGACTACAACTTCGTTGAGGTAGTTCCAGCCGGCTATCAGGTCCAGTTTGAGCTGACCGGCTTCAAAAAGAACGTTCAGAACAACCTGATTGTGGAAATCAATCAGGTCGTCACTTTGAACTCTGTTCTTCAAATCGGCACCTCTCAGGAAGTTGTCGAGGTTACATCGGAAGCTCCCCAAGTGGATACGACCAGCACCCAACTTGGAGCGGTCATCAACAATCGCTCTGTCAATGAACTGCCACTAAACACGCGGGACACCTACCAGTTTCTTCAGCTTCAGCCCGGGGTGCAGGCGCAATTGGGCAATGGGAATGGCAGCCTGTTTTACGGATCGCAGGATACAGGATCAGTGTCCGTCAACGGTGGCCGAACCCGCGCCAACAACTTCAGCGTAAATGGCGGCGATGCCAACGATCAGTTCGTGAACCTGCCCACGGTGCAACCGACCCCTGATAGCGTCGAAGAATTCCGCGTCATTACGAATAGCTTTGATGCCGAGTACGGGCGCAATTCAGGTTCGGTGGTCAATGTCATCACCAAATCCGGCGGCAATACGTTTCACGGCGATCTCTACGAATACTTCCGAAACACCATTCTTGACGCGCAAGGCTATTTCAACACCGTCCGGCCGCAATGGAACCAGAACCAGTTCGGCGGCACGTTCGGCGGGCCCATCAAGAAAGACCGGACGTTCTTCTTCATCTCTTACGAGGGACGTCGAGTTCGCCAGGGAATTCCCGGCGAGGTGGTCAATGTACCTACGTCCGCTGAACGCGGGGGAGATTTTTCCGGCGTTGGGGGTTTTGCCGGAGGCGGAGGAATATTTGCCCAGAATCAGTTTGTGGCTGATGCCTTGAATGGCCGGCCGGGCTGCACCAGCGCCATTACATCGCTGGGCGGGGTAATGCCAAAAGGCGGCGCTGCGTGGTCCTCTATTTTCCCGACCGGTGTGATTCCAGCTGCGTGCCAGGACCCCGTTGCCGCTAATTTGATGCAGCGCTTCATCCCGACTGCAAACATTGGATCTGGCTTCAGCCAATTAGTCCCGGTCAGTACAGACAATGCCGACCAGTTTACCGTCCGCTTCGATCATAGAATTAACGACCATCAGAATTTCACTGCTTACTATTACTTCAACGATCTTCGGCAGTCGCAACCGTTCAACGAATTCGAGCAGGCCGGCGCCAACGTCCCCGGCTTCGGCAACTTCAACAATAATCGCTTCCAGCAATGGAACCTGAGCCACACCTGGACCATCAGCAATGCCCTCGTCAACGAGGCCCGCTTTACCTATATGCGCGAAGGCCAACTCGGCTTTCTACAGCCCCAATCCACCAACGCAGTGACTGACTCATGCACAGGAGCAGCATCAGCCTTTTGCTTCACTGGCACCTCTGATTCGTCAGCGATCAATAGCCTGGTAAGCAGCCTGGGAATTCCCGCCGGAAAAGCCGGTATCACGACCGGCCTCCCTTCCACCTTGACCGGAGTTCCCTACGTCAACATCAGCGGAGGGGCATCCTTCGGCAATAACTTCGAAGGCTTTCTGCCTCAAGTGGGCAACAGCTTCCAGTGGTCTGACAACTTGACCTGGGTGAAAGGCAATCACACATTCAAATTTGGCATTGATATTCGCCGCGCCCGTTTCGACCAATACTACTACTTCGACGTCAACGGCGAATACACTTTCGATAACAGCGGCCCGAATGGAATTCTTACTGGCGACGGCGATCAATACGCCGAGTTTTTACTGGGATTGACCGACACCTATGTTCAGGGATCCGGACAGCGGGAAGACGTTCGCAGTACTTCGGTTTATCCCTTTGCGCAGGATAGCTGGAAGATCAGGCCCAACATAACTCTTAACTACGGCCTTCGTTGGGAGCTTGACACACCGCCGACAGACATCAGCGGACACGTCGAGACCTTCAGGCCCGGCCAGAACTCGACTGTCTATCCTTGTGCCTTATCTCCCTTGAGTCAGTCGTACTTTGGCGTCAGCAGCTCTAACTGCAACTCTGTCGGAGTCACGCCGACCGGACTGGTTGTCCCCGGCGACCGCGGCGTCCCCGCTGGCATGACCTCTACGTATTACCATGCGTTCGCTCCGCGCATCGGCATTGCATACAGCCCCAACCATAGCGGCGGCATCCTCGGTAAGATTTTTGGCGATAACGGACAGACCAGCATTCGCGCGGGAGGAGGCTTGTTCTATAACCCAATCGAAGAACTGGTCATGGCGCAATTTGGGGCCGAACCGCCGTTCGGCGGCAGTTCGTCGCTATACGACACCTTCTTCAACACGCCGTTCGTTTATCAAGCCGGGGGATCGGTCGCACCTAATCCATTTGACGGCATCCTGACGCCGACTCCCGGAAAACCGGTTGATCTGTCTCTGTTCCGCCCCATTCTTCTTTACGGCGAGTTTCAGCCGCACCTGCGCACGCAATATACGGCTCAATACAACCTGACCATTCAGCGCGAGTTGGCCAAAGATCTCATGCTGCAAATTGGCTACGTCGGCTCCGAGGGTCACCGCCTGCTGGCCACACATGATGTCAACCCCTCGATCCCACAAACTTGCGTGGATATCATTAACATCGCGAATACTAATCCCAACAACGTCACCTCCTTTGACGCTCCTGCAACCTGCGGTCCCTTTTTGCAGGACACGCAATTCAGCGTGACCGTGCCGAATGGCTACCCCTTTCATCTTCCAAGCGGTAAAGTTGTGACCGGAACCGGACAGACTTTGCAGTTCGTCGGGTTGCGCCCCTATTCCTCTCCCAGTTGCAACCCCTTTACCGGTGCCGGTTGCCCTGCGGACGGAATTCCCGTTTTCAGCGATATCTTCGCCGAAGATACCATCGCCAACTCCAGCTATAACGCGCTCGAAGCGATGCTGGAGAAACGCTTCTCCCACGGCTTGCAGTTCCAGGCTGCGTACACCTTCAGCAAGTCCATGGATGATGGCTCAACCTTTGAGGAGACCCTTGACCCCTTTAATTATCAGCGCAGCCGAGCCCTTTCTCTGTTCAATTCCAAGCAGCGTTTCGTCATCAGCTACGATTGGGAACTCCCTATTCGAAAACGTGACGGCGCCCTGGGCAAACTGATCAACGATTGGGCCGTTTCGGGTATCACGCAGTTCCAGAGCGGGTTCCCAATTCGTCTGGATACGGAAAACGACAACGAACTGATCGCCAGCATTTTCTTCCTGGGTACTGAAGCACCACAGCAAATTGCTCCGTTCCAAAAACTCAATCCCAAGAAGAACGGCGGATATTGGTTTAACCCGAACGATTTTCAAGATCCGTTGCCTTTGGGCTCTTTCAATATCGGTACCCAGCGCGCGGTTTGCTGCGGGCCCGGACTTGAAGACTGGGATTTCGCGGTTCACAAGAAGATTCCGATTACCGAGAGCAAATATTTCCAGTTCCGCGGCGAGATCTTTAACATCTTTAACCACACTAACTTCTACAACCCAGACGGTCATTTCTCTGACGGGCCGACCGAATTTGGAAGAATTACTCAGGCACAGGACCCGCGTTTGGTGCAATTTGCTTTAAAATTCTATTTCTAGCCCAATCCGGGCGGCCCCGCCGTCCGGCACATTCTAATGGCCGCCTTGCGGCTTGCGATCTCTGGAGAACCTCGATGTACCCCGCACTGGAAAAGGAACTGGCGGCGTTTGAGCGCCGCACGCCGAAGTCCGCCGAAGCCCATAAGAAAAACCTCAAGCGCATTCCGCTGGGTGTGGCCAGCAACTATCGCGCTTACGATCCATACCCAATATTCGTGAAGGAAGGTCAGGGCTCTCATTTCCGCGATCTCGACGGCAATGACTACATTGACCATAATCTCTGCTTCGGCGCGCTCATGGCGGGACACTGCCATCCCGCGGTGATGAAAGCCGTGGAAGCCCGGCTGACCACCGGGACAATGTTCGGCATGCCGCACGACATGGAGTGGCAACTGGCCGAAGAAATCTGCGCCCGCTTCCCTGTTGACATGGTGCGCTTCGGCTCTAGCGGCACCGAGGCGACGATGCACTCGATCCGCCTGGCGCGCGCCGCAACTGGCCGCGACAAGATCATCAAGTTCGAAGGCGGATACCACGGCCTGCACGACTCGGCACTGGTCAGCGTCAAGCCCCACGCCCCGGATTTCGGAGACATCAAAGCGCCCACACCCGTTCCCGGCGGATTGGGCGTGCCCAAAGCCAGTGTTGCGAACGTCGCTGTCGCAACCTTCAATGATCTGGCGAGCGTGGAACTGCGGTTCGAGCAAAATCCGGGAGAGATCGCCGCGATTATTCTTGAGCCGATCATGATGAACGTCGGCCTCTGCCTGCCGCAGCCCGGCTTCCTGAAAGGGCTCCGCGAACTATGCACGAAACATGGCGCGTTGCTGATCTTCGATGAAGTGAAGACTGGAGCGAAACTGGGCTGGGGTGGCGCGTCAGAATATTTCGGTGTGAAGCCGGATATGATCTGCTTGGCCAAATCCATCGGCGGAGGCCTGCCGCTTGCCGCTTTCGGAACCAGCAGGCAAGTGATGGATCTGATCTCTCAGCACAAGGTTTTTCACGGCGGAACCTACAACACGAACCCGGTTTCCATGGCGGCGGGTCTGGCAACATTCCGGGAGGTGCTGACACCTGCAAATTACTCTCACGTCGACAAACTCAGCAAAAAACTGTCAGAAGGGTATCGCAAGACGATTGGCAAGACTGGGCTGCAAGCCTATGTGGCCAGCGCGGGCGCAAATGGGGCGTTGATGCTTTACCCGAAAGAAATCCGCAACTATCGCGACTGGACCACGATTGACATCGATCTGTGGCGTCATTACTGGTTCGGCATGGTCAATCGTGGAGTCATGGCGCAACCCTATTGGTGGGATGAGCAGTGGACGATCTCGGTGCAGCACACAGAAGGAGATATTGATAAGCACCTTTCAGCTTTTGAAGATGTTGCGCCTGCCCTTGCCAAAGCGCAGCAGGAGCGCGCGGCAGAGATGGTGGTCGGGTAGCACCTGAAACGTTTTCGCGGGGACAGCCGCCCCCGGCCGTCCCACAAACTTGAGAATCAACTTGACCTCTGCCCATCAATCCGCTCCCCACCTCAAGCGCGTACTCGGACGCTGGGATTTAGTGTTGTTGTTTGTCGTCGCTGTTTTCAACCTCAACGTGGTTCCGTCAATAGCAGCGAATGGCGGCGTCACGGTATGGCTGTGGCTCATCGCTTTGCTTCTGTTTTTCTGGCCACAGGGCATTGCCGTAATCGAGCTTGCCCATCGCTATCCCGGCGAAGGCGGCGTCTACCTTTGGGCGAAGGAGGTGTTCGGCGATTTCCACGGATTTCTCTCCGGCTGGTGCTATTGGACGAACAACATGCTCTACGTGCCTACGGTGATGCTCTACTTCGTGGGCGTTTCGGTTTTTGCCATGGGACCCGGCCATGCCGCTTTGGGAGACGACAAGAATTTCGCAATGCTGATGTCTATCGGGTTGCTGGCATTTCTCACCTTTCTCAACGTCATCGGCCTTGGCGTAGGCAAATGGCTAAACAATGTCGGCGCGATTGGTACATTTGTCGCGGCAGCGGTGCTGATTGGCCTGGGTGTGATCGTGTGCAGCCGGTTTGGAACTACCGTCTCCACTCACGACTTCAGCATCCCTGCCGATCCCAAGTTCGTTCTCAATTCGTTCGGCGTCATTTGCTTTGGGCTTGTCGGGCTGGAGCTCGCGTCGGTCATGGGGGATGAGATCCGCGAGCCTCGCAGGACCCTGCCCGGCGCAGTCGCTTGGGGAGGCGCAATTTCCGGAGCGCTCTACGTTCTCGTCACCCTGACGCTTCTGGTTGCGATCAGCAAGAACGAGATCAACGTACTGCAGGGAATTGTTCAGGCGGTCAGCCACATGGCTGCGCGGGTCGGCGCGGGATGGATCATCGCGCCATTTGCCGTGCTGCTCAGCCTTTCTATCGCCGGCATTGGTTCGGCATGGATGGGAGGCTCCGCGCGCATTCCATTTGTCGCCGGGCTCGATTCCTATATGCCTGCGGCAATGGGCAAGATTCACCCGAAGTATGCCACTCCGCATGTGGCGCTTGTCGTTCAGGGTCTCGTATCGCTGGTGCTCATCGTCGTCAACTTCACCGCCTCCGGCGGCGTGCAGGAAGCCTTTCAGAAAATGCTGTCAGCTGCGGTTGTGCTGCAGTTGGTCCCGTTCATCTACGTCTTTGCGGCCTTGGTTAAATTTGCATCGGCGCGGCAGCTTGCAGGAGGCGTGTACGGCAGAGGCAAGCTGCTGTTTGCCGGAATCGCCGGACTTGTGACCACTACCCTGGCGATCATCGTGGCCTTCTTTCCAGCAAAACAGATCACATCTTTATGGAAATATGAAGTCACCATGTTCGGCATCACTTTCGGCTTCATTGCCTTGGCGTTTTTTTTCTTCTTCGGATATGGCCGGCTGAAATCTTCGAAGCAGCTTGATCAGGTTCCTATAAAAGCCAACCGGCTGCGTCAACCAGCTGAGAATAGGAGTTAATCGTGCCCAGCGGAATCAAGACGGACGTTCGTACCTACAAAGCGTACGTTAATGGCGAGTGGGTGGAGAGCAAATCCAGCCAAACTTTTCCGGTGTACGATCCATCCACGGAGGAAGTGATCGCGCAGGTTCCGGATTGCAATGCTGAAGACGTAAACCGCGCCGTTGTAGCCGCCAAAGCCGCTTTTGAAGCCGGCCCCTGGGGAACGACTACCGCTCAGGAACGCGGCCGCGTGTTATTCCGCCTCGCCGAAAAGATTCGCCAAAACGCCGCCACGCTCGCCGAGCTCGAAAGCCGCAACAGCGGCAAGCCCATCATCGAAGCAGAGTTCGATATCGCCGACGTGGCAACCTGTTTTGAATACTACGGTGGCCTGGCAACAAAAATTGTGGGTTATGTGAATCCGGTTCCCGACAACGCCATGAGCTTGTCTTTGAAGGAGCCAGTCGGCGTGGCTGGACAGATCATTCCATGGAATTATCCGTTGCTCATGGCTGCGTGGAAGCTCGCGCCAGCGCTGGCTGCAGGGTGCACATGCGTTCTCAAACCCGCCGAACAAACGCCGTTGACCGCGCTCGAAATGGCAAACTGGTTTGGCGATGTCAGCCTTCCGCCGGGAGTGGTTAACATCGTCACCGGTTTCGGCGAGACCTGCGGCGCACCGTTGGTGCAGCATCCGGACGTGAACAAAATTGCCTTCACGGGCAGCGCGGCCGTGGGCAAAATCATTGTCAAGCAGGCCGCCGACACCGTAAAGCGCGTGACCCTGGAGCTTGGGGGCAAATCGCCAAACATCTTCTTCGCCGATGCCGATTTCGAAGCCGCCATTGACGGCGCATTGTTCGGAGTCTTTATCAATCAGGGTGAAGTTTGCTCGGCAGGCAGCCGCATTCTGGTGCAGAAGCCGATCTATAAGAGCTTTGTCGATGCGATGACCGAAAAATCGAAGAAGATCAAGCTCGGCGCTCCGCTCGATCGCGACACCAAGATGGGACCACTCGTAAGCAAAGAACAATACGAACGTGTTCGTTCCTATCAGGAGATTGGCAAGAAAGAAGCCAAGCTTGCCACAGGGGGAGACCGAGCCGACAAATTTGCCAAAGGGTATTATGTCGCTCCGACGATTTTTTACGACGTAGACAATTCCGCCCGCATTGCCCGTGAAGAAGTTTTTGGCCCTGTTGCCGCCGTGATCCCGTTTGAAGACGAAAAGGACGCGCTGAAGATCGCCAATGATTCACCTTACGGCCTTGCCGCAGCTGTTTGGACCCGCGACATCTTCAAAGCATTCCGAGTGGTGAAGTCGTTGCGAGCCGGCATCGTGTGGGTCAATCACATGCAGCCGACTTATGTCGAGGCTCCCTGGGGTGGCTACAAGCAATCCGGCTTCGGCCGCGAACTCGGCCCCTGGGGAATTGAAGAGTATCTCGAAACCAAGCAAGTACATATAAATCTGAACGAAGCTCCCATTGGCTGGTACTGATTGTTAATGAAAAACCACTTTCACGATTGTCATCCTGAGCGAAGATTGCTCGTTAAGCCAAGCGTAACGAACCGTCGCAGTCGAAGAACCCCGGAAGTGCTGGGAGCTTCACCGACACGTCAGGGGGTTCTCACGAGAAATTAGCATGAGTATTATTCGTATCAATACCCCGATTCCGGGTCCCAAATCCAAGGCGCTCGCTGCGCGTCGCGAAAACGCCGTTCCGCGGGGACTTTCGCACTCTACGCCCGTCTATGTCGCGAAAGTCGAAAATGCATGGCTCGAAGATGTAGACGGTAACCGCTATATAGATTTTGCGGGGGGGATCGGCTGCATCAATGTCGGCCACCGCCGGGTGCCGGTACTTGACGCCATTCGTAAGCAGTTAGACAACTTTTTGCACACATGCGTTCAAGTTACGCCTTACGAAAGCTATGTTCGCCTCGCCGAGCGTATGAACGAAGTTACGCCGGGAAAGTTTCCCAAGAAGACTCTTTTTGTGAATAGCGGGGCCGAGGCGGTAGAAAATGCCGTCAAGATCGCCCGCGCGCACACGGGCCGAAGCGGCATCATCGCGTTCGAAGACGCGTTCCACGGGCGTACCATGATGACGCTGGCGCTCACCAGCAAGACTCATCCTTATAAGGCCGGCTTCGCGCCGTTTCCGGGCGATGTTTATCGCATTCCCTATGCCTACTGCTATCGCTGCTCGTATTCGCTGACCTACCCATCATGTGAGTTGTATTGCGCGCGTCACCTCGAAGACACCTTCAAGCGGGTCGTCGCATCTGAGGACGTCGCCGCCGTCATTGCGGAACCAGTGCTCGGGGAGGGAGGCTTCGTCGTTCCGCCGAAAGACTATTTCCAGACTTTGATGGATATCTGCCGCAAGCACGGCGTTCTTTTCATTGCCGACGAAGTGCAAAGCGGCTTCGGCCGAACCGGCAAACTGTTCGCCAGCGAACACTACGGCATCGAGCCGGACATTCTGGTTAGCGCCAAATCGATCGGCGGAGGACTGCCGTTAGCCGCAATCACCGGCCGCGCCGAAATCATGGACGCCCCCGGCCCTGGTGGCCTGGGCGGAACATTTGCGGGGAATCCGGTTTCCTGCGCTGCTGCGCTTGCAGTGCTCGATCTTTTCGAGCGCGAAAATCTTCTGTCGCGTTCAAACGAGATCGGTCAGCGTTTTCAGAAGCGGGCTCACCAGTGGCGGGGAAAATGGCCTATGATCGGCGATGTTCGAGGTCTCGGCGGAATGCAGGCCCTTGAGCTTGTTCGGTCCTCCGGTACCCGCGAGCCTGCACCTGAAGAGACAAAGCAGATCACAAAGTACTGCTACGAACATGGACTGATCACCATCACAGCCGGTTCCTATGCGAACGTAATTCGCGTGCTGGTTCCACTGGTGATTACAGACGAACAGATGGACGAGGCGCTCGATGTGCTTGAATCAGCCATTGAAGCTGTGTGTGGGCAGGCAATGCCACAAAAGAAGGATCCGGCATTAACTGTCTAAGGGGAAGCCAGCTTGTCCTGAGCGAGGTCGAAAAACCTCGCTCGCCAAGCGACGGAATTCATCGAGAAACTTATGACCATATCCGCTCCTCCCATCACCTCCGTCCCTCATTACATCAATGGGAAATGGCTTGAATCTGGCTCCTCGGACTGGGCCGACGTCACAAATCCCGCCACCGGCGAAGTCCTGGCCAAGGTACCTCTCGCGGACGCCAACGAGATCGGCAAAGCGGTCGAAGCTGCCGCAGCGGCCTTCCCCGAATGGCGGCGAACCCCTCCTGAAGATCGTATTCAGCCGCTGTTTAAATTGAAGCAGCTTCTCGAAGATCATATTGACGACCTCGCCCGTACTATTACCCAGGAGAACGGCAAGACTCTGTCCGAAAGCAAAGCCGAACTGCGCCGAGCTATTGAAAACGTCGAAGTCGCCTGCGGCATTCCGATGATGATGCAGGGCTATAACCTCGAAGACGTCGCCCGGGGCATTGACGAAACCATGATTCGGCAACCGCTCGGGGTTGTAGCTGCGATCACACCCTTCAATTTTCCAGGCATGATTCCGTTCTGGTTTCTGCCGTATGCAATCGCGTGCGGAAACCCGTTCATCCTTAAGCCCTCCGAGCGCGTTCCGCTCACCATGCGCCGTGCCTTCGAATTGCTTGAGCAAACCGGTCTGCCAAAGGGAGTGGTGAACCTGGTAAACGGTGGGAAAACTGCCGTTGATGCGCTACTCGAACATCCAAAGGTGCGGGCTATCAGCTTTGTCGGGTCAACTCCGGTTGCGAAGTACATTTATGCGCGCGCGGGAGAGACTGGCAAGCGCGCTCAGTGCCAGGGCGGAGCTAAAAATCATGTCATCGTTCTGCCCGACGCCGATATGAACATGGCGACACAAATCATCAGCGACAGCGCGTTCGGCTGCGCAGGGCAGCGCTGCCTGGCGGTGTCTGTCGCAGTCACAATTGGCGAAGCGCAGGGGGCATTTCGCGAGTCGATCGCCGAAGCCGCGGCCAAGCTGAAAGTCGGCAACGGACTAGACGAAGGGGTACAAATGGGCCCCGTCATCACTCCTCAAAGTCGATCTCGCGTTGAATCGCTGATTGACGCCGGCCAGAGGCAGGGCGCGAAGATTCTGCTCGACGGCCGCTGCGCCAGAATTCCCGGCCATGAATCTGGAAACTTCGTGAAACCCACAGTTCTTGATGACGTGCCGGTAACCAGCGATCTCACTGACACAGAGATCTTCGGCCCAGTGCTCAGCCTCGTCCATGCCGATGATCTCGACGACGCTCTGCGATTTCTGGAGCGCAGCGCGTACGGCAACCAGGCATCGCTATTCACATCCAGCGGAGCGACTGCGCGGCGCTTTCGTTATGAAGTGCCTGCCGGAAACATCGGCATCAATATCGGAGTTGCGGCTCCCATGGCTTATTTTCCGTTCAGCGGATGGAAGGATAGTTTTTTCGGAATTATGCATGCGCAAGGACGCGATGCCGTGGAGTTTTATACCGAGAAGAAAATCATCGTCGAGCGCTGGGCGAGAGAACACTCAAGAAAGTTCTGATGTTTCGTTCTTTGTGATCCTCTGTGGTTGGACCATTTACCCACGGTGAGCACAAAATCACGGAAAAGAACAGAGGGATTCATGTCCGATACCGTCCAGCAATACAAAGATTACGTAATCACCAGCTTCATGAAGTTGGTCATCCCCGTCGTCGTTGACCATGCCAGCGGATGTACCGTCACCGACATCAACGGCCGCGAATACCTTGACTGCTTCTCCGGGATCTCTGTGGTCAATGCCGGTCACAACAACCCTGCGGTCATCGCAGCTGCCAAAACCCAAATGGACAAACTTGTCCACTGCGCTTCCTACATCTATCACGCGCCGCCGGTTGGCGAGCTTGCTGAGAAAATCGCACACATTGCTCCAGGCGGTTTGACGAAAACTTTTTTCGCTAACGGCGGCGCCGAAGCTATCGAAGGTGCGCTCAAACTGGCGCGCCTCTACACCGGAAAACACGAATTCATCTCTCTTCATGCCAGCTTCCACGGGCGCAGCTGGGGCACGCTGAGCATCACCGGCAATCAGGGGCGCAAGAAACGCGGCGGTCCCTATGCTCCGGGCATCGCGTTCGCGCCGGCACCCTACGCCTATCGTTCGCAGTGGCGCAACCATCCGGACGAATGCGGACGTCAATGCGCCAAAGCTATCGACGATGTAATCCGCTTTGCGACATCCGGGGATGTCGCAGCATTTATCGCCGAACCCGTCATGGGCGAAGGGGGCATCATCATCCCGCCGCCAAACTACTTCCAGGAAGTAAAAAAGATTCTCGACCGTCACAACATTCTTTTTATTGCTGATGAAGTCCAGTCCGGGTTTGGCCGCACCGGAAAAATGTTTGCCATCGAACACTATGGTGTGACGCCCGACATTCTTGTGACCGCCAAAGGTATCGCCGACGGCTTTCCGCTCAGTGCATTCACGACCCGGCCAGAAATCGCTGCCGCCTTCAGACCCGGAGACCATCTCTCGACCTTCGGAGCTAACCCCGTCTCCTGCGCAGCGGCCCTGGCAAACATCCAGTTCATGGAGAACGAACATCTTCCCTCGCACGCGGCTGAAATCGGGAGTTACGCAATGGCGAAGCTGCGCGATCTCCAGGAAGAGCACCCGCTGATTGGCGATGTGCGCGGGCTAGGTCTGATGATCGGTGTTGAACTGGTGAAGGATGAATCTCTCACGCCAGCCAGCGCTGAAGCGGAAGCAATTCGTGACTCGCTCCTGGGACAGGGCGTGCTGGTAGGAGTAGGAGGCATTTACGGCAACGTAATTCGCTTCCAGCCGCCTTTGGTCATCACACCGCCGCAGATTGACCGTGCCATCAGCGCCTTCGCCAAGGCCCTGGCCGATGTTGCCCATCTGGCAGCTGTGTAAGCGGGGCAAAGCTCGATTCGAGCGTGAGCCGCAGATTCCCCATGTGCCCCGGGGACCCGCTTCAAGGCAGGCTCCAGATGCTGTCATCAGCTGAAGCCGCGCTGCCTACTTCACCACGTTTACAGTTACGGTCGTGGTCCCGGTCACGCCGCCGCCAGTGCCAGTCACGGTGATCGTGTGAATTCCGGTTGGGACATTTTTCCCGATCGAAATAGTCATCGTGGACTTTCCACTTCCCGGCGCCGGAATCGGATTGGGATTAAAAGTCGAAGTTTTCAATGATGAACTCAGAGTGATAGCCGCGTCGAAGCCGTTGGTCGTGCTCGCAGTGACGGTGGTCGTGGCTGCCGCCCCTTGGGCAATCTTAAGTCGGTTGGGATTTGCGCTCAGCGTGAAACTGGCCGTGCCGGTCCCCGCGAGTGCGTTGATCAGGTTGGACCCGTTCGGTGTGCCCCAACCTGTTACTAAGTCATAGCCGACGGTTGCCTCGTAACCGTTGCTGCCTGTCGTAATATCGTGGAAATCGCTATCGTAGTTTGAGCTCAGGCCAATCGTATAAAGCGTGGGATCGATGAACCCAACCGGAGGCTTGCCGTTCTCAGCCGCCTGCTGATTGGCAAGAGCGTTATAGCCCGCCCACATTGGCGGTGAAAAGCTCGTGCCTCCATACAAATTTTCCGTACACGTAGTTTGATCGGCGCAAACATAAAAACTGTAATTGGCGTTCGCCGCAACATCAGGTCCGTTGCGAAGGGTTGTGGAGCAAGGGTCGATCCCAAGCGCAACACAGTCTTCAGCGGTCTGTACCTGCCACGACGGGATGGGCACCTGGTTAGGCGAAATTCCGCCGCCGCTGCCGCCAAAGGCGGTTTCCGAGGCCCACGGTCCGCCTGCACCTGTAGTGGTTAAGACTGTTCCGCCGGTGGACTCGATGTACTGGTTGTCGCCCGGCCAGACGTCGGTCTCCGTTGGCTTCCACTCTCCGCCACCGGAAGCCTGGAACATGGTCTGACCTTGCGCCTGCATCTCCTCGTAATACAAATCATCCTGCTGCGGATTCGGGTTCCATGACCACGACGAACTCAAGCTGTAGATCAGTGGAGTGCCAGTCGCCATGCCATTCAGGAGCGCTGAAGGCGTGGAACCGATGTACATCGTCAGCCCGGTCAATCCCGGCGCCATGCCCAGCGCCTGGCTCATGTCTATGGTCTGCACGGTGTCGTCGCAGCCTTGACTGACGAGACAAGTTGTTTTGGTCCCGTCCACGGAGAGCAGCGTGATGGGAACGCTCAGGGTCTGATGGGCGTTGGCATAATAGGTATTCAGGTCTTGCAGATCGGTACCGGCGAACTCCAGCAGCCCGACGCTCTGGCCGGTGCCGGTTAGGCTGCTTCCCTCGTAGTACGCCGCTCTCATATCACTGCCGCAGAATGATTGCCCCGGGCAAGAACCGGTGTTGGCCGGAGGTTGCGCCTCCGGGTCTTGATCGCGGCGCGCTAGCATTGGTCTAGGAATTGAGTAGTTGTCGAGTCCCGTGATGTGCCAGAGCGGAAAGGGCAGATCCACGCTGGGCTCGCGATCCGCTGCATAGAACTTACGGTTCCCGGTCGGGTGCTGATAAACATTCATGCTTACATGAAAGGCAGACTCGACATCCGATACCAAGCCGGTAATATCAATGTTTAAACGATTTCTTGACGTGCCCACTACCGTAAAACCGTTTGCCCTCGCGAAATCAATTACTGTGTCGTAGTCCTTCTGGGTCGGGCCAAATCTTTGCGTGAACTGGTCCACGCTCAGGTAATGGTGGTAATTCGAGCTCAACGGATCGTTGATTTCCGACAGAAACCGATGCAAGCTCTCCAAATTCCGAACCGGCAGAATCAAAACCAGATGCATGGTCTGGTTCGCCGGGAGCGCTCCCATCAAGGGAGCTTGCCCGTTTCGCGTTACCTCACGCACGTGATGGGTCAACAGCGGCTTGAGAGCGGCGGGGCTGGCAACGCTTGCGAAACAAGCCAGCCCGAGGATTGCGAGCAAAGATATGTACAATCTGCGAATCATAATTTCTCCTGTCCGCGCAGCACGTCTGGGATTCATTGCAGCCATCAGCAGGGGTTGGGGGGCGCTCAAGAGCAGCAACGATTGTAGCCCAATTCCCGCCGCATGGAACCGCCGACGAACCTCCCTCTATGGCGCCGACCGCAGCCCATCGCTCCAGGAAATCCTCTAACCGGCTTTCCCCAACTAGCCCAACGACTTTCGTAACTCCCGCCCCGGTTCATCAGCGGACTATCCTGTCCTCATCCCTTCCCAGAGGCCACCACGCCTGGGGCAGTTCCTGACTGGAGCAACCCCTGCTGTCCGCCTGCACGAGGCAAGGAAGAAATGTCGAACAAAGTCGGCCGCTTCGAGATTCTTAGTGAGATCCACCATTCCGAGAGCAGCGTGGTGTACAAAGCTACGGACCCGGAAAGCGGCCAAACCGTCGCTTTGAAGACCATCCAACTCGGGCCCCTGGGAGAACAGGCCACCGCATTAGTGCAGACATTGACGGCCGAGTCAGACGCCAGCAAGTCACTGAACAGCCATAACGTCGCTGTGCTCTACGGGGCCGGTGAGATGGAAGGACGCTTCTGCGCTTCGCTCGAGTATGTGCAAGGCAACAGCATTGCCACCATGCTGGCGCGCAAAGAAGGCTTCTCTATTTGGGATTTGCAGGATATTGCCCGCCAAAGCTGCCAGGGCCTTGACCATGTTCACTCCAAGAACATTGTTCACTACACGCTGGAGCCTGCGAAGATCATGGTTTCCTGGGACGGAACCGTAAAGATTCTGGGCTTCGGAATTTCTGCCATGGGTGCGTTTGCGGCCCAGGCTACAGGGAAGGCTCCGCTGACCCTGCACTATATGTCGCCGGAACAGTTGCGTGGCGACCCCCTCGATGCGCGGTCGAGCTTCTTCAGCCTGGGCGCGATTCTTTACGAGATGGTCACTGAACGTAAAGCCTTTGACGGCAATGACGCCGAGGAAGTGCGCCAGGCGATTTTGGAATCCGAGCCGGTCGCGCTCGCTCACGTAAAAGGTAAAGTCCATCCCGCGTTGAGCGAAGTGATCATGAAAGCGCTGGCGAAAGCGCCCGAGGATCGTTATCAATGTGGGCAAGAACTGGTAGCGGATCTCGAAAGGTGCAAAGAAAGTCCGAACAAGGCAAACAAGAAACCCGCTGTGCCCGCCGCCGCCCCAAAAACTCCTGCAGGCGAGACTCGTACCGAACATATGCGGGATCAGGACATACCGTCCGCAGAAATTGCGCCCGCCGCTTCCCTGAAAAAAGCTGCGGCAGCAGCCGGGGCTGGTGTTTCATCGTCCGCGAAGGCCGGGACGCAACTCACGGCGGCAACCGCGAAACTTGCAGCCCCAAAAGAAACAACTCTGATGTCGTCGACGGAAACCTTCGAAGCCGTAGTCGAGGCCGCAGCAGCGCCAGTTCCCCAAGTCAAAGCGCCAAAAATCGCCGTTGACCCTCTAATGGACGAGAACCGAAAGACCGGCGACGCCCAAGGACGGAGCTTTTCCGAAATTAGCGAATTACCTCCGCTGAAGGAAGTGTATGTCGAGTCCGCTCCATCTTCCCCGCCGGTCGAGGAAGCGGAAGAGCAAGAGCAGGAACAGGTCAAGTCCGTAGTTTTCAAAAGGACGGAACCGAAAGCGCCTCGAATCAAGCCAGGCGAAGTGGCGAAGCAGGCGATCGATGAAGTCAGAAAAACTCCTTCCAGGTTGTTCCTTTATGCGATTGGCGGCGCTGTTGTAGTCATACTGCTGCTGATCGGAGGCATCGCCTGGCACATCCGAACCACGAATCAGGACGTTGATACCGGCGGAGTGCAAGCTCTGGGTTCTGCAACCGTCACCTCTCCTCCGGTTTCGAGCCAGACCGCCAATCCAGCCGCAAATTCCTCGTCCGCGCAAAACTTGGCGTCGCATGAGCAGAACGCCCCAGGGAGCGCCGTGGAGGAATCTCGGCCCATTTCCGTAACGCCCAAGTACAGTGCCAAGCCGAAGAAGTCCAAGCCAGTCCCGCCCGCGGCCCCGGTCGTGATTCCCGGCCAGTTGACAGTGAATTCCACTCCCGCAGGCGCACAAATTCAGGTGGACGGCCAGACTAACCCAGCCTGGATCAGCCCGTATAATCTGGAAGGCCTGGGTCCCGGCTCTCACACCGTCGTGCTCACCAAACCGGGATTTGCTGCCGAGACGCGCACTCTCGAAGTGGCTTCAGGCAGCAAGTCGTATTTGCAGGTCCAACTGGCATCGTTGACGGCTACAGTCGTACTTAACAGCGATCCCGTCGGCGCCGCGATCTGGATGGATGGTAAAGACACGGGAAAGCTGACACCCGCTCAAATTTCCGTAGACAAGTCCGGCAGTCACTCCTTTGGATTCAGGAAGCAAGGCTACCTCGACGAGAACACTACCGCCAATCTTCAGACCGGCCAGACATTTCACCTCTCCCCGGCGCTCAAGGCACTCGGAAATACTGACGACATAAAAACCGGCGGCAAGTTCAAGAAACTCTTTGGCGGAGGCGAAGTGTCCGGAATGGGCACGGTCAGCGTCAAGACCCAGCCCAAGGGCGCGCAGATTTCGGTCAACAATCGCATGCTCGACAAGACTTCTCCCGTCGAGTTCTACCTGAATCCTGGCAATTACGTGGTTGACATCACCCTCTCCGGGTTCAAGAGTGTTCACCGCGTGATCAATGTGGACAAAAACGGGAAGGTCGCGATTGATGAGAACCTTGACCGCGAGTGAAGGTGGAACCAATCTTTTCCACAGTTCTCCGCTAAATTAACCGACCTTTCATCCTGCGGACACATTTCCGACATACACCCCACGTAAGCTTCCCTTCAGCGTTTTGGATTTTCACGAGCCCCCGTGTGCGTGCGCATTGCACGTTCCTTCCACAAACGCGGAATGGTTCGCTCCTTTGGTCAGCTTTTTCGGCCCATTGTGTGCTTTTGCCAACCCACAACACGGAGGATGAAGAATGTTCAGCAAAATGAGGATATTGACTGCCCCCAGGAAGTTGGCGTTCGTCGTGGCTCTGGCCACGGGCCTGGGACCGATTGCTCCCGCGTTTGCCGCTTCAGTGAAGAAGCCCGTTCCAAGAACGGCGACCGTACCCTCAACACCGATCCAGCATCTGGTCGTGATTTTTCAGGAGAACGTGTCGTTCGATCACTATTTCGCCACCTATCCCGTCGCGTTGAACCCCAAGGGCGAGAACAAGTTTACGGCACTCGCGACCACGCCCAACGTCAATGGCCTCACCACCGGGTTGCTCACCAACAACCCCAACCTGAATCCCGCGAATGGGAGCGCCGCGGCCAATCCATTCCGCCTGGATCCCTCGCAGGCCGTTACCTCCGATCAGGACCACGCGTATACCGACGAGCAATCGGCTTATGACGCGGGCCTGCTGGATCTTTTCCCTGTGCACACCGGCTACGGCACGAACGAAACCATGGGCTATTACGACGGCAATACGGTCACTGGCCTGTGGAATTACGCTCAATACTTCGCCATGAGCGACAATTCGTACGACACCACGTTTGGACCGTCGAGTCCCGGCGTCATCAACCTGACGTCTGGCCAGACCAACGGCGCGATTAATATCATCAACGGCTTGGGCGATGAGGTTAGCGGTGGCCCGGACGGTTCCTATACCCTGATTGGAGACGCCGATCCGCTGAATGATGTTTGCTCCAGTCCGACCCGCAACCAGGTCCAGATGAGCGGCCCGAACATCGGTACCATGCTCTCCAACTCGGGGGTTACCTGGGGCGGTTTCATGGGCGGATTCGATCTGACCATCACCAACTCGAACGGGACCACAGGGTGCGCGCGCAGCAGCGCAGGCCTGGCGGGAACGACGGCGGATTACATTCCCCACCACTCGTTCTTTGGCTATTATCCGGCCACGGCGAACCCCAACCATACCCGTCCGGCTTCGACTTCGGAAATCGGCAACAACGGCCCCGCCAACCACCAGTACGACATCAACGACTTCTTCACCGCAGTCTCGGCGGGCAACTTCCCGGCCGTCAACTTCCTCAAGGCCCCCGCGTATCAGGACGGCCATGCCGGATATTCTGATCCGCTGGATGAGCAGGCGTTTATCGTCACCACTATCAACTACCTGATGGGAACTTCCTACTGGGACAGCACCGCCGTCGTCATTCTCTATGACGACTCCGACGGCTGGTATGACCACGTAATGCCGCCGATCGTTAACACTTCGACCGGTGCGGCCGATACTCTAACAGGGCCCGGCGCCTGCGGTACTGCAGCGACCTCTCTGCCAGGCGTCAACATCCTGTCGAATCCCCATGCTCTGGGACGCTGCGGTTATGGCCCGCGGCAGCCTCTGATGGTGATCTCTCCCTACGCCAGACAGAACTTCGTTGACAACACTGTGACCGACCAGACCTCGGTGATTCATTTCATCGAGGACAACTGGCTGGGCGGGCAGCGCCTGGGCAGCGGATCCTTCGATGGAATTTCCAATTCGATCTCGCACATGTTCAACTTCAAGAAGCTGCGCACCAACGGCGTTCTTTTGTTGAACCCCTCCACAGGCGAGAAAGAATAGCTCTGGGGAAATGTAAGATAGTGGACCGGGCGCACGCTAACCTGCTTGCGCCCGCTTTCTCTTATCTGGCAGAGTTCTGCCGCGGTGCTAGGATGCCTCTTCTATGACGGATTTGCCTTCGTTGAGCCGGCGCGCATTTCTGTACAAGACAGGGGCCATGGCAGCTGCTCTCTCCAGCGCTGCGCTTCTTTCCGCGCAAGATCACCTGAACCATACAACCCCGGTACGACGCGCTCTCGATGCCCTCGCGCTTCCCAAGTTCGTGGATGCGCTGCCCACCCCTGAAATTTTGCCGCCTGCTGAGTTCCGGCCCAGTCCAGCCGGCCCAAGCATCAAGGTTCCCTACTACCGCCTGACGATGCGTGAGTCTGAAACGAAGCTGCATCGCGATTTGAAACCGTCGCGATTTTGGGGATTCAACGGTTCTTTCCCAGGACCCACAATCGAATCGCGCGGTGGGCAAGGTGTGCTCGTCGAATGGGTCAACGATTTGCCGGCAACGCATTTGTTTGCTGTAGACCATAACCTGGAAGGAGCGGAGGCCGGCACGCCGGATGTGCGTGCCGTGGTCCACCTCCACGGAGCGCTCGTGCCGCCGGAGAGCGATGGCTATCCCGAACAATGGTTTGTGCCGGGCCAGTCGAGCATCTGCTTCTATCCCAATAATCAGGAAGCGGCCACCCTCTGGTATCACGATCATGCCATGGGCATCAACCGCCTGAATATTTATGCGGGGTTGTTTGGCCTTTATCTGGTCCGCGATCCATTTGAGGAAGGACTGGGCCTGCCTTCGGGCAAGTTTGAAATTCCTTTGGTGCTCTGCGACCGGCAACTCGATCAGGATGGTCAATTGCGCTACCCGGTTTCGCCGGATCCAAAACGTCCGTGGGTGCCCGAGGTGTTCGGAGACGCATTACTGGTCAACGGAAAAATTACCCCCTACCTCGAAGTCAAGGCGCGGCCCTACCGTTTTCGTGTGCTCAACGGCGCAAATGGCAGATTCTTTCACCTGGCATTTGAAAACGATTCGGAGTTTTTGCAGATCGGTTCGGACCAGGGATTGCTCGCAACCCCAGTCATAGCGAACCGGTTGACCGTTGCTCCCGGGGAACGAGTTGACCTGATCGTAGATTTCTCAAAGCACGCCGGAAAAAACCTGGTCGTGAAAAGCGACAATCTGACCGCCCTGCAGTTTCGAGTGGCGGGAAGTCCTTCGGTTGCTGTTTCGTTCGTCCCGCAAGGTTTGCGGCCTGTGACGCGCATCGCGGAGTCGGAAGCCGTTAAAACACGCGAGTTGATGATCGAAGAAACCGTCGATGCCGCTGATAACCCGATCCTCATGCTGCTTGACCGCAAGCGCTGGAAGGATCCGGTCAGCGAAACACCGGTCCTGGGTTCAACCGAAATCTGGAGCATCATCAATGGCACGGACGACTCTCATCCCATTCACCTGCACATGGTGCGATTTCAAGTGCTCGATCGGCGCAACTTCTATGTGATGAACTATCTGCGGAAACGCGAACTCAAGTTCACCGGGCCTGCGGTGCCGCCGGACGCAAATGAAATGGGATGGAAGGACACGGTCCGGGCCGAACCCGGCATGGTAACGCGCATCATCGTGAAATTCGACGGCTACCCCGGACGCTACGTCTGGCACTGCCACATCCTGGAGCACGAAGACAACGAAATGATGCGCCCATATGAGGTGGTCGCGAGGTAGGAATAGAAAATTCTTCAGTGGACCGGGTTCGCGAGCCGCATGTAAGCTGGGGCCCATTCACGCCCGCCTACGGCTTGAGTGGGAAGGGCGCCCACATCGGTGGTGGTGCAGTTCGCTTCCCATCCTGAGCAAGCCTCTGTTGCGCCGCGAAGTATCCGGGCCGCGCGGCAAAAACCGCGCGCCTGGCTTGCTTCCTTCTGAAACTGCACCGTTACACCCAAAATGCTTCATCTGTCGGCCGCATCGATATGGTGTAGGATTAGGTTTGCTTTGTCGGGCGACACCCTCTCCCGTCGCCCAATCGACGCACCTTCCCGAGGAGGACTACATATGCCAGCCAAGTGGCTTTCCGCCCAAATCAAAGCGGTCATGGCAGTCTTTAGCATGACGTTGATCGTAAGCACCCTCTGGGCGGCTACCAGTGAGAGGATTCTCCACAGCTTCAGCAATGTGGCCAATGACGGGGAGATTCCCTACACCGGACTAGTCATCGACAACTCCGGTAATCTCTACGGGACAACCTTCGGGGGTGGAACCTATGGCTTAGGGACGGTGTTCGAACTGTCCCCGAAAACGGATGGGGGCTGGAATTTTAACGTGTTGCACAGCTTCAATCAGGATGGCACCGACGGATATTATCCGCAGACTCGCGTAATTCTTGACCGATCGGGGAATCTTTACGGCTCTACTCCTGTCGGCGGCGCCACTGGCGGTGGTACGGTGTTCGAATTATCTCCCGCCGGAAACGGAAGCTGGACGGAGACAATTCTTTACAGCTTCGACACAAGCTTCGGAGCTTATCCCTCTGCGCTGACTCTCGACGCCAGGGGCAATCTATACGGGACAACGGCTTTCGGCGGCAACTACGGCTTTGGAACGGTCTTCGAACTGACGCCGGCGACGGGTGCGGGCTGGACGCAAACCGTACTTCATACCTTCACCGGACAGACCGACGGAGGTTTTCCTAATGGCGTGATTTTGGACTCCGCCGGAAATCTCTATGGCATCAGCCAAACTAGCCCAACTTCCTACGGCGGGATTTTCGAGGTAAAGCGCAGGGCCGGCGGCGGCTGGAGCGAAAAGTTGATCTATAACTTCCCCAGGCCCGGCAGGAACGGAGGCACTCCGGCCGGCATTATCTTCGACAAATCCGGCAACATCTATGGCACCACAATGGCTGGCGGCGGCTCAAACTGCAGCAACGAAGGCACTCTGGGCTGTGGAACCGTATTCGAGCTAACGCAATCTGCGACCGGAGTCTGGACGGAGACGCTTTTGTACAGCTTCAACAACACTGGCGGCGACGGGAGATACCCCACCGCCGGACCGGTTTTAGATGCCGCCGGAAACCTTTACGGCATGACCAGCTCGGGGGGAACGAATGACGTCGGCAGTGTATTCATGTTGACGCCGGCTACCGGCGGAACCTGGACTGAAACCGTGCTGCATAGCTTCAGTCAGAACGGCACCGACGGGTACATCCCCGCCGGCGGGCCGATCCTGGATTCGGCCGGCCATGTGTACGGCGCAACCGGCTCTGGCGGCACTGGATCGTGCGGAGCGAGCGACGGCTGCGGCACAGTTTTTGAAATCAAGCCTTAACCTCAGGCAACATGGTCGGGCGCAGCACTCTACTTTCTGCCGAGCCTTGCCGTTTTTGCAAAGCGGGTACCGGGATCTTTTCCCTTGACAACCCACCGCACCTACGCGCAGACTGAAATAGCGATTGATTATCTGCGAGATAATCTACTTTTGTGAAATATAACTTATTGCATCATAAGATTTTAGCCGTAAACTCCTTTTTCCTCAAAGATTTGCGCCGGAGTCTCCGGCTAAATAGCTGATTCCAAAGAATCAAGAGTGAAAATTTTGGATATGAAAAAACCATGATCATAATCCGCCGTTGACTTACCTTCCCTTGCCCGCCTAACATTCCCACTAATGCTCGGGCAGACCATTTCTCATTACCTGATTGTTGAGAAACTGGGCGGAGGCGGAATGGGCGTGGTGTACAAAGCCCAGGACGTCAAGCTCGACCGCTTCGTCGCGCTCAAGTTTTTGCCTGAAGATGTGGCCAAAGACCCGCAGGCGCTCGCCCGCTTCCAGCGCGAAGCCAAAGCCGCGTCGGCGCTAAACCATCCCAACATCTGCACCGTCTATGAGATTGACGAGCAGGACGGCCGCCCGTTCATCGTCATGGAATTTCTCGACGGCGCGACGCTCAAGCACATGATCGGCGGCCGTCCCATGGAAATCGAGCGCGTACTTGAGGCCGGCATCGAAATCGCCGACGCCCTTGACGCTGCGCATGCCGAAGGCATTGTCCATCGCGACATCAAGCCCGCGAACATTTTCGTGACCAGGCGCGGGCACGTCAAAATTCTCGACTTCGGCCTCGCCAAGGTAACGCCGCGCAAGCCGGAGATCGGCATAGAAGCAACCGCGACCGCCCTCGCTGATGAGCACTTGACCAGCCCGGGCAGTACGCTGGGAACCGTCGCTTACATGTCGCCCGAGCAGGTGCGCGGCAAGGAGCTCGACGCCCGCACCGACTTATTTTCTTTCGGGGTCGTTCTCTACGAGATGGCCACCGGCACGCTGCCCTTCCGGGGCGACACGTCAGGCGCAATTTTCGATTCCGTGCTGAACAAAGCGCCGGCGCCGCCCATCCGGCTGAATCCTGATCTGCCCTTGAAGCTCGAAGACATAATCAGCAAATCGCTCGAAAAAGATCGCGATGTCCGCTATCAGTCGGCCAACGAATTAAAAGCCGACCTTAAGCGGGTAAAGCGCGACACCGAATCGCAGCGGATTTCAACGCCAGAAATCGCGCCGCCCTCTCCGCAAAATCGTAAGACCGCGATGTGGGCCGGCGCCGGATTATTGCTTGTGCTGCTGGCGGCGGGCGGATTTTATTTTCTTAATACCCGCGCACGCGGATCGCAATCCTTCGTACCTCCGCCGCCTGCTTCCTTGCAAACCATCGCCGTGCTTCCCTTCCATGACATTTCCGGGCCAACGGGCGACGAATGGGCCATCGGCATCACCGATGCCATCATCAGCCGCCTGACTTCGCTGCAAAACTTGGCAGTGCGACCGACAACGGAGGTTTTGAAATATGCCAAGGAAACCCCCGACGCGACCGAGGCCGCGAAAGCGTTAAACGTGCAAAGTGTTCTGGAAGGCAGTTATCAACGTTCTTCAGACATCACTCGCGTAACGGTGCAGTTGATTGACGGGCGCACCGGCAACATTAAATGGTCGCAGCGCTATGACCTGGGCCGTGCCGACATTCTAAGCTTTGAAGACCAGATCGCGGCCAAAGTCGTCGAAGGCCTTAAGGTGGAGATTTCTCCGGTCGAGCAAAAATCAATCCAGCAGCAAGCCACGGCCAACGTGGATGCCTACAACGAATATTTGCAGGCTCGCTTCTACCTGAGCGAGTACTTCGTGTATTCGCAGGAAGACAGCCTCAATAAGGGCCAGCAGCTTCTACTTCACGCAGTCACCCTCGACAAGAATTTCGCCGATGCCTACGCCGTACTGGCGCAGCTTTATGCCTATCAAGGTGCAAACTTCCTGCCCGATTCTGCCGCCAATTTGAAACGTGGCGAGGCCGCAGCACAGAAAGCGTTAAGCATTAATCCACAGTCGGCGGAAGGTTTGATCGCCTTGGGAGCGTGTTATGGCGAGGACAACCAGGTGCAGGATGCCGTGCCAATTTTGAAGCGCGCCGTTGCTCTCGCTCCCAACAATGAAATCGCATGGGAGATGCTGGGCTACTCCTATTATTATGCCGGCCTGAATGAACTCGCCGAGGGAGCGTACCGCCGCACGGTTGAGCTTGATCCTTCCCCCCAGCCGCACTGGATGCACGCCCGTATGCTGCTTTATCTCGGCAGGCTGGCGGAGGCCGACCAGGAGATGAGGGAGTTGGTTACGCGAAGTCCAGACCAGTACAAGGCCCTGGGATACTTTGGCGGATTGCTCTATTACGAAGGCAAAATGGACGAGGCGCACACGGTGTTGGATCGAGCCGTCCAGCTCGCCGGTAACTCAACCGACGGCACCGCGGTCATGATGGCGGGATTTTTCTACGGGGCGCGCAGGCAGCGGGAAAAGATTCAGCCGAAATTGTTGCAGCTTCGTCCGGAAGAGATCATTGATGGCGACGGCGCCTATTGGATTGGCGGCATTCACGCCCTGCTCGGCGACCGGCGGGAGGCGCTTGATTGGCTCAAGCGGGCCGTCGCGCTCGGCGACGTGAACTATCCATGGTTCCAGCGCGACAAAAACTACGACAGCCTGCGCAATGATCCTGAGTATCAGACCATCATGGCGGGAGTTCGCGAGCGTTGGCAGGAATACAAGAAAGAGTTTGATGTTGCGCAGTGAGCGTTACCCTGCCGATCCAGGCCAAGCCACTATCGAGCCGGGCTCTTCACACTTACTCCCAAAGAGGTAAAGCAATGCCCGAGGCGCGGGCGAAGTTCGGCAACCTCTGGTCCAGACGGCACCTCCGCCGCCCGGCACAAGGGTGAAGCCAGCTATCGGGGCATCACCGAAGTCGCCTGATAGCTGATCCTGGAGCGGACGCTCGCAGAAAAGGGTAATTCCTCCCGAGCATCCGCTCCCGCGTTTTCGCTCTCGTGTGTGCAGGGCCCAGGCTTTGCCTATCTTGGCGCGGCAAGGTCCACGACTGCTACCTTGTTCACTCCGCTACACGCAAGGTAAAGTTGCCGTGCCGGCGTGGCAACCATGTTGCGAACAACTCCGCCGCCGGACGGAATTTTTGTCACGCTGAACGAGCGCGATTTCGGATCAAACTTAACAAGCGTGTTCGGCTTTACGCCCGACTCGCTGTACCAGACTTGACCGTCATTTGTAATTACGATTCCATATGGAGCTGACTCGCTGCCTCCGGGCGACTGCCACTCTTCCAGGAGCTTCCCACTACTCGGATCAAAGTGCCCCAGGTACCCACGCGCGTAATCGGTGTAAAACACTGTGCCGTCAGAAGCGAGTGCGATGCGCCGTGGCCGCGCGTCCTCGGCGGGCAATGTGTATTCGTGAATCGTCATCGTTTTCGGATCCAGCCGTGCCAATTTGTTGGTGCCAAATTCGCAGAAGAAAGGCGAGTTGTCCGGCAAAATGACGATGCCATAAGGAACCGCATGCGGCGTTGGCACTTTAGTGAGTGTGATCTTGCCGCTGTTCGGATCGAGCCGCCCAATGTAGTTCGTTTCTTCGTTGGTGAACCACAGGATGCCGTCATGGTCGAAAACCGGCGTGTGCGGATCGATTTCAGCGCCATCAGTGGGGCGATACTCCTTGATGTCACCGGTTTTGGGATCAAGCTTGCCGATGTAGCCGGCGGAGATCGCGGTGAACCAGATCTGACCGGTTTTGTCAGCGACCAGGCCATGGGGCCCGGAATTCGGTGTCTTCAACGGATATTCCTTGAATTCGCCATTTCTCGGATCCAGACGCCCCAGCTTGTTTGCCGCCTGCCCGGTGTACCAGAGGGATCCGTCTGGTGCGAGTGCGGGATCATGCGGCCGCGATCTTGGAGTTGGCACGTCGTACTCTCTGATGCTTACATTCAACGCTCCTGCTGCCGCAAACGCGGCGATAGTGAGGCCGAGAATAAACGGGGCCAGTTTGTGAGGTAACATGACAGTTCTCCTTCATAAAACTTCCAGCGGCGGGTATCGTTCGTTCCAAGCGAATGCACACCGGCCGAAGCGGCGCGGGCAAGGTCTGCGACCTGAAGACGGTGCCTGACTTGGAGCACTCACTTGCTTCGGAGCCAAAGCCAAACAAATGTGAGTCCTAGTACTCCGATTATGGCAAGAATCGTCTTCTTGGCCCAGGCCAGCCGGCGTTTCTTGTGCGTGGGGAGGCTGGGTGCCAAAGCATCAAGCACAATGAGGCCAACGTAAAGGTCTGCCGCCGTGAACAGGACCCACCACATGCTGCGATGCTAACATGTACTCCTTTGTCCTCTTGCCCTTGACAAAATCTACACTCCTGATAAAGTTCGGGGAACTGCTCTTACTTGATAGTCCTAACAAGGTGCTTACGTATGAAGAATGTTTATGAGGTCCTGAGGCAGAAAGAACTCGAACTGGCGCGTCTGGAAAAAGAAGTGGAAGCGCTACGAGTGGCCGCCCCGCTCCTGTCGGATGACAAAGCGGAGCCGGCTATGGAGACGGCGGCCAGCAAACCGACATTGGCTGCGGCCACCGTGGCACAGGCGCCTATCCGCATCCCCCAACCGGCAGTAAATGCCTCGCCTCAGCCGGCTCGCGCCGCAGGATGGGAAGATACCGCTAAACGTTGGCCGTGAGCGAACCGTAACTTGCGGCAAGCCCGCCTGCAAGCGAATGTCTGCTACTATGGTTCCCGAACTCCTGTCCGGACAAGCTGTCCTGGCCCGGATTCTCGCGCTCGGAAACTTCTCTTCTTTGAAACCTTCCGGTTACCTTAGCACGAAAGTACATCCAGCGAAATCAACAGGAAAACCCGTGCTATATTGCCCCCAATAAATCCGATGCGACCTCGTTCCGTTCGGCATGCCGCAGCTCTGCCGGCAGATATTTTTGTTTTGCGATCGGGGATTCCCCTCTTTCTGCCCGGGCGCTGCATCAATCTGAGTGCCACCGGCGCGGGCGTCGCGATAGCGGGCGAGGTGCGCGTAGGGGAAGCCGTGGGTATCAAGTTGCGGCTGCCCGCGTCCAATTCGCCACTGCAGGCAAAGGCTGTAGTCAGGCACCGGACTTTTCTGGCATGCGGGCTCGAGTTTGTGGGATTGTCGCCCGAACAGATCACGGCTATTGAATGCTGTACGAGCTCCGTTTCAGGTTCCGCCCCACCCGTACGGTTGGAAAATGTCGCGAGATCAGAGCAAAAACCTTCGCCTCCAACGGTCCCGCATGGCAGCCAAGCGAGTCACGGTTTCGGCCGGCCGCTACTGTGGGCAACCTTTGCGGTAGCGCTGGCGGGCGGAACATTGGGTTGGTGGCATTGGAACCGCGCCTGGAAGCAATTGGAGTCGCCACAGGTACCGGCTACGCGCAGATAGCCCAGTTCGATCAGCCATTGCCTTGCTTGCGGAAGGCATGCAGGACTACCGCGCCGCTCACGCCAAAGCTGCCTACCGCGCCCAGAGCCATCACCTGAGCCAATTCCGGACTGAGCCGCAAAAAATCCGAGAAAAACGCACACAGAGAAAATACTATTCCCAGCAGATTCAGCCAGAAGGGCGAACGCACCGCTTGTGCCCGCTCGCGATTGTAAAAACGAAGCTGAACCAAGACCGCCGCCAATCCGATGGCCGCCACTACCACAACCGCCAGGGGGCTGAAGAACGCAGAACGATTTGTGTAGAGAACAACTACTGCCAGCGCACAGCACAGCAGTGCGGAAGCAATGACCGTCCAGCGGCGCGTTCCGCTTGCATCAGACGAAGGTGAACCAGGCACAGTCATTATTCTAGTGTAACAGTGGTCAATGCAGGGCTCTCTAAAGGATAGCGCTCTTAGCGCATGGGAAGCTCATATCCTACGATCAGGCAATCCGATGCCGCCGCTGGCAAAAGAAACGGGCGGACTGGAGCGTCCGCCCGATGTGTACCCGCAAAGTTACAGCGCGGTGCAGACGGATTTCACTTCTGTGTACTGCTTCAACACTTCGTGGCCCATCTCTCGCCCCCAGCCGGACTGCTTGTATCCGCCAAATGGCAATGCCGCGTCAAAGATGTTGTAGCAATTGATCCAGACCGTTCCAGCACGAAGCTGTGCGGCCACGCGATGCGCTTTCTGGATATCTTTCGTCCAGATTCCCGCGGCCAACCCATAGACGGTCTGGTTCGCTCTGGGGAGAACTTCTTCGACGTTCTTGAATGGAATCGCCGTAACCACCGGCCCGAAGATCTCCTCCTGTACAACCTTCATATTCTCATTCGTGTTAACTAATACGGTCGGCTTCACGAAATACCCTGTGTCTCCCAGGCGGCCACCGCCGACCGTAGCTTTAGCTCCCTGTGAGAAACCCGATTCCAGATAGCTGCACACCCGGTTAAGCTGCTCAACCGAGACCAACGGTCCCATGTCCGTATCAGGATCGAAGCCCGCGCCGACCCGGATCTTCTCGGCTTGTTGCGACACCCCATCCACGACTTTGTCGAAGATCTTGTCTTCCACATAAAGACGCGAACCAGCGCAGCAGCATTGGCCGTGATTAAAGAAGATGGCGCTGGCCGCTCCCTGAATTGCCGCGTCGAGGTCAACATCGCTGAACACGACGTTGGGTGACTTGCCGCCGAGTTCAAGCGAAACCTTCTTCAGGTTTCCAGTGGCGGCTTGCACAATCAGCTTGCCCACCTCGTTTGAGCCGGTAAATGCGACCTTATCCACATCGGGATGGGCGGCGAGCGCAGCCCCGGCAGTTTCGCCATAGCCGGGGACGATGTTCACCACACCGTCGGGGAAACCAGCCTCCTGGATAAGCTCTCCCAAACGAAGCGCCGACAGCGGCGTTTGCTCGGCCGGCTTCAGCACTACTGTATTCCCCGTCGCAAGGGCAGGGCCGAGTTTCCAGGCAGCCATAAGCAGAGGGAAATTCCACGGAATAATTTGTCCGACGACACCAACCGGCTCGCGCAGAGTGTACGCCAGATATTTTGCGCCGGGCGTGTAGGGCACCGAAATGGGAATGGTATTGCCTTCGATCTTGGTGGCCCATCCTGCCATGTACCGGAAAAGATCGATCACCAAGGGAATATCGGCCACGCGAGCAATGCTCAAAGGTTTGCCGTTATCGAGCGATTCGATCTCGGCGAACTCTTCCAGGTTTTCTTCGATCAGGTCGGCGAGCTTCCAGACCAGGCGGCCGCGTTGCGAGGCAGTCAGATTCGGCCAGGCGCCCGACTCAAACGCCGCGCGGGCAGCTTTGACCGCACGGTTGACGTCTTCTGCGTCACCTTCCGCAACCTGCGCCATCACTTCGCCGGTGGCCGGATTGTAAACAGGGAAAGTCCTGCCGGAAGCGGAATCAACCCACTTCCCGTTGATCAATGCCTTGTGCTTTCTGGAAACGAAGCTGCTGACTTTGGCTTCGGGCGGAACGAGCTTAAGAGCAGTTGCCATATTTCCTCCTTTGCGGATGTGGCAAGTGCCATGACCTTGTGGGTCTGCCAGGGCACTTTGGATCGAATTGTTGGGCGGTATGAGATTGTAGCGCAAAGGGAGGCAGGAAAGGCATTGATTCAGCGGGCCGCCTCGCGCGGGCTTCATTCAGGTGGTTTAGTTCGGCCGATGAGCCTGTGGTGTCCCGCCAATCCACTCGGCCTCGCGCAATCCCCCGTTGCTCATGGCGTAGAGCACCAACTCCACCCGGCTGGAAATGCCCAGTTTGTCAAAGATGCGAAACAGGTATTTCTTGACCGTGTGCTCGCTGATGTTAAGCTCACAAGCGGTTTCGCGATTGGTCAGCCCATCAGCCACCAAAGCAACTACCTGCTCCTCACGTGGCGTAAGCAACTTGTGGCCATGGGAGTTCACTATACGTAACGACGGCACTTGCGCCAACTCCTCGAGCAAGAGATGCAATTGCTCGCTGCTTGCCCAGATCTGGCCCTGGTAGACGCTCTGTATACACTTGCAGAGCAAACGGAAGGGGTATCTCGAAAAACAGAAAAGTCCCCTGGCGCCAGAGCGAAAGGCGCTGACGACGGAATCGCGGTCCGGCACCTCCAGCAGCACGATCTTGGCAACTTCCGGATGGACCACGTGGATACGGCGCAGCAGGGCCATGTTCGCCAGGTCGCGGCCGTATCCTGCATTCATGATGGCCACATCTATGGACGAAGATGCGATAGCGGCCAGAATGGCATCGGGTTCGAGAGGGCAGGCAGCAACCCGGAACTCCGGGCGGCGTCGAAGAGCGCCCACCAGGAGCTGGCACTGCATGCGATTGGAATCGGAGACGAGAACTCCAATCGAGTTCGAAGTGGCGGCAGAAATACATTTCATAAGTCCTCAGGGGAGGATTCTTGGAATGCAAGTCTAGTCAGAAATGCGAAGCCATTCTGTGACGAAAGCACGCTTTCGGATCAAGCAGCATGTGGAAAAGATCCTTTTTCTCGCAGTCGACAATCTAGCGCCGCTCCCCAAGACTGCGCGCTTATTCTCGGGATTCACCTCGCGCAGAGAATTTTTCCCGAATTGAAGCTTGCTGGACTGGGGTCTACGGCGTTCACTACAAGTCCACTGCCTGCCACCCCACGAAAGTATCCCCGCCGATTGCAAGCAGAACCCTAAAGCGTCTGCGCCGAAAAGCTCTTCCAACGCGGCCAGAACTCTAGGAGGAGCCTGAATTCACTGCAATCCAGCGATTGACTACTTTCGTAGACGGTACTTTCCGCGTCTTGCCACGCCGACCTCAGTCGACTAGTTTCGAACCTCAAGCGATAGAGCAAATAACCAACATGCAAGCTCGAATGCTGACAAGAACTCTGTTAACGATGCGTATGGTTTGCTGCATCGCGCAGCAGCTTTTGATGGTGGCCATGGACCAAGAACAACGCTCCAGGGCGGTTACAAGCTCTGAGCCGATGGCCGCCGCAAAATCCGGAGCGGTGGACGGCGTGTGGAGTCCAGCCCTGACGGGGGAACGCCGTCCGCTTTACCGGTTGTGCAAGAGTGACGTCGTCGAGGTGGACTTCACGTTCTCACCAGAATTCAATCAGACGGTCAGTGTTCAACCCGACGGACTGATCACGTTGAAAAGCGTGGTGCAACTTCACGCCGAAGGGCTGACCATTCCGGAACTGCAGGCGGCCATTCAAGCCGCATACACAGGCACGCTAAACGAGCCCGAAGTCACCATCGTACTCAAGGACTTTGACAAGCCCACGTTCATTGCAGGCGGAGAGGTTGGTCACCCCGGTAAATATGAACTGCGCGCCGACACGACAGTGACGGCTGCGATTGAGATCGCCGGCGGCTTTACACCACAAGCCAAGCATTCCCAGATAGTTCTGTTTCGAAGAGTTTCAAATGATGTTGTGGAATCCCGCGTCCTGAACATAAAGGAACTCGTACGCTCTCGAAATCTTAGTGAGGACATTCATCTCAGGCCGGGCGACTTATTGTTCGTGCCAAAGAACACAATATCCAAGGTGAAACAGTACCTGCCGGTGGCCAATCTTAGTACTTACGTGAACCCCATGCAGTAACAAGTGCAGTGCTACTGGAGTTGACTTTCACCGCAAGTCGGATTTTTTGGGATTTCTGAAAGCACAGGAACTCTATGCCGGAGGAACTCAGATTCGTTCCAAGGCCCGTCGGGGCAGCGTCCCCCACCGCACGGGACGTAGTAGCTGTATTTTTCCGACACCCGCGAGTCGCTTTGGTTACATTTTGCACTCTTTGGCTGGCTGTTTTTTTGTACGGGCTCGTGGCGCCGCCGTATCAATCTGAGATGAAAATCCTGGTCCGACGAGGCCGGTTCGATCCGCTGATGACTCCAGTTCCAAGTTCCGCTCCACAGTTCGAGCGTGACGAGGTTACAGAGGAAGATCTGAACTCTGAAGCAGAGCTGTTGCATGATGATCAGATTCTCCAAAAAGTCGTCCGCGTAACGGGATTGGGCCAGCAGCAACTCTGGCTGTGGAAAGTATTCGGCGAAGGCGACGAGGTTCGGATAGCGCGAGCCGCGCGCACTTTGAACAAGAAGCTGCAGGTTGAGCCCCTCAGGAAAACATCGCTGATCAACATAACCTACACGTCGCCCGACACCCGGCGCGGGGTAACAGTACTGGAAGCGTTGGGCTCAGCCTACCTGGAGCGGCATCGGCAGGTGCGACGGCCGGCGGGCGAGCTCAACTTTTTCGAGCAGCAGTTACAGCAAGCGCGCCGGGAGCTGGAGGATGCCGAATCCCATCTGCTCGAATTCACGAAAGACGAGGGTGTGGTTTCCGCAGCCCTCGAGAGAGATACTGCGCTCCAAAAACTGAGCGAGAGCGAGGCTGGCGAAAAGGATATCAGAGTCTCACTGGCGGAAACGGCGGAACGGATCAAGGCATTGCAGACGAAGCTGCCTTCTCTGCCGGAGCGAACGACAACCCAAATTCGAAATTTGGATAATCCGCAATTGATGGGAAAAATCAAGTCAAGGCTGCTCGAATTGGAACTGCAGCGCACCGAATTACTCACGAAATATGGATCTTCGTACCGGTTGGTGCAGGAAGTAAACCAGGAGATCGAGCAGACGAAAGCGGCAATCGCGGCTGAAGACAAGGAGCCGCTACGCGAGCAGACGAGCGAACAAGATCCTAACCATGAGTGGGTGCAGTCAGAGCTGGTCAAGGCCCAGGTCGAACTACAGGATCTTTTGGCGCGTTCTTCTGCCACGAGTGCGGTCGTGACGGGTTACCGCGACGCGGCGCACCGGCTGGGAGAACGCGCCCTACAGCAGCAGGAGCTGCAAAATGACCTCAAAGCGGCCGAAGATAAGTACCTTCTCTACGCTGGTAAACGTGAGGAGTCGAGGATCGGAGATGCGCTGGACCAGGGCGGGATATTGAACGTGACTATCGCCGAGCCGCCGGCGGTTCCCGCGCTGCCAGAACATTCTGCGGTTTTTTTTGGATTTCTGGGGATTCTTGCAGGGGGCACGGCGAGTACAGGCTTGGCATTTGCCATTGATCGACTGAACCCTGCATTTCACACTCCGGATGAGGTACGAGCGTATCTGGGAGCGCCGGTTTTAGCGTCGTTGCCGCGTGGCGTTAGCTGAGATCAGGTGTCACAAGAACGTTTTCTTTCAATAACGGATACGAGGAACCACTGATGAGCACTGTTGCGGATTCGTTGCCCATACCCCAACCAGGTATCCAGGAACTAACAGCCGAAGAACCGTCCCTGCAAGTAGAACCAAGGCCAGGACAAATTAGTTGGAATCCAGAGCTTTTCGCCGCGGAACAGATCGGCAGACTGATCCGGCACGTATTTCTTCCTGGGTGGCCTAAACCGTCAAGGCAGGTGGTCTTTAGCCCCATAGACGGCGAGACGAATATCAGCAGGTTATGCCTGCGAGTCGGCGAGGCCTTGGCTAGCCAGGCAGCAGGAAGTGTATGCCTCGTAGAAGCCGACTTAACCGAGATCGAAATCGCACGAACACCGCCAGCCAATGTCATCCTCCGGGAAGGAAATGGAACAAGCTTGCGACAGTTGAGTCAGAGGATCTCCCCGCGGCTCTGGCTGTTAACTCAAGATGCGTTCATGGGAGAGGATGGGGGGCTGGTCGGCGGCGTCGCTCCGTGGAAGGCTCGCGGAACTGAGGTTGGAATTTGACTACACGGTAGTGCAAGCGCCACCGTCGGGCGTGTACAACCAGACCGCGCTTCTCGGCCACTTTTGCGACGGCGTGATTCTCATTCTCGAGGCTAACTCGACGCGTCGGGCGGTCGCAAGAAAAGTGCTTGAGACAATGCGCATGGCTCATGTCCACCTGCTGGGAACGGTATTGGCAGAAAGGGAATTTCCGATACCGCAATCTATTTATAGAAAGCTGTAGTTTGCAACCTGTCGTTGAGATCGAAAGCGTTTCCTAAGATGTCCGCCGCAGCCCCAACCCGATTACCCCATTCTCAGCGTCTGCCGGAGTTTGCGCGGATCATTCCCGGGGCGCACACGGAGAGTACCGCGAGACGCAAAAAAGCCGCCTTCGTAACGATCGGCGGCGTGCTTTCGGCGAGCGACAAAACAGCGTTCGAGAGTACGAAACCGCAGTTCGCCGCGGAAAGGATCCTACACACATTGTTGCCGAAGGCACTGCTGCAGAACGGCAGGGCATATTTTTCTTCCGCGGTATGTGCCGATTTGGTTTCCAGCGGGCTGGGTTTTGCGGCGGCGGTCAACCTGTCGAACTTCGGCGAACTTTTCCCCGGGGGAAGATCAGCACCAGGTGGGGCGACGTTGCCCGTTCCCGGCCTGATGTTGCTGCAAGCATCCGCGCTGACCCTGTTAGGTTACTCGGAGCACCTATACGACAGGCAACTTCCCCGCCATGGACGCGAGCAGTGGCTCACCATAGTCAAGGTTGCGGCCTGGGCAGCAGTTCTCACAATCATCGTAACCCACTGCTTCGGAATTTTCGCTCTTTCCACGGTAACTCTGGCCGACGCAGCAGGCTTCAGCCTGCTATTCATGATCGGGTGGCGTGGCGTGGCGCAGAAGACTGAAAGCGTAGTCGCTGATCGCAACATTCTGATCGTAGGGGCAGGCAGCTTGTCCCGTAAACTGGCGGATCATTTGGAGAAAAACCACGGGACTGCTCGCGTGACAAAGCAGTTTCTCGACGTGGATTGGACCCGGACATACGACACCAGCTGGGCTGAGAACTTTTTCCGTCTGGCGCGTCGGAATTTTCTAGATGAGGTCGTCATTGCACTTCCCTCCCAACACGATCTGACTCGCGCTCTGATTGGAGCCGCCCGGCGCAACCACCTGGATGTGAAAGTGGTCCCTGATTTCTTCGGAATCCCGCCCGGTGCGTTGGAACTCGAAACCGTGGAAGCCGCGCCGCTCCTGACGCTGCGCCGGAAATATGTTCCGGTGTGCAGCCTGGCCGTGAAAAGGCTGATCGATGTCGCGTTTGCGGCTATAGTGCTGGTGTTAACCGCACCCCTGATGGCCGCTGCGGCACTCGTCATCAAGCTGGGTTCGACTGGCCCGGTCCTGTACCGTTCGGAACGCGCTGGACGAAAAGGCCGACATTTCATCTGCTATAAGCTCCGCACGATGGTTGCCGACGCTGAGAACCTTAAAGCCAGCTTGCGCACCCGAAATCAGCGCCAGGGAGCTTTTTTCAAAATTGCGGACGATCCGCGGATCACGCATGCCGGACGGTGGCTGCGCCGTTACAGTGTCGATGAGTTACCACAGCTCTGGAATGTCTTAAAAGGAGAGATGAGCCTCGTCGGCCCTCGGCCACACCCTTTGGACGACTGCGAAAAGTACGACCTGGAGGATTGGCGCCGCCTGTCCATGACTCCCGGTCTGACTGGCTTGTGGCAGGTCACCGCCAGGCGCGACCCGTCCTTTGAGCGCAGCATGAAGCTTGATCTGGAATACATTCTGCAATGGAGTCTTTGGCTCGACTTCTTGATTCTATGCAGGACTCTTCCTGTCGTCCTTCGAGGCAGCGGGGCGTAAATGGCTTCTTTATCACACGCTCACTCTGGATGGGTTAGGCCATTCGGCCTCGGGCAGGTAATGGCCTTCCCATTTCGATTCTTGCACGGATTGATCGCTGCGCCCGCGCTGGTTTTCCTCGCCGCCTTGACCGCCATGCTTTTTCGTCCCTCCGATGTACAGTTTTACGAAATCGACCGGGTCGGCCTTCTGGCGCTGATTTTTGTGCTGGTGGTGCGGAGTTGTGTCGTTCGGGATCCCCTCTGGAACGCCAGCCCATTGATCTGGCCGATGTTGGGGCTAATGGTCCTCGCCGCTACAGACCTTCTTACGCAACCTTATGAGGCAGAAGCGTGGAGCGTATTCGTGGCGAAATGGATCGTGCCCTTTGTCTTGTTTCATTTGGCCGCCGTGTCTTTCGGAGATATCAGATCGCAGCACAGATTCGAGACGTTTGCACTCGCCGTGCTTGCGTATCTCAGCTTAACGGCGATTGCATTTCTGCTGAATGTGAGAGGTTTGATCTTCCCAAAGTATATTCTGGATGAAAGTTTGGGAATTCACGCGGACCGAGCCCGCGGACCATTTCTGCAAGCCGTCGCGAATGGAGTCTCGTTGAATCTGCTGGCATTAATCGCAGTGGACTCGTACCGGCGTGGACGCCTGCGAGGAATATTTGCTGTGTGCGCTGCCATTGCCGTGCCGGTGGCGGCCTTGGCCACCAGAACTCGTGCTGTCTGGCTTTCGTTCGTAGTGTCCGCAGCTACGTTGACCTTTGCTTCTCTGGGTCCCCGCGTACGCCGCGCGGGATTGGTACTGGCGGTCTGCGGCGGTGCGGGACTGCTTTGCGCCATGGGCTTTTGCGATATGCAGTCTCTGAACGAAAGGCTTCAGGAGCGGAGCTCGGTTGAGTTTCGGATGGAGATTTACCAGGCTGGTTGGGAGATGTTCACAGAGAAACCCGCCCTGGGGTGCGGATGGAAAGGCATGCAACAAGGGTTGACGCGTCGAATCGACGATTTTCACCAGGGCGCATTCTATTTTCACAATACCTAGCTCGAAATCCTCGTCCAATTTGGACTTGCCGGCCTGATCCTTTATGCATGGGTGGTGCTCGAACTCTTCCGCCTCGGGCGCAAACCTTCCCGGTCCGTGCGTCTTCCCGAAGGCACGTTTCCTGACGAGCAATTTCGTAAGCTTTGGCCGCTGTTTCTGCTGGTTTATCTGATAAACGGGGCATTCGTGGTAATGAACTATCAGTTTGTGAACGGATTGTTATTCACAGTGGCTGGAATGCTGGCCGCGCAGAACCAAAGATCGGAACTTGGGTCCGCCAAAGCAGGATTCCCGGCTCGATGACAACGCTCGCCTACCTTGCGAACCAATTTCCCTCTCCGGTCGAGTCTTATGTGATGGATGAGATTCACGAGCTGCGCCGGCGCGGGGTGAATGTGATTCCGTGCAGTGCGAGACGTTGTTGTGCCAGCTCGAGCCGTGAGTTCCGAAGTGTGGTGGCCGGAACTTTGTATTTTCGTCCATGGCGGGCGCGATTGCTGTTGCGATCGGCGTGGCTGCTGCTGACCAAAGCCGGCCTTCTTGGCGATGTTCTGCATCGGGTGTGCTGGCAGGGCCCGGAAACACCGATGCGACGTTTGCGGGCGCTCGCCCACACTTACCTGGGTGCGTACTACGCATTGCTGCTGGAGAAACGCGGAGTACGGCATATTCACGTTCACCACGGATATTTTTCATCGTGGATTGCCATGGTTGCCGCGCGTTTGCTCGGGACCGGCTTCAGTATGACGCTGCATGGCTCCGACCTGTTGATGCACGGGGCGTACCTCGACATAAAGCTCAGCCAATGTCAGTTCTGCACTACGGTCTCGGAATTCAACCGGCGGTTTCTGCTGGAGCATTATCCGGAAATTGCTACGGATAAAGTCGTGGTGCGAAGGATTGGCGTAGATGCGCCACCGCGGCACCGGACCGAACTACGGAGGCAGAACAACGATCCTTTTGTTCTTCTTGCGGTCGGGCGGCTGCATGCCGTGAAAGACCACTCGTTCCTGGTGCGAGCGTGTGAGCGCTTGAAACAAAGAGGCATTCGTTTTCTCTGCTGGATTGCAGGCGACGGCGCAGAACGGTCCGATCTGGAGCATCTGATCGCGGATCTGGATCTATCGGCTGAGGTGAAACTTCTGGGGCACCTGTCTCGCGGGGATCTGGAGAGGCGCTATGCGGCAGCCGATCTTGTGGTGCTGACCAGCCGCAGCGAGGGTATCCCCCTGGTTCTGATGGAAGCCATGGCTCGCGGCAAGCTGGTACTCGCCCCTGCGATCACGGGCATTCCCGAGCTGGTCGTCAATAAGGAAACCGGATATCTCTACACACCGGGGTCGCAAGAGAGCTTCGTCGCAAGGGTTGAAGCCATCATTAAGCCGCAAGCGGAGCTTTATTCTGTCCGTCAGGCAGCATCGCGGCACGTCTTGCAACACTTTAGTCGTGAAAAAAACCGCGCGGCGTTTTGTGACCTTCTGCTTGGTCGCATTGCCCAGCCTTTGACCGATCAATCGCATGCGAATCCTTTACTGCAACAAATACAACTTCCCGTTTAGCGGCACAGAAGTCTACCTGTTTGAGCTGATGAACCTGATGAGAGAACAGGGGCATGAAGTCGCGCTGTTCTCGATGGCGGATCCGCGTGGCGAGAAAACCGACTACGACAGGTTTCTCCTGCCGCATATTGATTTCAAACAGCCGGGCCAGGGATGGTGGCACAGGGGGTGTCTCGCTGCGCACGCCATTTATTCCAGCGAAGCGCGGCAGCGGCTGGGTAAGATGATTGCAGCATTTAAGCCGGACGTCGCGCACGTGCGTAATATCTATCATCGTCTGTCACCCTCAATTTTGCGGGAACTGAGGGCGCAGGGCGTGCCGGTGCTTTTTCATGTGAATGACTTCAAGATAGTCTGTCCGGCGTACAACATGGTCCGCAAAGGACGAGCCTGCGAGTTGTGCCATGGCGGACGTTTCCATCACGTAATTACAAGCGGCTGCTACTCCGGAGGAACCTCGGCATCCCTGGTCCTTGCCGCCGAAGCCTACTTTCATAAATGGATAAAAACCTATCAGAGGTGTGTTGGCCATTTTCTCGCGCCCAGCCAGTTTGTGCGGCAAAAGCTGGTGCAAAACGGGTTCGATAGCTCCAAGATCACAGTGCTGCCTCATTTCCAACGGCTTCCGGCATTGCCACCTGCTCCTGCTCGAAATGCGCCAATTCTCTACTTCGGCCGCCTGTCAGCAGAAAAAGCAGTTGACGATCTGATAAGAGCCATGAAGTTTCTGCCGCAATTGCAACTCCTGATTGCAGGTGATGGACCAGAGCGGGCACGGCTGGAAAACAGGGCTTGCGAACTCGGTCTGGCCAACACAAGCTTTCTCGGCCAGGTTCACGGCCAGGACCTCGAGCAACTGATTGCTTCCGCCCAGTTTACTGTGATGCCCTCGCATGCCTACGAAACTCTGGGGAAGACGATTCTCGAATCTTATGCGCTGGGGCGGCCCGTGATTGCTTCAGACCTTGGGTCAAGGCGAGAACTTGTGCACGAAGGTAGCACAGGGATTCTGTTTGAAGTGGGCAACGTAGGGCACCTCGCAGAGGCAATCAAATTCCTCTCAGACAATCCCTTAATCGCAACTGAAATGGGAACCGCTGGGAGAAGGATGGTTGAATCACAGCACTCGCCGGAGGCACATTGCGCGCGGCTGGCGAGTCTCTACCAGGAACTGTCTGGTAAGTCTTACAAATCGCCGGTCCCCGGTTGCGGGAGTCGACCGAAGCGAGTGGCCTTTATCGGTGGGCGCGGCGTGATTTCCCAGTACAGCGGTGTCGAAGCCTACTATGAAGAAGTAGGTAAAAGATTGGCGGCGATGTGCAATGAAGTTACGGTGTATTGCCGGAGCTATTTCACTCCGCCGGTTAAAAGCCATGAGGGCATGCGCGTCGTTCGGCTGCCCACGATCCGTTCTAAGCATCTTGACACGCTGGTCCACAGCTGTCTGAGCACGGTACACGCCGTTTTCAGCCGCTGCCAGATCGTACACTATCACGCGCAGGGCTCGGCGGTATTTTCTTTTCTCCCGCGTCTGTTCGGCAAGAAAACCGTGATCACGATTCAGGGACTGGATTGGAAGCGCAAGAAATGGGGCTTTCTGGCCTCGTGGGCCCTGCGCCTGGCCGAGCATGCAGCCCTTCGACTGCCTAACGCCACAGTCGTGGTATCGCGTACATTGCAGGAACATTACCGCCAGCAATACGGCGCTGAAACCCAGTATGTTCCAAATGGGGCTGACATTCGAACAAGTCGCGACTTTTCAATCATGAGTGGGCATGGGATCGAAACCGGCAATTATGTTTTGTATTTGGGAAGGTTCTCTCCCGAGAAGAACTGCCATCTTCTGCTGGAGGCATTCTGGCGAATTGACACCTCGGCAAAGCTGATCTTCGCCGGCGGTTCCAGCCATACCGACTCTTATGTCGAGGCCTTGCGCCGGCATCAGAGCAACCGCATCATTTTTCTCGATTGGGTCTCGGGAAATGCATTCGATGAGTTGCTCACGAATGCTGGAATCTTTGTTTTGCCTTCAGACCTGGAGGGCCTTTCATTGGCTCTGCTGGATGCCATGGGCGCTGGCGTGTGCGTCCTGGCCAGCGATATACCTGAGAACCTCGAGGCCGTTGACGGGGTGGGCTTCACATTCAAGACGGGGGATGCGGCCGACCTGGAGCGAATGTTGCGCATGTTACTCTCGGATGCTGCCATGCGAAGGAGAACAGGCAAGAGCGCGCAGCAGCGGGTTCGGGAACGATATTTGTGGGCTCCTATCGCCTGCACCATGGACGATGTGTACCGGCAATTGCTGGAGTCGGGAAGAGTTCAGCCGGCTCAGATTCACGTCGCGAAGGACGGCGAGATCAATGTAACGGATCGCGCGGCGTAGGAACTGTGTTCACCATCGCGACTTTTTACGCTTCGCCGATGATAGATTTATCGGGTGAGATCTCCTCTGCGCATCACGATCTTTGGAGCAACAGGTCTGCTCGGTAAAGCTCTGTTGCAACAGTGGGAACACGACGAAGTCACGGGGCTGGGATCGAAAGACGCCGATATCCGCGATGCAAAAGTTGTTGCCGATACCCTTGAGCGGACCCGGCCGGACTGGATCGTCCTTGCTGCGGCCTATACCGACGTTGATGGATGTGAGAGCAATCGTGATCTCGCGTTCGCCGTCAATTGCCAGGGCGCCGTAAACGTAGCGGAGGCTGCAAAACTGCAGGGTTCACGCCTCCTCTTTCTCAGCACAGATTACGTCTTCGACGGCACAAGCGATGTCCCCTACGAAACTTATCATCCCCGCGCTCCGCGCAGCGTATATGGCAGGACGAAGGCCGAAGCCGAGGTACAACTCAGTCGAATTTTGCCTGAGTGCTGCATCGTCAGGACTTCGTGGCTGTTCGGGATAGGAGGCAAGTGTTTTCCCGACACCATCTTCAGGCTGGCCGCAACCCGTCCTCAGATTGACGTTGTGACTGACCAGCGCGGATCGCCGACCCATGCGCCGGACCTGGCCAGAGCAATCGTTAAGCTGGTTCACTGCCAGGCTTCCGGCATCGTCCATGCTACTAACAGCGGAGACTGCTCGTGGTTTGAGTTTGCCCAGGCCATCGTTGCCGACAGGGGATTGACCAGCATCGTACGTCCGACTACCAGCGATAAGTTTCGCCGTCCTGCGGAACGGCCGGAGTATTCGGTCCTGTCACCCGCGAGCCTGCAGAAGTATGGAATCCTAATGCCCAGTTGGCAAGAGGCGCTGCGAGATTACCTTACGGCACGAGGTGCGGCCTAGAGGCATCAGAATTGCAATTCCCCTAGGGAGACTCTGATTAAGTGCTCCCTTTCCACAGGAAGTATAGATAAAGTCGTGCCAGCATGAACTCTCTCGGCAAGCAGAGGACACTGGCGATGATGACGGGATTCGAGCG
>Ga0335078_10000094_pt1 | contig 160759 bp, 147 predicted proteins | sample Lox_Sample_32_FD_206711 | JGI IMG/M metagenome (GOLD analysis project Ga0335078, IMG submission 206711) | Soil microbial communities from Loxahatchee National Wildlife Refuge, Florida, United States - Lox_Sample_3.2 | ecosystem: Environmental > Terrestrial > Soil > Wetlands | place: USA... | reverse complement strand
GGCCGGAACGAAACCGTTGGCAGCGAAACTTGCCGGTTCCTGGCCTGCGGAAGGCGGAATAAGCGCTGAGAGCGCAGCTGCGACTTCATTCTCCGCCAACCGGGCAGCGCTTGAAGCGGCATGACCGGAAACGCCTTCAGCGTCGAGCCTTGACTGTAAGGGCTCGCTCTCTGCGGCGTTTGGGCCAATCAGCACGGCCATCTCAGCGACGACGGAGGCAGCTGAAAGCTCCTGCGCAGGCGCATTCTGTTGATGAGCTGACGAACCGGAGTCTGCGATGGCCGTTGGTTCGAGGCTGGAGTCAGACGCCATCGGTGCGCCCACGGTTTCCTGATGACTCTGCCGGGCACCATCTTCGGCCGTTCTCCTCGGCTCAGGTGGAACCGTATCGGCCGGTCGCATCTCGATGACTTTCGAGTTTTCGTCGGCAGTTTCGGCTCTGCTTTGCAGGGAAGTCTTCTTATCTTTCGCGATGGGCTTTGGCAAACGTTCGCGCCAGCCATCCTGCAGTTCCGAGCCATCCGGCTCCAGAGCAGATTTTCTCGTGGCACGGCCAAATTTCTTGCCTTGCGCCTGCGGCACAATTCTGTCCTCAAGCTTGCTGATGGCGGTGAGCAACTCGCTCGCCTCGAACGGCTTCACGATATGCGCGTCAGCGTGGACGCGACGAGCGTCATCGGATTTGAAGGGTTCGAGTTTGCCGACGGTCAGCAGAACCGGAATACGCGCGGTTTCTTTGCCCTCTTTCACCCGCTCGCATACCTCGAGGCCGCCGTACCCCGGCATGTACACATCGAGGACGACCAGATCAGGCTTGATCTCAGAGACTTTTTTCAGTGCGGCAGCGCCGTTGTTGACGGTAACGACCTCGTAACCGGCTTCAGTAAGGATTTTTCGGCCCATATTTTGGGCCGTAACGCTGTCGTCGGCGAGCAGTATTTTCCGCGCCAAGTGTGACCTTCTGCCTGTGAGGAGCTAGCGCGAAGTTAACGTGTCCTAGACGCTAAGTCAATGTGGATACAGTGCTAAATCAGGTTACGAGCGGCCAGTACCAAGTGAGTGTTCGGCAAAGCTTGCGTTTTTTCAGCAGCTCTGGATGACACGGCGAAGTAACCGTTACTAAGCCGTCGCTTCGGCCAAAGCTACGGCCTGCCCGGCAACGCCATCGAGGAAATTAACCGTCTTTCCCGAGATGGCGGGCACGCGCTCCCCAGGAACGAGAATGCCGACAAGGTTCAAGGGATCCGCCGCAGAGAGAGTTACAGTTTCGCCGCTTGCAGGAAGTTTTCGAGTTGCACGGAGAGACTCGACGGCAACCGGCAATGCGAATTGCTCGCCAAGGAATCCGTCGACAAAGCGGCCCCCGCGAATCTCGCCCCGGTCCTCCAGGCGGCGAAAGGCCATCAAGAGCTCGCGCCATTTCGGGAGATTGGTTTCGCGTGCAAGCAGGTCGCGGAAAACGATTCCGTAGCGCTTGAGCAGCATCCAACACGTCGCTTCGACAGCGCGGTTGCGATCGGTAGCCTGATCCGTATAAAGCAACGCCCAGCGACCGGAGCTATGTCGCGGGCGGGCGGCCTTTCCGCTGCCCTGGCCAGCGCGGCGTTTGGGATCAATCAGGGCGCGAAGATTGTCGAAGCCATCGGCGGTCACGACGCCGGCGGCTACCAGTTCCCACAATGCGGTTTCAATCTCCGCCTTCAGCTTGCCCGTGCCGCGAACAATGTCGGCGAAGAACGAAGCTCCACGCTGGCGCAGAAAATTGAGCACCTGCCGAGCGCCCTCGCTCAGGCCCCGCGCTTCCGGCTGATCAATAACGGGATGATGCGGCGCCATCCAGTCGGCTTCTTCGCGAACGAAGAAAGTAATCGGGGCGACGGAAGTGGGAATGACCCTACGCTTGCCAGCAACGCTGTCTTCGAGGGTTGCAGGATGCGGCGACAATCGTCCCCAGCCCACGGCTCCTGTCAGGCAGAGCTGATCAAGCCATTTCGGATCATAGTTAGAGATTCGTCTGGCCAGCACCTGACGCTCCCACGAATTTGCAGGTATCTCGAATCCCTGTAGCTGCCGCAAAACATCAAGCGTGGCGCGCTCTCCCTGCACTTGTGTTCCCGTTGCAACGTGCTGCCAGCGCAAGAGCCAGCGCATGAACTGCGCCGCGGTGACCGGTTCGATCTGTTTGCGCAGCGTGGCGACGGTGAGGCGGTGAATGCGGGCGAGCAGGCGGCGATCGCACCACTCGGTTTGCTCATGCGGCGCGGACATTCCTGTCCGCGACGTGAAGTTTCCCCGCAAAATGGAACCGCTGGCCTCCATCCGCAAAAAGGCCTTTTCGATTTCCCCGGCAGGAAGGCCAAGCAGTGATCCGAGTTCGCAGGCAGTGGTTGGTCCGACGTGCGACATCCAGCCGGTTACGAGAGTTAACAGCGCGTCGTCGTACGAAGGCGCGTCTTGCTCGATGCGGGGGGCAGGATCAGCAAACGAGGCATCTGGAAATAAAAGTGAAAATGTCCTCTCGCGCTCGGCCGCTATCCAGTATTCGCGATCTTCCGAGCGCGCGGTCAGACCTCGACCTCGCGCGACAAGGCGGTCGAACCGGGTGCGCCAGGTGAGGATACCCTCCCCGAAGCCTTCGCTTGGCAGGGCAACCAGCGTGTGCAAAACATCATGCAGTTCATCCTGATCGCGAACATCGGGCCAGGCTTCCTCCCGTACCTGCGCAATCGCGGCCGGGTCGAGCTTGCCGACTTCTTCAAGCACCGATTCGGGCAGAACCCGCCGCATTTCGACGGCGCGGGCGCGGCGTTCCTCCAATGGCGCATCATCAAGGTAGGCGTACGGATTCGCATTCAGGATTTCATGCGAGAACTGCGATGGAACGGGAGTATCGACGGCAACGCAGCGAATCCGACCAACGGCAATTCCGTCCAGCAATGCTTTGAGTCCGTCAATGTCCATTGCCTCGGTGAGGACATCTTTCATAACTTCGCTGACGAGCGGATGATTGGGAATCTGAATGTCTCCGACGATGTTTTCCTGGCACGCCGCCACGTCAGGAAAGACAGAAGCCAGCAAATCGTCTGAGCGAATGCGCTGAATCTGCGGAGGCACTTTCTTGCCGCCCTGAAACCGCAGCAATGCCAGCGCGCGGTTCGCGTCCCAGCGCCACCGCGTGCCGAAGATCGGAGAAGCGAGCGCAGCCTGCTCGAGCACTGGCTGAACCGTTTCAGCAGTCAAAAAATGAAAGACGTCGGCCAGAGGAAAGCTGTGTTGCTCGGCCAGCGCAATGTTCAAGCCGTTGTCGGTTGCAGCCGCCTGAAGTTCAAAGTTGAAGCTGCGGCAGAATCGCTTGCGCAGCGCAAGGCCCCAGGCTTTGTTGATGCGGCCGCCAAAGGGAGAATGAATAACCAATTGCATTCCTCCACCCTCATCGAAGAAGCGCTCCGCAATGATTGTCTTCTGGGTAGGAACCGTTCCCAGCACGGCCCGGCCCTGCAAAATGTATTCGATCATCTGCTCTGCGCCCGAATCGTCGACGCCGCATTGCGCTTTCAGCCAGGAAATCGTCGCGGAGATTTCGGGCTGACTCGGAGAAAATCCAACCGGCGAGTTGTTGGGCAGCATGTCGCTGATTTGCTGACGCAAGTCGGCGACATAATGCGAGAGTTCTTCCGTTCGTGCCGGAGCTTCGCCGAGCCAGAACGGAAGCGTGGGTGGCGCGCCGTGCGCGTCTTCGACCAACACGCGTCCTGACTTGCCTTCGATCCGGCGAATACGCCATGACATATTGCCAAGCAAGACGATGTCATCGCGATTGCTCTCGACGGCGAAGTCCTCGTCTAACGTGCCGACAACTGTGCCTTCAGGCTCGGCGACCACCGTGAACAGCGCGCTTTCAGGAATTGCTCCGCCACTGGTGATGGCCGCAAGCCGTGCTCCGCGCCGGGGGCGCAGCTTGCGGTTCACGCGGTCGTGATGGAGGTAAGCGCCATAGCGGCCGCGGCGGGCGGCGATCCCCTCTGAAAGCATATTGAGAATGGCACCGTAAGTTTCGCGCGTCAGGTTCCGATACGGATATGCGCGGCGGATGAGCTCGAACAGCTCATCTTCGTCCCAGCCGGAGTCAAGGCTGGTGGGGTCTTCCACATCTCGCGGGCGAGGCGGCTGCGCCACACCGGCAGCGCATATCGCAACGATCTGCTGCGCCAAAATATCCAGCGGCGCTTCCGGAATCATTAACCGGTCGAGATCGCCTTGCTTGATGGCGCGCACCAGCGCGGCACATTCCTGCAACTCGTCTCGCGTGGTGGCGAAGAATCTCCCTTTCGGCACAGCACCACGCCAGTGCCCGGAACGGCCTACGCGTTGCAGGGCCACAGCAATCGAACGCGGAGAGCTAATCTGCACAACCAGATCAACCGTACCGATATCGATTCCCAGTTCGAGCGAAGCAGTCGCGACCAGAACCTTGATCTTTCCTTCTTTCAGCTTGCTCTCAGCAGCGAGGCGCAGCTTGCGGGATAAACTGCCGTGGTGGGCGGCAACATTTTCCTCGCCGATGCGCGCTGCGAGCTGGTGCGAAACTCGCTCTGCGAGCCGGCGCGTATTGACGAAAACCAGCGTCGAGCGGTGCTGCTGAACAAGCTCCACCAGCCGGTCATAAATTTCATCCCACATTTCGTTGCTGGCGATCGGGCCAAGAGGGGAGGGCGGCACTTCAACGGCAACATCGAGCGTGCGCTTGTGGCCGATGTTGACGATGACCGGATCAGGTCTACCTGCGCCGGTGAGAAAGTGCGCAACCTGCTCTATCGGCTTCTGCGTGGCGGAAAGTCCGATGCGGGATGGACGACGGTGACTCAAAGCTTCAAGCCGCTCGAGGGAGATGGCCAGGTGCGCGCCGCGCTTGTCGTCAGCGACGGCGTGAATCTCATCCACGATGACTGTTTCGACGTCGCGAAGAATGGCGCGGCTTTTTTCGGCCGTCAGCAGGATGTAAAGCGATTCGGGTGTCGTGACCAGGATGTGCGGCGGGCACTTGAGCATGGCGCGGCGCTCGTGCATGAGGGTGTCGCCGGTGCGAACTGCGGTGCGAATCTGCGGCATGAGCAGCCCGCGCTGACCTGCCAGTTGCAAGATTTCGCCGAGCGGAACTTCGAGGTTCTTCTGAATATCGTTGCCCAGCGCTTTGAGGGGCGAGATGTAGAGAACTTCGGTTCGATCCTGAAGATCCCCAGCGAGAGCTTTGCGGACGAGGCGATCAATGCAAGCCAGAAATGCGGCGAGAGTTTTGCCTGATCCGGTCGGAGCTGAAATCAGTGTCGTATGGCCGGCAAGAATGTGTGGCCAGCCCTGCTCCTGCGGCTCGGTGGGCGTGCCGAAGCGGTTGACAAACCACTGCTGGACGAGAGGATGGGCCCAGGCGAGGGAAGACGGGGCAGACATTCAAATTATTCTAGCATGCGATCTTCGTAAAATGTTCGCCTCTTGACCGCGCTCGGATTTCGACATCTAATCAGTTTTCTGACAGGCGGTGAGAGCATCTCAAGAACAATGCACGATCTTCAAACCCGCTGCTGCATCGCTGGAGGTGGGCCGGCGGGCATGATGGCCGGCTTCCTTCTGGCAAGGGCGGGCGTGGATGTTTTGGTGCTGGAAAAACACGCCGACTTTCTCCGCGATTTTCGCGGGGACACCATCCATCCCTCCACCCTGGAGCTGATGTATGAGCTGGGCATTTTGCGCGAATTCCTGAAGAGGCCCCATCAGGAAATCCGCCAACTTTCGGCCCAGGTGGGCAACGATACAGCGGTGCTGGCAGATTTCACTCATCTGCCGACCCATTGCAAGTTTGTTGCGTTGATGCCCCAGTGGGATTTCCTGAATTTCATTTGTGAGCGCGCAACGAGCTACCCCAACTTTCGTTTTCGCAATCGGACCGAGGTCATCGACTTGCTCCACGAAAATGGAAAGATCTCTGGCGTAAGGGCCAGGACATCTGACGGCGAAATTGAAATTCATGCGGATCTCGTGATTGGGGCGGATGGCAGGCATTCGGTTGTACGCGAACGAGCTGGACTTGAAGCAACGACCCTCAGCTCGCCCATGGATGTGCTCTGGATGAGGTTGAGCCGGCATCCGGGCGACCCAGAACAAACCTTCGGACATGCCGACGCCGGCCGAATGCTGGTTCTGCTCAATCGCGAAGATTATTGGCAGTGCGCATTCGTCATTGCGAAGGGTACGGCAGACGAACTGCACGAAAAGGGCCTGGAATGGCTTCGTAGCGAACTTGTAAGGCTTGAGCCTTTTCTCCGGGACCGTGTGCAGGAATTGCAGGACTGGAAGCAGATCAGTTTGCTCACCGTCATCGTGGACCGGCTCGACCAATGGTGTGCGCCGGGATTATTGTGCATCGGCGACGCAGCGCACGCGATGTCTCCGATTGGCGGTGTGGGCATAAACCTGGCCATTCAGGATGCGGTCGCAACCGCAAATATCATTGGCAAGGAACTACTTAAAGGTGGTGTTGCCTTAGAAGTGCTGCGAAGAGTACAGCGGCGCCGGGAATTTCCAACCAGAGTCATTCAGCGAATGCAGATCATCATTCAGAACAGAGTGATCAAACGTGTTCTGGATCGCTCCAAGCCGGTTTCGCTTCCCTGGCCATTGCAGCTCACAACTCGGTTTTCCTATCTCAGGCGCATTCCGGCGCGATTTATAGGCCTGGGTCCCAGACCCGAACATGTACGGACCCCGGATGTTTATGTAAATGCGGACCGCGCGGCGTGAGCCAAATGCTAGAATCCCGCCCATGTCGAAAAAACGGGCCAAGAAGATCAAAGTCATCCTCTTCGATGTCGATGGAGTGCTCACTGACGGCAAGATTTTCGTTTTTCCCGCGCCGGCTGGAACGGAACAATCGACCCGCGAACATGCGGAGAAGCATGGCGGCAAAGGCGGCTTCGGACTAATCAGCCAAACCATGATCGAAGCCAAAGGCTTTCACGCGCATGATGGGACTTCCATTTCTCTGGCCCATCTGGGGGGATTGAAAACCGGCTTGATCACCAAGCGCATTTCAGAGACTGTCGCCTTACGAGCTCGCGACCTGAAATTGGAATTCGTTTACCAAGGAATTCAAGACAAGCTGACGGTGTTCAAGAAAATTGTTAAAGACGCGAAAATCGACGCCAGTGAAGCGGCATTCGTGGGTGACGATGTCATTGACCTGCCGGTCATGCGCAACTGCGGGTTGGCAATTGCAGTGGCGAATGCGCGGGATGAAGTTAAAGAAGAAGCACATTACATCACCGATCACTCTGGTGGAGATGGGGCCCTACGTGATGCCGTCGAATACGTTCTGAAAGCACAGGGAAAATGGAAGCGAGTGGTAGATGAATATATCGGTGAGCGGAGTCCAAGGCCCGCGTCTAGTTCTTTACGCTAGGGACTCTGGGAGTTCTCAAGCGTGAAAAGCATAACAGGATCATAACAGGATGAAGACGCGGATCTTCGCATGCTGCGCTCTGATGGGACTGTGGCTCGCATTGTTGGCAGCGCAATCCTATGTAGTCACAGAGGCGATGGCACGATCGTCGAGCTGCAGAGACTTGATGTTCTGGGCACCTGTCCTCGACGTAATTCCCCAGTTTCCCGGCTGCGTAGTTGTTTGGGGGATCTGCACTCTATTTCAAAATACGTGTGCCATCGGCGGATTTCTCGCTTCGGAGTTGTCAAATGAGATCGTTATGCTCCTCAGCGATACGATCTTCTATATGACGATCACGTACTGGATTGCCAGGGGCATCCTGAAGAATGCCAGACGAGAAACATACCTGCGGACGGTGTTTATCGCGGTCGGGGCCATCGTTGTAATGGCAAACGCAGCTTTTGCGTGCTGGATGATTTGGGCAAACAAACCGCACGACGTAGATCCGACCCCGCGTTTGAGCGTCTTGTCTCTTATAGTTGCCTGTCTTACCTTCGTGTCCGCATTCTGGCCCGTAAGGTCGCACGGCGACGTCTAGCTACGCTATTGTCGCAAAACGGCGATTTCTACTCCTGTCCTGTGAGCGCATGTTGATTGAATGCAGCAGGGAAGTGGCGCGAACTCGAAAACTGCGGGAATCAAGAAAAAACCCATCGGCCGCCTGCTTGGGGCGTGCTCGGGTCGAGCGGCCGATGGGCTACCGTTTCTCCTTACTCACCCTGTTGTTTTCAGGAGTATTTGCCAGATAAAAACCCACTTGAGCCGGAAAGTTTCGGCGTTTTGCGTTATTTTCCAGGAGCACCGGCGGATCGATATAAGCCACTATGCCGCAATGAGTTACTCCGGTATTGCGGGAGGGCGCGAGGCCATCAACTGAGTGAATCGAGCGTCTTTTCTCAGCCCGGCGAACTCGGAATCCTTGAAAACCGCGTCGATTCCGGGGTAACCCTCTTCCAGGGCCCGGCGCAGGTAAAGTAAAGACCGCTCAGCGTCACCCTGCTTGGCAAATAGCCGGGCAAGCACGAAATCATAGTGCGCCCGGTCTTCGGGAGATGACATCTGCGCCGCAACTCCGTTGTGGGAGGACCGCTCGAATACGTCCGGGTCGATGTTCGCTGCTTCTCCATACGCGTCAAACGCCCTTTCAAACTCTTTCTTCGAAAAATAAGCCGCGCCCAAATTGCTGTAGAACGACGCCGAATCCTGACGTAACTTCAAGGCCCTTTCGTAGCGGTCAATAGCTTTGCCATACTTTCTCTCTTCGTAGAAGATCACCCCTAAATTGTTATAAGCGTCGGCAAATTGCGGATCATGCTTAATCGCCCTTTCGAAGCTTTTCTTTGCCGGGCCGAAGTTTTGAAGCATGAGCTCGACAATTCCAATTTTGTTAAGAATCCGTGCGCTATCGGGCTTCTTCTTTAATGCATCGCGATAATAGTCGAGCGCATTGAGGTAGCTTTTCTCGGCGCGAAGTAAGTCGGCATGCTTCTCCAGTTCGTCAGCAGAAGGATTGGCGGAAAGCGGCGCTTCCGTCTGTGCGGAAGGTGGTCCCACTTGTACCGCTTCGGAGAAAGAGCTCTGACCTTGAGCCGCCGCACAGGAGAACAGCATTGCAGCGATAGCTGCGGCTGAATACAAATAGCGAGGCATAAATTCACCCCCGATATGTCTAAAACCGTGGTGCCTCAGTGGGCATCGTCCCCGCTACTGTTCGGCGGAGGAGGCGGAGGAGGTGCCGGTTTAGACGACTTGTCATCTTTAAAGATACCCGCAATCTTGCCCAAAAAACCTTTTTTCTTTGGTTCGTTCTGTTGCTCATCGCCATTCTGGCTGGCGTTAGCCTGCGGCTGCCCGTTCTGCGGTGGCCGGGGAACCGCGTTTGCAGGCGGGGGAAGCGGCTTTTCGCCCAATCCGAAAATTCTCGAGAAGAACCCTTTCACCCCGTTGGGCTGATCGCAGGGCTGATTTGGCTCCGTACCGGCGATAAAAGCTGCAGTATAGGTCTGCGGACAAGACGGGGTAGCCAAAAGATTGGTGTTTTTATCCAGTTGTACCTCGACCACTCCCGGCGGCTGATTGAACGGCTTCATGTCCGAGTATCGCGGAATCGCTTCCGCCTTCTTCATGAATTCCGTCCAGATCGGCGCGGCAGTTTGAGCTCCGCTCAAATGGAGGTCGCTGTAATCATCGAAGCCCACCCAAACTACGCATACGAGGTTACTGGTGTATCCGGCGAACCAGCCGTCGTGCGAACTGCCGGTCTTGCCCGCAGCCGGGGCTTCGAATCCGCGTACGCGGACCGCGCTGTAGGCGAGGCCAAAATTCATTACGCCTTCCATCATGTCGGTCATGACGTAGGCCACTCGCGGATCAAGCACAGTGTGCTGCTCTGGATCAAAGTCAAGTACCACATCGCCGGCCGAATTGCGGACCGAGGTGACCAGCCGTGGCGACATTCTGATACCGGAGTTGGCAAAGATCGTATACGCAGCCGTCATTTCAAGAGGCGTCGCGTCGTAAGCGCCCAGCGCCATCGCGGGAGTGGGCTTGACCGAAGTAATGCCCGCAGCCCTGGCGAGATCGGCGACCTTGTCATACCCCACCTGCTGGGCAAGCGCTACGGTCGCATTGTTCAGCGACATGGCGAGCGCATAGCGCGTGGTCACGTCACCGTGATACTCCTCTTTGTAATTGCGGGGTTCGTAGATCTGATCGCCATAAGCGAATGTACTGGGTTGGTCCTGAACGATCGAAGCTGGCGTCAACACCGGTGTTGCGCCGTCGACCCCGGTGTCGATCGCTGCAGCGTAGACAAACGGCTTGAAGATTGAACCCGTTGGGCGTTTGGCGACTGCGTGATCGAGCTGGCTGTACCCATAGTTGCGGCCACCGACCAGGGCGAGAACTTCGCCGGTATGCGGATCCATCGCAACCAGCGCGACTTGTGGCTCAGGACCGGGCTCGACGTGGGTTTCGTACTTTCCGGGAGCGATCTTGACTCTTTTTGTGCGCCGGTGCGCGACTTGTTCATCCACCAGCTTGATTCCTGACGCGACCGCCTGCGCCGCCGCTTTTTGCAGGTCAGGATCGAGCGTGGTGTAAATGCGGTAAGACTGTTCGTTGAGTTCCTGCTCATTGATCCTGCTGATCAAAGAATCGCGAACCAGATCAACGAAATAGGGAGCATCACTGGCTTCCACATTCGGCGGCGCCAGCTTCAGCGGGGTGGCTTTGGCCTTTTTTGCCTGTTCCGCGGTAATCGCTCCGGTGTCCACCATGCTGTCGAGGACCACGTTACGGCGCTCGAGCGCGCGCTCCGGATGACGATAAGGTGACAGATAACTCGGCGCCTGAATGAGTCCGGCCAGCAACGCCGCCTCAGGTAAAGTGATGTCTTTGAGGTCTATATTGAAATAGGCGCGAGAGGCTTCCGCAAGTCCGCTGATAGTGAACGATCCGCGCTGTCCCAAGTCGATGCGATTGGCGTAGAGCTCGAAGATCTGTTCCTTGCTGAAGCGCTGCTCGAGTTGCATGGCAATCAGGATTTCGACGATCTTGCGCTTGACGGTCTTCTCCGGACTCAAAAAGAACGCGCGCGAAAGCTGCATGGTGATGGTCGAACCGCCCTGCTGATGACGCTGATGGCTGATGTCTACCCATGCAGCTTCCGCAAGCCTTATAAAATTGACCCCGCTGTGCTCGAAGAAGCGCCGGTCTTCGATCGCAAGCACGGCCTGCACCATAATCGGCGGAATATCCTTGTATTTGACCAACTGTCGCTTGGCGCGTTGATTGGCGTCGAACAGCGAAGTGACGATCTCCGGTTCGAGTTCGTAGGCTTCGAGTTCGGCAGATTTGCTCGAGATATTTGTCACCTGCCCATCCACAATCTGGACGGTCGCCGATTCCTGGCTGTGATAGGACTGCGGCCCTGGGTCGATCTCTACTCCGCCATTCATGAGCTTGTAGCTGCCGAGAAGCGATTGGCCGTCCCTGTCCGAATAACCCGCGCTTCGTAACTTGGCCGCGATCTCTTTTGCAGTGATCTTTTCGCCTACGCGCACAGTCTCGGGAAGCGCGTAGATCTGCGCGGAACTGGTGAAAACCGGACTGCGGAAGCGCTCATCGATGATGCGCTCGTATTTCAGGTAGTAAAACGAGCATCCAGCACACAAGGTGATCGAAAGAACGATGAATACCGCCAGCGCAATGCGGATAACGGGATCGGAAAGACGACCCTTGCCATTCTTGGCCTTACTTTTGAACTTTGGGATCCTGATTCTGATGGCCACGTTGAATGCGGATTGGCTCCCCGTTTACTTAGACACCAGGCGCGCAGCTTGTGTTATCCGATAACCAAGGAAATAACACCGGCCGGAGACGTCGCCATGCCAGAGCGCAAGCGATACGGTATTTTACCGCGTCAGAGGCGCATAGCAGGAAGTACGAGTGAGAATTATTAATCCATTGCGGCGAAGACGATATTCGAACCCATATTGACGGTAAGAGGGGTAACGGTGGAGCTCAAGCCACCAGTGGTTGTATTGGCAGTGAAAATAGCGATGCTAGTGGTGCCTTCAGGGCAAAACATGTATACCCCGCTTGGGTCGAAGCCGCACACATCAACCGCGGGAAGACTGGTGAATGGAGAGCCTGAGACTGCGGTCAAAGTACCCGAACTTAAGTTGATGGTATAGCCTTCCGGCGCCTGCGCCGCCCCTGTGGAATCCACGCCGAAACTGTAGACAAAGGGTGCCACAGGGCTCATTGAATAATTGTAAGGGGCGGACTGCGTGGTGAAGGGAGAGCCGGGAACTGCTGCCAGCACGCCCGTTCCGGATTCAATCGAGAACAAATACAGATGAAAATCGGTTAAGTCGCCGGTTGCGCCAACCATGTAAGCCCCACTCGATTCCGGCCTTACCGCGGAAACAGCAAGCGAAAGCGGGCTGCCCGGAACAGCGGTTAACGCGCCGCTGCTTTGGTCAAACGAGAAGCCGGCGGTGGGCAGAGCCGGATCGTTCTGGGCGATATACAAGTATTTGCCCGCTCCATCTACTGCCGGAAACCAGCCAAAAACAACCGGGGACGCAAAAGGCGATCCTGAAGTCTGCGTCAGCCCTCCCGTGCTGGAACTGATCTGAAATACCGAAACTCCCCCGCCCGCAGAGTCAGTCAAAAAAAGGAACCGGCCGAGCGGATCGCTGGCTACCGTATCACCACCAGAGGTTGAAAACGGGCTTCCGGAAATTTCGCTTAATGCTCCATTGTCGCGGTTGATCGAATAGACGCGAATATCGGATGCGCTTTTCTGGGGCACATACAGGTAGGCATTATTAACAATCACCATGCTTTCCGCATCGGTGAACGTCTGGCTTGGCGCTGTGTAGTTGGTGAAGGCAGCTAATGTGCCGGAAGTGCTCAGATCAGCGCCTTGAATGGCACCGTTGCCATCGACGTAGTAAACGAATACCGATCCCGACGTGGTGCCTCCGCCACCGCCAGAGCCTCCGCAAGTGCTGGTCACAGTGGTTCCGCTGCTTGTTCCTGAACCGGTGCCCGTGCCTCCCGATCCATTATTCGGGCAACCGGAATTACCACAGCCAACGGAAGCCAATAACGCCAAGGCCGCCAGCGAAGCGAAGAAAAGGACGGTAAGGTTCAGGCGCATTGATCCTCCAGTCGCGCAATAAGCCTGTTATGCGGGAACAATATTCCGATCGTAGGAGGTTACCGAAAGGGGAAACAAGATTACTAAGGTGACCGCGAATAGACCATGGGCGGTCAAGGGCGGGGGCTACTTCATGGCTTCCAGCTTTTGCGAGGCCAACTGCGCGACGTCGCTCGAAGGATTTTCTTTCTGAATTTGCTGGTAAATGCGTCGCGCCTCGGTCGATTGGTTCTCTTCCTGGTAAGTATTTGCCAGTTCGATCTGGGCCTCAGCCTTGCCAACACTGTCAGTCGGTTTGGCAATCAGCCGGTTGTAAAGGTCTATCGCTTGTTTCGAACGGCCCGTGCTGCGGTAAACCGAAGCAAGCGCGAATCTTGCCAGCGCAGCCAGGTCGTTGTTATGCGCCGAGGTGACCTCTTTCAAATCACGTTCCGCGGCGGCGTTATCACCCATCTCGGCAGCCGTCGTACCCAGCAGATACCGCGCAGTTTCGGCGGTATGGGTATAGCGATATTTGTCGACGATTGCCTGCAGCTGCTTTGTAGCTGCGGTATCGCGCTCCTGAATAGACGCGAAAGTCTGCTGGTCCGCCTGAGGAGGCGCTCCAGCCGGCCGGATTGGCGTATCGAGAGTGCGGACCGCCTGGGATAATGCCGCGCTCGCGGCGTCATTCTGCTGGTTGAGGTAATACCATCCACCAAAACCAGCGGCCACTATCACCGCCACAACAATTCCGCCAATTATGAGACTCGACTGGTGTTCGGCTGACCAATTGACAGTGGCCTCGGCCGCGTCCATCGTGACTTTGCTGAAGCGGTCCTGTTTTAACTGATGGCGAGTCTCTGCGCGCACGGCTCTCCTTATCTGGGGATCTAGAGGGTAGCTGAGTCAGTCTAACAGGCAGAAAAACAGGCCGTCAAAGCGGGAAAACGCGATCTTCCGAAGCACTTACCGCGATGTTTCTTCCAGAATTCCCTGCTCGAGCTTTTCCTGGCAATCGATGCAGTGACGCGTCCAGGGCACGGCTTCCAGCCGCTTGGGATTGATTTCCTTGCCGCAGGAGATGCACTCGCCGAAGTTGCCCTCGCGGATGCGCGAAAGGGCCCCTTCGACCATTTGCAAAATCTGGCGGTCGTTGTTGCTTTGCGAAAACAGAAACTCCTTGTTGTAGGAACTGGCAGCCCGATCGGCAATGTCCTGTGCCGAATCTTCATCAACAGTGCGCCCGTCCTGTTGCGTGCGGGAAACCGTGCGGCGCAGCTCGCTCTGGCGCGTCTCCAGCCGCTTCTTAAAATAATCCAGTTTTTTCTTATCCATGGATACTGACTTCACTTCTTCCGCTACTCTAGCTTTGCCCATTTCAGCCCAGCCAAACGAAGATAATATGCGCCTGAAATAAGATGCGTCAACTCGGGCAATGGACTCTGAAATCTGGGCTGCTAGAACCTGGGTGTCCGTTGCCGAAAAAACACCCGCTGCGTGAACAAATGAGGTGGGCCTGGATAGCTGGGGAAAAAACAACGGGCGATCCTGATATGCAACCACTGGGTTGCTTTTCCCGCGATTCGGGACTATATTTCCAAATATGCAACCAGGAGGTTGCATGTTATGAACGATCGTATCGAAAAGAAGATCGAGCTCAAAGCGCCGATTTCTCGTGTTTGGCGCGCTCTGACCGATTACCGGGAGTTTGGGCAGTGGTTTCAGGTGAAACTCGAGGGCCCATTCGCGCGCGGTGAAACTTCTCGCGGCCAGATCACCTATCCCGGCTACGAGCACCTCAAATGGGAAGCAGTGGTCCAGGAAATGGAGCCGCAGAAGTTGTTTTCGTTTACCTGGCCCCATACGCGGTTCATCGATCGCGAGCACTATGCGCCTGACGCGTCCGATCCTGTAACCCTGGTCGAGTTCCGGCTGGAGCAAACCCAGGTCGGCACTCTACTGATGATCACCGAGTCTGGTTTCGATAAGTTCCCACCTGACTTCCGCGAAGAAGCATTCCGCAGGAACGAAGGCGGTTGGGCGGAACAACTCAGGAATCTCGAGAAACATTTTGCCAAGACGCAATAGAATGGCCGCCAGCAAACGCAGCACCCAGGCAACAGCTTTTGCGGCGCTGGGGGACGAAACTCGATTGCTTCTCGTCACGAGACTGGCTGCCGGACGGCGCTGTTCGATATCGCAATTGACGCGTGGTTCGAAACTGACCCGGCAAGCTATTAGTAAGCATCTTCGTGTGCTCGAAGACATTGGAATGGTCCGAGGCGTGAAAACCGGTCGCGAAAACCTGTTCGAACTACGCCCCCAGCCCATCGTCGGCATCAGGGAATATCTTGATCTCGTCTCCAGACAGTGGGATGAGGCACTCTTGCGCCTCAAGTCCTTCGTAGAGCAATGAGATACTGAGGGCGTCCCGCGATTACAATGCAAAGTGCCCGTCAGGAGTGCGGCCATGCCTTGGCGCAGAGCAGCCTTTTTTGTGATCACTGCCCTTGTTGCTATCCTCGCCACTGGAGTGTTGAGCCGCAACAGCACACTAGCAGAGCTGCATTCAGCCAGGACATTCCCTGAGCAAAACGACATTCTGCCAAATATTTTTCTACCGGTCCAAACCAGGAATGTGGACAAACTGACAACCGGATCGCTGCTGGTAGCGAGCCGGAATCTCGGCGACCCACATTTTGCGGAAACGGTAGTCCTGCTGGTGCATTACGACGCCAAAGAGGTTGTCGGACTGATTCTCAACCGGCGCACCGACATTCCGCTTTCGCGAGCGCTGGACGGCCTCAAGGCAGCAAAAGGCCGTTCCGACCCGGTGTATCTGGGTGGCCCGGTCGGAGCTCCGGCGGTGTTTGCTTTGTCGAGATCAGCGACGAACATAGAAGGAGCTGAGCACGTTGTCGCTGAGGTTTACCTGATTTCCGCGAAGGACCTCTTCGAACAGACGATTTCGTCGCGACCTGACCCAAAAAACTTTCATGTTTACGTGGGCTACGCGGGGTGGACGAATGAACAATTGCGGATGGAAGTGGAACTGGGCTCCTGGTTCATCTTCCCGGGCGATGCCGCTTCGGTTTTCAATTCCGACCCGGATTCTTTGTGGCCGACGATGATCCGGAAGACGGAGCTGAAATTGGCGGGGAGCGACTCTCCCACGCTGTTCCCAGGCGCATCAATTTCACTCCGATTTCAGCTTTGACGCAGGCGATTACGATGACCGGTATTCTGGAACTGTGTGCGATGTCTTCCGACTCTCAGACCGACGCCTCTGCTGTCCAACGCCAGCATATGGTGGACGTACAGGTGCGCGCGCGAGGCATTCGTGACGAACGCGTTTTGGCAGCAATGGAGCGGGTCCCGCGCCACGAATTTGTGGGGGGAAAATATCGCGATCAGGCTTACGAAGATCATCCGGTTCCCATTGATGAAGGCCAGACGCTTTCTCAGCCTTACATCGTTGCGCTCATGCTCGCGGCGCTGTCGCTGCGGCCTTCGGATAAGGTCCTTGAGATTGGAACCGGTTCAGGCTATCAGACCGCGCTGCTTTGCGAGTTAGCAGCTACGGTTTATAGCATCGAGCGCCATACGTCTCTCGCTGCTGCCGCCGAGTTCACGCTCACTCGCCTCGGTTACTCCAACTACAAGATTCTTGTAGGGGATGGCAGCGAAGGCTTGCCGGAGACAGCGCCTTACAACGCCATCATCGTTTCAGCCGCAGCGCCTCGGATTCCCGGGCCGCTGTTCGACCAACTGGCGGAGGATGGCAGGATGGTGATCCCAGTCGGCTCTCCACATGCGCAGGAGTTACAGTTAATCCGCAAGCAATTGGGAGAGCAGAGGGCCTCTGTAATGGAAGGGTGCCGATTCGTGCCCCTCGTCGGCGCGTACGGCTACGACATGGACTGGTAAATCAACAGTCGAGTTGATCGCGAGACAGCTTCAATCCGTTCAGATTGCCAAGGACGGTCACGGCGATGCACTTCGGATGGAAGAACTCGTTAGCCAGAGCCTTCACTTCTTCGGCAGTGACGCTCTCGATCTTCTCAATAAGCTCGTCCATGGTGTAGAAGCGGTCGAAGTACATTTCCTGCCGCGCGAGGTTCGACATGCGGGCCGTGGAAGATTCCAGCGATAGCATCAGGCTGCCCTTCAGCTGATCTTTCGAGCGCCGCATTTCTTCTTCCGGAACTCGCTCATTCTTCAGCTTGTGAAATTCTGAGACGATCGATTGCACCACCTTCGCCGCGGACGCCCGCGAGGTCCCGGCGTACACCGACAGGCATCCAGTATCACGATAGGGATTCAGATCACTGTAGATGGCGTAGGCCAATCCCTGGCGCTCACGAATATTCTGAAACAATCTTGAACTCATGCCGCCGCCCAGCAGCGTATTCAGAATGTAAGAAGCGTGACGACGTTCATGGGCGATGGGGTGGGAAGGTACCCCCACACAGATCTGCACTTGCTCCAGCGATTTCTTATTCCGCATGATGATACGCGGCACGATGGTCGGCTGCGAGCTGTGAAATCCATTCGGCATGGGTTTCATTTGCTGGAAATGCTTCAGCACGAGCTGCACAAAACCCTCGTGCTTAAGGTTCCCTGCTGCGCAGACAATCAGATTGCCGGGAGCGAAGCGTTGGCCGTAGAAGTTGAGTACCGGGTCCCGCTCGAACTTCCTGACCGTGTCTTTCGTCCCCAGAATCGGCTTGCCGAGCGGGTGGTCCTTCCAGAAACTCTGGGTGAAGATCTCATGGACAAGATAATCGGGATTGTCCTCATCCATTTTGATTTCTTCCATAATCACCCCGCGTTCGCGGGTGATGTCTTTCTCATCGAAGGTAGGGTTAAGTACGAGATCGCTGAGCACGTCCATGGCGACCGGCAGGTGCTCGTCCAACACTTTCATATTGAAGCAAACACACTCTTTCGCGGTGAAGGCGTCCATGTTGCCGCCGATCGAGTCCACTTGACGAGCAATGTCCTCCGCGCTGCGGTGCTGCGTGCCCTTGAAGACCATGTGCTCGACAAAGTGCGAAATGCCGTTCCATTGCATGTCTTCATCGCGCGAGCCGGTCCTCACCCAAATCCCCACCGATACCGAACGGATGTGCTGCATCTCCTCGGTGATGATCGTGAGACCATTAGGCAGGACTTCGCGATTTATATTGCGGGTTTCTTCGACCATGATGTCGGACCGAACGGACCTGAGCCGGACAAGAGCAGACAGAAGGCCTGCTGCTATTGTTACACACCCGGCATCTCTGCGCGAAAATCGCTTACTTTACTGACAACATTAGAGTTACCATCAAATCCGCAGTGCAAAGCCAAATCTTGATTTTCCGCCTTACCTTCTCCTCTACAATCGACGGTAGCGCAATACGGGACGTTAGATGCCATGAGAGAACCGCAGCAGAATGCACTTTTTGGCCTTTCTCTTCAAGAGCTTACAAGTCTTGCGGAAGGCAGTGGCCAGCCCGCTTTCCGCGGCGGCCAACTCTTTCAGGCTATGTATCGCCAGCGCGTCAGTTCATTAGAGGAGATTTCGACCCTTCCGCTTGATTTCAGAAAGAACCTCATCAACCAAGGCGTAGACCTGGGTCTTCCGCGAATCGAGAATCAATTCGCGTCGACGGATGGAACCATACGCTACCTGATCGCTTTTCCCGATGGGCAAAGCGTGGAAACGGTGTGGATGCCCGAAGGAGACGACGGAGAGACCGGCGATGGCAGCGAAGCGGGAGCGGAATTTCAGAGCAGCACTACGCGCGATTGGCATCGAGCGACAATCTGCGTCTCGAGTCAGGTTGGCTGCGCAGTGGATTGCCGGTTCTGCCTGACAGCGCTCCTTGGAGTCAAACGTAATCTCCTGGCCGGAGAAATCGTCGGTCAGGTTTGTGCGGTCTTGAAAGATCGCCAGGTCTCGCCTCCGGTCGATCGCGTGAACCTCGTCTTCATGGGCATGGGCGAACCGTTCCTCAATTACGACAACCTGATGAAATCTGTTCATCTGCTGGCAGAGGGCGTCGGTATTCCTGTAACGCGAATGACGGTGTCGACGGCAGGCATCGTGCCGCGTATTCACGATTTTGGAGAGGAACGGGTTCGGCCTAAGCTCGCAATTTCTTTAAACGCTTCGAACGACGAGCTGCGCACTGAACTGATGCCCATCAACCGCAAATGGAATATCGACGCGCTGCTCGCTGCCGCACGTGAGTTTCCCTTGCGCAACCGGGAACGGCTGACATTCGAATATGTCTTGCTCGATAAGATTAACGACTCACTGGAGCATGCGCGTCAGTTAGTGGAACGGATTCGCGGCCTGCGTACCAAGGTGAACCTGATTGCGTTCAATCCCGGGCCGGAAGTTGAATTCAGAACACCATCATCAGAGAATGTCCGGCAGTTTCAAAACATCTTGATAGCGGCTGGAATTCCTGCTTTCATACGCCGCCCTCGCGGAAGGGACATCTACGCGGCTTGCGGCCAGCTGAAGCGAACGGTTGAGTTAGCGGCGATATGACAATTCCGCCGGAACTAGGTTTGCGCCGACGCTGCCGCGGCGTAATGCGACCCACTCTCCGTTACATTTGGCTTGGCGAATGGCAGGGTAATCTGGAACACGGCGCCGCCCTCAGGCACGTTTTTGCACACAATTTCGCCGCGGTGCTCCTGAATAATCCCATAACAGACGCTCAAGCCCAGTCCCGGCCCCTGGCCGACTGGCCGGGTCGTATAAAACGGATCGAACACGCGCTCCGGTTCCTGCACCCCGGGGCCTGTATCAGAAAACTCCGTCACGATGACATCGTTCCTGACCTCGGTCCGAATCATGAGTGTCCCGCCTTGTTCTCCCATGGCGTAGGCAGCGTTGTTCGTAATGTGAAGACACACCTGCAGCAGCTGGTTCGAATCGCCCAACACGCGTGGAAGTTCGCCGGCCAACTGTGTCTCCACCCGGATCTTCGGATTGCGCAACTGGGGTTGAGACAACTTTACCGCCGTGCGAATGAGCGCGTTCAAATCCAGTAGAACCTTCTCCCCTGGCACTTGCTTGGCAAAGCTCAACAGGCTGGAAACCAGTGTCCGAGTGCGCCGCAATTGCTGACCAATTTTTTCGGTAATAACCTGCTGCTCCGGACTGAGCGGCGTAGCGGCCAGCATCTCGGAATATCCAAGCATCGCCGTCAAGGGATTGTTAAGCTCGTGGGCCGCGCCCCCTACCAACTGCCCGAGAGAAGCAAGTTTTTCCGATTGCACGAGTTGGGTCTGTACTCGCTTCAGATTATTTAGAGATTCTCGCGAAACCTTGAGCAGGTGAAGCAATTCGCGATCGAGAAAATGTTGCTTCACAAAGACGAGAGCTCCCATGACTAACATCATGGCGAGGGTGAGCAGCAGGCGGAAGCGGCGAACATCTGCAGGCAGTTCGATATCCAATGTTGCCCATGCACCAAATAAGGGCAGCGAGAAAACTGCCAGCATTCCCAGGCGTGCAACCCACACGCCGTGCGTGGGCTCCATGACACGCCGTTTTTGTGGGGGTCGCGATTGCAGGGCGCGCAACCCGATATAGGCGACCCATGCCATGGAGAGCGAAAGAGGAATGTCATACAAGCTGCCGGAGTAGTATGCCTTCTCGGCAATTGCCCAATTCGCAAGATAGGAGCTGAGCGCATAGGTAAGGCCGGCCCCGAACCAGCTTCGGTATGTGGATTTCCACAAGCCAGAACTGCGCCAGAATGCCACCGCCAAAGCACCCAGGAATGCGAGCTTCTCCACCAGGTAGAGAAGGTTCAGGTTGTTGTCGTAATACTCCTCCTGAAAATATAGGTATTGCCACGGGATGACGGTGAGGATGTACAGATAGAGCCACCAAATCAGAAGTAATGCGAAGTCCAAACCTCCCAGGCGCAGAGGTCGTTCCTCGTGCTCGACGTGAGGTTGCAGGGCCACCGCAGCTGTCATGGGGACGAGGTGCAGGAACAGCACCACGTCTCCGTTAAATGGATTCGGCATCTCATGCCGCAAGATAACTTCGAAGTACACCCAGGTAGCCTGATAACAGCCCCAGAAACCCACTCCCATCGCCATCAACGCCCAAAATAACCGGGTCCGGCCCTGATTTCTTAACGCGTTAGCAGCAAGGATGGATGCGCCCATGATCAGTAGCAGGAGTTGACTTACATCCGTGATGGCCAAAAGTGCGAAGCTTCTCGGCAGCCTGATCGACACGAGCACCTGTATCCCCAACAGGCAGGCAGCGAGAATCATGCAAACTTTGCAGATGCGAGGAATGCGCATTCATTCCCGATTCTAAAATCCATTCAGAATTGGGAAAGTTACTGGCGTAACGGTACTAAACGGATGCAGGAACACCTACGAATAGCTGCCCAGTTTGCCTGCAGGAGCAACTGTTCCCCTTCAAGCATGCTCTAACCCTGCTGCCGCGCGGGCTTTCAGACAGATGCGTTCTGTTGCTTGTATCAGCGTTATCGCCGCATCGCTTCTGGCAATCATTCTTCAGTGCAGTTGTGGCGGCAGTTCCTCGAATTTCAATACCGCGGCATCAGGCGGCTCCGGCAGCGGGGGATCAGGTGGAAGCGGCGGATCGGGCGGCGGCGGTTCAGGTGGTAATGGCGGATCAGGCGGAGGCAGCGGCAGCGGGGGGTCCGGCGGCGGTGGCTCCAGTGGCGGATCTGGCGGCAGCGGCGGAGGAACGAGCATCCCCCAGTTCGCGCACGTCTTTCTCGTCCTCGAAGAGAATCACAGCTACAACGACGTAATCGAAAACCGCAACATGCCATATTTGAATGGCTTGGTTTCCGCGAATGCACTTGCTACCCAGTACTACGCAGATGCTCATCCTTCGCTGCCGAACTACTTTGAACTCACGGCAGGCGCAGGCACCTCGATTACGGGGACCTCAGGCGACTCTTACAGCGGAGTGGTAACACAAGACAATGTCGTTCGCGCCCTTACAGCGGCAGGCAAGGCCTGGAAATGCTATGCCGAGGCCTTGCCCTCAGCCGGTTACCTGGGCGGAGACGACGGCGCTTACATCCAGCATCACAATCCCTTCGCTTATTTTTCCGACGTTCAGCAGAGTTCCACCCAGGCCGCAAACATTGTGCCGTTCACGCAGTTTGCTGCAGACATCTCGAACAACACTTTGCCTGATTACGCTTTCATCGTCCCTGATGTAAACGACGACGCACACGACTGCCCGCCCGGACTCACCAGTTGCACGGACACTCAGAAACTCGCCAATGCAGACCAGTGGCTCTCGACCAATATCAGCCCGCTTCTGGCCAGCTCAGCATTTCAGAATTCGTTGTTGATGATCACCTTCGATGAGTCAGAAGATACGGACACGCAGTACGGCGGTGGACACGTTCCCGCCGTACTCGTCAGCCCTCTGGTTGAACCCGGATACCAATCCACCACGGTCTATCAACACGAGAGCACGCTCAGGCTGATGCTGGAAGGATTGGGAGTAAGCGATTTGCCGGGAGCTGCGGCTACCGCGCCTGACATGAGCGAGTTCTTTCGGCACTGACTTTAAAGCTTTTTTGACATCAGGATGAGGTGGCACTCCACCCCGGCTTTCAATGGGTACAACGGATGAAACTCTTCGGTGCCGGTCTCCAGGTACCCTAGTTTTCGGTAATACGGCGGCAAATGGGTGCGCAGACTCAACACGGATATGTCCATGAACCTGCAATCATGGCTTCGACCGCAATCTTCGGCAATCTGCATCATGCGACGGCCCAGACCACGGTGCTGCTGTGCCGGATCTACCGCAAGTAATCCGAAATAGCCTCGCTCGCCGCGAACTTCCACGTAAACACAAGCGACGACTTCGCCCCTGGCCATCTCTGCCAGAAAAAATTCTCCCTTTCGCATCGTCTTGCGTATGTAATCTTCGTTCGTGCGCGTTCCCTCCAGGTATCTCTCGCTGGCAAATGCTGCATTGATGACGCGAACCAAAGCAGGGATATCATCTGCCGAAGCGGTACGAACCCGCACGGCAGGAACAGGAGTGATGTTCATGAAAAGCTGAAATCAGACAGCGACGGTCACGGAGGTTTCCGTTCTGGTGACGGGCCGATAGAGAGTATCGCGTTCCACCGGCTCGCGACCCGCAGCACGAATCAATCGCACCAGTTCTTCTCGCCGCATGCCCTGCGGCGTAGTTGCACCCGCGTCGTGATAGATCTTCTCTTCAATCACGGTGCCATCAAGGTCGTCCGCTCCGAACCGCAACGCAATCTGCGCAATTTTCGCAGTCATCATCTGCCAGTAGGCTTTGATGTGAGGAAAGTTATCGAGTACGAGGCGGCTCACCGCAATTTGCCTGATGTCGGTCATCCCCGTCGTCTTCGGCAGGTGCTGCAACGGAGTGTTATCGGGATGAAACGCCAAAGGAATGAAGGTCTGAAAACCGCCCGTTTCGTCCTGCATGCTGCGCAGCTTCAGCAGATGATCCACTCGATCCTCATCGCTTTCAATATGACCATAAAGCATTGTCGCGTTCGACTTCAGCCCGATCTTGTGGGCGAGGCTTGCGGTTTCCAGCCACTGGTCGCCGTCGATCTTGTGATCGCAAATGATGTGCCGCACGCGATCGGCAAAGATTTCCGCACCGCCACCGGGAAGCGAATCCACGCCCGCATCTTTGAGTTGCTGCAATGTTTCGGCAATCGGAAGCTTGGCCCGGCGGGCGAGATAGGCAACTTCAACCATGGTGAAAGCTTTCAGGTGGACCTGCGGAAACCGCTCTTTCAACCCGGAAACCAGATCAAGAAAATATTGGAACGGCAGATCAGGATGCAATCCTCCGACAATGTGAAATTCGGTGACCGCTTCACTGTAACCGGATGCGGCTGTTTCAAATGCCTCTTCGAGCGCCATGGTATACGCGCCGGGAGCATCTTTCTTGCGTCCAAAGGCGCACAACCGGCATGCCGCCACGCAAACATTCGTCGGGTTAATGTGACGATTCACATTGAAGTAGGTTTTGTTGCCGTGCATGCGCTCGCGAACCTGATTGGCAAGCCAGCCTACTGCCAGAATGTCGGAGCTGCGATAAAGCGCCAGCGCATCATCTTCACTTAGCTGCTGGCGGGCCGTTATCTTGTCGTGAATCGGCCGGAGCCGCGGGTCATTGGTCTGAAAGAAATGGGTCTGAAAATCTTCGCCAGCTTCGGCCTGAGAATCGCGCGATACAGGCATGTGTTGATGATAGCGCAGCCCGGCGTTAGAAGTCACAGCGAGGTCCGGGCCCTCTGTGTTCCTATGTGAGCTCTGCGGTTTAGCTTGAGGAAGCCCCCAGGCGAAGAACACAACGGACCACCTAGGCTAAGGAGAAATCACCACTTCCTCCCGCAATCCCCGCTCTGCCCGCCGGATCGCCTCGGGCAAATAAGTCAGCAAATCGGTGGCTATCAGGCATTGTTCGCCCAGAGATTCGCGAGCCACGTCTCCGGCAAGGCCATGTAAGTACACCGCTGCGATTACGGCTTTGAAAACGTGCTTCGGATTCTGCGCAACCAATCCCGCAACCATCCCGGTAAGGATATCCCCTGTACCCCCAGTCGACATGCCGGGATTGCCAGTCGTATTCACCCAAACGCTGCCGCCGGGATCAGCCACCAGCGTGCGGTGCCCCTTCAGCACAACAATAATGGAATGCTCGCGAGCAAATGAACGAGCTACGTTGACCCTATCTCTTTGAATCTCGGGAATGCCGCAGCCGAGCAGGCGTGCCATCTCGCCTGGGTGAGGGGTAATCACCACCGGATGCCTTTCCCCTGTTAACTCGCTGGCCTGTCCTTCGAAAGCGTTCAGGCCGTCGGCGTCTACGACAACAGGCTTCTCGGATTTCTTCAGCAGATCGCGCACCAGTTCCGCAGTTTCAGGGTGCCGCGATATGCCCGGACCGATTGCGAGAACAGTTCTTGTTTTCGCCAGCGCTTGAATGTCTGCGAGAGCCGCCTTAGAGATTGTTCCTTCCGCCGTTTCATCGAGCGGTTCGGTCATGATCTCGGGATGAAAACCGGCTACGGTCGGCAGGACGCTTTTCGCGGTCGCAACCGTCACCAGGCCCGCGCCTGCGCGCAGGACGGAAATACCCGCCATCGCCGCCGCACCCGCTTTGCCTAACGAGCCGCCAATCACCAGGACATGGCCATAATTTCCCTTATTGGACTCCGCCAGGCGCGGCGCGATCACTTCGCCGAAATCTCCAGGAGTAATCAGATCCAATTGCAGAGTGGACGTAATGGCTTCATAGGGCGACCCGATGGAAGCAATTACGGTTGCTCCGGCGGTCAATGCCCCAAAGACGTGTGCTTTGCGCGGTGCGGTGAAGGTTACGATTGCATCGGCTCGCGCCACAGCTCCCGTTTGCTGCCCCATCACATCGGCATCGGCGCCGGAAGGGATATCGACCGCGACAACACGTGACCGGCTGGCGTTCATCTCGGTAATCGCTTCCGCATAGAGACCGCTCACCGGCGGCCGGAAACCGCTGCCGAGCACTGCATCCAGCAAAACATCGCAGGCGAATACAGCTCGAACCTCATCCCTTTTGAAGTCTGCACTGGAATGCACGATCACCGGCGACAGCTTCAGCTTCGCGAACATTTCCTTCGCATCGCCACGCAGCTCGGCTGGGTCCGCCAACAAGAGCGTCCGAACGTCCTTGCCCATCTCTTGCAACTTCCGTGCAGCTACGAAGCCATCGCCGCCATTGTTTCCCTTTCCGCACAACACACCAACAGTCTTCGCAGCGGAATATTGACGCAAAAGAAAGTTCGCGACGGCCGTTCCGGCATTCTCCATGAGTGCGAGCTGAAGCACACCGAAGCGTTGGCTTGTGACGCGATCAATCTCGCGCATCTCGCTGCTGCTGACGATCTTCATTTGTTTCGGCTCACAAACGATTAATGAGTGAGGCGACATATCCCGCCCCAAAGCCGTTGTCGATGTTAACGACGCTCACGTTGGACGCGCATGAGTTCAGCATTCCCAGCAGCGCCGCCAACCCTTTGAAAGATGCTCCGTAGCCGATGCTCGTGGGCACTGCGATCACCGGGATTCCGACCAGCCCGCCGACCACGCTGGGCAATGCTCCTTCCATTCCCGCGCAGACGACCGCCACGCGCGCGCGCATCAGTTTGCCGCGATTCGCCAGCAAACGATGAATGCCGGCCACACCTACATCATAAAGATGCTCTACCTGGTTGCCCATCAATTCTGCCGTGACCACGGCTTCTTCCGCGACGGGAATGTCACTGGTTCCGGCCGACACCACCACAATTTTTCCCTTGCCATAATTCGTGTCATCGCGCCGCAGCACAATGCAGCGGGCGAGCGTTTCGTATTGTGCCGCCCGGAGTTTTCTCTTCACCGCCGCAAAATGTTCCTGGCTCGCGCGGGTGGCCAGCACATTACCCCCGTGGCGGGCCAGCCGCGCGAAGATTTGCGCCGCCTGAAACGGCGTCTTGCCCTGTGCCAGAATGACCTCCGGCATCCCCACACGCACGGCACGGTGATGATCGACCTTGGCGAATCCAATATCCTCAAATGGCAGGTGCCGCAGGCGTTCGACGCCTTCGTCGGGAGTCAGCCTGCCGCGTCGAATATCGGTGAAGAGCTTGCGAATCGATTCAGCGTTCAAGAGCGATTTCGTATCCTAACGCGTAGGTCAAAGGACCGTGAACCACAGAGGACACAGGGGAACACGGAGTAATTCCTAGGTTAACACCGGTGATAAAGGGAAATTGGTCAGTCCGCCACGCTTGCGCAAGGCTTCTTGCGGGTGCGGCGGATTTTGCGGAGAACAGAAAAGCAGATTTCCCGCGCCTGCCCAGGTCCTTCCAACCGTGACAGGAACAGATTGCGCAGCGCGCGCTGGGTGCCCGCTCCACGCAAGTAGGCGTCGTATAACCCCGTCCCGAGCATGTAACCAAGCTGCTGCGCGTTCAGATCGAACTTCAGCCTTCCAGCATGAACCGCGCTGAGAGCCATCCTCTCGGCAAGCCGGCTTGATACATCGCTGCCATCTTCAAGCCGCACCGCAGCCCGCGCCGGACAAAGGACCCGTGATCCAAAGTACGCCAAAGCGTGCTCAACCGCGCGCGCATAAAAGCGGTCGACAATCGTAAGCTGCGCTGACTTATGCTCATTGCCACAGAATGGAAGCCCGCGGCAGGCATGGTGCAGGAACCGCGTTGCCTCTTCCGCCGTTGAGGCAATTTGAAATTCCCGCATGTAGAACGCATTCAGTCCCGGAAGATACATGCTGCCCTGCAGTTCGATTTTCTGGAGCAGGTGCTCTACTTTCTTATTTTCACCGGTGCAGCGCAACAGCAACTGGCGAAGACGCGCGTCTGAATTTCCGCAATAGACCTCCGGCATCATGTCCACCAGGAACTTCGGTTGGGTGCCGTTGTGTGAGCAATAGCGGTCAATGTTGAGGAATCTCACCAACGTGTCAATCAGGTTGTAAATGGTAGGAGCGGGATCGGCAGTCTCACTCCCCTCGCAATTCCATCGCTTGAAGCAGAGCCGGTAATTCTCGTACTTTTCGAGTGGGGTTGAATTGAACACGCAGAGGACATCTTCATCCACCCGCACAGCTTTTGCCTGCTCCCGCTCGCCGGCCGCCTGCCAATAAAGTGCATCTACATTTTGCAGCACGGTCAGCACCCTCGCGGCCGGCAGCGCCTGCTTCAGCGCCAGCGGCAGGTGCCCGGGCGCAAGATGCGACTCGCCGAACAAAATCATGATCTGCGAGTAGGGGTGCTGCCGCCGGATCTCGGCGATTTTGTGCGCGGCATGGCGGTCGCGGATCGCGATTCGCCTGAGATCTTCTCTGGGCGTGCAGTCCAGCCCATAGATACCATGCGTATGCTCGCGCGCGGCAGTCAGCAATTGGTAGAACGGAGTCCAGTCGTAATTCCAGTCCAGATCGAAGCGGATCCGCTGGCGAAACTCATCTTCACTGATTTCGCGCCGCCACCATTCATTGACGATGTGTTGATCGCGGGCGAAAATTGTCTCCACCCCGAGGACAATCGGCCTACCCCTGCCCGCGGATTCTTCGAGAAGTTCTGCCGCAAAACGCTGCGACGAGGGCAAGGCATGGTAGTCTCCGATCAAAACCACGTCAGCGGCGGCGATGGCAGCTCTTATCTGATCGGCATCGATGACCTCCCTATAAGACTGAAAAGCCTGGTTATATTCGCGCAGATATTTGCGGTTGGCCGAATGATCGTTGGCGCGGATTTCCCGCTGCACTCCCGCCAGGGCGTGAAGCTCGGCCGCGTTGCGGCGTGCTCGCAGATAGCTGGCCCTTGCCATATCAGTGAATTAGAGCGGTCCTCCCTTGACTGCCTGGCGGCATGCTTTCTATGCTCTGATTTCGTAGTTGGTACGAGGAGCAAGGTTGCCCAGTCCACCTCAGAACCTCACCGTCGCCACGACCGGCGCAAGCGGCTCCGTATTCCTGAAACATTTCCTGCTCGCGGTCGAGCGTGACGATCGCATCAAAACGGTGAATTTCATCGCTTCCGACAGCGGGTTGCGGGTCATGGCGGAAGAACTCGGCCTGAAAGGGCGGTCGGATATAGTCGGTCAACTTATCGAAGGCAAAGGGGCGCGAAAGATATGCGTCCAATCGAACACCGATATCGGAGCTAACGTGGCCAGCGGGTCTTACCCGGTTGATGCCATGGTGGTAATCCCATGCAGCGTGGGCACCCTGTCGCGCATCGCCAACGGCGATGCTTCCCGTCTCATCGAGCGCGCCGCGGATGTCTGTCTGAAAGAAGCTCGCCCGCTCATCCTGTGCGTTCGCGAAACCCCGTTGAATAAAATTCACATTCGCAACATGTATCGGGCGTGCGATGCAGGGGCGACGGTGTTCCCGCTTATCCCCGCGTTCTACAACCACCCTGCGGGCGTCGATGATATGGCGCGTGAATTTTCCTATCGCGTCCTTGCGCATCTCGGATTACCCCAACCGGACGCCTACCGTTGGAAAACAGAAAGTTCTTCGAGTTAGGCCTCGAGCTTGGGCCTCGATCTAGGGGAGATCGGCAAAGTTACTTTGATTCTCAAGTCTAGGGAAGTAGTTCCCGGAGGGGCAGATTCCTACCGTACATGACCGCAGGAGCACGCAAAGGACCACGCGGCCATTCTGCTCAGGAAGGAGCCGCAAAGCTTATTCTTTCAAGAGTTGACGGGCGATCACGAGCCGCTGCACTTCGCTCGTGCCCTCGCCGATAGTGCAGAGTTTTACATCCCGGTAAAATTTTTCTGCAGGATAATCCTTAATGAATCCGTAGCCGCCATGGATCTGCACGCCTTCATTAGCGCAGCGCACGGCTACCTCGCTCGCGTAAAGCTTCGCCATCGAAGACTCCTGCGTGCTCTTCATGCCCGCATCTTTCATAGAAGCCGCGCGAAATGTCAGCAGCTTGGCGGCTTCGATTTCAGTGGCCATGTCGGCAAGTTTCCACTGGATCGCCTGGAATTCGCTGATGGCTTTCCCAAATTGCTTGCGCTGCTTTGAATATTTGAGTGCCGCCTCGTACGCGCCTTCGGCCATGCCGAGCGACAGAGCTGCAATTGAAATCCGTCCGCCATCGAGCACTTGCATCGCGTCGATGAATCCATCGTTCTCCCTGCCAAGAAGATTTTCCGCCGGAATCTCGCAGTCTTCGAAAATCAGCTCCGCCGTATCACTGGCGCGCAGTCCGAGCTTGTTTTCTTTTTTTCCGGGACGAAAGCCTTTTGTGCCTTTTTCAACGATGAACGCCGAAAGACCATGGGTGTGGGCAGCGCGATCGGTCACGGCAATCACCACCAGAACATCCGCATAATGTCCATTGGTGCAGAACGTTTTCGTCCCATTCAATACCCACGAGTTCTTCTTGCGCATCGCCGTCATTCGCGCGCTGCCCGCATCCGATCCCGACGACGGCTCAGTCAATCCCCACGCGCCGATAAACTCTCCGGTCGCCAGTTTGCTCACATATTTCTTTTTCTGCTCTTCATTGCCGGCAAGGAAAATGTGGTTCGAACATAAAGACGTGTGCGCGGCGACAATGATTCCAACCGAGCCGTCCACCCGGGAGAGTTCCTCAATCGCGGTAACATACTCGACGTAGCCCATTCCCGCACCGCTATACTGGGTGGGAAAAATCGCACCCATCAGCCCGAGCTTGCCCAGTTCCTTGATTGTTGCCAGCGGAAATTCGCCCGCTTCATCCCACTTCATGACATTCGGCGCAATTTCTCGCTCGGTAAATTCGCGCACGCTTCTCTTCAGCTGAAGCTGCTCGTCGTTCAGTTGGAAATCCAAAGGTCCTCCGCAAAAAACGCGGCAGTCAGCCGCCAAGCCGTGCAATGCAAACAGATGATTAAATCACAAGAGTAGTGGTTTCAGGTGAACCGCTGGGCCGTGGCCGAAGGATTAAGCGGCGAATTCGATCCTGGCTTCCGTGGGGATGATTCCCGCCTTGTGGCCCATATCGAGCAAGCGGCGGACGGCCTCGCGACCATCAGGCCCATAGTCGAGGGTGCGGTCATTGACATACATTCCGACGAACTTGTCCGCCAGTTGCGTGTCCAGGTCACGGGCAAACTGCATGGCGTAGGCAAGCGCCTCGTCACGATGGTCCAGGGCGTATTGAATGCTGTTCTTGATCGCTCCGGCAACGCTGGCCATCAATTCCGGCCCAAGGCTGCGCCGAATGGCGTTGCCGCCCAGGGGAAGTGGCAGACCGGTCATCTTGTGCCACCATTTTCCCAGATCGACAATCCGGTGCAGTCCCGATTTGTCATATGTCAGCTGGCCCTCATGGATGATCAGTCCGGCGTCATGCTTGCCTTCGCGCAGTTGCGGAATAATCTGATCGAAGGGGACGACTTCGGTTTCGATTCCCGGAGCAAAGAGCAACAGAACCAGGTATGCAGTCGTGAGCTTTCCCGGTACGGCAACTCGGTGTCGCTTGATTTCACTAGGCGAATAAGATTTGTTGGCCACGATCATCGGACCATATGCCTCGCCCACGCTGCCGCCGCTCGGCAGCAGCGCATAGATGTCCTGAATATACGGGTAGGCATGGAACGAAATCGCCGTAACGTCGTACACACTCTCCATCGCTTTCTGATTCAGTGTCTCGATATCGCAGAGCGTGTGGGTAAATTTCAACCCGGGCACACGGACCTTATTGGTGGCAAGACCGTAGAACATGAATGCGTCGTCTGAATCAGGACTATGCGCGATGGTGATTTCACGAATGCTACTGCTGGACATGGAAGACTGACTTTCTCCGGCATGCGTTGAGGAAGTGACCAACGTAAGAGGACTCATTGCCAGACCTTTTCCAGCCGATGCCGCTTGCTGGCCACGGCAGCGGCCGACATGATCTTGATGATTTCTGCGAACACGAACCAATAAAGACCGAACTGGATCGCCTGCGCGAATGAATGCGTCAGGACCGCGAGCCACGCGATGCCGCCCGCGAACAAAATAATTTCAGCCAGCAATCCGGCAGCGAAAGCGCGCGCGAAGCTCTGTTTGCCGCGCTCAAAGATGAACCCGGCAATCCCAGCCACAAGCGGATAAGAGAGCAAAAATCCCCCGGTTGGGCCAAGCAGCTGTGCAATGCCGCCCGGACCCGCTGGGCTGAAAACCGGCAGCCCAGCCAGACCTTCCATGAGATAAAGCGCAAGCGCGGCAAAGCCCCGCCGGCTGCCCAAAGCCAGGCCGACCAGAAGAACCGCAAGATTTTGTAGCGTCAGAGGAACCGGAGTGAAAGGAAGGGGCACGCTGATGTGGGCGCACAATGCGACAAAAAGGCTGGCGCCGATGACGATCGCAATCTGCCGGGCTTCATCATTCGTCTGAAGCCTCGCAGCCTGCGCAGTTGATTTTGGCATAGCTCGCTCCACTAAGAAACCTGACCGCTGCTCTTGGAAACAGCTGAATTTTTCAAATGGCGGCGGACTCGAAGGTATGCGGCGATTCCCGCCCACAGCACCGCCGCGCTGCTAAAGGCAAGAATCAAAAACCACCAGATCATCCGCACGACGGTTTAGCATACCAGACCTTCCGCGCGGAAAATGTGCCGCAGTTCACACCCCGACTGGAAATGGTTTGTTATGGCTTTCCGTGCTGAGCGAGAGCCCCGCAAAACGGCCTTGCAATAGAGACATCAAGCCCGTGTACCAATAGCCGATGACGAACAAGATCAAAAACGGGACGGTCAGATAATTTTCGTTATCCACCGCGTAATAAACCGTCACCGCGAAGTAGCAGCCGATCAGCAACTCCAGCCACGGCACCCAGCCCAGACGCTTGCGATATTTGCTCGCCCTCACTTTGTCTTTTTTCGACTCCACACGATATTTCGGCGTGCGCGCAAATGCCGTCTGTTTGCCGATCAACGCCTCGAGTACGGCCCTGGTGTTCGTAACAGTTAATCCGATTCCCAGCGCCATGAGAAATGGCAGATACAATAGCGACCGGTACCAGCGGCCGGGAAATAATTCACGCTGCGAAACCAGATAAAAGCTGGAGATCGAAAACGTGGATGCCACGAACAGCGGCAGATCGATATACAGCATCTGGAACCATCCCTGGTAAAAGCGGATGATCATAGCCGGCAGCAGCAGCACGGAAAGCAGAATCATCAGCGGGTAACTGAGATTCGCAGTGAGGTGATACCACGCCTCCAGCTTCACGTGAAACGATTCCTTGCTTCTCAGCACATCGGGTAAGATTTTCTTGCTGGTTTGAATCAGGCCTTTGGCCCAGCGGGCCTGCTGCGTCTTGAATGCAGTCATCTCCACCGGCAACTCGGCCGGACACTCGACATCCTGGAGATAAACGAACTTCCAACCCTTGAGCTGTGCGCGGTAAGAGAGATCGGTGTCTTCCGTCAGCGTGTCATGCTGCCAACCACCGGCATCCTCAATTGCCTGCCGCCGCCACACCCCCGCCGTCCCGTTGAAGTTAAAAAACACATTGCTGCGCGCGCGCCCGGAGTGCTCCAGGACGAAATGCCCGTCGAGCAGAATGGCTTCCACTTCCGTCAGGAAAGAATAATTGCGGTTGATGTGCGTCCAACGGGTCTGCACCATCGCGTTTTTTGGTTCGGTAAAGTGATGGATGGTCCGCATCAGAAAATCTGGCGGAGGCACGAAGTCGGCGTCAAAAATAGCGACGAAATCTCCCTTCGCCGTTTTCAACCCCTCCGCCAGAGCACCCGCCTTGAAGCCCTCGCGGTTGGTGCGGTGATGATAGGTAATGGGAAAGCCGCGGTCAGAATAATGCGCCACCAATCCCCGGGCCACTGCGACAGTCTCATCGGTTGAATCATCGAGCAACTGAATGTCTAATTTGTCGAGCGGATAATCCAGCTTGCATACCGCGTCGAGCAGGCGTTCGACAACGAACTGCTCGTTGAAGATCGGAAGCTGAACCGTCACTCGCGGGAGTTCATTGAAATATGAAGCCGGCTCGGTGGTCCGCTTGGCCTTGTGTTTGTAATAGAGATAAACCAGGATGTAGCGATGCGCGCCATAGGACGCCAGCAAAACCAGTACGACGAAATACGGAACCAGCAGGGCCATGTCGAACGCATTCGCGTGATAGAGACCCTGAAAAGTCTTGTCCAGAAAATGCTGCCTAACATAAGGCCCAATGCCACGGGGAGCGACCAACGTCGCCAGAAGTTCAAGCTGGATGAGCATTCGCAGAGGGAACCACTGATCAGCCATCCGCCAACGGAGAGCTGCGTTTTCATTGTAACGTAAGCGGGCCGAAATTCAGTGAAAACAGCGTGTGTTATGAGTTAGTTAGCAGCTCGAGATCGCTTCCAGTATGAATTGCGACCGGTTCTCAATCGGCGCGCATGGAAGGTCAATCAGATTGTACTCAATGCCCAGCTTCGAGAGTTCCTGCGTACGCAGCCGGTCGTAGAGCTTCTCTCCCTCGATAACAGGTCTCGCTGAACACCTGACGCACAACACACCTCTTTGTGCGCATCTCAGATTTGAGGAGTCCAAACATGAAGTTTGCTGTTTTGAATTTAGTGCTATTTCTCGGAGTAGGGGTTGTGGCTGCACAGAACAACAAGTCAGCTACTGGAAACGATGGAAACAACCCGAAAGCCACAAATGTACAGAGTGTTCGTGGCTGTCTTTCTGAGACCGGCAACACCTACGCTCTGTTGGGCGGCAATCCCTTGCGCCAATATCGAATAACTGGTGGCGATCTAGACGCGCTGAAAGATCAAATCGGACACACAGTTCAGATCACCGGCCCGGTGGGACAAGTGAGGTCGGGGGCGAGCACGAATGGAATGTACGGCCCGGGTTCCACCACTGGCGTGGGCTACGACACTATCAAAGCCGAATCTGTTCAGGAGGTAGCTGGTAACTGCGGTTAGGACTCAACGTGAGGGTCAATCCGCACCCATGCCGGCTGTTTTCTTCTCTGCGGAGCCAGTCAGGGTCGTGAAAACTACTTCGGTGCACTCGCTCAATTTGCGCAGGGACGTCCTAATGTTCTCGGCTTCTGTGTTGTTCCCGTGCTGCTCGGCGAGCGCCACCACGCGTTTAGCATTCTCGGCCACGGTACGTCCGATTTCGATCAACACGATCAGCGAATCGGCGTGCAGCTTCCAAAGGGTTGAGGAGTGCTCGGTGCGCTTGAGTTCTTCCAGTTCGGTAGTCATTCGTGCAACAACGGCCACGGTTCTTAGAATGACCCGGGCCGCGCCGGAGCGGACGCTCTTTTCTTCGAGATAGTCGGCGCAGTAGGCCTCGGCTTCTCCTGCAGTCAGCGCCAGATTGAAAAAGCGCATCGGCACGATCTGGCGGAACTTCGGATCCGCAACCCGCACAAACACGCGAATCGACTCTTCAATCCTGAGCAGCTTGCCTTCTTCATTCGAAATCTGTTGCGGTGTGACCGCGGCGCACAGGGCATTCACGTCCAGCGCGGGCCTGGCCGGCGCGCGAACCGCAGCCGGCTTGGGAGGCGCAGGGGGCACCAGGCGAGGCTTACGCCGGACCGGCGGATTCTGCTCCAGCGTTTTCTTGAGTTGCGAGACGCGGCGAAATTTTTCGAGAGCACCGCCATAATCGCTGCGCAGCAATTCGCTCTCCTGGAACGCCGCCACGTGCTCCACGGTGACGTCGACTCCGTCCACTGTGCCGAGAATACTGCCGCCCTGCTCCTGCAGGTCTTCGGCAAAGCGTTTGATGTCACCTGCCGCAACCAGAAAAAGCTCGCTGAATTTGCGCCCAAAGCCTGCGTTATAGGGAGCAATCGCCGCAAGAACCACCGGGTGATAAAACGACTCTTCAAATGCCCGCTTCAGATCGCGCACCCGTGGAATGATGCCCGACTCGAGCAGCCCATTCAGATCCCGCATGTGCTCCGCTTCGCTGGACAAGGCAGTAAACTGCCGCAGCAGTTGCATGTGCTCGTCCGGCAGAGGTGGGATCTCCCCATCCGACAAAATCTCAATCAGCGCAATCTCAAACGGCGAAAGCGGCAGGTCGCCGTCAAGCCCGAAGCCCCGCGTTTCCCATTGCCCGGGCACGCGCGGGTGCCGATACAGGAATGTCACCACGATATCGGTCTTATCCCGGTTGATATCGGTGAGTTCTTTCCTTCGCGTGAAATAGCGGAGCATTGCCTCCGCGATCTCAGGGTCGGTTTCGGGAATGAAGGCCCGGCGTAGCATGGCTGGAGTAATGGCCAGATCCAGCAGGCGCAGCCAGCGGTGCATCTGCGACAGCGTTCCGAGGACATCCTGTCCCGATTCCTGCAGCGAAATTGCTTCCAGCCCGGCCGGCACCGGGACTTCGCCGCCTACAGCCTGCTGCAGGAGCTTTTCATAAAAACCCTGGACCGTAGCCAGAATGGCAAGTTCCCACTTCGGATCCTCGACCAAGCCACACTCCCGCCCGCTCGTTTTACTCCGTGAGCCTAGTTAAACGTAAGCTGGTTGGAAGTACAAGTATCACTTAGGGTTTGGCACTAAAGGCATCAGGTACATTCCCGAATGAGGAGACTTATTCTGCGAGCCTAGCGAAGGATGTGCTCACGAGCGAACTGAGCGGAGCCTTGCGCGCTGGTCCTTCGCACGCTCAGCTGACAGTCCGAAGCGGACCAGAGCTCAACATCAAAGCTTGTTAGCTTTCGGACTGTTCGGATCGGAATAATCGTAGAATCCCTTGCCGGTTTTTCTTCCGTACCAGCCTGCCATCACTAATCTTTTCAGCAGCGGAGGCGAAGCGAAGCGGCGCTCCTTGAACTCGTCGTACATCACGTGGGTGATGTAGTAGGTCGTATCGAGGCCGACGAAATCGAGCAGAGTGAAGGGGCCCATCGGGTAGCCGCAGCCGAGCTTCATGGCGCTGTCAATATCTTCGATTGAGCCAACGCCCTCTTCGTAGGCTCGAATGGCGTCGAGCAGATAAGGGACCAGAAGGCGGTTAACGATGAAGCCGGTCTTGTCGCTGGTGCGGACGGGAACCTTGCCGAGTTTCTTGGCGAATTCGTAGGCGCTTTCGTAAACGTCATCGGCGGTTGCGATGGTGCGTACGACTTCGACCAGTTTCATCAGCGGAACCGGGTTGAAAAAGTGCAGGCCGATGAAGCGCTCGGGGCGCCTGGTTGCGGTCATCAGCTCGGTGATGGAAATGGAAGAAGTATTCGAGGCAAAGATGGCATCTTTTTTCACGACCGCATCGAGCGCCGCATACATATCTTTTTTCTGCGCGACGTTCTCGATGATGGCTTCGATGACGATGTCGCAGTGAGCGAGATCAACGGCTTTCGTAGTGCCTTTGAGGCGCTTGCGAATGGCGTCAACGGGCTCTTTCAGCGTGCCCTTCTCGGCGAACTTTGCGAGAGATTTATCGATTCCGGCAAAGCCCTTGTCGAGATACTTCTGCTCGACTTCGAGCACGGTTACGTCAAACCCGGCGGTAGCGCAGGTTTGCGCAATGCCCGAACCCATGAGGCCACAACCGAGAACGCCGACTTTTCTTATCTCCATCGATTCACTCCTGAGATCCCTCGCTTCGGTCGGGATTTCGCCTGCGGGCTCCCGCTCCGCTCACGCCCGCGAGCCGCCCAACTTGTCATTCTGAGCCAAGCGAAGAACCCATGCATTTCTGCGTCGGGGTTCCACAGGTCCTTCGCTACGCTCAGAATGACAATCAGTAGATCTTGTTTTCCCCTGTGACTCTGCGTCTCTGATGATGAGAAATCAGTTCAAACTCTCCACAATCATCGCGATCCCCTGCCCCCCGCCGATGCACGCCGTTGCCAGGCCATATTTCTTCTTGCGGCGGCGCAATTCATAGAGCAGCGTAATCACCAGCCGCGTTCCCGTCGCACCGAGCGGGTGCCCCAGCGCTATCGCTCCGCCATTGACGTTCACTTTTTCCCGATTCAATCCCAATTCTTTTTCGACGGCGAGATACTGCGCCGCGAAGGCTTCATTGACTTCGATGAGGTCGATGTAGTCGAGGGTGATTCCGGCTTTTTGCAGCGCAAGTTTCGTCGCGGGGACGGGGCCGCGGCCCATGAGTTTGGGGTCGACTCCGGCGATGCCCCAGCTGACGATACGTCCCAGCGGCTTAATGCCTCGCTTGCCCGCTTCTTCGAGCGACATTACAACCACTGCCGCACCGCCATCAACAATGCCGCTGGCGTTTCCGGCCGTGACGGTGCCGTTCTTGCCGAATGCGGGCTTCAGCTTCGCCAGGCCCTCCATGGTTGTTTGAGGACGGCGGTGATCGTCTTCGGTCAAATGATCGCCGGTTTGCTCACCTTTGTGATTTCGCAGCGGGACAGGAACTAATTCTTCCTGCAGGCGACCGGCTTTGTAGGCATCTTCGGCGCATTGCTGCGAGCGCAGCGCGAACTCATCCTGATGCTGGCGGGTGATGCCCTGCTGCTCGCCGTAGAGCTCGGCGGTGTTTGCCATGTAGAGGCCGCAATAGCTGTCGAGCAGGGCGACCATGAGCGAATCTTCGAGCTTGCCGCCGGGAGCGAGGCTGAAGCCGTCGCGCCCGCGAATGGAGAACGGAGCCTGCGACATCGCTTCCATGCCGCCGGCGAGAACGATTTTGGCTTCTTCGAGCTGGACCATTTGGGCGGCGTTGACGATGGCCTGCATACCCGACCCGCAGAGACGATTGACGGTCAGGGCGGGAGTTTCAATCGGCAGGCCGGCCCGCAGCCCCACGTGGCGCGCGCCATAGAGCGCGTCCCCGGAGGTTTGCTGGGCGTTGCCGAAGACGGCGTGGTCGAATTCTTTGGCTTCGATTCCGGCGCGCTCCATGGCCCCTTTGGCGGCGACGGCGCCGAGTTCCTGCGCTGAGTAGTCCTTCAACTTCCCGCAATAGCGCCCAAAGGGCGTGCGCGCCCCGCTGACAATGGCAATATCACCTGGCTTGAGCATTTATTCCTGGGTTCCTGGTGTGGCTTTCGGATCGAGGTCTAGATCGTTCGGGAGTTCCACGAGGACTAACTAGACCAGCTAGTTTACCAGAGTTGAAAGAGTGCTGTTCGGGCAGGATGACCGTTCCAGAATGGTGCGATCGGCGTAGCGGTGCGCTGGCAGATCGGGCCTGCGACGGGCAGGCGTCTATAATGAGACACTCGGTTTTGGATGTTGTATGCCTGAGCGTCCCCGCCTTGTGGACATCGCGTTGGAAAGGCAAAAGGCCCGTCCTGCGGGCTATGTGCCGACCTTCGTGATCCGGACCGAGCCGTGGCCTAAGGTGTTCCTGCAGAATTTTGTGGCCTTCGTGCCAAGCGTGTTTCGCCGGCCGGTGAACTCGTTGGACGGCGAGTTCTGGCCAGATGTCTTTGTGGCCTCCCGAAGACCATGGGCAGGATTCTTTCAGTCTTTCCTCATTCATGCAGTGGCGTGTCTGGCGGTTTATGGCTTCATGCGGCTGCGGCCGCTGCAGACGATCGTGAGTAATTCTCCGGTGCTGGCGAAAGCGGACGTGATCTACTACGAGCCGACGGAATACCTTGCGCCGCTGAATACATCGGCTGAGCCGGTTTCGGAGGGCAAGGGGGATCCGGTTTATGCGCCTCAGGCGGTTATCTCTGTGCCGCCGGATAGCGATAACCGGTCGCAGACAATTGTTACGCCTGCTCCACCGTCACTGAAGTTGGCACACGAAGTTCCGTTGCCGAACATCGTAGCCTGGTCGCGGCCTGCGCCGGAGGTTCCGATCGCGAGCACAGTCGCCGCGTACCGTGCGGACTCGCTGACCGTGCCGGTTGTGGCTCCTGTGCCGGAGGTGAAGGCGGAGATTTCGCGAGCCGCGAAGAATGATCCAGAAACGGTGGTGGCGCCTCCGCCGGAGATTCAAGCTGCGGCGCTGCGCCAGAATCTCACGCTTGCTCAAGGGGCGGTTGTCGAGCCCGCTCCCCAGATGCCGGTAGTCGCGGTGCCGAGAACGGGCGATCTTACGCTGTCGCGTTCTGTTGTTGCGCCTGCGCCGGAGTTGTCGGCGGGTGGAGGGTCAGCCAGACGTAGCACGGCTCCAGCTGGTACTGACGCTGCGGTTGTGCCACCTCCTCCGGCAGTGCAGGCGAACGGAGACGGGCGGCTGATTGCGTTGGGAATTCATCCTGCAGCGGCGAGGGGGGCGGTTGAGGCTCCGGCGGGAAACCGGCGCGGAACGTTTGCAGCGACTCCGGAGGGAAAAGCGGGCGCAAGCGGCACACCAGATCTTCCTGGGAGCAAAGGCGCGGCTGGAGCAGGAGGCAACAGCGCACGGCAAGGAATTCCGCCGGGATTGTTTGTCGGGGCGGCACCGAAGACGGCGTCGAATGCACCGTTCAGTTCGCGAACTTTGGCGGACGCGACTTCGCCGCGTGTCGGAGTGCCGGCGCATCGGGCGACGTCGGATATTTCGGCGGAGAAAGCGACAGATGTCGAGCGGAGGATTTTCGGGGAGCGGAGGTTCTACTCCATGACGCTGAACATGCCGAACCTGAACTCCTCCTCGGGCAGTTGGATCATTCATTTTGCCGAACTGAATGACAACGGAGGACAAGGTGATCTGTCGGCTCCGTCGGCCGTGCAGGAAGTTGATCCCGGGTACCCGCTGGAGCTGATGCGCCACAACGTGCACGGAACCGTGACTCTGTACGCGGTGATTCAGGCGGACGGAACGGTCGGTAAGGTACGCGTTCTAAACAGCATTGATGAGCGACTGGATCAGTATGCCTGCGATGCGCTGGCACGCTGGCGATTTCATCCGGCAACGAAAGACGGCAGCCCGGTCGCGCTCGAGGCGGTGGTGATGATTCCCTTCAGGCCGCTCAAGACTAAGCCGGCCTTCTAGCAGCCCGGTTGCGGCGCGCCCAGTGCTATGATTTCCGCGTGTCCGCCCACTCTCGCGGGAAATTCATCACATTTGAAGGCCTTGATGGCTGCGGCAAGAGCACGCAAATGAAGAAGCTCGCGAACCTGCTGCGGGCGCATGGGCAACATGTAGTGGTAACGCGGGAACCGGGAGGGACGCCGACTGCGGAAAAGATCAGGCAGATCTTACTCGATAGCCGGAGTTCCGGGCTCGATGCTTATGCGGAGCTGGCGCTGATGTTTGCGGCGCGGGCGCAGCACATTCATGAGGTGATCCGGCCGGCGCTGGCCGCGAACCGCATCGTGCTTTGTGATCGGTTCACCGATTCGAGCGAAGCTTACCAAGGCGGGGGGCGCAAGCTGGGTGGCAAGCCGATCCTGGAGTTGCACAAGATTCTGTGCGGCAATCTGCAGCCGGATTTGACCATTCTTATGGACTCCGACGTAAGCGCCAGCCTGGAGCGGGCGCGGCGCAGAAATGAGCGAAAAAGCAATCGCGAAAGCGATGAGAATCGCTTCGAAAAAGAGAACCGCGCTTTTTTTTCGCGAGTGCACAATGCCTATCTGGCCATCGCGGCGCGAGAGCGGCAGCGGGTCTCAGTCGTGAATGCGCGCGGCACTGTCCAGGAGACGCACACAAAGATCGCCGACATGGTGCGGAGTAAACTGAAGCTGGAACTGAAAACCAGGTAATGCCCTTCTCGGATTTCCATGGCAATACCGCGGTCGTGCGCGGCCTGCGTGAAATGCTGGCCCGCAACCGCTTTCCACAGGCGGTGATTCTGGCCGGCCCGGCCGGGTGCGGCAAATACACGCTTTCATTAATGCTGGCGCAGACGATGAACTGCCTTGAACAACCGGTCAGCGAAGGACTGCCCGATTTCTGCGGGAAGTGTTCAAACTGCGTGCGTATAGCACAGGCCGCCAATCTCGAAAAATTGTGCAGCGAAGCGTCAGAGGCGCGGGAAAATCTCCGCGAGACAGACAAAAAAGAAACCTGGCTTTTTGTTCAGACCCATCCGGATGTCCTGATCATTCCGCCTGATCCGCCGCAGATGATGATCAAAGTCGATCAGGTGCGGCGGGTGATCGAGACCATCTACTATCGGCCGGCGGAGGCGAAAGAGAAGGTTTACATCTTCACCGACTCCGCATTCATGAAAGAAGCCGCAAATTCGCTGCTCAAGGTGCTGGAGGAGCCTCCGGAATTCGCCACCATTTTCTTGCTGGCTGAGAATCCCGGGGAGTTGCTGCCCACGATTCGGTCGCGGGCGATAACAATCACTCTTTGCTCGTTGTCGAACGAAGAAATTGAAAGATACCTGGCGAAGTATCGTCCGGAGTGGACTGCAAAGCAGCGTGCGCTGGTTGCGAGGTTGTCGCAGGGGGCAGTTGGGCGGGCACGGAACTTCGATCTGCCGGCATACACCGCCGCGCGCGCGAATGCCCTCACAATTCTTACTTCGGCGCTGCGTAGCGGCGAGCATACCGACTTGTTCAAAGTGACGGAGAGTTATCGGGCGGGGGTTGAAGGGCGCGAGAAGACCGAGAAGTTGCTGCGCACCCTATATTCTCTTTTGGAAGATTTGACGTTTCTCCATTCCGGCACGCCGGAGTTGTTACGGAACATCGATGTTCAACCCGAATTGCAGCGCCTGGCGCAAGCGGCCGACTTTGCGTGGATTGAATCTGCGGCAGCGGGATTGGCCGAGGTGGAGCGGGGGATGCGACGCAACCTTTTGAGATCGCTTTCTCTGGACGCATTTGCGGCGGCACTGGAGCGGTAGGGCGGCCTTGCCCATTCCGGGGTTCTACAAACTAACTTCTTTTCTCCCTGCCATTTGAGGATTGTCACGGCTCGGGGTGGTGTGCTACGGTATTGGAAAGTTCACGCCCTACTGACCCCTAAAGATTCGCGTCGCGTGGTTGCGCGAAAAAGCGTGCTTAGACAGGTGGCGCCATGAAAAACGGAATTGACTCGATGACAGCGGTTCCGTCCATCGAACAAGAAGAATTTGCCAATCGCAAGCTGATTCGTCCTTCTTTCAACCGCAACGACCATAACCACAATCATAATCACGCAGGCGCGCCGATTATGGAGCGGCGTGATCGCCCGGAGCGGAGCGAACGCGGCGAACGGCCTGAGCGCATGGACCGGGGAGATCGCAATAACGGCGGCGGAAAGAAGACGCCTCCTGCCGAGCAGACCAACGCTGAAAATTTCTATTACCAGAAGCAGATGCAGACGAAGACGCCGATGGTGATTGTGCTGCGCGATGGCGAGCAGGTCCACGGCACGATCGAGTGGTATGACAAGGCGTGCATCAAGATCAGCCGCAATGGCGCACCCAACCTGATGATCTACAAGCCCGCAATCAAGTACATGTTCAAAGAAGGCGAAAACGTCCGGAAATGAACCTGTAGGGCAGGCAGCCTCGCCTGCCCGGTCGAGCAAAGCTCGACAAATCATTCGAAATCTATGCGGTTCCCGCCAACGCGCCTTTAGCCTGTTCGGCCAGGCTCTTGAACGCGGCGGCGTCGTGCACGGCAAGATCGGCGAGAATTTTGCGGTCCAGTTCCACTCCGCTCTTCTTTAATCCGTGAATGAACTGGTTGTAGCTCAGGCCATTGAGCTTGGCGGCGGCCCCGATGCGAACGATCCACAGCGAGCGGAACTGGCGCTTGCGCTGCTTGCGTCCGGAATAGGCGAACTTCAGCCCGCGCTCGACGGCTTCCTTGGCGGAGCGATACAGCTTGGATTTTGTCAGGAAGTAACCGCTTGCGCGGTCAAGGATTTTTTTGCGTTTAGCGTGGCGCTTGGTGCCACGTTTTACTCGAGGCATGTTGTTCTCCTTTTTATGTTTCTTACTACTTAGCGGCTGGAGGCAGGATGTGCCTCTTCACACGCTTTAGCTCCTGGCTCTGGCTACTAGCAATCGCTTGATTGTCAGTGGCCGGAAAGCTAATAGCCTGAAGCTGCATCCCCTAGTACGGGATCATGCGTTTTACTTTCGGCGTGTCCGCGTCACTTACCAGGACGGTCTCGCCGAGCTTTTTCTTGCGTTTGTGCGGCTTCGAGGTCAGGATGTGGCGCAAATGCGAGTGTCTGCGCCTCACCTTTCCCGTCGCCGTTTTTTTAAAGCGCTTTGCAGCGCCTTTATGGGTCTTTAGTTTAGGCATAGTTCCTCTTGCGCAATCAGCAGCAGGGGATATAACAGCTTACCATGAGCGCGGATTTCACAGCCTCAACGCTGTGCGGCCGGCGCCGGTTGTTTTTTCGTCTGAGCGGCGGTGATGTGAGTCTCGATTTTGTTATATGTCCCCTGCGGATGCCTCAGGGGTGAACAAATCACGCTGCCGGCCGGTTCTTCACCAGCTGTGGAGTAACCCCAATCCGCGGCGGCCGCACGATCAGCGGAATCACAGCGCTCACCAGCATGATCAGGGCAATGATGTGCAGCGCCTGAGCGTAATGCCCAGTCGTCTGACGGATATGCGCGATCAGCGTCGGCCCCAGCAGCGCGGCAAATCCCCAAGCTGTCAGCATCAGTCCATAGATCGAGCCGACGTCGCGCGCGCCGAAATAATCTGCGGCAAACGCCGGCATGGTACCGAAGCCGCCTCCATAACAAAGCAGAACGATCACCGCGAGCGTCGTCAACATGCCAAAACTTTGCACGGTGGTCATCGCCCAAAAGACCACTGCCTGGATCAAGAACATTGAAAGAAAGACCCAGCGCCGCCCAATCAGGTCAGAAAACCACGCCCACAGGAATCTGCCGCTTCCGTTGGCGATGGAAATGATTCCGACCAGTCCCGCCGCTACCGCCGCGCTTACGCCTGTGATCTCCTGCGCCATCGGCGCGGCCTGCGAAATAATCGAAATTCCCGCCGAGGTGTTCAGAAACAACAACAGCCACAATGCATACCATTGCCACGCCGAGAGCGCTTCGCCCAAGGTGTAATCGCGTGCGGCGCGCTGTTTCTGTTGCGCTGCCGAGGGCTGCCATCCCTCAGGATGGTAGCCCGCCGGCGGATCTTTCATGAACAGCGCCGGAATGGTGACCAGGATCAAATACGCGATTCCAAGAATGGCGAAGGTCTTCAGTACGCCGACGCTCACAATCAATCGGCTCGCGACCGGTGCGGTAACCAGCGCCCCCGCTCCGAAGCCCGCAACGGCGATGCCAGTGATCATGCCGCGCTTATCGGGAAACCATTTCACCAGCGTGGCCACAGGAACGATGTAACCAAGGCCAATGCCGGTTCCGGCCAGAACGCCATAAGAAAAGTACAACCACCCCAAATGTCCGGCCGAAAAGCTGGCGAGAAAAACTCCTCCGCCGTACAGAATGCCGGCTGCCATCGCGACCTGCCGCGGCCCGGAGCGGCGCATCCACAACCCTCCCACGAACGCGGCAAACCCCAGGATGAAAACGGCCAGCGTGAAGGCAAAGGTCACCTGTGAAATGGTCCAGCCGAAAGCTTTTGTCAGCGGAATTCGAAACACGCTCCACGCATAAACCGCACCCAATGCGATCTGCATAATCACTCCGGCAATCGCGATTCCCCAGCGGCCGGAGGTGGAACTTTCTGTATGTGCCATGGATCACCCCGTTTTAGGCATCAAGGATACAGCAGTCTGAGGAAACCTGCCGCGCAAAAAGATAGTGTGAAAATGAGGCGCCGCCGGTGGCCGACGGTTAAGGAAGCAGCGCGGGAGGGGCTAGCCGGGAGTTCAAATGCCGTCAATCTCCGGGAAAGTCTGCTGAGAATTTACAGATTCATCGCACGCGGACCTACAGTTTTGGCAGGATTGTTGACTCCAGGGAACGGACGTATTGTGATGACAGATTTTAGATGTCCTCATATTTCCCGCCTCTCCAGAGCAGAGGTTCGACAAAATCGGGCCTCTGCTCCTCGCCTTTTTGGGGCTCATCGCTGCGTCATTCCCTTGTCATCCTGAGCGAATTAATCGCGCTCCTGAGCGACGGACGGCATTTACAACGTATGCAAATATGCCAGCAGGTCATCAATCTGTGGTTGCGTCAGAACCTGCCCAAAGCCCGGCATTTTATTGCGCCCCATTTTAACGATGTCCGTCACCCGGTCGTCATTCGCCGGCATGCCGCTCATCGGCAGATACGGCTTTTTGAAAATATGCTTCATGCTTGGTCCCTGCCGGCCCCGCGAAGAATAAGGGGCATGACACCGGTCGCAGTAGTAGTCATAAATCCGTCTGCCTGCCGCTTGCTGTGGATTGAGCCCAAGCTCAGCATCCGACTTTCGCCGCTCCACTTCGCACCCCGAGAGAAGAACAGCACCAAACAATAAGAAGAGAGAGAATTTTTTTGCAGAACAGAACCGAGCCATTAAATAAACGATACCAGACCTGACTGAACCTGCATGGCGACGTCTGGACGAAATGAAGGCTGCAATCAAGCAGATTTGCGCGAGGTTGCCTTTACTCCATCTCGAACGCCAGCCACTGCAGCTTTCCATCCCGCTCAACCTGCAAAACCACCGGTGCCTGCCGGTTCAACGCTCGCACTGTCGTGCGCAGCGTCTCCAATGAATCAATCTCCGTGGTATTCACAGCGTGAATAATATCTCCCGTCTTCAATCCGGTTTCCGGCCCTATGAATTGCGCAGTCCTGGCGAGCACCACCACTCCGGTCGGAATCCGAACGTCCGGAATCAATGAACGAACTTGATCATTCAACGTGATTCCCAGAATCCCCAGCCTTGAAATCAGGCTCTTGCTTGCATCCACTGCGTCGGTCAGCTTGTCCATCTCGTCGCGATGTTCAATCACCGGAACGTTCAGAGTCTTTTTCTCCGTCCCCCGGAGCACCACCAGCTGCATGGTCTGATCTTTGGGATGCAGATAAAATGCCGCGGTCAGTGCAGGAAGTGTATCGATCGGCCTATCGTCAGCACTCACAATAATGTCTCCGATCTTCAGTCCCGCAGCCTCTGCCGGGCCACCCGGATCCACGTCATCCACAATCACTCCCCAGCTTTGCGGCAACTTTAGCCCGTCCGCGAGGTCCGGCGTGATTTCCTGCGCCCCAGCTTCGATCTCCACCCGGTGCACATGCCCATACTTGCGCAAACTCTTATAAACGAAATCCACTACCCGCGCCGGGATGGCAAATCCCAGGCCCTCGCTTCCGCCGCCCTGCGAAAGAATCATGGTGTTGATGCCGACCACATAGCCATCCATATCAACCAGCGGTCCGCCGCTGTTGCCGGGATTGATCGGTGCGTCCGTCTGGATGTAAACCATCGGGTGATCGGGATCGGGCTGCCGTCCCACCGCGCTCACCACCCCCATCGTCACCGAGTTCTGCAAACCCTCCGGGCTGCCGATGGCGAACACCAGTTCACCCTGCCGCACCCGGCGCGCGCTGCCCAGTTCAAGCGTCGGCAGGCCGGTTTGTTCAATCTTCAGCAGCGCCAGGTCGGTCTCTTTATGAACTCCGATCAGCCTGGCATCCAAAACATGTTCTTTTCCGACCGGAGCAATCTGCGGAAAATCAACCGATGGCATGGGCAGCACTACGCGAATTCGCTGGGCTCCTTCGACCACGTGAGCATTGGTGATGATATAACCGTTCGGACCAACGATGACCCCAGAACCTACCGCATGCTGCCGCGCGATCAGCGCCGTTTCTCCATGAGCGGGGGACTCTACCTCGCCCAAACCCGTAACCAGGATCTGCACGACTGCTGGCGAGACCTTGGCCGTCAGGTTCTCCATGGCGGAGTTCAGTTGCCGCAAAACTTCCGGCGCCTGCGATGGCCGCTCGCCGGAGGCCTTGCCGACTTCCGTGACCGGGTTAGGCTCTTGCGGTGTTTGGCTCTGGTTCGAGCCAGTTTGTTGAGCGCAGAGGCCGGCCGTCAGCAATAGCAGGAATGGAGTTTCGAGGAATATAGATCGCATGAGCGCGCCTCCTTAGGAGACAACAGCAACTTAGATGATTGATTGCGCCTCACGGCTCATGTCGTTGCAGGCTGTGAAATTCCCAGGCCCAACTGATCGGCAATCCGCTTCATCGCCTCGATGCAGAAGCCGATATGCTCGTCGAGGTCGACGCCCAGCGCCGCTGCGCCATTGATAATGTCGTCGCGATTCACTTTGCGCGCAAACGCCTTGTCTTTCATTCGCTTTCGCACAGATTTCACGTCCACCTCGGCGAGCGACCTGGTCGGCTTGATCAGTGCGACCGCCGTGATGAACCCCGCCAGTTCATCGCAGGCGAACAGGGCTTTCTCCATTGGCGTGTCCCGCGTCACGCCCGTGTACTCGGCGTGCGACATGATGGCTTTGCGAATCTCATCCGAATAACCGCGCTCTTTGAGAATTTCATTCCCGCGATAAGGATGATCTTCCAGGCCGGGGTATTTTTCGTAATCGAAATCGTGCAGCAGCCCGACGACCGACCAAATATTCTCCCGCTCGGGATCATATTTTCGCGCATAAGCCCGCATGCACGCCTCGACCGCCAGGGCATGCTTCAACAAACTTTCCGACTGGGTGAACTCAGTTAGTAAACACCATGCGGATTCACGATCAATATTCAATCTGCCTCCAATTGTGAAGGTATCAATTTCTCGTGCAGGTCTCGCCCGAAAAATAAAGGCAATACGCGAGAACCTCTATTGGGAGCGGCTTTTGCGCAATCAATCTTTCTGATTCAAAGAGAACGCGTCGCAGTTCCGTGCACGCTCAAGCTGAACCCATCCGTCAAGATGCACGGGCCGAACCGAACGCCGTATTCGCCACGCATTCGCCCCAAGCCGCATTCATTCCACCGTCTCACGCGCCCTTGCATACAGTTTTCACTTGACTTCCACAGGCACTCTGCCGCAGATTACGCACCAAGGTTGGAAACAAGTATCTTACTTGATTCCATGGGACGCCCGCTCTGGCAACTCCCAAACCCGAAATGGCCACAACCCTTGCCCCGGTTGATTCCAGGGAAGTTGTTCGTTGCGACCGTTGCCAACTCGTTCAATTCCGAACAATCAATGACCTTTGCCGGCGCTGCCACGCGTCGCTGGATGAAGAAGAACCACCGGTGGTTGTAGCTCCTCCGTTGCCCCAGCTCGTGTTTCCGCACAGCCACGGGCGCGGCCATCTCAACCTGGCATCTTCGATTCGTTCTCTGCGCCTGCGCAGTGGATTGAGCCAGCGCCAGCTCGCCACGCGCATGTCAGTTCCGCGCACCTACGTCTCGAAGATTGAAAACGAAAAAGCCACGCCGACGCTCTCTTCACTGGAGCGCCTGGCGAGGGCGCTGGAGGTCACCGTGCCCGATTTGCTCAGCGGCGGCGAACGCAACCGGCAGGAAGAAATCCGCGAGCTGATTCAGGACCCGTTTGTTGCCGAGCTGCTGCCCTTCGTCTCGCAACTCAGCGGCATCCAGATGTCGAGCGTGCTGACGCAGGTGCGGGACCTGACCATGCGTCCACGCCGCACCGCTTAAAGCTTATATAGCGCGGACATTCTTGTCCGCGCCATTTGGGCCTGAATGCCCGCACCACAACAGGATTTATCCGGGCAAACCAGCCAACTCCGCCGGGATCGCAAGATCCCGGCGTTTTTAACTTTCCAGTCGAAATTTGCTCTCGGCCAGCCGGTACAATCTCCGCCACAGCAGCCGGTTTACCGTGACCACCATCGCCGCCATCAGGATGGTCGCCGCAATCAGCACCTGAAAATTTCCCTGGTCGCTGGCCCGGCTGATGATCGCCCCCAGCCCCGTCGTAAAAAATGTCTGCCCTTTGAAATGAAAATACTCGGCCACGATGCTCGCGTTCCAGGCCCCGCCGGACGCCGTCACCAGCCCCGTCACCAGATACGGAAAAACCCCCGGCAGGATCAGCTTGCGCCAGCGCTCAAAACCCGAAAGGTGATACACCTCGCACAGCTCCTTCAGGTCAGTCGGAATCGCCATCGCCCCGGCGATCACATTAAAGAGGATGTACCACTGCGTTCCGAGCAATAAAAGCACGACCGATCCGATCCCCAACCCGCCGCCCATCCGGATAAGGAGCAGCAGGACGACCGGAAACAATGCCGTCGCCGGCACCGAGGCCGCAATCTGCGCCAACGGCTGCGCCACTCGAGCCATCCGAGGATTGAACCCGATCCACACTCCAACCGGAATCGTCCACAACGCCCCAAGCAGGAGGGCGGCGTTCACTCTCAACAAGGTTGCGCCAAGGCCGAGGCCGAGTTGCCCCGCTTCGCCGCGGTTAATGTGCGCCAGTAGCATCACTACGCGCACCATTGCATAAGCCGTTCCGCAAAGCCCTGCCAACCCGACCAGCCGAATTGTCCAAGTTCGCATTGCCGATCGAGCTTCTGCACTCGCCGCCGGTTGGCCCGCCTGCGCGAATCTCAGCATGAATCGCTCGCGCAGCGGGAATATAACCCGCTCCCTCATCCCTGCCAGCCCATGAGAACCCCGCAAGAAGTCGAGTACCCAGGAGTGCGGAATGTCTGTGGCCTCGACCTGTTCCATCTTGAATTTTTCCGCCCAGGCAATCACCGGCCGCCACACGAACTGGTCCAGCAGCACGATCACAGCGATCATCGTCGCCACCCCCCACAGAATCGACTGCGTGTCGCCGGCGCTGGCCGCGGTTTGCAGATAAGATCCCAGTCCCGGCAAGCGAAAGTCACGCGCACCCAGCACGAACATCTCGCACGCCATCAGGAAGAACCATCCCCCGGCAACCGACATCATGGAATTCCACACCAGCCCGATCGCCGAATACGGAAGCTCAACCTGCATGAAGCGCTGCCACCAGTTGAAACGATAAATCTCCGCCGCCTCATGCATCTCCCGCGGAATACTCTTGAGGGACGCATAAAAACTGAACGCCATATTCCAGACCTGACCGGTGAAAATGAGCAGGATGGCGCCCAGTTCCACTCCCAGCTGCCGGCTCGGGAACAACGCCACCATCGCCAGCATGACACCGGGAAGAAAGCTCAGCACCGGGATCGATTGCAGAACGTCGAGCAGCGGAACCATGAACTTCTCGGCCTTCGGGTTGTAGGCTGCGACATACCCGTACACCAGGGTGAATGCGAGACTCAGAGCGTATGCAATCGTGATCCTTAGCAGCGACAACCCCGCATAACCGGGCAGAGATAACGGACTGCGGGAGATGGCTACTTCCGGCGTAATCGGACCAAGCCAGGCACGCCCCACCATGAGGATGGCGTAGAACAGCGCCAGCCCTGCCGCGAACATGAGCAGGTCGGGAAGCTGCGACACCTCGACTCGCGGCAAAAGAGACCACAGCCGGTAAGGAGAAAAACTTTTGAGCGTGGCTGTTTTGGGAGCGGGCATGGATCCAGTGCGAGCTCGGGTAGCCCACCCTTATAAAGCAGCGCCTTTCGCGAGCTTAGGGTGGGGTCAGCGCAGGTCGCACTCCACATATACACCGTCCTCGCTGTTTTGCAGAAGAGATTAGGCCACGAAATCTTCGGCCGCTGGCACATGAACGTGTTGTGGCAGGCGGTCCGTCACTTCAGAAAGGGCAGACAAGCGCTGCGCAAGATCAGAATTCAGCGCTCGCTCCGAAAAACGCCAGTGATAATTTCCCTCGTGCTTGCTGGGAGTATTCATGCGCCCCTCGCTTCCCACTCCCAACACATCCTGAAGCGGATAAACAGCGAAGCTTGCGGGCGACGTCAGCGCGGCTCGAATAAACGCCCAGTTCACGCCGTCCGCGCAGCTCCCCATGTAGGCTTCGACGGCGCGCCGCTCATGATCGGTTGCGGTCTTCCACCAGCCCACGGTCGTGTCGTTATCGTGCGTTCCGGTATAGACCACCCGGTCGGGCGTGAGCCGGTGCGGCAGATAGATATGCGCCCCAGGATCGCCAAAGCCAAACTGCAATACTGCCATCCCAGGAATATTGTGCCGCTCGCGAAGCTCGTTAACATCGGGTGTAATAAATCCCAGGTCCTCCGCGAAAAATGGCAGCCCTCCCAGCGCGTCGCGAACCTTGTTGAACAGTTCATCACGCGGTCCATCCACCCAGCGGCCGTTCATCGCGGTTTCGTCGTGCGCCGGAATCTCCCAGAACTGCGCGAATCCGCGGAAGTGATCAAGCCTTATAAAGTCACAGGTCTGCGCCGCCCAGCGCAGCCGGTTGATCCACCATTGGTAACCGCGCGCCCGCATCGCGTCCCAGTTATACAGCGGATTTCCCCAACGCTGGCCGGTCGCGCTGAACGCATCCGGAGGCACACCCGAAACGAACTCTGGTTCAAGGTCATCTTTCAGGCGAAACAGATCGCGGTTCGCCCAGACATCGGCGCTGTCGTAATCTACAAAGATGGCAATGTCGCCAACCACACGGATCGACTTCTCGGCGCAATATCGCCGCAGCGCCCGCCACTGTTCATAAAAGAAAAACTGGATGATTCTTCCCGCCGCCATCTCGGGGGCAAGTTCGGCGCGCGCCGCGCTCAGCGCCTTCTCTTCTCTTCGCGCTAACCCGTTCGGCCAGTCCTTCCAGCATTGCTTCTGATAACGTTCGCGTAGAGCGTCATAAAGAACGAAATCTTCCAACCACCAGCTGTTTTCTGAACAAAATTTCTCGAACCGCGCTTTCGCGTCCTGCACAGCACGTTCACCAAAATTGTTCGCGGCCTCCCGTAGCAATGGCAGCTTGTACCGCTGAACCTCGTCGTAATCAATCCGCCCGACGGCCTCGGGAAGCCCGTCCAGCTTCGACTTTTCAATCCAGCGATTTTCCGCAAGCCGTTCCAGGCTGATCAACAGCGGATTCCCCGCAAACGCCGACGTCGACGAGTAAGGAGAATTCCCGTTTGCCGGGGGATTGAGCGGCAGCACTTGCCATAATCCCTGCCGGGCCAAGGCAAGAAAATCTATGAACTCGTACGCTCCGGGACCAAAATCGCCGATTCCGCCGCGCGACGGCAGCGAAATGGGATGAAGAAGGATTCCACTCAGGCGGGGAAACATTGTCCTCTAACTATAGTTGGATTTCAGGTGTGAATGGAGGCTGCACCGCGGCTGGGCGGTGCAGCCCTGCAGATGCTGTTACTCTCCCTCGTCGCTTTCACCGGTTGGCCGGCCCAGGCTCTTCAACTCTTCCTGGTTGATCTTGATCTTCCCTGATTTCTGCAGAGCGTCTCTCAGGTTGCCCACAAACAACCCGAACAGCTCCGATTGCTTTGTCTGCAGCAGAGTTTGACGGATCTGATCTTTCTTTGCCGCAAAATCCTGCTCTGGAGGCAATTGCTTGTCCACGAGCTGAGCCACCGCTCCATTAACCCCGCTCATGATTGGCCCGCTGATATCACCCGGCTTCATGGTGAAGATCACCGACGCCGATCCTGCCAGCGATCCGATGTCCGGTACCTGGCTATCCGGGGCAACCAGGTCGCTTGCCTTCATCGTCGCGCCAAGTTCCTTCGCGGCCTTCTTCAGATCGTGTTCCGCTTTGGCGCGGTCAGAAAGTTCCTGCGTCTTCTGATTGAGCAATGCAGTTGCGCGCTCGCCCTTGAACTCGGTTTCCACGCGTGTACGGATCTGCTCGAAGGTAGGCGTCGAAGACGGCTGAATCGCCTCCACCTCGAAAATTGCGTATCCCTGCGGAATCTTCACCTCGTCCGGCGGAGACTTTTCAGGCTCATTGAACACCGCATCCAGAAACTGCGGCGAAGGCCCAATTCCGGGAAGGGCGTCACGCCGCCCGATGAAATCCGTGCTCACAAGCTGCAGCCCTTTCGCAGCCGCAGCTTTGTCCAGCCCTTCTGTATGCGCCTGGGACAACAAAGCCGTAGCCTCGGAATCGGCCTCTTGCGCAGCCCTTTGTTGCCGGATGATCGGCTCAACCTGAGGCTTAACCTCTTCGATCGTTTTCAAATGCGCATCTTGCTTATCATCCACATGGATGATGTCAAATCCGTAGCCGGCGTTGATGACGCCACTCGTTCCGCCCTTCGGCAGCGAGAACGCTGCCTTTTCCACCTCAGGAGAGGGAATTCGCCCCTTCTGCACCCAGCCCAGCGATCCGCCGCTCTTGGCGCTGGTCTCGTCTTCCGAATCTTTCTTCGCCAGGTCGGCAAAATTCGCACCCGCCTTCAGCTGTTTCAGAATGTCTTCCGCCTTCACCTTTGCGGCGTCTACCGCCTTCTGATCAACTTTTCCATCCGGCCCCGGCAGCGGGGTCTTGATCAGAATGTGGCTCACCAGTACCTGCTCAGGCACGCGAAACTCATCGCGGTGCTCATCGTAATAGGCTTGCAGCTCCTGCTGGCTGACCTGGATCTTGTCCGCCAGGCGCCCGGTGTCAAGCAGCACGTACCTGATCTTGCGTTTTTCCGGGATTGAGTTTTTGTAGCTCGCCTTATGGGAGTCGTAATACGCCTTCAGCTCGGCTTCGCTGGGATTAATCGCTTTCGAGATGTCATCTTTGTGAAGAACGGCGTAGTCGAACTTCACCTTTGTGTTGTCTTTTACGAACTTGTCGCGGACTTCCGCCTCGCCCACCGTCGCCCCTCCAGCAACGACGTTCCGCAATTTGTTCAGCAGGATCTCGTTCTTAACAATCTGCTCAAACTGGGGCACCGTAAGATCGACCGATTGCAGCCTCTCTTCATATTCCGTCTCCCCGATGAAACTCCCGCCTGGGAAGAAAACTGCCGCGTATTGCGGGTTTTTCTCGATCTCGTCGCGAACATCCTGGTCAGTCGCCCGCAATCCGAGCTGGTGTGCCTCGACCAGCATCGCTTTCTGGTCAATCAGCTCTTCCGCCGCCCGTTGGGTGAAAAACGGCATCAGCATCGCCACCTGCGACCCGCCGCTGGGGAACTGCTGCTTCACCATCTGCCGCGCCTCGCGCTGTACCTCGAGCGTGGTCACATCTTCGCCATCGACCTTGGCAATCACGCCTCGGCCCGGCCCGCCAAAACCGAAACTCGACCCCAACCCGCCGGGGACGAGGGTAATGACCATCGCCGCGCAGATGATCAGCAGCAACCCTCCAAGAATGATCTTCTTCAGCGGCCCAGGGGTCTGCAAAAATCGAATCATAGTTGTCTCTTTCTTATTTACTCCGGAGAGGAAACAGGAAGGTTAATTATAAATGATGGGTCAGGCTCTTCGGGCGCCCCGCATTTAAGCGAGCGGCCCCGAGCTTAGGGGAGGAAGATTTTTCTTTACCGCCGCCTGCTCTAATCAAGCATTCTGCCTAGCGCGGAGACCCAGGTCAAAGACCCTACTTTTGCAACTCAATCGCGACCAGGCTATTCACCGTTGTCGCCGTGCCTTCGACGTACTCAATCTTTGCGCGCATCCCTTCCAGGTCGCTGCAAGGCCGAAACTCCGCCTTCGGCGTGTAGTTCAAGGCGCTGAATTGAATTTTGTAGAAGTTCCTGGTGTGCAGGGTCACGGTCTTCGAACCGGCTTCAACATCCACATCCATTACCGCCGGCTCCGCGCAGCGTACGCTCTTCACCGTCCCGGTTACGCTTCGGCGCGGCCCTGATACCGGCTCATCTTTTTCTTCATCCACTGTTACATTCGAGTCTGCCTCAGCCGCACCGTTCTTGCTCTGCTTTGATGCTGCGAGAGCGTCGCTGTACGCGCGCATCTCCTGCTCATTCCTCTCCTTGACAGATTGATAGTTCTCGACCATCTGCAACGCATTCTGAATTGCGGCGGCTTCTTCGGGCGTTTTTGCTACCTTCAATGCATTTTCGAGGACAGCATGCGCATCTTTATCCCGCTGGGCTGCCATGAGCACGTTCGCTACGTTCATCCGGAAGCGCACATTCGACGGCTCGAGTTGCACCGCCTGCAGGCCCAGCATGTGAGCCTCATTCAGGTTCTTGTGGCGCATCCCGAAAAATACGCCGAGCTCATCGTATGCAGGGGCAAACTGCGGATTCAGCTTGACGGCTTTTCTGAGGCTCTCCTCGATCTCCTTATCCGTATCTTCGCCCGACTTGCCCAGTTGCATGGTGATCGCCCCGAAGTAGTAGTTCGCCAGATAACTCTGCGAATCCAGCTTCACCGCCTCCCCGTACCATTTCTGCGCTTCTTCGGTGTTCCCCGCGTGAAATTCCAGGACGCCCATGGTTTCATGGGCGAGCGTGCTGTTTGGGTCGTCGTGCAACACCTGTTGCAACAGCGCCCGGGCATCTTTTTCTCGCTGGTTGTATGCCAAAAAATCCGCGCGGTTCGCGTCCGCCTCCGTGGCGCTGATCGGCAGCACTTTAAAAGATGAATCATCAACCGGAAGTGCTTTTTTCAGCCTTAAGTCCGTGAATACGGACTGGGCAATATATTTGTCCAGAGCAGACTGCAGTTGCTTCAGATCTCCGAATACATGGGCTGCGGTCGCAACCGGGTCGCCTTGAGGGCCAAGCTGGCTAAGATAATCGGTAATCTTAGTAGTCCCATTCTTGAAATCGTTGACCATCAAATAATGCGTGAGCGCCCATGATTCAGCGTAGAAGATCGTTCCCTTCTGTTCCTGATGGTAATAGGGCGAGGTATGATCAACCGCGAAGAGCGTCGGTAAGGGCAGAAGACGGTTCTGATGCAGCCAGATCAAGTCATCGGGGCTGGGTTGACCAAGGATGGTTTCTTTTTCGCCGATATCCGTATTCTGGTAAAACTCCGCAATTCCCTCGTCGAGCCAAAGAGGAATCCACTCAATCTTGCTGAGCAGCAGGTGTGTATATTCGTGGTAGACGGTTGCATAAGGATGCGGCCCAACTGCATCCATGCGGACGAGAACATAATTCTTGTCCGGAGCCCGCAGGAATAATCCAGCCAGTTGCAACTGCCCCTTGGCCAGATAGGCTTCCGGCTCGAGCGCGCGAAAATCCTTCTCATCCTTGACCGCGATTACCACAATCGGCGCGCTGGGGTCAACAATCTTCGGAAAAAGCGTGTGGAACAACAGGCGCATGCGCTCAAACTGATCGCCGATGTGCCGGGCCTGCTTTTCGTTCCCGTTGCAGATAACGGTGAAATGGTCAGTAGAAACTTTCAGCCAATTCTCTTGCTTGTTGCCAAACGAAGAAGAGACGCCGGCCAGCAGAAGCAGTAGAAGACAGATTCGCTTCGACATAAGTGGCAAAAACACTCTACCACTCTCGTCAAGCCGTGATTACATAGAAGTGACTAGTCCACAGGCGAAAGTAATTTCTTGCCAAACAACAAACACCCGTTCGCTACCGCTCTTCTCCCTGCATCTCTTCGTGCTCCGTCGTTGGCACGACAATGGTCTGAATATTCCGTCCCGCCGCCATCTTCTGGAATTCCGCCAGCGACGCCCGTTGAATCTCTGACCAGCGTTCCATCGCCGCGTCCGCCTGCTTCTGTACCTTGCTGAAGACGTCATATTCCGCCTGGGTTGGCGCTGAGTCGCTGCCTTCCCCAACCACGATCGCCAGCACACCCAGTTTGCTGTCAACGCGCTGCGGAAACGCCAGCGAGCTTTCGTTGGACGTAATTTTGAAGTTCACCAGATCATCACGAACTGAAAGCATTTTCGCGTCTAGATCGGTCGCCGCTGTCAGTACCGGTTTGGCCTCGGCATTATCGCCCAACCGCTTCTTCAGTCCATCCACCTGCTCGCGCACGTCCTGGATCTGGTTTACAGCGTCATACACCCGCGACAGCTCATCGCGAATCTGAATGCCGAGATCGAACTGCTTCTGCAAATCAGCTATCGACACTTTCACTCGCGGATCAAGCTGCAACTCGAACGGTTGCGTCTGGCTCTTTCCATCCACCGTCAGCCGCACCTCGTACTTTCCGGGCAACGCCATCGGCCCATGGGTGCCGTCTTTGTATTCCCATAAATAGTAGTTCGGCACGCGGCTAGTGCCTTCATAGTGCACATCCCATACGAACCGGTTCAGCCCCTGCTCCGGTTTGATCTCTTTTTCCGGCTTTTTGTCATCCGGATTCAGCGGCTCATCGAGTTCCTCCGTCTTGTTGCTCGAATAATGCCGGATTATTTTTCCGGAGCTGTCCAGAATGTCAATCGTGACCTCGCCCTTCGGCTTGTCTTTCAGCCAGTAATAAATCACTGCTCCTGCGGGAGGATTCATTCCCACCAGCACCGGTTTCGGCGCTTCTTCCTGATTTGCGTTCTGTATACGAAACGCTGTCGCGGGGTTATAAAGATGAACATCCTCCTTCGCGATCTGGTCCGAGAACTGCCGCAACGGGGAAACGTCATCCAGAATCCAGAATGACCTCCCGTGCGTCGCCAGCACCAGATCGTCATTCTTGATGACCAGGTCATGAATCGGTGAAGTTGGGAGATTCAGCTGCAGCGGCCGCCAGTCCGCCCCCTCGTTGAAGGAAACGAAGACTCCGGTCTCAGTGCCCGCATAAAGCAATCCCGGTTTCTTTGGATCCTCCCGCACCACTCGCACAAACGTATTGTCCGGAATCCCTTTGACAACTTTCGTCCACGTCTTTCCGTAGTCGTTCGTCTTGTAAATCCACGGAGTCATATCGTCGTTCTGGTGACGATCTACCGCAACATATGCCGTTCCGGCCTCATGCGGCGAGGCATCAATCTGGCTGATGCGGCTCCACTCCGGCAAATCCTTCGGGGTGATGTTGGCCCAGTTCCTTCCACCATCGCGCGTGATCTGAACCAGCCCATCATCCGTTCCAACCCAGATCAGGTCCTTCACCAGCGGCGACTCTGCCACTGCAAAGATCGTGTCGTAGTACTCCGTGCCCGAATCGTCTTTATCGATCGGGCCGCCCGAGACCTGCTGCTTGCTCTTGTCATCGCGCGTCAGGTCGGGGCTGATCGCCTCCCAATGCATCCCCTCATCGGTCGTCTTAAACAGCCGCTCGCCCCCGTGATAAAGCACGTTCGGGTCGTGCGGCGAAATCATCAGAGGCGCGGTCCATTGAAAACGATGCTTCAGTCCTGCTGCGCCGCCGCCGTCGCTCACCTCGGGCTGCTCCGCAATGTCCTTCAACTGGCCGTTATGCTTGTCGAAGCGGGTGACCAGGCCTTCATAGTCGCCCGCATAAACGATCAGCGGATCGGGAGGATACGGCGCAATATATCCCGCCTCACCACCGCCCACCGAATACCAGTCAGCCCGGGCAATCGAACCCTCATCGCTACGGCTGGCAATCGCCACCGAACTGTTGTCCTGCTGCGACCCATAAACGTAATATGGCGTGCGGGTGTCAGTGGTTACGTGATAAAACTGCGCCGTCGGCTGATTATCCTGACGGCTCCAGTTCTTGCCGCCATCCACGCTCACCGTCACTCCGCCATCGTTCGAAACAATCATGCGCTCGGGATTTTTCGGATCGATCCACATCCCATGGTTGTCGCCATGCGGCACTTTCATCTTGTTGAAGGTGTGACCGCCGTCGGTGGAGCGATAAAAATCCACGTCGGCGACATAGATCGTGTTCGCCTCTTTTGGATCGGCGAAAATGTGCATGTAGTACCACGCCCGCTGCCACAGCGCGCGATCGCCGTCAACGAATTCCCAGTTTTCGCCGCCATCGTTCGAACGGTACAGCCCGCCCTGATGCGCCTCGATCAAAGCGTACACATGATCCGAATCTGCTCCTACCGCAATGCCAATTCGCCCATACGGTCCCTGCGGCAGGCCATGCTCGGTCAGTTGTTTCCATGTCGTGCCGCCATCATTCGAGCGATACAATCCGCTCCCCGGCCCACCGCTCGACAAACTCCACGGCGTACGGCGTGCCTGCCAGAGCGCCGCAAAAAGGATGTGCGGGTTGTGCGGATCGAAAGCAACATCGATTGCCCCGGTATTCTCGTCTTTATAGAGAACCTTGTCCCAGGTTTTTCCTCCATCGGTCGTGCGAAACACTCCGCGCTCCGTATTCGGGCCGAACGGATGCCCCAGCGCTGCCACAAAAACAATGTCCGGATTTGCTGGATCGATAATCACCTTGCCGATCGCCCGCGAATCATGCAGCCCGACGTTCTTCCACGTCTTGCCGCCATCGAGTGTTTTGTAAACTCCATCGCCGTGCGAGATATTGCCGCGAATGCACGCCTCGCCAGTTCCGACGTAAACGATGTTCGGATCGGACGTAGCGACTGCAATGCTGCCAATCGACGACACCGGCTCCTTATCGAATACTGGCGTCCACGTGATCGCGCCGTCGGTTGACTTCCACACTCCGCCGCCGGTCGCGCCGAAATAATAGGTTGTTGGATCGCCCGGAATTCCCGCCGCTGTCAACGACCGGCCTCCGCGAAAGGGCCCAATCAGCCGATATTTCATGCCTTTGAAGTTCGGGTCTTCTTTGCTCTCGTCGTTCTCGTTATTTGCGGGAGGCGTCTGTTTTTGCTGCGCAACCGGTTGCGCGACGGGCTTGTGCTCTCGCGGATTTGTTTCCTGCGCTGAAGCACTCACCAGTGCAAAAAGAAGAAAAGTGACAAAGGCTTTGATACGAAACATATTCGGGGCCCCCGGGAAGAAACCGCCTGACCATGTTACTGCGCGACGCGGATGAATGGAAATGGCAGCGCCGAAGGCTAACGTTCCAAGCTTGACCTTCAGAGATGCGTCATTTCAAACCTCGCGCTTTAGCCAGCGAGGCGAGAGCCTGCCATGAGCAAGTGAGCGCAGCGAACGCGGGGCCGCTCCGCGCTGCGCTATGCCCAATTCAGTTACGACCCGCTCTTCGCCAACTCCTTTTTCGCCGCTGCGAGTCTCTTCCGCTCCTCGGCGTCGACCTTCGGATAGCTCAGTTTCAACCCCTCCAGCGCATCCACCACCGCTGCGGCAACCACAACTCGCGTATACCACTTGTTATCGGCCGGAACCACATACCACGGCGCGTGCTCGGTCGCCGTGTGTGCAATGGCATCTTCGTAGGCCTCGTGGTAATCGTCCCAGAACTCACGTTCATGAATATCAGCCGAAGAAAACTTCCAGTTTTTATCCGGAGTTTCAAGCCGCGCCAGAAACCGCTTCTTTTGTTCTTCTTTCGAAAGATTGAGGAAAAACTTCAGGATCACGACACCATTGCGCGCGAGGTAACGCTCGAAGGCATTAATGTCCTCAAACCGCTCCTTCCAGATGTGCTTCCCGATGAGTTCTTGCGGTATACGCTCGTTCTTGAACACCTGGGGATGCACTCTTACCACCAGGACCTCTTCGTAATACGACCGGTTGAAAATTCCGATATGTCCGCGCTCCGGCACCCGCCGCATGGCTCGCCACATATAATCGTGATTGAGTTCTTCGACAGACGGCTGCTTGAACGAAGTGACCTCACAACCTTGCGGGTTGACTCCCGACATCACGTGCTTGATCAAACCATCTTTGCCTGCGGCATCAATCCCTTGCAGCACCAGCAGCAACGCCCAGCGGTCCTGCGCATAAAGCTTCTCCTGCAAATCGGTCAGCGAAACGATGCCGCGTTGCAGAAGTTCTTCCGCCTGCTTCTTCGCATGGATATTGCATGTATCCGCAGGATCGAAATCTTCCAACCGGAATTTCTTCCCGTGCTCGACGCGATAAGGTTCGCTCAGCTTCTTTGCCCAGCCCATGAATCTTATATTCTAGTCACGAGCAGCTTCCGAGGGAATGAGGTGCGTGAAAGAACTCTCTGCGCGACGCGAATCTCGGACGCCAACCCCGCCTGTCCATTTTGACCGATAGCATGTCTTCAATAGCAAAAGGATTCAGATCACAGCATGGCTGGCGTCGCGAAAACCTGCGTTGTCGCCCTCGATCCGGCACGCAGCCGCGGGTTCCTTTCGGCAGATTCTTATTCAGTCGAGAATTCCAGACGCGAGGAACTCGTCCGCAAAATATTTGTCTCGCTGATCGTCGGCCTGGGAGTACTGAGTGTCTGGGTTTGCCGCTACTCTATGGATCCCGACACCATCTCCTACCTGGATGTCGGCAAAGCTTTCGCTGCCGGGAATTGGAGATTGGCATTCAATACTTACTGGAGCCCAGCATATCCCTGGCTTCTGTCGTTTCCGGTACATTGGCTCGGACGAACTCCGCGCGCCGAACTTCTGACCGCGCATGCGGTCAACTTTGCCATTTATCTTTTCTCCTTCGGCTGCTTTGAGTTTTTCCTGCGGACGTGCCTTGCGTCCGTTCGCGCCGAAGAGCCACAACAACGCCTCGCCACCGTTCCGCGGTGGGGATTGCTGGCGATTGGGTACGCGCTCTTTCTGTGGTCTGCGCTTACCCTGATCACCGTCTGGGCGCTTGGTGCGGACCAGTTGGTCGCAGGCATGATTTTTCTGATCGCCGCGCTTATGCTGAGAATTCGTGAACATGTGTCCGCCGCAAGGCTAGTCGCATTGGGTGTGCTGCTGGGCGTCGCCTACTGGTGCAAGGCAGTTATGTTTCCGTTGGGAATCGTGTTCGGCCTGGTCGCTCTCGTATCTGTGGAGAAAAGCCAAAGGCGCTTCTACCACACACTGCTGGTCGCCGTACCCTTTGCGCTGATTTGCTTCCCCCTGGTGCAGGCGATCTCTGCTAAAGATGGCAAGTGGTCTTTTGGCGATTCCGGCTGGCTCAACTATTCCTCACTCGTCAGCCCCGGAGGCCGCGTACGAAACTGGCTAGGCTCGCCCACTACGAGCGGAATTCCGCTTCATCCCACCCGTCTGATTCTCGACAATCCTCCCGTTTTTGAGTTCGCGGAACCTTACGCCGTGACTTACTCCCCAACCTTCGAACCCGGATACTGGAACGCAGGCCGCACCTGGACATTTGACTTGCGAGCGCAGGTCCGTGAACTGACCGGTAATTCGCTGCTGTTCATCGAGCTTTTCCTGCATTCCCAATCAGGCCTTTTAGTCGCTGTACTCGCATTAATCGTCGCCAGCGGGGGTTACAAACGCATTTTCACTTACTGGCCCCTGCTGGCAATTTCATTCGCGACCTGCGCACTCTATGCGCTTGTTCACTCCGAGGTCCGCTTCGTCGGCGCTCAGGCAGTGATTGCGTGGCTCGCAATTCTGATGGGCGTGCGTCTCTCAAGAAAGCTAATGCCATCTCGCCTGCCTGCCGGAATTTTGATCGCCGCGTCGCTCTCCATTGTTATCTCGGTCTTCGCCGGTCTGGCGCGCGACATCCGGGCGCGCGATTCGAACTCCGCCCTTCCGCAGATCGGGGTTGTCGAGAAGCTCCACACGATCGGTTTTGCGCAAAACACGAAAATGGCGATCATCGGCGATGGGGATTGGTCCTACTGGGCCGAACTCGGCCATTTCCGCCTGGTAGCAGAAATTATGTCGCCGGATGAAGTGTCGTTCTGGGCGTTACCAAACCAGCAACGCCAGCGTGTTTACAACGCAATGAAAGATGCCGGAGCTGCGGCGATAGTCACCCAGCCACCGCTACCGCTCGCAACCCTTGATGATGGCTGGACTCAGATCGGAAGCACGACGTTTTATCTGCGTTCGCTTAAGTAAAGACACGTTCTGTCAGAACTGGGCGCAATGTTCGAGAACACACTGGGTGCCTCAGCCTTAACCGGACGCGGTGCCCATCCTAAGGCGAGCCGCGATTGCGAGCTTAGGGCGGGAGTTCTAAGTCTGCACCGGAAGTAACACGGGAAATATCGCTGAACCTCGCCTCCTGCCATTCATCCGATGAGAAATACCAGTCGCTGGCGCCAGCCTCGTGGTTGTTCGCGCCCGCGCCGTAGCCGGTCGTCGCATTGCGCCAGTAATCGAATCCCACTTGCAGCAGAGCGCCGCGAGAAATCTTCACTTTCATTTTGACCGTGCAGCCTTCGAGTTTCCCCGGCGGGAAGGTCACTCTCGGCGACGCGCCCCAGAAATGCCACACATGTTTCGTATCCTCCCCAACCCGCAGGATCACCGCATCATCGCCCGGATCATATTCCACCGGCATCGCCGTATGCTCATCCGTCCCGAACCACGGGAACCGCCGATAAAGCCCCCCGCGAAGCGCGCCGTGATCGTCGTTCAAAACAACCTCGTGTTCATTTATATGGCAGGAAAGCCTGGCCGAACCCACCTCCACCTGCGCCTGCTCGTACCCCGAGACGCGGGTATCGGCGATGGCAATCCCCCAGAGCATCGCGGAATTGAACCCCTCCGGCCGCCCGCCCGGGTTTACAAACCCTTTCTTGTACTTCACTTCGTCCGGGATGAGCGACGCCAGACGCCCATCCCGCGCGACCTGTGCCACCGCACAGCCCAGGAGCACAGCCATCACCCACCAGAAACCACGACTCATCCCGCAACGCTACGAAAACACTGCGATTCACTCGGTGATTCTTGTCACATTTTTTGCAATTGCCATCCCGTTTCGGCACCCGTATCATGGGCAGTCCCGGAGGATTTTATGACCACCGAGCAATTCTTCACCGAGCTTGAAGACCGCATTCATAAGTACGATCTGCTGTGCCATCCTTTTTACAAGGCCTGGGCCGCTGGCGAGCTGACCCGCGACGATCTGCGCGACTACGCCTGCGATTACTATCACCATGTCGAGGCATTTCCCTCGTACCTCGCCGAGCTGGGCATTCGTCTCGACGAAGGCGAACTCCGTCGCGCCGTGCTGGCCAATATGGCCGATGAAAAAGGCCGCGAAGACGCCTTCGGAGAGCCGGCGCCCGCGCATTCCGAGCTATGGCTCGACTTCGCCGAATCCATGGGAGCGCGCCGCAACCTGCACGGCCACGAGCCCGTTCCCGAGATCAAAAATCTGATCTCTTTCTTCCACAACATCGCCAGCGAAGGCACGGCGGAAGAGGCTTTGGCCGCTTTTTATGCCTATGAGTCGCAGGTCCCCCGCGTGGCCAAAGAAAAAGCCCGCGGCCTGAAAGAAATGTACGGCGCCGACGATCGCGCCTGCGCCTACTTCACCCTCCACACCACCGCCGACGTTTACCATTCGAATGTCTGGAAGAAGCAATTAGCCAAGCGGCTGGAAGCGAATCACGAACGTGCAGAGAAAGCCCTGTCCGCAGCCGACAATGCGGCGAAGGCTCTGTGGCAGGCGCTGGATGGGATTGAGGCGCGGAGAACTGCGAAAGTGGCGGCTTAGGGCCGGGTTCCTTGCGATCTCCGCCTACCCCTTCAGCTCCGGTGGCCACGACTGCGAAAACCCGCTGAACAGGTTCACGGTTTTTTCTCTGCGCCTCGTCCCATCGTGCACCGCAATCGTGTGCGGATGTCCCGGCTCGTATCCCTCCCACAGCGACACGCCGGCGTAAGCGCCATCTTTCCGCAGGACGTAAAAGATCATATCCACGTACATCAGACGATCTTTGTCGCCGTTGTAGTTGCGTACGATGCGCTTCAGCGCATCCATGCCCGCATCCAGTGGAGACATTCCGTGCCGCATGTTCTCCACAATCGTGTGCGCTCCGGCGACCTTGATATTCTCCTCGCCATTCCCCGTCGCGCCCGCCGAGCCCACATCCTGATCGGTAAAACATCCCGCGCCGATAATCGGCGAATCGCCCACTCGACCCGGAATCTTCCAGGCGAGCCCGCTCGTCGTGGTGCACCCTGAAATCTCGCCCTTTTCATTCAACGCCGAGCAGTGAATCGTCCCGGTTGGAGGAAAGATCACCTTGCGGATTGCCGCCATTGTCTCTTCTTCGGGAATGCCGACCTCGGCTGCGACCTGTTTCATGCGATCGATCTTCTGCTCGAAGTCAGTCGCGTGCAGGCGCTTCTTCCAGTCCGGACTGTCAAGCCCTGGACCCCACCAGTCCGAATGCGTTTCCTTATAAAGCAGCCAGATTTTGCGTGAGTAGTCAGTCAGCAGGTTTTCCCGCGGAAAGCCCTCGTCAACCGCGAACTTCTCCGCACCCTCAGCTACCAGCATCACGTGGCCGGTGTGCTCCATCACCGCCTTCGCCACCTGCGACACGTTCTTGATGTTACGCACACCGCCCACCGATCCCGCGCGCCGTGTGGGGCCATGCATGCAGCAGGAATCGAGTTCCACTACGCCATCTTCATTCGGCAGCCCGCCCAGCCCTACGCTCGTGTCTTTGGGATCGTCCTCCGGCCCCCTGACCACGCGCAACGCGGCATCGAGCGTATCGCCGCCGCCCTTCAGAAACGAATAGCCGTCATCCAGATAGTTAAAGCCGTTATGGGCGCAGACGATGATGGGCAGCTTGCCCGAGCCCTTCTGATCCGGGCGATCCGGAGACTCTTTCTCCTGCCCCTGCACCGCCAGTGTGAGGGATCCTGCTACCGCTGTGGTGAGAAACTCTCGCCGCGAAAAACCCATGCCATCCTCCAGTTCTCAACGCGGAAAGCTGCCCAGCATATCACCGCAAGGAAAGAAATAACAAAGCGGTTTGTTCAGAACGTATGACCCTGTGTCCCACTGTGCCCTCTGTGGTGATGATTTTTACAGCGGGCGCGGCCTATCTCCACAGATAATAGAACCCCAGCTCATGCTCCATGAGCTTCTCGCGGGTTGGCAGCCACTGGGAAACATCGCCAAAGACTAAATCGAGGATGGATTTTCGTTCGGTTTCCGGATGCACCAGCACCGGCTCGCCCGAGATGTGCACCGCCCTGGCCGTATCTTCCACGCAGGTCTGAAAGTCTCCGATCTTGTCAATCAGGTGCATCGACAGCGCCTCTTCGCCGGTCCACACGCGTCCGTCGGCAATCGACTTAATGTCCTCCGTTTTGGCGTGCCGCGCCGTCGCCACAGCCTGCACAAACTGGCCATACATATTGTCGATGAGGGATTGCATGTAGGCGCGCTCAGCCGGCGTCATCTCGCGCGTGGGGTCGCCCGTGTCCTTGAACTCGCCGTGATACAAGACCTCCGGCTTGAGCTTGGCCCAGCGCAGCAGGTCCCCATAGTTCACCCATTCGGCGATCACGCCGATCGATCCCACGATGCTGCCGTTGTCGGCGTAAATCTTGTTCGTCGCGGAAGAAACGTAATATGCGCCGCTGGCTCCCACGGTTTCGATTGACGAAACAATCAGCTTCTTCTTCTGATCGCGAATGCGCAGCACCTCGCGATAGATCTCTTCCGACGCGGCGACGCCGCCGCCGGGAGAGTTCACGTGCAGGATAATTGCTTTAATGGAGTCGTCGGCGGCGTAGTCCTTCAGTTCGCGAACCACCGTCTTGGGATCGAGAATGACACCTTCCAGATCGACCACGCCGATCCTTTCGCCGCCGAAGCCGCTGAGCCCGCCCTCTTCCGTCCCCGTGTTCAGGGTGAAGTAGACAAGCGTAAACACCGCGATCACGAACAGAAAAAAGGCCGCGCCCCCGATCAGGATCCACAGCCACACGCGCGTACGGGAATTTTCAGCCATCTGATAGCGAGTAGTGTAGCAGGAAGTCGCATCCTCCTTTGTCTACACCGAAGGCACAATGACCTGCAGCGCCCGCGGCAAGATTCCAATCTCGACCGGTGTCTCACAAACATATTCGCCGTCCGCGTAAAGCGCCAATGGGCTTTCCGTTTCGAGCCGAATCCAATCCGTCTGAAAAGAGTCCACCCCTGCCACTTTCACATGCCGTCCGAAATAAATCGTAGGAAAGAGGCAGAACGCCTTGAATTTGTTGACCTCACGCACCAGGCAGATGTCCAGCTTGCCATCATCGAGCCGCGCCCACGGAGCAATTTTCATCCCGCCGCCATAGGACGGTGCGTTGGCGAAAGCCGCGAGAAGCGTCGGGTGAAATGCATCTCCAGTTTCATCTTTCCTGCTCACCTTCATCGGCAGGGCAGCAAACCTGAACATTGCCGGAGGCAAGCACATTGCATACCCGCCTGTGCGCCGCAGTCCTCGCGGCAGTTTATTCGCCAGCCGCGTAACCTCGGCGTCAAGTCCAACTCCCGCCACGCAGCAGAAATATCTCCTCCGAACACCCGGCGAGCCATTACCACCATTCGCAACCGGCGAGATCACACCAATATCTATTCGCCCCTTTGCCCGTGTCTTCTGAAAAGTCGCCCACGCCGAGACCGCATCTCTGATTCGCCGTATTCCCAGCGCCCGCGCAAAGTCATTTCCACTGCCGCATGGCACAACCAGAACCGGCAGCCCAAGCTCTATCAGTTGCGAAAGATGGCGATGAACTGTACCGTCTCCGCCAAAAATCAGAATGGCATCGGCATCATTCGAATTCCTAGGCAAGCCATACGTCCACTCCGTAGCAGGGTCCCGGCGAAAAACCGCGATGTCCTCTTGTCTCGCTCCAGGCCCGAGGATGGCAGCAGCGCGCACCGGGGATGAGAGTAGCAGATTGCCCGGGCCAAGCCGAGAACATGCCAGCGCCGCCCCATCATCGTGCTGTACAGGCTATAATGGCGCGCACCGATGCCCCTCACCTCCGGCACGAAACTCGGTCCCTATGAAATCCAGGCTCCCTTAGGCGCAGGCGGCATGGGAGAGGTGTATCGCGCGAAGGATACACGCCTTGGCCGGGATGTTGCGCTGAAGATTCTGCCCGCTTCTTTTTCCAGCGACGGCGATCGTCTGCGCCGCTTCGAGCAGGAGGCGCGCGCCGTCGCCGCCCTGAACCATCCCAATATTCTCGCCGTGTTTGATATAGGCCAGGACCATGGTGCACCATTCCTGGTTTCGGAGTTGCTTGAGGGCGAAAGCCTGCGGGCCGCACTCGACCGCGGCGCGCTGCCACAGCGTAAGGCGATCGAATACGGAGTTCAGATCGCCCATGGCCTTGCCGCGGCGCACGAAAAAGGAATTGTCCACCGTGACTTGAAGCCCGAAAACATCTTTGTCACGAAAGACGGGCGCATCAAGATTCTGGACTTTGGCCTGGCGAAGCTGGCGGCGCCCGCCGGCGGGACGCAGGAGGAAATTACACTGGCCAGCGCCCAGCAGACGGCGGCGGGCGTGGTTATGGGCACCGCGAGCTACATGGCGCCGGAGCAGGTACGCGGCGAAGCCGCCGACCCTCGAACCGATATCTTTGCTTTTGGTGCCGTGCTTTACGAGATGTTGTCTGGAGTACGCGCCTTTCACCGGGACACGGCCGCCGAAACCATGACCGCAGTTCTGAAGGAGGATCCGCCAGAGCTTTCCGACTCCGGGCGGCTAGTCTCACCAACACTTGAACGGATTGTGCGGCGCTGCGTCGAGAAGAACCCCGAGCAGCGGTTTCAGTCGGCAAAAGATCTTTCATTTGCGCTGAGCGCGCTTTCAGGGACGGAAACCAGCGCTGCCGTGCGGGCCGCGACTGCGGCCAAAGCCCCGAAGAGCACCCCGATGCTTGCGTTGGTCGCAGTATTACTCCTGCTGATCGCGGTTGCGGCAGTGACCTGGTTTGTGGCGCGCCGGCCACTCCCCGCGCAACGCATGCAGTTTGCGGTAGCAGTGCCGGACGAGATGAGCATCAGCCAGATGGCGCTCTCGCGAGATGGGTCCATGCTGGCGTTCGTTTCACCCGAGGAGAGCTCGGCGTTGCCGATGCTTTTCGTGCAGCGTGTGGGTTCGCCAAACGTGACGCCCCTGCAGGGAACGCAGGGGGCAAGTTATCCGTTCTGGTCACCGGACAATACTTTTCTAGGATTTTTTTCCAATGGCAAGCTGCAGAAGATCGCGGTCAGTGGAGGCTCGCCGCAAGTGCTGGCGCTCGCCATGGCAGGGCGAGGCGCGAGTTGGGGAAGCAAAGGCGTGATCATTTACTCTCCGGATGCACAAAGCCCCATCCTGCGGGTGAATGCCGATGGAACCGGAGGCAGCGCGGTGACCGAGGGAATCCGCCTGCCGGGGGATGATTCGCATCGGTGGCCGGTATTTCTTCCCGACGGAGACCACTTCCTTTTCTGGAGCGGCAACTTCGCCAACCTCAAGAACGATCTCAAGAGCGGCATCTACTTGAGTTCTTTGGAAGGCAAGCAGCGGAGATTGATCGCACTTTGTCATTCCAGTTTCGACTTCGATGCCCATCACCTGTTTTATGCGAATGACCAGTTGCAGTTGGTAAGCGTGCCTTTCGATCCATCTTCCACAGAGGTTTCGGGGAGCGCGCAGTTGATTGCGGAGGCCGTCGGCTTCCAACCGTCCACCTACTGGGCAGCGTTTGACGTGGCGGAAAATGGAACGTTGATTTACAACACGGATGTGGGAGCGGCGGAGTCGCGGCTGACATGGGTTGACCGGTCGGGGAGGGAACTGGGGCACATTGGCGAACCGGCCATCCAGGCGAACCCCACCCTCTCGCCGGATGGCAACCGCATTGCCGTTGACATCAGCGACCCGAAGGCAAACAACGTGGATGTCTGGATCGAGAGCACGACTGGAGCGGGGAACACGCGATTCACCTTCGATCCGTCCGAAGACGTGGCCGGTGTATGGTCGCATGATGGAAAAAGAGTGGCCTATCGAACGGCGGCGGATCAATCAGGGATCATAGTGAAGGAGGCGACCGGCCTGGAGTCCGAAAAGAAGGTATTTTTCATTTCGGGCAAGATGGATGATATCGAGCCAAATTCGTGGTCGCTGGATGACAGCGAGATTTTATGCACGCGGCAAACGCAATCGGGAGAGCATCTGGAGGTAGTGCCCTCGGCCGGAGGCCAGCCCACGGTTTTCACTAACAGAGGCAGCGAAAGAAACGGGCAGATCTCTCCGGACGGAAAGTGGGTGGCCTACGCTTCGGATGAATCCGGAACGTGGGAGATTTACGTTACTTCCTTTCCCGGCGCGGCGGGAAAGTGGCAGGTCTCACGAGGCGGCGGCGGTGAGCCCCGTTGGCGCGGCGATGGCAAGGAAATCTTTTACATTGCACCCAGCGGTATCTTGATGGCAGTACCGGTGATCGGCGGAGCAACTTTTGCCACCGGTCAACCGGAAGCTCTGTTCCAGGTTCACGGCCGCGCCCCGATCTCCTCGACTGATATCTTTACCTACGACGTGACTAAAGACGGCAAGCGGTTCCTGGTGAACCGCTACGTGAAACCCGAACACGTTCCGCCGTTGACTATCGTGCTGAACGCCGCGAGCAGCGACTAATCCACTTAGAGCGAAGGGAGGGCCACCCCTCCTGTCGGCCGGTTGATGAAAACCCAGCGCCTGACGCAGGCTCTAGCCCACCGTTTCAAATTCCCCGATCTTTCTTTCACCCGCCATGATCGCCTCGCCCGCAAGATCCAGTGCCTCGTAGTCTTGCTTATGCTCCGCAAGAAACTGCTCGTAGTCGCGCCGCGATCGCCAGCGGTCAATGGTGACAAAGCGCACCGGATTACTCCCATCCCGCGCCAGTTCCGTCCCGCGATAAGCTTCATCCCTTGCAAACAGCTGCGCCCACGTCCCCTCCCTACCGTACATTCTTAGGAATGCCGCCTGCATTTGAGGACGAATCTCAAATTCCCATATGACCACGCAGCGTCCGGCATCATTCATATTCATTGCTCCGCGACATTAATGCTCCATAGGTTGTCCGCTTTAAGCGCCAACGGTGTCGCGTTCGCGGTACTTTCGTAATGCCCGCAATGACCAGGCACACTTATTCAAAGCTAGTTGCCAAAGTAAAATTTTCTACATACTGTCGCCCGTTCCGGCGGCAAGGGACTCACTTTGGCGATCAAACTACCTTCGCGCTCGCGGCTGCCTATCTTATACGTAATTCTTAGCGTACTCGTGTTCGTCAGCGTAGTGCCCATGTATTTTTATTCCAGCCAGGTGGAATCCATTAATCGCGACCGCCTGATCACTAACGAACGCTTGCTGCAAAACGCCGTCACGCGTTCGCTCGCTGATGACATCTCTCAGCACCAGCAATCGTTGCAGATCATGCAGGCGAATCTGGCTTCCGCGCTGCAGGTGGCGAGCGGCGGAAACATCGCGGGTGACAATGTCGAGGCGCCTGAGTTGCGTGCCCTGCTGGAAAATTTCGTCTCCTCCTCCGATGATCTTGCCTACGCCACCCTGCTGAATTCCGAAGGCAAAGGGATTTCTGCCGGCCGCGTCGCGCCCGACGCTTTTCTTCGCCGCGAACTCGAGCGCGCCTTCGCCGCCGCCCGCGAGGGCCGAATGTATAACGGTCAGGCGCTGGAGGTTGGTGACGGGAAGTCGGCCCGCACTGTGATGCTTGTCAGTACGCCCGTGATGTACGGCGGCCGCTTTCTGGGAATGATCGGCTCTGCCGTCGATTTGCAATTCCTGATTCGCCGCCTGCAGGAAGTTCAACGCGGCGGACTGACTCCCTTTGTCGTGGACGCTCAGGGTCGTCTCGTGGCGGGCGCGGGCCCACAATATGCGACTGGTCAGGAGATGACCAATCAGGAAATCGTCCGCAACTTCGTCGATTTCGGCAGCAAAGCGCAAATGGTTGCCGCTACCCGTGAGTTCGACGAGAGGCAGGGCACACAGGTCATCAAGATGCTGGGAACCTATAGCCCAGTCACTAATCTCGACTGGGCCGTAGTGGTCGAGAAAAGGCGCGATGACGCCTACCGGGGCGTTTACGAGATGCAGCACACTGCCGAGATTCTCGCGGAAATGGCAATTGCGCTGAGCGTCGGCATAAGCGTCTTCGCAGCCCGGAGAATCACCAATCCACTCGAAGTGCTTGCACAATCCAGCCGCGCCATCGCTGACGGAGACTTCAGCCAGAGAGTGCATCTCAAGAGCCGCACTGAAATTGGACAACTGGCCCAAACCTTCAACGTCATGGCCCAGGAGATCGAGCAGTTCGTCGAGGACTTGAAGCACGCCGCCGAAGAAAACCGCACTCTATTCTTGAGTTCGATCCAGATGCTGGCCGGCGCAGTCGACGAAAAGGACCCGTATACCCGCGGTCACTCCGATCGAGTGACCCGCTATTCGATGATGATTGCCGAGGAGATGAAGCTCGACTCGGCCTTCATCGAGATCGTGCAAGTATCAGCCCAGTTGCACGATGTCGGAAAAATCGGCATCGAGGATCGGATTCTGAAAAAGCCCGGCACGCTCACGCCGGAAGAATTCGAAATCATGAAAACCCACACCACCAAGGGCGCCAACATTCTGCGCGGCGTCGCCCAACTCCGCGATATGATCCCCGGAATCGAGCTGCATCACGAATCTCTTGATGGCGCTGGCTACCCGCATGGATTGAAGGGCGATGAAGTCCCCTTGCTCGCCCGGATCATCGCCGTGGCCGATACTTTTGACGCCCTGACCACCAGCCGCCCCTATCAGAAGGCTCGCAGCCCTAAGGCCGCCCTGGAAATCATCCACTCGCTTTCCGGCAAGCGGCTCGATCCTGCCGCTGTGGCCGCCATTACCGCGCTTTTTGAGCGGGGCGAGGTCCCTGTCGACAGGCCCGTCTCCGCGGTCACCCCCGAGCCGGCAGAGGTCCTGGTGGCTGCCGAAGCCGCGCTTCCCGATGTCGCCGCCGCCACTGTGCTGGCGCAGGCCACTCGCGCCTAGGGAAAATTATCCCGAGAAGCGCGGCAGCGATCAATGCAATTTCCGCGGCAGCAGAAACCACATCGGCACACGCTCCCGTCACGAACCTTATAATTAAAGTTCGCACCCATGATCCAGACCCTTTTTGGCAGCCTCGACGAGAAGCAGAAACCCGGCCTTTTTGAACGCATGAAGGAGGCGGTCACGCGCACGCGTGAGAACCTCGCCGAGCGCATCGATGAAGTCGTCTCCTTCAGCAAGGAAATCGACCGCAACACCCTCGACGAGCTCGAAGCGACCCTCCTCGCCGCCGACCTTGGCAGCACTACCACGCAGGAGGTCCTGGCGAAACTGCGCGACAAGGCCGACCGCAAACAGATCAAGGATGGCGAAGCGCTGAAGAGCCTGCTCAAAGAAGAGCTGCTTGCAATCCTGAACAGGGCCAACCTTCCACCCGTTCAGGCCGCTGACGGCGTGCCCGAGGTGATCCTTGTGGTCGGCGTGAATGGCACCGGAAAGACCACCAGTATCGGCAAGCTCGCCCAGGCTTTTCGTTCGCAGGGCAAAACTGCCCTCCTCTGTGCCGCAGACACTTTTCGCGCGGCCGCCATCGAGCAGCTCGAAGTCTGGGGCCAGCGCACCGGGACCGAGGTCATTCGGACCAAAGCCGGGGGCGATCCCGCCGCGGTGCTCTACGACGCGTTGCAGGCCGCAATGGCGCGGCACATTGATTACGTGATCGTGGACACTGCGGGCCGCCTGCACACCAAATCTAATCTGATGGCGGAGCTCGAAAAGATGCGCCGCACCGCGCAGCGCATTATCCCCGGCTCGCCCCACGAAACCTTGCTGGTGATGGACGCCACCACCGGCCAGAACGGATTGCAGCAGGCCCGATTGTTCACCGAGGCCGCGGGAGTAACCGGGATCGTGCTGTCGAAACTCGATGGCACGGCGAAGGGCGGCGTCGTGGTCGCCATCGCGCGTGAATTGGGCGTGCCGGTCCGGTATGTTGGCGTCGGCGAGAAAGCCGCAGATCTGTTGCCCTTCGTTCCGCAGGATTTTGTGGATTCGTTGTTCGCGTAAACTTTGCCGTCTCCAGGCCCCAAGATTCGATGTCCAACGAAAAGGACGAAACCTTGTTGCGGCAAGCTCTCGAACTGGCCCGCGCCGGCATCGGCCTGACCTCGCCCAACCCGAATGTCGGCGCAGTTGTCGTCAATTCACAGGGCCGGGTCGTCGGCACCGGCACCTACACCTACGATGGCCTGAAACACGCCGAGGTTCTTGCCATTGAGCAGGCTGGCAAGCAGGCTCGGGGAGCCACGCTTTACATCAATCTCGAACCCTGCTCCCACACCGGCCGCACCGGGCCCTGCGCCGATGCCGTCATCGCAGCCGGAATTACTCGCGTTGTCGCTTCTATGGAGGATCCCAATCCCCTCGTCAGCGGTCGCGGGTTCGCCAAATTGCGCGATGCCGGAATCGCCGTTGAAACCGGACTGCTCGAGTGTGACGCAAAAGCCCTGAATGAGGCCTTCGCCAAGTACATCCGTCATCGCATCCCGCTGATAACACTTAAGGCGGCGATGACGCTGGATGGAAAAATTGCACCTCCATCTACTGCCGGGCACAGCTCACTTCACCGCCGTTCCACCTGGATCTCAAACGAAGAATCGCGCGCCCACGTACAGGAACTTCGCCATGCGCATGACGCCATTATGGTTGGCGTCGGCACCGTAATCCTCGACGATCCTCTGCTCACCGATCGCAGCGGCAAACTGCGCCGGCGCCCATTGCTGCGCGTAATTCTCGACTCACGCCTGCGGCTGCCTCTGAACTCTCGCGTGGTCGAAACCGCGCAGGATGATGTAGTCGTGATTTGCGCCTTCGCGGAAGAAAAGAAGAAGCGCCAACTTCTGCGCCACGGAGTTCAGGTCGAGCAGATTGCTCCCGTCACCGCCGATGGCCACCCGGATCTTGCCGGCGTGGCACGCCATCTGGGCGAAAGAGAGATCACCAGCCTGATGATTGAAGGCGGCGCCATGGTCAACTGGGCTGCGCTGCAATCCAGCATCGTTGATAAGGTCTTTCTGTATTACGCGCCAAGAATTCTCGGCGGCGCTGCGTCCATTCCTTTGGCCGCTGGAGCAGGTTTCAGTGCCGTCAACGACGCCGCCTACATCAAATCCTGGAAGCTGCACCGCTTCGGCGAAGACTTCGCCGTAGAAGGATACTTGAAGGATCCATACACCGATTGATCAGTAGCAGGAGGACCGATGTTCACCGGAATCATTGAGGAAGTTGGCCGCATTACTCATTTGCGCAAGCAAGGGGAGAACAGACGCATTACTGTCTCCTCGAACAACCTAGTGAAAGAACTGAAATTGGGCAGCAGTATCGCCGTAAGCGGCGTGTGTCTCACCGCCGTCGACATCACCGCTGAGTCCTTCGCCGCCGATCTCGCAGAGGAGACCTGGAACGTCACCTCATTCTCGCGCATTCACGAAGGCGCGCTCGTCAACCTCGAATTGCCCATGCGTGCCAATGATCGTTTCGGCGGTCACATTGTGCAGGGCCATGTCGATGGTACCGGAAGCTTTCTCACCCTCGATCCCATCGCCGGTACTGACAATTTCTGGCTCCGGATCGAAATCCCTCCCGACCTCGCCCGTTATGTCATTTTCAAGGGATCCCTTTCCATTGAAGGCATCAGCTTGACGGTTGCGAAGATCGAAGGCACATCCGTGACGGTCGCCATTATTCCTCACACGGTCGAGATGACGAACCTCGGGTCGTTGAAACGCGGCGACCCCGTCAACCTGGAAGTCGACATGATCGCCAAATATGTCGAAAAGATGCTGCAGGGCGACAACGAAAGCTCGCTGACCGTGGAACGCCTGATCGCACAGGGTTTTTAAAAACTCCCCTGTGTTCTCGGTACCCTCTGTGTTGAATGAACTTACACCCCGAGTGTGAGCTCATCCAGTTCGAGGAACTCCTGAATGATCGGCTGCTGGCATCTTTCCATCGCTTCATAAGTCCCGAAGAAAAGCACCTTCGCTTCGTGCAGAAAAACCACTCGATCTGCCAGCTTTTTCGCCAGCCGCATATCGTGCGTCACCACCACGCTGGTCAAATGCAACTGCGCCTTCAGCCTCTGAATCAGATTTCCCAGCAACTGAGCCATCATCGGATCAACCATCGTGGTCGGCTCGTCGTAAAGCACGCACTCCGGCTGCGCAGCCAACGCGCGCGCAATCGCAACCGACCTCTTCATTCCTGTCGAAAGATCAGACGGAAGCAGATCCCGCATCTCCTGCACTCCGACCATTTCCAGCATCCCGTCCACAATCTGATAGATCTGGCCTTCAGTCAGGTCTCTGCGTTCCCGTAAGGGAAACGCTACGTTTTCTCCCACGGTCAGGGAGTCAAACAACGCTCCGTTCTGAAATACCATCGTGACTTTCTTGCGAATCCCCTCGAGTTGCTCCTCCGAGTAGTCCGTGATGTCTTGAAACGCCACAATCACTCGCCCCGAATCCGGCTTGAGGAACCCCATGATGTGATGGAGTGAAACCGACTTGCCCACGCCGCTCCGCCCCAGGATGCACACCGTTTCTCCCGGCATGACGTCGAAGCTCACATGATCGAGCACCAGATTATCGCCAAACGCCTTGGAGACGTCTTTAAATTCGATATACGGCCCGGAATCGGCTTTCGCACTCATGAATGGTTGGATGATAAATGATGTGGGGCGGGCGCCCTCGCCCGCCAACCCTCTAATTCCGATGTTGTGTCATCCTGCGAAGTTCTGCCAGGTCCTGTGGCGTATTCACATTCCTGAACATCTCCGGAGAAAATCCTGCATCGCTCAATTCGCCGTCCTCAATCACCCGCGTCTCACAATTCCCGAACAGCGCGTCAATCTTATTCTTTCCATGTTTCAACGACTGCTCGGCGATCTCTTTGAATTTAGCCCGATAAACAGCACACAGTGGCTGCAATCGCCCGTCTGATCGCGGAACCGTAACCACCGCTCGCGACGCCCGCGCCTGCTCCACGATAAACCGCAGCAAATCGGCCGAAACCAGCGGCAGATCGACCGCCAGCATTAAGTTCAATTCCGTCCTGCTCTTCGCCAGCGCCGCATGAATCCCGCCCAGCGGCCCGCAGCCCGGAAAAGCATCTTCTATGACAGGAGCGAAGCCCTCAAACTTCCTCGCCTCTCCAACCACGCATACTCGCGACGGCGCCACTTCCCTCGCCAGCCTCAACGCGCGCTCCACCAGCGTTTCGCCCGCAAGCTGGATGAAGGCTTTATCGCTTCCCATGCGCGTGCTCTTTCCCCCTGCAAGTACAAAGGCCGACAGGTCATTCACGCGGTCATCATACAGGCCGTGCCCTCATTACCCAGAATCCCGCGACAATCGCGCAAGCTGGCATTCGCCAATGACTTGCCAGCAAAATCAGCCGATTAGACGAAAGTAACCTACCCAAGCCGCGCGTTCCATTAGATGATGGCGTTGACCGGAGACAGGCCGGGGAAAGCCGGATCATGCCTCGTAAGTTATTGGATGTCTTAATGCTTGGCCATTGTTCGCACGAGTTTTCATGGCCTCGGCGCGCCGCCGATGGTGACTATTACCAGGTCTGCCTGCTTTGTGCTGCCCAGTACAAGTACGACTGGAAGTCCATGCGCCGCATCGAGCGGGTCGAGTCCGCAGAAGCCGAAACTCCAGCCGCTCCACGCCGCCGCAGCCATACTCGCAAGCCTACCTGGGTTCCGCGAGCTCGCCGTCTGAAGCTCGAGTTGCCCATTCGCTATCGGGTCAAGAATCTCGCTACCTGGTACCCGGGTACGGTCGAAAACCTCAGCCAGTCTGGCGTTCTCTTTCACGGAACGCAAAAATTACCAGAGAACACCCTCGTTGAAATGGTCTTCGAAATGCCTGAAGAAATTTCCGGACAGAAAAACAGCACGGTTTTGTGCCAGGGTCGCGTCATCCGCTCTCGCGATGCTCGGCAGCAGGAAGCCACCGCATCCGGTCTCGCCGTCAGCATTCTCGATTACAAATTCCTGCACGCGAAAGCTCCCGATCCCAGCGATTCAAGGCCACCCCGCTTCGCGTGATGCCCGCTTTCCTCTGCGCTTCTCCGTGTCCTCTGTGGTTTAAGCTCTTAACCACCGCGTACAATGTCTGAATGCCCGACGACCTTCTCCGCTATCGTTCCCAGTTTCCCATCCTCGATAAAACGACTTACCTGATCAGTAATTCGCTCGGCGCAATGCCCCGCGCCGTCTTTGACGCTCTGCACGGCTACGCCGAAACCTGGGCCACGCGCGGCGTCCGCGCCTGGGAAGAACGCTGGTGGATGCTCGCCGCCGAAGTTGGCGACCAGCTCGGCGCCCTGATGAACGCGCCCAAAGGCTCCGTCGCCCCGCAACTTAACGTTACGACCTGCCAGGCCATCGTCGCTTCGTGTTTCGACTTCTCCGGCAAGCGCAACAAGATCGTTTACAGCGACAAAAATTTCCCCTCGGTGATGTATTTCTGGCAGGCGCAACAAGCTCTCGGCGCGCGCGTTCACATGGTCAACACTGACGACCCGGTCACCGTTCCCACCGAGCGCATGCTCGATGCCATCGATGAAGAAACCCTCCTCGTTCCCATCTCGCACGTCATCTTTCGCAGCGCCTACATCCAGGACGCGAAAGCAATCATCGAAAAAGCCCATCGCGTGGGCGCCCTCGTCGTGCTCGATACTTTTCAGTCCCTCGGAACCGTTTCGGTAGACGTGCAAGCCCTCGATGTCGATTTCGCCTGCGGGGGTGTTCTGAAATGGCTCTGTGGAGGCCCTGGCGTCGCCTATCTCTACGTTCGCCCCGACCTCGGCCATCGCCTTCAGCCCAAATTCACCGGATGGTTCGCGCATCAGGAATCAATGGCCTTCGAAGTCGGCCCCATGCGCTACGCCGGCATGCCCTTTCGCTTCATGAACGGCACCACCAACATTCCCGCTCTCGAAGCCGCCCGGCCGGGATTGAAGATCATCAACGAAGTCGGAGTTCAGAGGATCCGCGAAAAATCCCAGCGTCAAACTGCGCGGCTAATCGAACTCGCCGATCAACGCGGCTGGACCGTCAACTCGCCGCGCGACCCCGAGAAACGTGGCGGGACGGTTTCGATCGACATGCCCGATTCGCAGGAAGTCTCCCGCGAACTGCTCAAGCGCGACATCCTTGTGGACTGGCGTCCCAAAGCTGGCGTCCGCATGTCCCCGCATTTCTACAACACGGATGAGGAACTCGATATCGCCATCGGCGCCGTGGATGAAATATTGAAGGAACGCGCAGTGGCCACTAGATGAGACGATCGGCGTTACCGGAATCTTTGTTCCTGTTGTCATTCCGAGCGGGCGCAAGCCCCGAGGAATCTGCTGTTCCACAGGAAAAACAGATTCCTTCCTCCGGCCGGAATGACAAACATAAGAAACCTGTGCGCCTCTGTGTCCTCCGTGGTGAAGAACTCCGCTTCATCCCACCACCACGTCCGCAATCCTCGCCGCATCCGCGCACGCGCGAACATCGTGCGTACGGATAATATGCGCTCCCTTGAGAATCGCCGCCGTCTCGGCCGCAATCGTCCCATACATACGATCGGCTAAAGGAGCATCCTTTCCATTCCGCGCCAGAGCGCGCCCGAGAAAACTTTTCCGCGAAACCCCTACTATGATCGGATAATGCAGCTCATGAAACTCATGCAGCCGCTTCAGCAGCGGATAATTTTCCTCAAACCTTTTACCGAACCCGAACCCAGGATCAATCGCGATCCGCTCTCGTTTGATCGCCGCAACTGCGGCATTATTTAGCCTTTCGCGCAGCTCTCGCTTGACCAGCGTTACCATGTCCGAAACTGGCGTCAGCTTTTTCCACTCCTCCGGACGCCCGCGTGTGTGCATCAGGACCGCTCCGCTTCGCAAATCTGCGACGGTCTTGAGCATCGTCGCGTCCCACGTGAAGCCGCTCACATCGTTCACGATCTCCGCGCCCGCGCCGATTGCCGCACGCGCCACGTCGGCTTTATATGTATCGATGGAAACCACGCTCTCCGGCCGCTTCTGCTTCAGCGCCGTGATCACCGGCAGCACCCTCTCCATCTCTTCTTTCGCAGAAACTACTTCGTGTCCAGCCGTCGCTTCATTTTTCTCCGCATCCGCCACCGCCGCTCCCGGCCGGGTGGACTCCCCGCCAACATCAATAATGTCAGCGCCGTCGCCCAACAATTTGAGCGCTTGCTCGATGGCGCGATCGGGATCGAGATACAACCCGCCATCGGAAAACGAATCCGGAGTGACGTTCACCACCCCCATCAGCAGCGTGCGCTTCCCCAGCTGCAATGATCGTCTTCCGATGTTCCACTCGAATACCGGCCGCATCTCGCAAATTGTAAATTGTTGGCATTATCCACGACGTCTCGAGGCGGAACCTCTGTGTTCCCCTGTGCCCGCAGTGGTTAAGAGAAGTAAGAAAGAAGTTTTCTGCGTGCCTGTGTGTCTCTGCGGCGATCTACGCGTTCCTTACCACGCCCGCATCCTCATAAGACACCGTCTTCACCGCCCATGCCATTCGCGGCGTGTTGTGCGCCAGTCCGATCCGACCCTGCCGATCCAGCAAAATGATCCCTCCATGCCCATCCAGCCGCTCTTTCAAATGCGTAATCGCTTCATCCGCAGCCCATTGCGGCAAGTTGCCGGCGCCCACACGGTCTGCCGCCCACTTCGCCAGCACCAGCTTCATAATCGGCTCGCCCCAACCTGTGGTCGAGACTGCCGCAGTTGAGTTGTCCGCATAGCATCCACATCCGATCAGCGATGAATCTCCCAACCGCCCAGGCGCTTTGTTCAGCGTGCCGCCGGTCGAAGTCGCCGCGGCAATATTGCCTTCTTTATCCAACGCAACGGCCCCAACCGTATCCACCGAAATGGTCGGCGCAAAAAGATTATGGTTCGGCTCCGTCCTCGCCTGGTACTCCCGCAAGCGCTCAACCTCGCGCGGAATGATCAAATCTTCGTTCCTGCACAGTTTCACCCCGTGTTCGACCGCAAATCTCTCCGCCCCCTCCGCCACAAAATAAACATGCGGGCTCTCCCCAAGAATTTTCCGCGCCGTTCGGATGGGGTTCCGCAAATGCTCCACGCAGCCCAAGCCCCCAGCCCGAAGCGTCGCCCCATCCATAATTAGTGCATCCAGTTGCACTTTCCCATCGCGATTCAAAAAGCTGCCGCGGCCCGCGTCAAATGTCTCATCGTCCTCCATCACCACCACGGCCTCTTCCACCGCATCCAGCGCCGATCCGCCACCCTGCAGCGCCTTCCATCCCGCCGCGATCGCGTTTCTCACCCCTCGAATATGCGCCTCAACCATGTCGTCGGGCATCGCCCAGGCGCCACCATGAACCAACAAACTAGGATTAATTACCAAAATAAGTCCTCACCCGGAAAATGACCCGATAGGATAGCAGGGTAGCGAAAGCACAGATATAGCGTCAGTTGTCCAGTTCGCGAATCCAACTGAAGAGCGGATTTATGGTTCCCTCTAAACCCGGACTCACCAACGACGAAATTCTGCGCTACTCACGCCATCTCATCATGCCCGAGGTCGGCGTGGAGGGCCAGCAGCGCCTCAAGTCTGCCCGCGTCCTCTGCATCGGCGCCGGCGGTCTCGGTTCGCCGCTCACGCTTTATCTGGCCGCAGCCGGCGTAGGCACGCTCGGAATGGTTGACTTCGACGTCGTTGACTACACCAATCTTCACCGCCAGATCATTCACACCACCGCCGATGTGGGCCGCAAAAAGCTCGAATCCGCCGCCGAAACCCTGAAGGCCATCAATCCCCACGTCAATCTCGAAAGCTTCGAAACGCGCCTCAGCAGCGAAAATGCCCTCGAGATTTTCCAGCACTTCGACATCATCGCCGACGGCACCGATAACTTTCCCACGCGCTATCTCGTCAACGACGCCTGCGTGCTTAGCGGCAGGCCCAATGTCTACGGATCGGTGTTTCGCTTCGAAGGCCAGGCCAGCGTCTTCGCCACCGAAGATGGCCCGTGCTACCGCTGCCTCTATCCCGAGCCGCCGCCGCCGGGACTCGTGCCCTCCTGCGCCGAAGGCGGAGTGCTCGGCATTCTGCCCGGCCTCGTGGGAATTATTCAGGCCACCGAAGTCATCAAGCTCATTCTCGGCGCCGGCGATCCGCTCATCGGCCGCCTCCTGCTGGTTGACGCTCTGGGCATGAAATTCCGCGAGCTCAAGCTACGGAAAAATTCCGATTGCCCCGCCTGCGGCGTCAACCGCACCGTTACGAAGCTGATAGACTACAACCAGTTTTGTGGCATTAGAGGTGAGGAGAGCCCCGTGGACCAAACCGGAATTCCTGAAATGCAGGTCGAAGAACTCAAGCGCCGCCTCGATGCCGGCGACGATTTATTTATTCTGGACGTGCGCGAGCCGCACGAATATCAGATCTGCAACCTCGGCGGTCATCTCATACCGCTGAAAGAACTGCCAGGCCGAATCAACGAGCTCGACTCCAGCCGCGAAATCGTCGCCCACTGCAAAATGGGCGGACGCAGCGCCAAAGCCGTCCAGTTTCTGCGCCAGTCAGGCTTTACCAAAGTCCACAACCTTGCCGGAGGCATCACCGCCTGGGCCGACCGCATCGACCCGAAAGTGCCCAAGTACTGATTCAACCCGTGCGGTACGGACATTCCTGGCGGCGCTGCTTCAGCACCTGTTGTACTCTGTGCGACTCTGTATCCCTCTGTGGTTTAAGAAGGCGTTTTCTTCGTGCCGCTGTATCTCCGTGGTGATAATAAGTTCAAACGAATCTCGCGACTCCAGAGTGGGATTTCTGCTCGCGTGGATGTAAAATCTGTCCCGGTTCGCCGAATAGACTCTGGAGACTGGAAATGAGGAAATCTGTCCTCGTCGCGCTCGTCGCATCGCTGCTTCCCCTGGCCGCCGCACAGAAGCATTCATCCTCGGCCGCCAACCCGCGCGGCAAATATCTTGTCGAGGGCATCGGCCTCTGCGCCGACTGTCACACGCCCCGCGACCAAAAAGGCGAGCCCATCAAGTCCCAGTGGCTCATGGGCGCACCCATCATGTTCAAGCCGACCGTCTCCATGCCGTGGGCTGACCAGGCGCCTCAGATCGCCGGCCTTCCCGGCTGGACCAAAGAAGCTGCAATAAAGTTTCTTACGACAGGAATCGCGTACAACGGCTATCCCGCTCGCCCGCCCATGCCGCAATACCGCTTCAATCGCGCGGACGCCGAAGCCGTCGTCGCCTACCTCAAAGCCCTGACGCCGTCTTCGAAATAGCCGAGGATGATTTTGTGGCGCGGGCGCCCACCGAAGCCGGCACGTGCCTGGGTGCAAAGTCGCGGAACCTCTGTGCCCCCTGTGCCCTCCGTGGTTAGAAATTTTAACCGGGGTCGGATCCACCCTTAAGCGAGCGCTCTTCCGCGAGCTTAGGGTGGGGATTATGCATTACCCTTATCCTCATGGCCGCGCCTCAAACGAGCCCTCCCAACGTTAAAGGGCACGCCTTTCTCCACTCCGTCTGGTTCATCGTTCTGGTCGCGTTTCTTCTGCGCCTTGCCGTCATCACTATCGGCCACACCTATCGCATTACCCCGCGGCGCGATCACTTTCAGTTCGGATGGGAAATGGGCCGCCTCGCCCGCTCCATTGCCACCGGCCAGGGGTTCAGCTCTCCCACCGATCTGCCCACCGGCCCCAGCGCCTGGGCGCCACCGCTCTATCCTTTTGTTTTGGGAGGAATTTTCAAGCTCTTCGGCGTCTACTCGCGCGCCGCGGCCTTCGTCATCTTGACCTTCAACAGCATCTTCGCCGCGCTGACCTGCTTCACGCTTTACCGCATCGCCGAGCGCATGTACGGCACTTCTGTCGCGCGAGGCGTGGCATGGACATGGGCCGTTTTTCCCTACGCCATCTACTGGGCCGTGCGCGTCGTGTGGGAAACCAGCCTCACCACGTTTCTTCTCAGCCTCGCGCTGCTGCTCACATTTCGCATGCCCGACTCGCGTCCCACCTGGCGTGGCTGGTTCGGCTTCGGCCTTCTCTGGGGAGTCATCATGCTCACCAACACCGCCGTCGTAAGCATGATGCCGTTCTGTCTTCTCTGGATCCTCTACCGCCGCCGCGGACCGCAGCAATTTGCCGGCGCCGCCCTTTGCATCTTTACCGCCTGCCTCTTCATCACACCCTGGCTCGCGCGCAACTATCGCACTTTCGGATCGTTCGTCTTTATCCGCGACAATTTACCCCTCGAGCTGCATGAAGCCAACAACAACGCTTCCTCCGGGTTGTGGTCGCGCAATGAGCATCCCGGCAACGATCCTGACGCCATGCGCAATTTTCAGCAGCTCGGTGAATTTCGCTTCATGCAGCAAAAGAAAAAGGAAGTGTTCGACTTCATCCGCAACAACCCGGGCAAATTTTTATCATTCACCCTGGAGCGCGCCGCCTACTTCTGGATCGCTCCACCGCAAGCCACGATCGTCGCCGGCTACGATCTCCGCATCTCTCGCCACGTCAACTTCGCCCTTGCCGCTATCTTCGCCTTCGCCGGACTCTGGCTCACTCTTCACAATCGCATCCCCGGAGGCTTTCTCCTCGCCTGCTTTCTTCTTCTCTATCCCATCCCCTACTACATAGTGAACCCATTCCCCCGCTACAAACACCCCATCGAGCCGGAGATGATCCTGCTCATCGTCTATCTCTTCCGGGAGGCGCGCAAAGTGAAGCTGACGCTTCGCCCGCGCTGAGGCTTACCTAGAGAATTGTCGGATGATGTTTATGCCTGTTTGGCGCGGTCCGGAACGGCGGCAGCTGTGGCCTGTTTCTGGCCGGTGTCTTTCTTGGGCGCAAGGATGGCGTGGAGTGTGTTGCCTTCCTGCCGCGGACGAAACTCCACGATGCTTTTATCTTCGACGTCTTTGATCAGGCGTTCCAGAATCTGGCGGCCGAGGCCGGTGCGGGTCATCTCGCGTCCGCGGAAGAAGATCGTCGCCTTGACTTTATCGCCTTCATCGAGGAAGCGCAGCACGTGGTTCTTCTTGGTCTCATAGTCGTGATCGTCCACGTTGATGCGGAACTTGACTTCCTTGACCGTGATGGTTTTCTGGTGCTTCTTGGCCTCGCGCTCTTTCTTCTCTTGTTGGTAAAGATATTTCCCGTAATCCATGATGCGGCATACGGGCGGGTTTGCGGTGGGCGAAATCTCAACCAAATCCAGGTTACGTTCGCGGGCTTTTCTGAGCGCTTCGTAAGGAGGCATGATGCCAAGCTGCTGCCCCTCATCATCAATTACCCGGATCTCACGCGCCCGAATGCGCTCGTTGGTGCGGATAAAACGTTTATCGATACAATCCTCCGTCTGGTATTGCGGCCACTTAGATGCAAGATTATAGCATGTGAATAGACGGGGATTGCCGCATCGGATTCACCACGGTGACGCGGGAACTCACCACAGGCGACACAGAGAGCACACAGGCAGCTAGGGACTGGTAATTTCTACGAATTCGTCGACGAGCTTCTTGTCACTCTCGCCGGCGCCCTGCAACTCGAACGAATTGGTCAGCGCCGCTTTGCCCTTTTCCACGCTTGTGATCACATAGGAGCAGCCGAGCCAGTGGGCTTCGGCGAGATCGGTCGGTGACCATTGCGCAGAATGGTCGGGATGGGAGTGATAGAAGCCAAGGATATCTTCGCCGCGCTCGCGACCCTCCCGCTGAACGCGGACGAGCTCGCGCGGGTCAATGTGATAGCGATTATGCGGCGAGTCGGAGCGGGTGTTGCCGCAGCGCACGACCGAGCTGACGATCTTCTCTTGCGTGTCGATCTGGCCCAGCAGGACTCCGCAGCATTCGTGCGGATAGGTTTCCTCGGCGTGCCGGCGAACCGCGTCGTAGTGCTCACGTGGAATTTTCAGCATGTGTCTGGCAGAGACGCGAATCAGTGTTCCTTCGCCCGGGAACGTCGTCCGGTCCGGCATAAACGATTACATTACGATGAGCAATAAACCCGTCCGTCAGCCCTTTGATTTCTTCAAACTAGGCGGCGCTGAGAGTTTTTTGCGTTCCGGTTTGTGATTGGCCCCGTGACCAACGTAATCTCCCGCAAAAAGAAAATATTGCGGCGGAAACTGTTGATTGGATTATAAGAAAGCCTGACCGGTTTCAGTAAGGCCGTGGCCCCCTGAATACTTTTCACAGGCCCCGTGCATCAAAACTTACGGAATACATAGAAGGGAACAATGCCGACTCAGGTAAATCGACGCACTTATGAAGACGCTCTGCAGTGGCTGCGGGAGCACGGATTTGATTTGATTGAGGCCCCGGGAATGCAGGGGCGCGTTTTCTTGAAGAAGTATTGCTGCTCTGCGGCAGTGGAGAAAGACGGGGAGGACGGGATCAAGATTTTTGCTTACCCGGGGTATCTGATCGGGGGAGAGATTTCGAAGCTGGTCAATCGCGGGTACCAGCAGTTTCTGAAGACTGCAAAGACCGAAGTGCCAGCGACTGCCGATCATCTAAAGGCCCTGCAGCAGTTCACAGAAGAACTGAAGGAAGCGCTGGGCTTGCCAAGCCTGTACAACGAATCACTAGGGACGGTAAGCGAAGCCTACGACTATGACCGCGTTAAAGACCGCGACAAGCCTTCGGTGCAAAGACCGAAACGGCCGTGGGAGCGCGCGGGAGCGGCGATTGCGCTGGGATCTGCGAAGAAAAGCCGCGCCTAGATCTTCAGAAAAATTCGAGAAAGGAAAACGGGGAGCATCGGGCTCCCCGCTTTGGTTTTCATCGCTATTTGCTGCCGCTGCCTTCTCCGCCGGAACCTTCTGCACCAATCTCGAATGCATAGTTCTTGCCGTTGAGGCGTACCTGCGTTAAAGAGCGCGTGCCATCGGCGTTCTTTTGAACCACGGCCGCGGTGTCACTGGCGGACTGTTTGAGGTCCACCATTTTTGCAGCGGTTGTCGCCACGACTTTCTTCCCTTGCATGAAGCTGAGTTGCACGCTGTCACCGCTGCCTTCCCATTTGACTAGGTAATCGCCCGCGGGGAGTTGCGTGCCGTTGATAGTCACAGGGTCGGCAAATGCGACGGAAGCGTGATTGGAGGCGAGTGCGCTGGTTGCCAGCAGCAAGGCTAGGCCCAACAGCAAGCCCTTGGAAACTTGTGCGATCTTCATGGTTGCTCCATTTCTCCCGATGCGTCGGGAACGTCTTTGGGCGGCCTCACGTTTTGCCGGCGCAAAAGAACTTGCGTTTTTTCGCGAAAGCCATAAAATGCTGCATCGGGGTTAAAGCGAACAGCGCCAGGCCCACAAGACCGTACGCTCTTGCTGCAAGGGACTCGCTCACCTGGGCCGCCAAACCGAGTGTGAACCAGTCCCTTTAACCCCGGATTTTCAGCAGAACCGAGTAAAACCCACCCCACTCGATTCTTAACTGTTCAAGGTACGTTTCACCTGCTTCAAAAGTTCCTTCCGCACGCTGAAAGAATTCACTGCTTTGGACGCACACCCTGGGTGAGGGTTAGCAAAACGTAAAGAGCGAAATCGTAAAGCAGTGTTAATTCCTGGGTCGCCTTTCATGACTCCTTATTCTTCTTATTCTGAGCGAAGCGAGGCCCTTGACAGTGGTACTCTGATTCTCCGTTACATGCCTGCTTTCAAAACACAAACAAAACACCTCCGCATTGCTATTGATACCGGTGGGACCTTTACCGACTGCGTGTGGTTGGAACGCGGCCGAATTCGTCTGCTGAAGGTCTTCTCTACGCCGGACGATCCGTCGCAGGCGATTGCGGATGCTTTGGAGAAGATTGGATTTGACCGGCCGATTGCGTTACTTCATGGAACGACGGTTGGCACCAACACGCTGCTGCAGCGCAAGGGCGCGCGAGTCGCGCTGGTCACGACGGCGGGCTTTGAAGATGTGATTGACATCGGACGGCAGAACCGTCCGAAACTATACGACTTCTTCTTCGATCGGATTGAACCGCTGGTTCCTGCGGAATTGCGTTTCGGCGTGAATGAGCGCATTGCGAGCGACGGCACGGTTGTTGGGCCGCTCGCAGCGGATGAAGTTGATGCTCTCGCCAAAACGATTCGCGAAGCCGCACCTGACGCAGTCGCGGTCTCGCTGCTTTTTTCGTTTGCCAATCCGCGCCATGAGGCGGCGATTGCTGCCTTACTCCGACCTATGGAACTTCCGCTTTCGATTTCGCACAAGATTTTGCCGGAGTTCCGTGAATACGAACGCACCAGCACAGTAGTGGTGAATGCTTATCTGCAGCCGGTGATGCAGAAGTATTTAGAGAACCTCGCTCGTCGCGTCGAACAACGTGCAAGCAGTAGCCGAATTTTCGTCATGCAATCGAGTGGAGGGATCACTGCGCTCAGCTCCGCCGCCAGCGAACCCGTGCGCACCGTGCTTTCCGGGCCGGCGGGAGGGGTGGTGGGCGCTGCTGAGATGGGACGGCGCAGCGGATTCGATCGCATCATCTCGTTCGACATGGGAGGCACCTCAACCGACGTTGCGCTGGTGGATCGCGAAGTTCACGCGGCCAACCAGGCCGAAGTTTCAGGATTACCAATCAACGTTCCCCTGCTGGATATTCACACCGTCGGCGCGGGCGGAGGATCGCTGGCGCGTTTCGATCAGGCGGGTGCGTTGCGCGTGGGGCCGGAGTCGGCGGGAGCTGATCCCGGGCCGATTTGCTACGGCCGCGGAACTCAACCGACGGTGACTGACGCGAACCTGCTGCTCGGGCGTTTGCAGCCGCAATTTTTTCTGGGCGGCGATTTCACCCTTGATCTTGAGCGAACCCAACGGATTGTGAGTGAGTGGCTGAGAAAACAGGGCTCCCCGCTCACGGTCGAGAGGTTCGCTGCCGGGGTCGTTCGGGTGGTGAATTCGACGATGGAGCGCGCCATACGAGTGGTTTCGGTGGAGCGCGGTTACGATCCGCGCGAATTTACCCTGGTTGCATTCGGTGGCGCGGGCGGCCTGCATGCCTGCGAACTGGCACAGGCGCTCGCCATTCCTCGGGTCATTATACCGGCGCTGCCGGGAGCGCTGTCAGCGTTCGGCATACTGGTGAGTGACGTGGTGAAAGATTACTCGAGAACGGTGCTTTGGAAAGTGGAGGGACAAATTCCACATCGAAAGCTGGCGGACCAATTTGCGGAATTGCGTCAGCTCGCGTTGAGGGATCTCCGCGGAGAAGGATGGTCGGGAGCAGTACAGTACCGCAGCAGCGTGGATGTGCGGTACCAGGGGCAAGGATACGAGCTGAATATCCCATACAGCCGTGAACTTGCGGACGCCTTTCGCGAAGAGCATTGCCGGAGTTATGGATATGACTATACCGGGCGGTGCCTGGAATTGGTGACCCTGCGCCTACGGGCGCTGATCAAGAGTAAGGTCAGTCCGGAGTCAAAGCCAATCGCGGAAAAGCGGTCGTCAAGAGTTGATGAACTTGCACGTGTGCATTTTGGCGGGAAGACAATTCCCACTCATATTCGCGACCGAAATGCGATGCGAGAGGGAAAGAAGTACGACGGGCCGGCAGTGATTACCGAGTACAGCGCCACAACAGCTGTGCCTCCGCGCAAGCGGTTCTGGATTGATAGTGCGGGGAATCTGATCATTGAAGTGAGGACAGCCAGAAATTAGCGGGGCAGCCGATACCTCATTGCTGATGTCGAACTGCCGGGATAATCGCTCTCGAATGGCATGGCCGCCGCCATTTATGCAGCGGGGCCGAATCTTTGTTGTGCGCGTAATTTTGCTTTAGCCGCTTCTGCTTCACGATTTTTGGCCGGGGCGGTAGTGGCAAGCGATACAAGAAGCCGTTTTGCAGCGGACGAGACATCATCCACTGCAGAGGTAAATGCGGCTTCATTCGCCTTCGAAGGTTTGGTGAAGCCGCTGATCTTGCGCACGAATTGAATGGCCGCGTCGCGGATCTCGTCGTCGGTTGCGGGCGGTTCGAAGTTAAACAGAGTTTTTATGTTTCGGCACATGAAGCTCCTCGTTCCCCGCGTCTTGTAAATACGGCGAGACACGGGCACACCATTTTCTTAGGTCATGCTTTCTCGGCGGCGTCTTTGACCTTCCGAATGTCGATCTTCTTCATCTGGAACACAGCCTGCATCGCTTTTTTTGCCTTGGCGGGATCTGTGATGAGGTCAAGCACGGGTTTGGGCACCACCTGCCATGACAATCCGAACCTGTCTTTCAGCCAGCCACACTGGCTCGGCGTTCCACCGGCCGTAAGCTTGTCCCAATAATAATCGACTTCTTCCTGCGTCTCGCAGTGGACCACGAATGAAACCGATTCGTTGAACTTGAACAGCGGCCCGCCGTTCAGAGCGGTAAACTCCTGTCCATCGAGAAAAAAAGAGACGGTCATGACCGTTCCCTTGGGCATGGGACCGGCATCGCTGTAACGAGTGGTCCCGCCGAGACGCGAATTCTTGAAAATTGAAACGTAGAATTTAGCCGCCTCTTCGGCCTGGTTGTCGAACCACAAAAAGGTCGTGATGGTTTGCATGATTTCTCCTGTGTCCCGGGCCTCGCAAAATCGGCGAGACCCGGTCTACCCCATTTTGCCGTGACTACGCCGCTTTAGCGGCTTGTGGTTGCATTTGCTTCATCATCTGGCGCATGGCTTCGATGCTTCCGGGCGCCCGGCCATCCATCCATTTCTCGAAGCGTTGCGCTGCTTTCTCGAGGTTAGCAAGGAACAGAGGGTTCTTGAACATCTGACGGCAGGCGGGAAGGATAGGCTTTACCCGCTCCCAGACACCGAAGAATTCGCCGCTGGTTTCGAAAAACAGGTCTTCGTGCAAAAGGCCGTAGTTCAATAGGGCACAGGTCTGGTCCCAATAGGTGAGCACCATCATTGCGAGTGAGCCGTTTTCGGACCCTGGCGGGGCGATCCGTTTCCAGTCATCCATGCTTTCTACAAAGTAGTTCTTGAAGAACCAGTCGCGCGCCTGGCGAAGCTTTGCCTCGCGGCGAAGGTCATAGACTTTCAGCTGAAGTTCTGCTTGTTGGTGAGTGGGTTTCGTTTCCATTGCTTTTGTCTCCTTATTTGTCAGGTTTCTTATTCACTGCTTCTTGGGAAAATTCGCGTCAGCTTTGACCTCCAGAATTTGCTTTGTGTGACGCTCGCTGTGAGCGCCGATGTAGAGCAACCATTCGTAGCCATCCAGGGGCTGCTGAATGGGGCTGTTCATTACATGATCGCGCAAATCAGGAGCTGATTGTAGGTAAGCGATGGTCTTCGCTCGTGTCTGCAAGAATCGGTCGAGGGTCTCGGAGGGACTCCAGCGGCCCTTTGGAACCACCGGAGGCGGCGCCTTCGCCTTATGGCTGCGATCGGAAATTCTGGCGACTACTAATTCGTCCAGTTTGGCGACGTCACGATCCGGTGCGCCGGCCGGAGACTTCATTACCTGGTCTGTGACCATTTGGAAAAGATAATTTTCTGTGACCACGATATGTTCGAGCGTTTCCGCGACCGACCAGCGGTCCGGTGCAGGCTTGAAATTCCACTGGGCCTCAGACAGTCCTTTTGTCGCGGCAATCACACCATCGCGTGTCTTCTCGAGATATTGAATACCCTTTTCGCGATCGGCTGCGGAAAGCGACTGCCCAAAGCTCACCGCACACGCCAGGAACAGTAGCACCATGTTCTGGACTGCTTTCTTCATCCCTCCTCCTCAATCATTCGTGACTGCAGCCTTACTGTGGCCGCTCGCAGTTGACCATCCACGGGATGCCGAAGCGGTCGACGCACATCCCGAATCCGGGGGACCAGAAAGTTGGAGCAAACGGCATGACGACGTTTCCACTGGCCGCAAGCTTTTCGAAGATGTCCTTGCCTTCATTGATTTCCTTGAGTGAGATGGTGAGGTTGAAACCTTGTGGTTTGCTATACCGTCCCGGCGGGACATCGGCACCCATCAGTGTGCCGCCGTCAAGGTTCAGATGAGCGTGGAGAATTTTACCGCGCCACTCGGCAGGAACCTGATCTGCGGCGGGTGACCCCTCGTAGCGGGCCATGTAATCAATTTTGCCGCCAAGGACTTCTTCATAGAACTTGAAGGCCTCTTCGCACTGGCCGTTGAAATGAATATGAGAGCTGAGCACAACGTATCTCCTTTGCAGGGCTGCTTTTCAAAAGTGCATTTCGAGACTATACAAATGTAACTTGCAAAATGCAAGTGATATGTGTAAAATCTTTCTGTGGCGAGAAAAGCCAAGGTCAAGCGCCGGTCAGAGTGTCCGCTGAACGCCTCGGTCGAGATGCTGGGCGACCGCTGGTCGCTGCTGATTATCCGCGACATGATGCTGCGCGACTTTCGGAGTTACAAAGAATTCCTGGAATGCTATGAAGGCATAGCGACCAACATCCTTGCCGATCGGCTTCATAAGCTGACGGCCGAGGGCATCATCGAAGCGAAGCCAGACGGGACGGATGGGCGGAAGCTGATTTATCGCTTGACTCAGAAGGGTATCGATCTCGCTCCCGTGCTTACGGAGATGGTCCTCTGGGCGGCTGCCCATGAAGAAACCGGAAATCGGTTATTGGTGAACACGATCAAACGCGATAAGGAAAAGTTTGTGGCTGCGATCAGGCAGCGTTGGGCGAAAAGAAGGCCCTCGCTTTAGCGGCGGTGGCCTTGAACAAACGATTGACCACAGTTGACCGAGGGCTTAGGCTGTACCGGACTCATGCAGTCAAAGCTCGAAAGGAGGTCAACGATGTCACTTTACATGGGGCTGGGAGGAATCATAACGCTTGAATCCGGGGAATGTGGCGCGGGCGCCCTCGCCCGCGAAGCTATTTAGCTTCCGACTCCAGTGCCGCATTCACATTGACCTGCCCGGTCGATACATTGATCTTTCGCTCCCAGGCCTTAAATCCCGCTTTCTTGACCGAGATATCATGCTGCCCCGCAGAGACGCCGACGGTGGAGGGCGTGTTGCCCACGAAGCTGCCGTCAATTTCAATGTCGGCAGCGTCGGGAGTGGAATTAAACAGCACAGTCACGGTTTGTGTCTGTGTACCAGCCGGAAGATCTGCAGCTGGCGCCGCCGTCGGCGCGGAACCTAGTTCTAAAGCACGCTCGTCGTCCTCGATCAGATTTCTGGCTATCCTTCGGTCATCCTCAACAGGTTTTTGCAGCTTGTATTCCGCCGACCCTTGCTCCGGAAGCAGCAGGGTTAGCTTTCCATGCCCTTTCCAAAACCCCACTGCTTCGTCCACTCGCACAAAGAACTCCTGCCCCGGACCCGCCTGCAGGGAAATCGCGGAAGATCTATCGTCCGACCTAATAGAATGCGGGCCGGCCGAAAGCTTAATACTGATTCGCCGCCCGTCGCCCACCCTTGCCACCTGGACCTCATCCACGTAGATAGATGGGGCAAGAGCTGAGCCCACGAATCTTCTAGATCGGTACACGCGCAGATGAGCAGTCTGCGTGGGAGCCCGCGATGGGGCTTGCTGGGCGAGCGCGCTGGCGTTGAGTGCCAACGTCACGAGCAGTAAGGATAGTTTGTTCATTCCCCCTCCATTTAGGAGGCCGTCAAATGGTTACCCAGAAAGAACGGTCTTAGTTCTTGACAGTCATCGCTTCGGAGTCAACAGCCTTCTTTCCGGTCACACCCTCAAGTCCGGCCAAAATACCGCGGTAATCGTTCTTGTCGCACTGCATGGCAAGGCCGCCTTTCTTGTCCCCGTCGGCCCATGTTATGCCCACAAAGTGCTTCTTCGACTTGCTGAGCGCCGTCAGTGCGCCGAGACCGAGTGTGAACACGCCGACGGCGACGGCGGTACCCACCCGGCGGTGAACATCCTGCCCGTAGCTGATTTCGGTCACGGCTGACGCCGGTATGACAACCAGCTCTGCCTTGTCTTTCACAAACCGAATCTGGTTTTGGTCGATATACATCTTTACGCCAGTTCCGGATTTCGTGTCTGGCAACGAGCCACCATCATAAGTAACTTTGTAGCTGTTATCGCCGGCGAGCGCCGCAACTGGGACAACAATGCAAAAGACCGCCGCAAGTAAATGCTTCATAGTTTCCTCGACGACGCGCCCGGACCTCAGATCAGCGCCGTTTCCCTTCCTGATATTTGACGAACACGTCGGGGCCGAATTCGGGGAGAAGACGAACAATAATGCCGTAGACGATGACAGTCAAGAGGCAAATTATGCTCCCCAAGTCTGAAAAGAACGCGCGAATTTTGCGAGAAAACGGAGAACGTTTTGCGTAAGCCGTGAACAATCAGTATGCTGTTGAGAGCAAATCATGAACCGCTGCTCTGTTGCCCTCCCGGTTAGCGTCGTTCTGCTTGCGGCTGCACAGGCATTTGCCCAATCAGCTCCACAAGCCGGTCCCGTTTCCTACGCTTCCGTTAACCAGGTGAACCAGCTGGTTTCGCCACTGGAGCAGGCCTCGCAGCAAACCTTGACTGACCTCGCCGGGCTTCGCGTCGACAAGTGGAAAACCGACTCGGGCACCAAGAAACAGACCCAGGCGGATGTGGGTTCGATCGAAAGAAATCTGCAAGAGGCGCTGCCGGGAATCATCACCGAGGTGAAGAACTCCCCGGAGGGTTTGGCCCCCACGTTTAAGCTCTACCGCAACCTGGACGCCCTCTATGACGTCTTCAGCGGGGTGGTCGAAAATGCCGGCGCATTCGGGTCGAAGGATGAATATCAGGCGCTGGGAGGCGATCTCTCGTTGTTCGAGAAGTCGCGGCGGGCCTTCGCCGACCGCATGGAGTCGCTTGCGGGCAATAAGGATACAGAGATTGCGCAGCTGCGCACTCAACTGCGCACCGCGCAGGCCACCGCCGGACCAGCAGGTGCAGTAAAGAAAACCGTAGTCGATGACACCGAGCCGCCCAAGAAAACCGTAAAGAAGAAGACGCCCGCGAAGTCAGCCAGTTCCAAAAAGAGCACGACCCAGAGCTCCAGCCAGAAATCCACTACCTCGGCAACAACTTCTACTCAGCCCCAGCAGCAGTAACCGGGCGGTAACATGAATTTGTCATCCCGAGCGTAGTCGAGGGACCTTGTGCTTCCCGGCAGCGCTGTGGCGAAGCGTTATGTCTTCCATCACTTAGAACATCGGGAACTCCCAACCTGCTTCCGGCGTCTATTAGATATAGGAATAAAGCCCAGGCGGGCTTTCGGTATGTGCCGGATGAGCAAAATTTACCCTGAACCCGCAGCTCCGAATGAACTTATAATTGAGGTTTCGCCATGCCTGTAATGGCGGGAGCAACTACCTTGGGTGATTTTGCCAGTGCGTTAGCGGCACGCTCGCAGGAAGCCAGCATTGTCGCCGAACTGAAGGCTGGCTCGGAAGAGGCTTACGCCTGGCTGATCGGCGAGTTTCATCAACCGATCTATAGCGTCGTCTATCGCATGCTTTCCGATCCGGGCGACGCCGCCGATACTACTCAGGAGGTCTTCCTGAAGGTGTTTCGGGGGATCAAGCACTTCAACGGACAGTCCAGCCTGAAGACCTGGATCTACCGCATTGCCCTTCACGAAGCTTCGAACCGGCGGCGCTGGTGGTTCCGGCATAAGGCCAAAGAGACCTCGATGGAGCGGGAGAATGGGGGCGAGGCAGGAACCGTCACGCTGCTGAAAGATTCGCTGGTGGATGATGGCGATTCGCCCTTTGACGCAGCCGTCCATGAGGAAGTGCGGGCCAAGGTGGAAGAAGAGCTTCGGCAGGTTTCCGAACCGTATCGCACCACGGTGGTCCTGCGCGATCTCGAAGACATGTCCTACGAAGAAATTGCCGAGATCATGCAGGCTTCGCTGGGAACGGTGAAGTCGCGGCTGACGCGCGGGCGGGAGGCTTTGCGAAAGCGCCTTGACGCTTATGTGCGAGAGGCAGGAGCGGGACTGGGTCTGCGTATCCAGGATCAGAAGAAAACGCGGCTAAACACCGAGCCGCGGAACGGAGCCGAGTTCGAGGTGGCCTCATGAAATGTGCCCAGGCCAAATCGCTGTTTTCGTGCTATCTCGATGGCGCGGTGACCGGCACCCAGATGCAGGCATTGAGCGAGCATCTGCGCATGTGTTCGGGTTGCGCGTCCCGGTACGAATCGCTTCGCGCGAGCCAGCGGCTGCTCGCGCGTGTAGGCCGCAGAAAAGCTCCGGCTGATCTCTCCCTGAAGTTGCGGCTGGCCATTTCGCGGGAGGCGGCGCAGGCGCGCAGGCCTTATCTGGACGGCCTGAAGATCCGCGTCCAGAACGTGCTTGAGGCCTTCATGGTTCCGGCCACTGCCGGCTTGATGGCAACCGTAATTATTTTTGGCGTGCTGATGGGGCTGTTTGCCATCCCGCTGCAAGCCGGCAATGCCGATGTTCCGCTTATGCTCTACACTGCGCCGCAACTGCAGCAGGCAGCCTTCGGCACCGGCCTGACTTCGATCCACGGCGACTCTCTGGTGATTGAGGCCGACGTGGACCCGCAAGGGCGGGTGGATGACTACCGTATCCTCTCCGATTCCGGCGAGGCCAAGGCCCTGCTGCCGGAAGTGAAGCAGATGCTGATCTTCACCACCTTTCGCCCCGCAACCTCGATGGGCCAGCCAACCCGCGGCCACGCGGTTCTCTCCTTCTCCAAGATCAGCGTAAAAGGGTAGTGTGGCGTGGGCGCCTCGCCCGCGCGAATCTTCTGCGTAGCCCGAGCATTCCTATCCCTGCAAAATTGAGTTATGTTCCACGTGGAACGTTTTGTAAGTTTCTGACCACAGAGGAACGGAGAACGGCTGTATCAGTTCGTAGTCGTTGCTTACGTAGTGATGCCGGAACACTTTCACGTGTTGGCGAGTGAGCCGGAGCGAGATGACCTCTCGCGCGTGATGCAGGTGTTGAAGCAACGAGTGGCGAGGTCGCTGCTGCCCGGGCTCCGCCGCTCGGGCTTAGTCCTCGCGGGCGAGGAGCACTTTTGGCAACGACGCTTTTACGACTTCAATGTGTGGAGCGCGGCGAAAGAGGCTGAGAAGGTGCGCTACGTTCACGAGAATCCCGTGCGGCGCGGTTTGGTGGCCGAAGCGGGACAATGGGAGTGGAGCAGCTGCCGAGCTTACGCATATCGGGAGCCCGGGATGGTCCTGATTAATGCAGCGGGTTCCGCGAAAGTGAGGGCCAGAACTCCCGCGGCTTGATAGTTCCAGCCCACCCTTTCGCAAAGAACGCGAAAGGATGGGGCACCCCGCTGGGAATCCCTGCTGCTGGTGTCGTGAGATTTTGCGTGAAGACCCGGCGCCGAGGGCCGCGGTTCCCTGCCTTCGAAAATCGCGAAGGCTGGGGCAGCCCCTTCGTGGAGTTATCGCGGCACTAATAAATTAAACTTGGGCCAGCCCCCGTCGCCATACACTACCCCTTACTCCGTTTGACCCCTTCATCTCTAACCCCTTAAACTGGCTAGGTAATCCGCACATCTACCTTTACCTTCCTGGGTTGGAGGCTTTCTGGGTTTGAAGCTCCGCAGTCCGCTGTTTGCAGTGCTGGTTGCACTGGCCACCCAAATCTCTTTCGCCGAAAACGTACCGAAAGTGGTTCTCGATACGAACGAGACCCTGTTCTCGGTGCTGGCGGCGATCAATAACTGCGGCTATGACGCCGCTCTCGCGGAATCGAATCCGCTGCGGGCGCAGATACGCGCGGAGGTTGCCAAAGCGGCGGCGGCCGACGATCCTGCCAAGGAAATTACCAGTACGCTTTGCCAGTTTTATGCCGACCACCAGCTGCCCGATCCCGGGCGCAACCTGGCGCAGTATGTTTCACTGGCGCTTTATCTTGGGCCTCCGCCGGAGTTCACTCCCAAGGTGAAGCTGGCCGACCTGCCGCCGGATGCGAGCTACGTCAGCGGCTTCACGGCCATGCTGCCGAAGTTTTATGACGAAGCGGGGCTTCACGCCATCTGGCAGCGGCATCGCGAACAATATGCGGCGCTGACCGACCGGTATCACGAGCCGATCGCGAAGATGACGTTCGACACGGAGATTTATCTGAAGCTGGCTTCGGCGGGATATCTGGGCCAGGGATTCACGGTTTATCTCGATCCCCTGGGCAGCCCGGAGGAGACGAACGCGCGCGAATACGGGCCGGATTATTACGTGGTGATTTCGCCGGGAGGGAACGGCTCGCTGAAGATGGAGCAAATCCGGCACACGTATCTTCATTATTTGCTGGATCCGATGGCGCTGAAGTATCCGACGGCGATCGGGCGGCTGAAGCCTTTGCTGGAGGACGTGAAAAAAGCGCCGATGGACCAGAGCTTCAAGAACGACCCGTCGCTGCTGCTGACCGAGAGTTTCATTCGCGCGGTGGAAGCGCGGATGGTGGGAACGCGCAAGACTCCGGAAGCGGAGCGGCAGCAACTGGTAGACGATTCGATGCGGCAGGGGTTCGTCCTCACACAGTATTTTTACGATGCCCTGATAAAAATGGAGAAAGACCCGGCTGGCTTGCGCACGGCGTACGGGCCGCTGGTGGAAGCGATTGATGTAAGGAAAGAGCAGAAGACGGCGGCGGAGCTTACGTTCGCCCGCAAGGCCGACCAGGAGTTGCTGCATCTTTCACAACCGGCGCAGGGAAAATTGCTGGTAGCGGCCGAGCAGCGGCTGACGGCGGGCGATCCTGAGTCGGCGGAGAAACTGGCGCAGCAGGCGCTTGATGCGCATCAGGAGGACGCGGGGCGGGCCCTGTTTATCATGGCACAGGCTGCGACGATGAACCGCGACATGCAGGGGGCGCGAAACTACTTTGAGCAGGCGCTGGGAGTGGCTCACGAACCCAAGGTGGTGGCGTGGTCGCACATCTATCTGGGAAGGATTTTCGACTTGCAGGAGAACCGCGAGGCCGCGCTCGACCATTACCGGGCGGCACTGACCGCGAGCGCGTCGTTGCCTGAGGCGAAGGCGGCGGCGGAAAAGGGAATCGAGCAACCGTACGAGCCACCCAGCCATTCGCAGTAGGCACCAATTTCAGCAGCTCCCATGCGAGCCGCAAACCGAGGAGAAAGAATGAAAACAGCAGCGATTTTGGCAGTGACCCTGGCGCTGGGAGCGTTTGCCGGCGCACAGCAGCAGTCGTCTGCGCCACAGAACAAGCCGGCCGGCCAAGCGGCCACGGCCCCGGCAGCGCCGCAGGGGAAGCGGCCGCCACAGGCAAAAACGCAGCCGGAGTTCGACGCCTACAAGGCTGCCATGACGAATCCCAGCGATGGGCCGGCCATCGAGAAAGCTGCCGATGACTTTGCCGCCAAGTTTCCGGACAGCGAGCTGCGCGTTCTTCTCTATCGCACCGCGATGCATGCCTACCAGAGCGCGAACAACGCCGACAAGATGATGGAAATGGGGCGAAAGGTGCTGGCGATTGACCCGGATGATCCTGAGGCATTGATCGGCGTGGCGCAGGTGCTCGCCGAGCGCACGCGCGATACCGATCTCGACAAGGACCAGCGCTGGAATGAAGCCTTGACCATGGCGCAGAAGTCACTTTCGACCATTGACAGCGATGTGGCGGCCAGCCCGGGCACTCCGCCCGACAAGATCGAAGCGTACAAGAATTTTCTGCGCTCCGACGCTTATCTCGTAGTCGGGAGCGTGCAGTACAACGAGGGAAAGTACCCGGACGCGCAGGCGTCGCTGCAGAAGTCGATCGATGTGTATCCGTCTCAGCCCGATCCCATCGCCGTGCTGCGGCTCGCACTGGCGTTCGATAAGCAGGAGAAGTACCAGGACGCGCTGAAGTATGCAAATCAGGCAGTCGGCATGACGCAGGAGAGCACTGCCATTGGCAGCGCCGCCCGGCATGAGCGCGACCGGTTGATGCAGCTGACGGGCGCGGTGATTCCGGCCCCATCGGCGGCGCCTGCACAACCGGCCGGCGGAGCGGGCACGCCTGCGCAGCCTGCGGGCACAGGAACGCCCACGCAAACTCCGCCTCAAAAATAGCATCAGCCGCTGCACCGCGTGACTTCATTCCGCAGGCGCAGTTTCGAAACCATGAAGTCACGGAACATCGCGGACCTGCAAAAACGCCTCGGCTACCGGTTCCAGCGCCCGGAGCTGCTGGAACAGGCGCTCACCCACAGCTCGCACGCGCGCGAGCTCGAGTCGCAACAGGAAACGCCTGCCGGCGACAATGAGCAGCTTGAGTTCCTGGGTGACGCGGTGCTGGGACTGATCACCGCCGAGGAACTCTTCCATCGCTTCCCCAGCTTTCGCGAAGGGCAACTGTCAAAATTGCGGGCCCACCTGGTCAGTGAGAAACATCTGATTAAAGTGGCAGAGCGGCTCGAGCTGGGGGAATACATCAAGCTGGGCCGTGGTGAAGAAAAAAGCGGCGGACGCAAGAAGACCGCCCTGCTGGTTGACAGCCTGGAGGCGATTCTGGCGGCGATGTATCTCGACGGAGGGCCCGATGAAGTCCGGCGGGTGGTACGTGAGGACATTTTGACGCCCGAACTTGCCCGCATCGCCAATAACGGCAGCATGTTCCCGCTGACCGATTTCAAGTCGGCATTGCAGGAAAAATTACAGGCCATGGGAAGGCCGCAGCCGGTGTATGCGCTGGTAAAAGAGCGGGGGCCGGAGCACCGGAAAACATTCACGGTGGAGGCGCGGCTGACGAAGACGGGAAATCGGGATTCGATCGAGTTCACGGGGCGGGCGGAAGGATCGACGAAGAAAAATGCCGAGCAGGATGCGGCGCGGCAGGTGCTCGATTATTTAGGGCAGAGTTCGGGGAACGGCAGTGAGGCGCAGGCGTGATGGGAGCGGTAGAGACAGTGAACAGAGTGAACGCTGATATGTCTTCCCAGCCCGCGAGCAGCCCGCCGCTCCCACGGCCGCGCGGTATTGCGTCGCTGCAGTCGCTGCTGACGACCATCGTGATTGCAATTTTCGTGATCACCTTTGTCGTGCAGGCGTTTCAGATCCCCTCCGAATCCATGGAAAGGACGCTGTTGATTGGAGACTACCTTCTCGTCGACAAGCTCAGCTACGGCGGCGGAAACCGGCTCTGGGACCACCTCCTGCCCTACCGGCAGGTTGCGCGGGGGGACATCATCGTTTTTCATTACCCGGTCAATCCATCTGAACATTTCGTGAAACGTGTGATCGCGATACCGGGAGACCGCGTCCGGCTCATCAACACGCGCGTTTATATCAATGGCAAGCCGCTGAACGAGCCTTATGCGCTCTATACCTCCCAGCTGCACGACTCCTTCCGCGATGATTTTCCGCGGTTGAACGTTCCGGTGCCGGGGCTCGAGGGAACCTGGTGGCTGCAGATGAAAAAGCTGGTCGATGATGGCGAGTTGATCGTTCCGGAAGGCGACTATTTCGTGTTGGGCGACAATCGCGACGAGAGTCTCGATAGCCGCTATTGGGGCTTTGTTCCGCGAGCCAACGTCGTGGGCCGCCCGCTCATCATTTACTGGTCGATGCGCAGCCTGGACGATAACCTGCCGTCCTCGTCGCGCGCCAGTGATAAAATTTCACGTTTGACCTATGCAATCACGCATTTGGTTCGCATCACCCGGTGGGACCGGACGTTTCACGTTATCAAGTGATGCGCCGCCGCGCCTGAGACAGACGATTGGCTAAAAAAGATAAAGAAGTAGAAAAGCCGAAAGAAACTACAGTCGAGTTTCTTGCCTCGCTGGCTGCCGTCCTGGTGACGGGTCTTTTCATCATTACGTTCATCCTGCAGGCATTTGAGATTCCTTCCAGTTCGATGGAGAACACGCTGCTGATCGGCGATCACGTGTTTGTGAACCGGGAGATTTTCGCGCCACCAACTTCGTGGGTTGACTCTCTGATTCCGTACCGCTCCATCCGCGAGAACGATATTTTCGTTTTTCTCTCGCCGATCGAGCCGGGTCTTTACGTGGTAAAACGCGTGATGGGCGTACCGGGTGACCGGATTCACCTGGTGAATGGAATCGTTTACCGCAATGGCGTCAAGCTGGACGAGCCATACGTTATCCATCAGAGCGGGCCGGAGAACGAGAATCCATATCGGGACAACTTCCCCTCTGTCCCGGCATCGGACATGAACAATGTCGCGCCGGAATGGCAATTGACCATGCACCAGTACATTCAGGGCGATGATATTGTTGTGCCGCCCGACAGCTACTTCGCGATGGGAGACAACCGCGACGTCAGCTACGACAGCCGCTACTGGGGGTTTGTGCCGAGGGCCAATGTGATTGGCAGGCCGATGTTCATTTACTGGTCCTTTGAAACGCCACCCGATCAATATTTGGAGAAAGCGCCGAGCCAGCGGATTGGATTTCTGCTCCACGTGATCGTTCACTTCTTCGACGAGACACGCTGGCGTCGCACACTCAAAATGGTGCGGTAATGTCGAAGCGCAAAATCGTTTTTTTGGTCGCAATCCTTCTTGCCCTGACCTTTCTCATTCGCCCCGGCGTGGGCCGGCTCCGTACGCGAATTCTGGCTTCGATCAGCTCCGGGCTGGGACGGCAGGTCGATGCGAGTTCGGTGAATCTGCGGTTTCTGCCGCAACCGGGATTCGATCTTTATGACTTTGTGGTTCATGATGATCCCGCGTTCGGCGCCGAGCCAATTTTGCGTGCGGAAGAGGTGACCGCTTCGCTGCGCCTTTTTTCGATTTTGCGCGGGCGGCTGGAAATTGCCCGGCTAAACCTTTCCGGGCCGAGCGTCAACCTGGTGCGCAATCAGGAAGGACAATGGAACCTGCAAAATCTGCTGGACCGGGCGGCGAAGATTCCAATTGCCCCCACCAGCAAGACCCGCCACGAACGACGTCCCGGATTTCCCTACATTGAGGCTGATGATGGCCGCATCAATCTGAAGCTCGGCGACGAAAAGAAACCTTACGCTCTGACGAACGCGCAGTTTGCGATCTGGCAGGACTCGGAAAACAGCTGGGCAATGCGGTTGAAAGCGCAGCCGCTTCGCACCGACTTAAATCTGAGCGACACCGGCATCATTCGGGTGAATGCGACCTGGCAGCGCGCGGCAGCGCTGCGCCATACGCCGCTGCAGTTAGACATCCAGTGGGACCACGGTCAGCTGGGACAATTAACCAAGCTGATCGCAGGCAGGGACAAAGGTTGGCGAGGAGGGGTGGTTCTTTCCGCAAACGTGAAAGGGACGCCGGGCAACCTGCACATTGACACTGCGGTTTCCGTCGACGGCTTCCGGCGTTACGACCTGGCCAACAGCGGAGACCTCCGGCTGGCCGCTCATTGCATGGCAACGTATGATTCGCTCAGCTATTTGCTTAGCGATATCGATTGCCAGTCGCCAGTAGGGGCAGGCGTGGTCAGCGTCACCGGCAATGTTGACAATGTTCGTGCACCGAATGAGTACGATCTTGTCTTAACAGCCACTTCCGTGCCTGCGCAGTCGCTCGCTGCGCTCGCAGCACACATCAAGAGAGATCTCCCGACTGATCTGACGGCTACCGGTGGTCTTGACGGGAGTATCCGGATCCAGAGCGACAAGAAAGCAGGCACTGCGTGGGAGGGCAGCGGCGAACTCTCGGATTTGCATATCGTCTCACAGCTGACCAATACAGACATTGCCGTAGAGCGCATCCCGCTGCTGCTGAATTCAAGCGCGCGCAAGAAAAAGACGTCAAGGCGATCCGGCGAAATTGCCGGCACCGCGCCGGCGATTGAGGTTTCGCCGTTCCACTTTGCGTTGTCAAAGTCAGGCGCTCCCGTTCAGATCCAGGGTTCGTTCTCAGCCACGGGCTACGATCTGCAGCTTGCAGGCGACGCGCAATTGCCGCGTCTCCTCCAGCTTGCGCGTACGGCCGGTGTTCCTGTTCCAAACTTCAATGCCGATGGAATGGCGCATTTGGAGCTGCAACTGGCGGGCGGCTGGAAGAATTTTATGGTCCCGCGCGCGATCGGAAGAGCCCAGTTGCATTCCATAACTGCGAACATCCGGGGGCTTAATCAGCCGCTCACGATTGCAAGCGCGAATCTGGCTCTTTCAGCGGACCAGGTCTCGGTGCAAAACATTAGCGCTACGGCTGCCGGAACCGCCTGGCATGGTTCCATGCTTTTGCCGCGCCCGTGCGTACCCTCGGCATGTGAATTTCGTTTCGATCTGCACGCGGATGAACTTTCGGCCGACCGGCTCAATCGAATGCTGAATCCCAGTTTTGCCCGGCAGCCATGGTACCGCTTCGGGGCATCGAGTTTTCCATCTGGCAGTTACGTGCGCAATGTGCACGCTTCCGGAAGATTTTCGGCTGATCGGTTGGTCATTCGGCAATTGATAGCCAGGCATGTTACCTCCGATGTTGCGGTGAATACGGGAGTCCTTAGCCTGAGAAATTTGCATGCAGATGTACTCGGCGGCCAGAACTCGGGCGAGTGGACTGCCGATTTTACGGGCAAGGTTCCGCGCTACACGGGCAGCGGAACTGTGGATCGGGTGGCGCTGGCCGAGCTTGTGCCGCTTATGCACGACAGCTGGATTACGGGTTCGGCGAGTGGGGACTATACTCTCAGTCTTTCCGGCCTGTCTTCGGGCGAGCTATTATCGAGCGCCGCCGGCAGGCTGGATGCGCAGGTGCGAAATGGAACGCTGCCGCACATTTTGGTGCGCGAGCATCCCGGGCCGCTGGAGATCAACCGGCTTGAGCTGCGCGTGAAACTGGCCGGCGGCCGATTCGATATCGAGCAAGGCAAATTGAAAACCGCGGTCGCGACTTACAAGGTGAGCGGATCGTCCCAAGGCAGGGATTTGAATCTCAAGCTCTCGCGCGACGGATTTCAGGACGTGCGCATCAGCGGTGACCTCGGGCAGCCTCACGTTTCCGTGGTGAATCAGCCCGAGACTCGAGCTGCGCTGAAATCCGCGCCACAGGACTGAACCGGGCTGCGAACGCTTTGTTTCACGGTGCAGGGAACTGCTATCTTCATATTCACATTTCCATGGAGGCTGCATGACGGTAAAAATTACAGTTCGCAAGAACGGGCCGTACCGGGTCGAGGCGCCTGAGGGTTCGATTGAGCTGGTGGATGCCGATGGCAACAAGTATGACCTGACCGGGAAACCCGCATTTTCACTCTGCCGCTGTGGAGCTTCGGTGAACAAGCCGTTTTGCGACGGGACCCACAGCAAGCTGGGCTTTCAGGCAGCCGAGTCGGCGGTCAAGAAAGCTGAAGGCGAGCAGAACCCTCAACTGCCGCCGGAGGCAGACCTTTCGCGTCTGAAGGTCTAGAATTGTGTGTTCCGCGGCAGTTCACGCGGCAAACATAGCAGCCATCTGCAGGCAGCGACCATTCCGAAGCGGCGCAGTCTTCCAGCGCTGGGCGGAAACTCGCGTGGGTCATCCGCTGAACCGCGGCTGACAGGGAGTCCTTTTTGCGAAATCCGGGTGATCACGATTGCAGGCACGAGAAAAATCTCACATCTGATAAAGACTTGGGCATGGGCCGGGAAATCACCCGGCGCGATTTTCTGAATGGATTTGCCATTGCGGCCGCCGCAGCCATGCTGCCGCCTTATGTCTTTGGCGCGTTCGATGTCACGGGCGAACGGCAAAATTCGCTGGGATATTATCCCCCAGCACTGACCGGACTGCGCGGCAGCCACGTCGGGTCGTTCGAGGTCGCGCACAGCCTGCGCGATGGCACCTTCTGGGAGAGCACCGGAACGCCGACTGATACCGGTGAGACGTACGACCTGGTCATTGTGGGCGGCGGCATCAGCGGGCTTTCTGCGGCGCACTTCTTTCGAAAGATTGCCGGAGCGAATGCGCGGGTGCTGATCATCGAAAATCACGACGACTTCGGCGGGCACGCCAAGCGCAACGAATTTCAAGCCAACAATCGCATGATGCTCGGCTTCGGCGGGACCTTCTCAATCGAAAGCCCCGAGCCATACAGCCGGGTCGCCAAGGGCGTGATTGAGGAATTGGGCATCGACGTTCCCTCTTATCGCCAATACGTCACCCGGCATCTTTATCGTTCGTTTGGGCTTCGTCCGAAGATTTTTTTCGATCAGGAAACTTTTGGGGCAGACAGGCTGGTGATCAATCCTGAGCCGCGCTTTGCCGATGACAGCAAAGAAACCGGCGGGCCAAACGCCCGCACATTCAGAAAGTTCCTCAAGGAAGCGCCGCTCTCCGCCCAGGCCAAGAAAGACCTGCGCCGCTTGTACACGGAAAAGAAAGACTACATGCCCGGCCTTAGCGACGAAGAAAAGAAAGGCAAGCTGGCGCGCATGAGTTATGCGAGCTACCTGACGGACGTCGCGAAGGTAAGCCCGCAACTGGTGCAACTTTTTCAGGCGATGCCACAGCCGCTGTTTGGAGTGGGAATTGATGCGGTTTCGGCGCAGGATGCCTGGGGCCTTGACGCTCCCGGCTTTGACTGCCTCAAGCTGACGCCGAAACCCGGTAAAGGCATGAATCGCGACGCGATTCCCAATGAAGAGGCTGAACGCTATTTCTTTCACTTCCCCGACGGAAACGCATCCATCGCGCGACTCCTCGTGCGCAAGCTGATTCCGGAGGCGATGCCGGGAAGCGCATGGACGGATGTTGTCGAGGCGCGAGCGGATTATTCCAAGCTGGATCAGCCTTCTTCTCCGGTCCGCATCCGGCTGAATAGCACGGCGGTGCGGGTGAAGCACGACGGCGATCCAGCCAATGCGACGCAAGTCGAAGTAATGTACTCCACGCAAGGCAAGACATATACGGTTCGAGGGGCGAAGTGCATTCTGGCCTGCTGGCACGTAGTGATTCCCTATATCTGCACAGAGCTGCCGCAGGTCCAGAAAGACGCGCTTTCTTCGGCAGCGAAGGTTCCGCTGCTGTATACGAATGTTGCTCTGCGCAACTGGACGGCTTTCCAGAACCTGGGCGCGAACGCGGTTTATGCCCCCGGCATGTACCACACGTTTTTGAATCTCGATCTGCCGGTGAGTATCGGCGGGTATGAATGTTCAAAGAAGCCGGAAGATCCGATCGTGGTCCATATGATGAAAACGCCATGCCAGCCGGGACTGCCTGCCCGCGACCAGCATGTCGCCGGACGAATTGAACTGTTCAACACGACTTTCGAAACCATGGAGCGCAATATCCGCGAACAGCTGGCACGAACTTTTGCCGCCGGAGGGTTCGATCCTGCTCGCGATATTACGGCGATCACAGTGAACCGCTGGCCGCACGGTTACGCGTATGAATACAACTCTCTGTGGGACAAATTCTGGCTGGAGGGCGGCGAGTTGCCCTGCGAGATCGCCCGCAAACCTTTCGGCCGCATCGCGATCGCCAACGCCGATGCCGACGCTTACGCCTACACCGACTGCGCAATCGATCAGGCGTGGCGGGCAGTGGGAGAGATCACGAAAGCGTAACCCTCACTTCTCCGCGTACTTCTCTGCGCCCATGAAGTGCAGGGACACATACGGTTCACTCCCGACAACCCAGCTGTCGTGACCAGGAGGACCCGGCGGAATGTAAAACACCATTCCGGCGCGAAGTTCGTGGACCACTCCGTTTTCCATGGCCGCAGTGGCGCAACCGGACAGGACCATTCCAACGTGCTCTACGTTGCATCGGGTCGCACCTACAACCGGACCGACGTGCTGCGACCACTTCCATCCTGGTTGATACGTCGCGCGGCCAATCGTCAGGCCGCCGATGTGGATAACCTCAAACTTCCCTTTGTCAAAAGTTCGCACCTCGTCTGGCTGGTCGAAGCGCTTCAGGATCACATTCAGCATCATTATTCCTTGCTTGAAGAAGTGCGGCGTTTGAGTCCCCGCCCGCTACTCCCATCAGATTAAGATTGCATGCCTGACGATGCCGTTTTCTGCACTTTCGGGATAGAACTTTCGGCCGGGTGTGCACGGTTCCCCCCGGACCGATCATCCGCGATAATAATTTTTCACCTGTGATGGGAAATTACTCAAATCTCGGAAAAACCGAGCGGGATGACGCCGCCCGTGTGCCAGCTTCTGCGCTGAGCCTGGGAAACGTGGTTATGGATGACCGGTCGGGTGATCGCCTCCGGTTCCCGGCGGAAGATGAAGGACAATCGCTTGCGGCAATGGCGCGTCAGGATCTGCAGCTGGCGCTGCAGTTGCTTGCCGAGAGGGCGCAGTACATCACCGGCGCGTCCGGGGCAGCGATCGCGTTGCGTGAAGGTGATCAAATGATTTGCATCGCAAGCGCCGGACCCTGCGCGCCGGAGCAAGGCTCAGAGTTGCAGATCAATACGGGCCTGACGGCGGAAAGCGTGCGTACGCGCCAAGTGCTTCGCTGCAGCAATGCTGACAATGATCCACGCGTGAATCGTGAGAGCTGTCGCGCGCTGGGGATCATCTCTTTGATGGTGGTCCCGCTTTTGCGGGAAGAAGATGTGATCGGCGTTTTCGAGCTGCTCGCCGACCGGGCGCACGCGTTCGAAGAGCGCGATGTGATTGCATTGCGGCGATTGTCGGAGATGATTCTGACAGCGGTCGAGCACGCCGAAGCAGCGGAGAAAGCGACAGAGGTGCTGCGTAGCGGCGACGATTCACCGGCAGAAACAAAGCCACGGTTCGAGATGCCAGATGCGTCTCCTTTGATGAAAACAAAGGTGAACACCTGTTCCGCGTGCGGCTTTCCCGTCTCTGAAGGACGGACACTCTGCATGGATTGCGACGGAGCGGGGCGCAAATCCAAACAGGAAGAAGCTCCGGCCTTTCTCAGTCAACTGATAGTTGAAGAAAAAAGCTGGTGGGGCTCGCCCTATGGTATAGGCACCCTGCTGCTGGCTGGCGCTACCTTGTCTTTTCTCGTGTACTATCTCCGCTAGCGGCGGGCGTTGATCACGGGCAGATCAGCCGCAAAGGTCCCCACGAAGGCGCTGCGCCGGCCATGGGCCTCCCATACCACTCCCAGGCCAGGGCCATCGTATTTGTCGGTCAATGCTACCGCAGGCATTGCGTGCGCAACCGGCGTGAGCGGAGGGTAGAACGTCACTTCATTTCCGCAAAGATGGTCATGTTGGTTTATCGGGCGAGTCTGAATTGTGGCAACCTGGCCGGCTCGAAGTAGCGCCACGGCATGGTGATCGGGACTGACCGCGAGTTCCATAGGAACCGGAATTACCTGCTTGATCGTCTTGAGCAGCGCGCCTCCCATATACTGTACGAATTCTTCAAGGGCCTGCGCCTGCTCAGGATTCGCCTGGTCGTCAACCATTAAAGTCGCCTTTGCTGGATAGGGATCTGCGTAGGGATCGCCGAGCGTGGCGCGAGCCTTCACTGCCGCGGCGACGGTGAGCCCGTCAAGGGTTACACCATTCCACTTGCCGCTTTGGATATGCCAGGCGAGGATGGCCTCATCGCCAACGAGATTAACTTCGCCGTTGGCGAAACACTGGCCGGTGTAAACATCGGCGCTGCGCGTTTCCATGTAATCGCCGCGGATCTGCTGGGCAAGAACGGAGGCTGAGCAAAGAAGAACGATGGAAATAATTACTGAAGGAAGACGCTGCATGGGCCACCTCACCGCAAGCTGTCTTATATTGTGCTCCCGGCGGCTGTCTGGTTGCAAAATGCAACCAAACTTTCACCACGGAGGACACAGGGAACGCGGAGAATTGTGTGCAATTATTTTCGTCTTGCTCGTAAAGACATTTTCGAGACAGGAAACAGCATGTTCGGAACGACCGAGGTCACGGATCAGGCGGCTGCAGCGGCAGCGGCTGCGGCGTGGTGTTTGAGTTCACTCCGTAATTGCTCTGTGCTTTCCGTGCCCTCTGTGGTTTTGTTTTTTACCAGAGAGGACACGGAGGAACACAGAAAATCTTAAAGCAGCCGGTCTCCACGATAAATCAGCTGGCCGTCGATGAGCCTGGCTTCCTGCATCAGTTTGTGAGGCTTCGGCGGAGGGGTGTCGTCAATGTGCAGTACCTCGTGACCATGGGCGACGAACCAATCCGAAACAAGCATGCGATGACAGCGAAAATAGACCCGTTCGGCGCACATAAATGCCGTGCGTAATTGCCCGGATAACTTCAGCAGTTCGCCGGCGGCGTTCTGAAATTCAGGCGTGAGCATGTAGTCGGCGTAATGGCGAAAGCTGTCGTTGCGCAGGGCGACATTGGGAGAGTCATCCCTAATCTTCCTGCGATGGCCTCCCAGTTCCTTCATCCAGATATATCGAATTCCGTACTCCGCGAGCGCCGCGTCCAGCGCCTCGCGATTGAAATGCGGCAGCCGGCGCGACATCGGAAATGCGCGAATGTCGACCAACGTCTGAATCGAATGTGCCTGCAGACCCTCAACAAACTCGGGCAGCGTTCGCGTGGAATGGCCGATGGTGTAGAGGGTTGCCATCCTGCGATTCTAGACGGCTCGCAGGTGCTAGAATTCGCGAATGAACGCCCCACTCCTGGCTTCTCTCTTGCTGGTCGCGGCAACAGCCTTAGCGCAAACCGACAAAGCGGTCGAAATCACCGCGGAACCGCATCATCATCTGGCGTGGCAGAACGAATATTTCCGGGCTTTCAAGGTCGAGGTTGCGCCGGGTGAGGCGACGCTGCTGCACATCCATCATCACGATTATGTCTTTGTGATTATCGGTCCAGCAGAGATCGTGAATGAAGCGCAAGGCAAACCGCCGGCGAAAGTGCACCTGGAGGACGGTCAGACGAAGTACTCCGCGCCGACGGTCCATCTGGTGCGAAACGCGGGAGATGCCCCCTTTCGAAATGTGGCAATCGAGTTTCTGAAAGACAAAGAGATGAAAACCTCGAACCCGCAGGACAGCAACGACGAAGGCACAACCAAGACGCTGCAGAATGGGACGCAGAAGATTCTGTTTGTCAGAGACGGAGTGCGCGTTTCTTCAGTTGAATTGCAGCCGCAGGGAGCGCTAACTCTGGATGAGCGTTCACATGGGCAGTTATTGATCGCAGTCAGTGCTCTGCAATTGAAAGGCAAGACCTCCACCGAGAAGATGAAAATCGAAGACTTGAAGTGGATTGACGCGGGGAAAAAAACTCTGACGAATGCAGGCGATCATTCAGGCACATTTGTAATGCTCGAAGTCCTGTAGAGCGGTCCAGCCTTTCCGAATCGGATGCTGCATCCCTGGAGTCGTATCACCAATTGATCTTCATGGCGAACTGGAACTGACGCGGGTCGTAGGCCGCCGTCGGCTGCCCTGCATTGGCGAACAGCGGGCTCACTGCGGCGACGTTGTTCTTGTTCGCGATATTGAACATGTCGGCGATCAGGTCAAGGTTGATACGCTCGTTGAAGTAGATGCGGCGGGCGATGCGCAGATCATCAAAGACGGTCCAGGGCTGCACGCCGGCATTGCGGCCGAGGTTGCCATCAAGTGAGAGCAGAGTGCCGTTGAATTCAGCCAGGCAGGGCTCCTGCAGGAATCCGCTTGGCGAGTACTTTGACGGATACGCAGGAAATCCTGCTGCAGTGCAGGCCGCGCTGACAAACGTATTGGGCCGCCCTGTGAGGGACGACAACTGAAAGTTGTCGCCATTTCCGGTAATGATATTGAACGGCCTGCCGGATGCAATCTGAAGGATGGGCGCGACAGTCCAGTTGCTGAAGAAAGCTGAGAAGAAGCCGTTGCCCGAGAGCTTGCCGCTTTGATAGGTGCCGCTAAACACAAAGCGGTGCCGCTGATCGAACAAGGAATTTGAGCGATCCAGGCTGGGGATGAAACTGTCCTCGGGCGTGAGCGTGGCCTGCAGATCGGTGGAATCATCGATGGCGTGCGACCAGGTGTACGAAGCCAAGAACTGGTAATGATTGCCGAAGCGCTTGCGCAGGTTGGCGGTGAAACCGTTGTAGTTCGAAGTACCGTTGGAGAAGTTGGCATCCATGTCGCCGAACGGAATGCAATTGGCGAATGTCGCCGGATTGCACTTGGCGTTCAGACCGTCGGCTGCCAGTAGGGCCTGGGCGAGGCCGACGCAACCCGCACCCAGCGCGCCCTCGGTTGCCGTAATAAAGTTGGCGATCGAGGCATTCAGCCCCGAGGGTCGAAAGAAATTCACCAAAGCCGACGGGACGTAAGGCACTCCAGCGGATGTGACTCCGCACCCGGTTACCGCCAACGGGCTGACAGGAGCAGTTCCAGCGGCAACGGCGGCGTTGTAATTGTTGACCAACAGGTCGCCGCGAGTGGCGTTGGCGTTGATGGGGCGGTTCAGGCGCCGTCCGCCATTCCAGTTGTAGGCAAGGCTCAAAGCGAAGCCGCCGCCCAAATCACGCTCGATGGTAAAGTTTGCCTGTTGCGAATAGGCATAAAGGAAGTTCTTTCCCTGCGGGTATCCGAACGGCTGAAAACCTAGAGGGAAACCCGCTGTCAGATAGTTCTGATTGATGAACAGAGAGTTGGAGAGGAATGAGTTGAACTGCTGTTCGTTTGGTTCATACCCCAGGGACGCATTTACCTGAGGGAACGGCGATGGGGAGCACTGCGGGGCAGCAGGATTGTTGGCAAGCCCCTGGAAAATGGTAAAGGCGTTCAAGTTGTTGGGATTGCCTGCGCCGAGGCATAGATTCGTTCCTCCAAAGGCCAATTGTCCGCTTTTCGATCCGTCAGAGGCATCGCCCAGGAAATAAAGCCCGAGCAATGGGTGATCGAAGAAAACTCCGTACGAGGAGCGGATGACGGTTTTGCCATCGCCCTTCGGGTCCCAGGCCAGGCCGACGCGAGGTTGAAACATGTGGGTGTCGGTCTGAATCCCTTTTTGCAATCCCAGATAGTTGTATCCGGCCAACGCCAGCGCATCCGGCGCGGCGAACTGCGGCGGGAACTCAATATCGTAGCGGAGGCCGTAGTTTATCGTCAGGTTCGAGCGGGCACGCCAGGAATCCTGCCAGAAAAATCCCAAAGGCTTGTTGGTGAAAGAATCACGCGGATTGCCGATGCCCTGGACGAAGTCGCCGGGCAGTCCCGCACCATAAGCCTGCACGGGAGATAAAACCGGGAACGAAACGCCGGGAATAGGCGAGGGGAACAGGCTCGACGCCGGGAACGCTCCGAAATCATAAACGCCGCCATAGTTGACGGTAAAAGTCGCACTGAGCGGCAGATAGTTGAAATCGAAACCAAATTTGGTGTCGTGGCGGCCGATAGTCCAGGAGAAGTTGTCGGCAATCTGGTATCGCTGCTCCGTCCGCTGAATGGAGGAGTACGGCTCGCGGCCAAAGTAGGCGTAGCCTGGGATGTTGACGGCGGGATCGGCGCCCCCGGGAATGGCCGTGTTGTAGAAGTAAGCCAGTCCGCGGCGGGCATATTGAAAGCGGAAATCGTTGACCTTGTTGTTGCCGATTGTCCACGACTCCTGGGCGACGCCGGTGACGTCGCGATAAGTCTGCTCGGAGGTGCGGGAATAGGCGTTTTGGCCGAAGGGCTGGTCCTGGCCGCTGACCTCGATACCGGTGATAGTGCTGGGGCTGACCTCGCCGCGCAACATCAGGCGATGGTTCGAGTTGATATTGTGATCGAGGCGCAGAGAATAAACGCTTGTGCCTTCAAATACCGGGAAATTGCCGACCTGCGACGCGAGCGTCTGGTAGGAAGTGGGCACGAAACACGGGCCAGGCAGAGCACAGGTGCTCGGGAATGCTGAAAAGCTCGAGAGCAGGCCGCCGGTCAGGTTCTGCACCATTGTGGTGGGCCATTTGCCATTGATGGCCATGCCGGAAGACGCCGCCGCCAGTGCCGTATATGAACCCACTTCGCCGGCGAATGCGGGGCTTCCCGCTTCGGTTGCAAGCACAGTGGGGTTGGTGAGGAATGCAACCTGCTGCGGGGTCAGAGAAACTGTGCCGAACGGCTGGCCCACGAGCGCGGTATCGAAGGGAACAAGGCCAAAGCCTCCCTGGCCGATGTCGGAGAATCCGGTTTCATGGCGGCGGGTAATCTCATAAGAAAAGAAGAAGAAAGTCTTGTCTTTTTTTATCGCTCCGCCGAACGCCGCGCCTGCCTGCACGCGTGTATAGGCGGGGTTGGGGGTCGTGCTAAACGGATTTACCGCCTGAAAGGCGCGGTCGCGGAGATAACCGAACACATCGCCATGAAAATCATTCGATCCTGATCGGGTGATGATGTTTACCACCCCGCCGGAGGCACGGCCATATTCCGCGGCATAGCTGTTGGTGATGATCTGAAATTCCTGAACTCCCTCCTGAGAGATGGTCGAGCGCACACCGTTCACTGAGTTGTCGGTGGCGTCTGCGCCATCCACATTCACCAGGTTGGAGCGCGCGCGCTGTCCACTGATGTTCAAGCCGGAAGTGGGAGCCGCCCCGAGGTTGGGTGCGTTGTCGCGCACGACCTGTGAATCAGTGAGGGCGAAGTTGATGTAATTGCGGCCATTGATCGGCAGGTTATCGATGCTGCGCTGATTGATGGTGTCGGTCGTCGAGGTGCGTTCGGTCTCGACCAACTCGGCCTCGGAGCTGACGTTCACCACCTCCTTTGTTCCCGCGAGAGAGAGCGAGACCGGAAGTTCAACCGTCTGGCCGACGGTGACGATCACGTTTTCTGCCGTGACCTTCGCGAAGCCGGGCGCGTCAACCTCAACCGTGTAGGTTCCGGGAGGCAGCGCCAGCACGCGATACTCCCCTTGACCGTTGCCGGCAGCTGTGCGCTCGAGCGCCTTCACCGGGTTGCGCGCGGCGACGGTAGCGTTCGCCACCAGGCCGCCTTTGGGATCTTTTACCGTGACGTGCACATCGCCGGTGGCAATGCCCTGGGCAAATGCGAGGGCGGGCAAGAAAACCAGAACAGACACCGCGAGTGACAGCTGTTTGCGCAGACTCATTGCGTTCTCTCCTGATTACTGTGGACCGTTTGGCGCGGGCGCTCTTGTCCGCGAGTCCGAATTCGCTCGGCCGGCAAAAAACAGTGCATGGGAGACGGAGGGGTTCGCCCGTTTGTACATCAACTCTGCTTTAGAAAGCAAGACAGTTGTCCTATAAAGAAGCCGGCTAGTCAGTGACGCAGATCACAGGGAGGGGGGCGATCAGTGCTTCGATTGCGCGCCCACGGTCACGGGCCTGTCAAAGACGATGGTCAGCTCGCTGTACTTAGGGATCACGACGTCGCGGCCGTGGCGCGTAAGCATGAAGACGGCGGAGGCGCAGGTGGCAGCGATCTTGGCTACTCCAGCGGTGGAAGCGTCGGTCGCGGTCGAAACAATGGCTTCAATGACCAGCTGCGTGCCGTCATCGGCCTCTTTGGCGATGCCGGAGGTGACACCCGCGTTGATGAGCATCCATGCCTTACCTGGACGCTCACCGAGCAATTGGCCTTCGGGGTCAATGCGGGTGTGAGAGCGCTGATCGATTTGCGCTTCGGTGATGGAAGCTGCAATCGGCGTAATCTGGCCAGCCTGCAGCTTAAGCCCGGTGAAGTTGAGCAGCAGGGCACCGGCGCGGCTGAGGGTGCGCGGGGCCTTACTGTGGATGACGGCGCCATCGATCAAAGTGCCTTCCGGCAGCACGACATGCGAGTTCACCAGCACAGGCTGAACGACACGGGCCTGGACCTGATCACCGGGATGGCTGCCCGAAGCGCTAACTGACCCGAGCAGGACGACTTTGGCCTCAGTGCCGGCCGGAAGAGTGACGGTGGCTAGTGGTAAAGCCACGGCAGCGCTTCCGGGGTTTTCCGGCGGATTTCCGGGAAGGGTGGCCTCAAGCGTGACGACGGGGGTGTCAGATTTTTTTGCGTCATCCGCCAGGTGCCGGTTGGGTACTTTTTGTCCCTTGGCTGGAGCGCGGACTTCTTTAACCCGGGTGATCGAGATGGTTGAGACCTGGAGAGGGAGGTCGCGCCCGTCAGAAGAAACGATTGCCGAAGCAAACAGCGGATATTTCTCGTGCCTGGGAGTGAAGACTGTAATCACCCACGGCCAGTGATCGTTGTGCGTGCGCCGGCGAGTGGCGAGCCGGTCAACCGTCAGGTGCACAGGGTCGCCGGCCGCACAGATTTTCTGATCGGAAGAGTAGACGTCCTCAGCAACCGTGCCTTCGATCACGTCGCCAGGCCTCAGCTGTGAGAGCTTCATAGATGAATGGAGCTGAACCTGCAGATATAGTGGCGAAGCATCTAAGGCAGGCTCGGATTGCGAGAGGGCGAGCGAGGCCAATGAAAGCATCAGCGCAATAAGGGAAGCACATCGCATCGAAGTTACCAGCCTAAGCAGAAACGATTGCAACGACTTTACTGGTCTCTGGCCGAAAATTGCAAGAGGTGCCAGACCGGTCAGACCTGCTCCTTGGCTTCCCCCAAGCTGACATTCACATCCATTTTCTGCTTGCCGCGGTAGATCGTAAGGCGAATAGTGTCGCCGGCGCGATGGCTGTTCATCACCTGAGCGAGATCCTGCTGGTCTTCTATTTGCTGGCCATCGATGGTGACGATCAGGTCTCCGCCCACCATGATGGGAATATTTCCGAGATAAGCGCGTTGGTTCCCCCCATGCAAGCCTGCGCGCTCGGCCGCGCCGCCGGGCAGGACCTGGATGATCAGCAGACCGTAATCGGCGGCCAGGCCCAACTGCTGCGCAAGATCGGGATCGATGGGCAGTGTGCGTGCGCCCAGCGCGGGACGGCGAACTCGGCCGAGAGTCACCAGATCGTTCAGAACGGCCTTGGCGGTATTGATCGGAATGGCGAAACCGATTCCCGCGCTCTGGCCGACACTGGAAAGAATCATGGTATTGATGCCGATGACTTCGCCGTGCCAATTGAGCAGCGGGCCACCGGAATTGCCGGGATTGATGGCGGCGTCGGTCTGGATGGCTTCTTCGATGCGGGCGCCGCCTTCAGGCTCCTGCACCGGGCGGATTGAACTCACGATGCCGCGCGTCAGTGTGCCGGCAAGCCCGAAGGGATTGCCGATCGCGTACACTTTTTGGCCGACCTGGAGGTTGCGGGAGTCTCCAAGAGTCATGGGAACAAGATCAGGGGCCTTGATCTGGATGATCGCGAGATCGTGGGCCTCATCGGTGCCGACGATCGTAGCCGAATAAGTTTTACGGTTATGCAGTGCGACCTTCACCTGGCGCGCGTCGGCGATGACATGATAGTTGGTGAGGATGTGACCATCTTTATCGATGATGAAGCCCGATCCCTGACCCTCTTCGGGAACGACGCCATAGAAAAAATCGAAGGTCATGGCGCGGGAGGTGATGTTAACCACTGAGCCGATGTTTTTGCGGTAAACCGCAATGTTGTTCTGCTCTTCTGCATCGAGCGGTTCAGGACCCGAGGCCTCGCTGATTTCCACCTGTTGCGGGTGGCCAAGGAAGGTGGTTGGGAATACGTGATTGCCCCGATAGGTGGTGAAGTAAAAGAATGCGCCGCAAAGAATAACCGCGAAAAGAAACGGACGCAAGAACCTCATACTGGTCAAACCTTTCGATGTTTCGCGCAGCTGAATAGATTGTAAATGGGAGGGGTGCGTTGCAGGTCCGGAACTCCGCGGGCGCTCGCTCTCAGAACCGCAGCGAGACCCGGCCTGCCAAGGCACATTAAATGAGGTAGCTCAGAACTCGCTGATTTGCGAGACCCGAGAAAAAGCTTCACCACCTCTGGCGGAGGCCGGCATAAATTTTTTCAACCTGTTTTCGGGTCTCTTCGATCGAACCGGAGTTGTCAATGACATAGTCGGCGGATTTCATTTTCTTGTCGTCCGGGAATTGTGCCGCCATGCGGCGATTGACCTCGCGCCGGGCAGTTTCCTGATCGACATTCATGCGGCGGGCCCAGCGCTCGACTCTTTGCTCCGGTTGACAGATGACAACGATGATTTTGTCGAACTGTTTGGCGGCGCCCGCTTCAAGAATCAGCGCGGCTTCAACGATGGCGACAGCGGATGGATTTTTTCGAGTGACGTTCTCCATCCATGCTTCCTGGCGGCGAAGGACTTCGGGGTGGACGATGCGATTCAGTTCCTGGATTCTCGATTCTCCCTGCTGGTTGGTTTCAAAAGCTGCTTCGGCCAGGCGCGCCCGGTTGATGGTTTTATCGGGATTGAGGATTTCCCTGCCGAAGTGGCAAACGATAGCCTCGTACACGGCTTCGCCGGGATTCATTACATCGTGAGCGATCTGATCGGCCTGGATAAGATGCGCGCCGAGCGAAACAAACATTTCGCCGACCGTAGTTTTGCCGGAAGCGATCCCACCGGTAAGTCCGATTTTCAGCAAGGAGCCTCGCCGTGTGTGCACTGCTGCTACGCGGGCTGTGCGATCTTCGATCCCCTTCGCATTTTTGCCGCGCGGACAGTGTTCGACATCAGCATTGCAATCGTCAAGGGGCCGACTCCGCCGGGAACGGGGGTGATGGCGCCCGCAACTTCCGCGACTTCCGGGTGGACGTCACCGACCAGAGTCGAACCTTTGGTCCGGAAAGTCTCTTCGCGTTTGCCGTTTCCAGCAAACAGACGGTCGAACTCAGCGCGGTCTGTCACCTTGTTCATGCCGACGTCGATTACAGTCGCCCCGGGCTTTATGAACTCACGGGTGATCATGCCTGCTTTGCCGATGGCAGCGACCAGAATATCCGCCCTGCGGCAAACCGCAGCCAAATCGCCGGTCCTGGAGTGGCAAACAGTTACAGTGGCATTGGCGTTGAGCAATAACATGGCGGCAGGCTTGCCCACAATATCGCTGCGGCCGACCACGACAGCCTCCCGCCCCTGAATCGGGATGCGGCTGCGCTTCAGAATTTCCATGATTCCCGCGGGCGTACAGGGCACAAGCCCGGGACGCTGGGTGGAAAGGAAGCCGACGTTCATGGGATGAAAGCCGTCGACGTCTTTGGCTGGATCGACCGCCATGAGAATCTTTTTCGAATCGACGTGCGGCGGCAAGGGAAGCTGGACGAGAATTCCATCGATATCGTCGCGGACGTTCAGGCCATGAATCAGTTCCAGGAGTTCATCAGTGCTGATGTGTTCATCCGGCGTGTGCTTCTCGCTATAAATTCCGACTTCTTCGCTGCTCTTTACCTTGCCCCGAACGTAAATCTCTGAAGCGGGGTTGTTGCCCACCAGAACGACAGCCAGACCGGGCCGCATGCCGGCAGCGGTCATCTCCTTGACATCAGCTGCGATTTCCGCGCGGATTTCCGCGGCGATCCTGGCGCCGTCAAGAACAATGGCGGACATTAACGCTTACTCCTGTTGAAATCAGCCGGCTGCAACATTCCCCTCCGCAAATTCGCGCACACGGTCGAGCGCCTGCTGCAACTGCGCATGAAATTCTTCCCGCTGCGCCTCGCTGGCCTCGGCTGGAACGAAAATCCTGCGGCTGATCCGCAGCAGCGCGCGTGAAAATGGCTTGGGGATCAGCAAGCGGTCCCAGGTGTTTAAAGTCCAGGCGTTCGCCAGGGCGATGTGGAATGCCACCATGGGAGCGCCAGTAGCCCGGGCCAACAACACCGGCCCAGGCTTGGCCACGTAACGCGGGCCGCGAGGCCCGTCGATGGTGAACGCAACCGTAGTACCGGATTGAATTTCACGACGCATGCCGAGCAGTCCACGCACCGCCCCGCGGCTGCTCGATCCGCGAACCTTGACGAAGCCAAACCTGCGGATGATCCGGCCGGTCCACTCGCCATCAAAGCTGTCGCTGCTCATGACGCGAATCTGAAGATTCCGCCAAACATAGATTGCAGGGAAGATGCAGCTGTGCCAAAAAGAGAGAATCATGGGCCGCGCTTCGAGGCTGGCGGGGCCGTCTTCTTCGATGGATACCGAAATCCTTAGCGTAGGGCCAAGCACGCGGATAGCGGCGACGCCGAGCGCTGTAATGAGACGCAGCTGCAGCTTTTGCCAAACGGTAAACGAGTTATTAGAGGCCGTCTCCTGGATGGGTACGGCACTGGCACCGGCGGCGGTCACCTGTTTATTGTAGCGTTCCCCGATCAAACCCAAGCTGGAATGAAGGAATCTAAGCTTCGATGCCAACGCACCAGGTCCACGACGAACTGCCCGAGAGCCGGCGGCTTACCGCACCTGAGATCTTCCAGGCCGCTGTAGAAAATGCGCGCGCCGAAGTCAGGCGATCGCCGCGTACGCTGGCATTTTCCGGCGTGGCGGGCGGCATCACCATGGGGCTTTCGGGCTTAAGCGTCGCCTCGATGCGGGCGCTGCTTGGGCCGGGACCGTGGCAGGATCTGGCATCGTTCGTGATCTATCCGGTCGGCTTCATCGCCGTAATCATCGGGCGCGCGCAGTTGTTTACCGAGAACACGCTTTATCCGGTTGTGCTCGTGCTCGATGAACGGCGATATCTTCTGGAGACCGCCAGATTATGGGCGGTGGTTTTCGTCGCAAATATTCTGGGCGCCTTTCTTTTCGCCGTTCTGGCGGTGAAATCGTCTGCGCTGCGGCCCGAGGTGATTTCGGAGCTCATCAAGCTGGGAGTAAGTGCGGTGGGCACAACGCCCGCGCACTATTTTTGGAGCGGAGTCATCGGCGGATGGCTGATCGCATTGGTTGCGTGGATGGTCACTGCGAGCCACTGGACAATCGGGCAACTGGTGATGGTCTGGATTCTGGCATTCGTACTGGGCATTGGCCACTTTGCGCACTGCATTGTGACCAGCACGGAGATTCTGGCGTCCGTGATCGCCGGCGAGCTCGCAGCGGGGCAATATTTTCAGTGGCTCCTCTTTGCGACAATGGGCAACATCCTTGGCGGCGTTTTTATCGTAAGCCTGCTGAATTATGGGCAGGTGAGGGAGTAGAACCAGTCTCCCCGAAAAGGCAGATCCCCCTGCGGTCGATGACAACGACCACACTGTCATCTCGTCGAGGCATCCTCCGTTTCCCCGCAACACTATGTAGAATGAGCTATTCAGGATAGGCTTTCCTCGCGTCAGGAGAACATGGATGGTGGTTCGTGGTTTGGCATTGTTCGCAGTGGTGTTGGTCATGGCTTGCCTCTTCTTGGTCGTTGGGTGCGGTTCGGGCAACACCATTGCTCAACTCCGGGTGATGCACGCCTCGCCCAATGAACCCAATCTTGACGTCTACATTGACGGCAAAATCGTGGCCAGCGAGCTGGCGTACGAGGGAAACACCGGTTATCTCAGCGTCGACCCGGGTTCACATAAGGTTCAACTCGATTTAACCGGGACGACCAACCCGGTTCTAAGCCAGTCTGTGAATCTTGCAGGCAGCAGCGAAACCACCCTGATTGCTTACAACGAGGCAGCGAACATCACTGCATTGGTATTGGCCGACAACAACACCACTCCGGGTTCAGGCAACATCGAGTTAAGGTTCGTCAATGCTGCGCCGGGTTTGGGCAGTACAGATGTTTACGTTGTTGTCCCAGGCACCGGCATCACCAACCTGACTCCAACGGTCAGCGCCCTGGCATTTGGCGCGGCCTCTTCGTATCAGACGCTGCCTGAAACAACCACCCAGGGCACCGGATACGAGGTCTTGTTTACCATTGAAGGTACAAGAGTGGCCCCGATTGATACCGGTTCGCTGACGTTTGGCAACGGTCAGATCCAGACGATTGTTGCCCTCATCAACCCTTCGGGCGGATTTACGTTTTCCGCACTCACCGATTTCGAATGACACGACGTTCTCTTTAGGCCTCGGCTGTTATTCTGCTTTGATGGCGCTGATCCTCTCCCCGGGGTTGCCGGATGCCCGCCTGGTTGCCGGCTACGCCATCTTTTTCGCCAGCTACCTCGTTTTTGCCATCGGCAAATTTCCCGGCACCAAAGTCGACCGGCCGGGCGCGGCGATCATCGGCGCGGTGGCCATGGTCGCGTTTCGCATCGTGCAACCGGCGGACGCGCTGCGCTTCATTGATTTCTCCACGATCATTCTGCTCTTTTCCATGATGCTGATTGTGGGAACGCTGCGTCTGGTGGGGTTCTTCGAATGGAATGCGGAGTTCGTGCTGAAGAAACTGAAGCCGGCGCACCTTTTGCCCGCGGTGATCTGCGTGTGCGGCCTGCTCTCTGCATTTTTTGTGAATGACATTGTTTGCCTGGTAATGGTGCCCTTTGTTCTGAACATCGTGCGGCGAATGCGGTTGCAGCCGCTTCCTTACCTGCTGGCGGTGGCGACGTCTTCGAACATCGGCAGCGTCGCTACGATAACCGGCAATCCGCAGAACATGCTGATCGGGTCGTTTTCAGGCATCGGCTACAGGGATTTCGTACTCCACCTCGGCCCGATTGCGGCAGTAGGGTTGTTTCTCAACTGGGCGGTGCTGCACTGGGCATACATGGGGGAAAAAAATCTGCCGCAGGCGCCAGCTGGCCTTGAGATGCCGGAACTGGATTTGACGCGGCTGACCAAGCCGGTGGCGGTAGCGATGGCGGTGGTCATTGGATTTTTTCTTGGCGTACCGCCTGCGATGATGGCAGCGCTGGGCGCCGCCGTGCTCCTGATAACGCGCACGCTCGAGCCGAAGAAGTTGTATGAGCAAGTCGACTGGGGCCTGCTGGTGTTTTTCATCGGCCTGTTCCTGATTGTGGGGGGCGCCGAGAATGCGGGCATTGTGAATAACCTCCTGCGCATCGCGGAGCACTGGAACCTGCGGAATTATGGCGTGTTCACCGCAGTTGTAGCTTTGATCAGCAACGTCGTCAGCAATGTTCCGGCGGTGATGCTGCTGAAATCGCTGGTGCCCGCGTTCGGCAATCCGCACACCGCCTGGCTGGTGCTGGCGATGTCCTCAACCCTGGCGGGAAATCTCACCATTACCGGCAGTGTGGCTAACATTATTGTGGTCGAGACGGCTAAGCCCGAGTTGCACATCAGGTTCTGGGATTACTTCCGCATCGGCGCACCGATAACCGCGGTGACATTGGCCCTGGGCTGGGCGTGGCTGGCGTGGGTGGGATGATGCGTTTACATCAGGTTCTTTCTTAGAAACGCCAACGAGCGTTCGCGGGCCAGTTTAGCTGCGTCCGGGTTATAGCTGGCCCTCTCGTCACAGTTGAAGCCGTGATCGGCGTCGTACCAGAAAATCTGCACGTCAGTGATGCGTTCGATCACGCAGCCGAGCGGGTGGTTTATGCGGCTTCGGCGCACGGACTAGGCGTTGGCTTTCAGCATCTGCTCGGCGTGCTTTCGGGATGTTTCGGTGAGCTTGGCGCCGCTCAGCATGCGGGCAACTTCGTCAGTGCGCTCGGCGCCGGAGATGAGGCGCACGGCAGTTTTGGTGCGGTCGCTGGAGATCCGCTTTTCGATTACGTAATGATGATCCGCGAACGTCGCAATCTGCGGCAGATGAGTCACACACAGCACCTGATTGCTATGGGAAAGCCCTTTCAGCTTCTTGCCGACTGCCTCGGCAGCGCGGCCGCCAATTCCGGTATCGATTTCATCGAAAACCAGGGTTCGCTCGGCGCCTGAACTCTTTTTACGTGACGAGGCTGCTTCTACGCTGGCTTTGAGCGCAAGCATGACGCGGGATAGCTCGCCGCCGGAGGCGATGCTTTCCAGCCTGCGCATCGGTTCGCCGGGATTGGTCGAAATCATATATTGCACCTGGTCGAAGCCAGATGCAGTCCAGTTGGCTTCTTCATCATCCGTCCCGCTCAGCTCGATGTGAAATGAAGCTTTCATCGCAAGATCGTTGATCTGCGCTTCGACCAGCTTCTCGAGCCTGCGGGCAGCTTCATAGCGCTTTTTAGAAATGGCGCGAGCCTCGCGAAGATATTGCTCGGCTGCGTGAGCGAGTTCTGTTCGAAGCTGGCGCAGGGTTTCGTCTTTGTTTTCCATCTCGGAGAGCTTGTTGCTCACCTCGTCGCCGGTCCTAATCACGTCGGCAAGGCTCCGGCCATACTTACGTTTGAGCTTGTCGAGCAGCGCGAGGCGATCTTCGACTTCGGCGAGGTGCTCGGGCGAGGCGTGAATACCTCCTGCGTAATCGCGGAGGGTTGCGCCGATGTCCTCTACGCTGATGCGCGCGGTCTCGAGGGCAGCAAGCGCTTCGTTGAATTTGGGCTCGTAGCGGGCAAGCTCCTCAAGATGCTTCTGCGAGGAGCGCAAAGAGGAAGACGCAGATGCGTCGCCGTCATATAAAAGATCAAAGGCATTCATTGCGGCGTTATAGATCTTTTCGGCATTGGCGAGAACACGCTTTTCGCCTTCAAGCCGCTCGTCTTCGCCGGGTTGCAAATGGGCGTCTTCGATTTCGCGCTTCTGGAAGGTCCACAGGTCGAGAAGGCGAAGGCGGTCCTGCTCATTGCGTTCAAGATCTTCGATCCGTCGCGCGATTTCCTTCCACTGAGAAAACGCTGCCGCGGTTGCTTCCAGTTGAGCCGCGGCGAATGAGTCGAGAAGCTCGAGGCGAGCCGAGGCGTCAAATGCCAGTATGGATTCGTTTTGCGCGTGAATAACGGCGAGATGCGGCGCGAGCTGCCGCAGCACCCCAACCGTCGCCGCCTGATTGTTGATGAAGACGCGTCCTTTGCCGCCAGAGGCAATCTCGCGGCGGAGGATGAGAGCGGCGTCTTCGGCATCGAGACCATTGGCCTCGAGAATCTGGTTAATGTGCTTTGCATTTGTGCCATCTGCCTCGAAGACAGCCGCAATCACCGCGCGGTCCGCGCCAGCGCGAATGACATCGGAAGAAGCTTTTTCGCCGAGAAGAAGGGCCAGGGCATCGATGAGAATAGATTTTCCCGCGCCGGTTTCACCGGTCAGCAGGTTCAGGCCGGAAGCAAACTCCACCGCAACATTGTCTATGACCGCGTAATTTTCAAGGCGCAGTTCGACGAGCACCGGGTGCCTCAGCCCTTCTGATGTAGGAGCTTTGGAGCGAAGAATAGCATGAACGACGCTCTGCCAATGAGCAATTCCAGACCCTTCCGCTCAGAATATGAGTTTTCTTCACGGCAGAGGACACGGAGGGAAGTCAGTTCAAAATCGTTTTTGTCTTTGTCTGATGCGGACCCGGGGTTAGGCCGCTCCACCCAGCTTCTTTTTGAGATCGACGGCGATCTGCTGGCCGTGGAAGCGGCCGTTTTCAATGAATATTTCATTGGTGCGCGAGCCGGCCACGATTACGCCCGCGACATAGATTCCAGGTACATTGCTCTCGAGAGTTTCGGGATCACACACCGGCCGGCATTGCTCGCGAGACAATTCAATGCCCATGGAACGCAGAAAATCGTAATCCGGATGGTAGCCGATCAGGGCAAATACGAAATCATTTTTCAGCCGCACAGGACCGCTGGGAGTATCGATCAACACGTCGTCAGGACGAATCTCCGCGACACTGCTGTTGAAGTAAGCTGCAATCTCACCGTTCTTGATGCGGTTTTCGATGTCGGGAAGAATCCAATATTTAACGTGACTGTGCAGCCTTGACCCGCGATGCACGAGCGTCACACGCGCGCCATGTCGCCACAGATCGAGAGCCGAAATCGCGGCCGAGTTTTTGCCGCCGATGACAACCACATCGCAATCGAAGTAGGGATGCGGCTCGCGGTAGTAATGATGAACTTTCGGCAAGTCTTCACCCGGAACGTTCAGAGGGTTGTGCAAGTCGTAATATCCGGTGGCGGCGACGATCTTGCGAGTGCGGTAGTCATACACCCGCTCCAGGCGGTCAGTAGTGGTGACCTGAAATTTTCCATCACTGCCCATCACTGTTTTCACCCACTGGTACTGCACGACCGGCAGGTGATAATGCTCGACGACCTTGCGGTAGTACTCGAGCGCTTCTTCGCGCGTGGGCTTCTGGCGAGCCGTACTGAAGGGGATGTCGCCAATTTCGAGCAGCTCCGGCGTGGTAAAGAACGTCATGTTGGCCGGGTAATGAAACAGCGAATTGACGACGCACCCCTTGTCAACGACGACCACGTTGAAGCCGGAGCGCTGCGCCTCGATGCCGCAAGCCAGCCCGGTTGGACCCGCGCCGATTACCAGAACGTCAACATTGCTACTGGGATGTGAGACAGCCTGAGCACGCGCTATGGCCTCAGGAATCAGTTCGGCGGTTTCGGAGATGGACTCGATTGGCAAAATGGCTTCCTGGTGTGAAGTGAAGCGCGTCAGAAGCAGGTTCGCCCGCAAGAGGAAAAGATTCTAACACGCGAGGCCCTTAACCTACGGTTTGGGGGTCGGCAACTCATTGACCCGCATTCCCTTACATGCTATAAAGACAAGTCCTGTACTGGAGTGAAGGTGTGTTTACTTTGCGCCTGTACAGGCCGTCCGACGCGGCCAAACTCAACGCCGTCCAAGTCTTGCGTGGAAGCGTGTTCGGAGCACGGCGCCACTTTCGCGCTACGTATAATGAAGCGTGATCCGGCTCGCCGCCGGTTGGGGCGCCTGAATTCGCAAGTCATCCTAAATAAAGTTCTGTGTCTGGAGGTCTTATGCGCATCTTGTCAGCTCAAGTTGCGTCTCGCTTCTCGCGCGCTGTCAGGCTGTTCGCCGCTTTGGCCGCTGTCATGTTGCTGGGCGTTTCCGCCCTGGCTCAGCCTTCCGAAGTCGGAGGCGAAGCCAACCTCAAGCTTCCCGATTTGTCTTCGGTGACGTTTTTGGGAATGGATGGCCATAACCTGCTGATGATCGGGATCTTGTTCTGCATCTTTGGCCTGGGATTCGGACTGGTGATCTACACTCGCCTGAAGAACCTGCCGGTGCATCGCTCGATGCGCGACATCTCCGAGCTCATTTACGAGACCTGCAAGACTTACCTGACTACCCAGGGCAAATTCCTCCTGCTGCTGTGGGCCTTTGTCGCGGTAGCCATCGTGCTCTATTTCGGCGTGCTGGCGCCGATCGCCGGGAAACCGGTAAGCACCACTCTGCCGATCATCGTCTTCTTCAGCATCGTGGGCATGGCGGGCAGCTATGGGGTAGCGTGGTTCGGCATCCGCGTCAACACCTTCGCCAACTCGCGGACCGCGCAGGCGGCACTTGGCGGCCAGCCTTATCGCATTTATCAGATTCCCCTCGAAGCCGGCATGAGCATCGGCATGATGCTGATCAGCGTCGAGTTGCTGATGATGCTGATCATTCTGCTCTTCGTTCCTGCCGATTACGCCGGGGCGTGCTTCATCGGCTTTGCTATTGGCGAGTCGCTGGGCGCGGCGGCGTTGCGTATTGCGGGCGGAATTTTCACCAAGATCGCCGATATCGGCTCCGACCTGATGAAGATCGTATTCAAGATTAAAGAAGACGACGCGCGCAACCCGGGCGTGATTGCCGATTGCACCGGCGACAACGCCGGAGACTCGGTTGGCCCCAGCGCGGATGGATTTGAAACTTACGGCGTAACCGGCGTTGCACTGATTACCTTTATTCTGTTGGGCGTTAGAGATCCACGCGTTCAGGTGCAGTTGCTGGTCTGGATTTTCGTAATGCGCGTGGCCATGCTCGTGGCCAGCGCCGTCGCTTACTTCTTGAATGGCGCAATTGCGAAGGCAAAATACGGCAACGCCAACGAGATGAACTTCGAAGCGCCGCTGACCTCACTCGTCTGGATCACATCGGCGGTTTCGATTGTGCTGACCTTTATCATCTCCAACCTGATGATTCCTGAACTCGGCGGCGATAGCACGCAGTGGTGGAAGCTGGCTACCATCATTTCCTGCGGAACGCTGGCTGGCGCGCTGATTCCGGAACTGGTCAAAGTGTTCACCTCGACCGAATCGCGGCACGTGAAAGAAGTGGTCACCTCGGCGCAGGAGGGCGGCGCATCGCTCGATATTCTTTCCGGCTTCGTGGCCGGAAACTTCTCCGCCTATTACCTCGGCCTGACCATGGTCATTCTTATGTCCGTTGGTTACTACGTCAGCACGATGGGCTTGGGCGCAGTGATGATTGCCGCACCGGTATTTGCATTTGGATTGGTTGCGTTCGGCTTCCTGGGCATGGGACCGGTCACCATAGCGGTAGATTCTTATGGGCCGGTTACAGATAACGCCCAGTCGGTTTATGAGCTCTCGCTGATTGAGCAGGTCCCGGGAATCGAAGGCGAGCTCAAACGTGATTTCAAAATCGATGCCAACTTCGAGCGCGCAAAGTACCTGCTCGAGGCAAACGACGGGGCCGGCAATACGTTCAAAGCAACGGCGAAGCCGGTACTGATCGGCACGGCAGTTGTCGGCGCGACCACGATGATTTTTTCCATCATCATGGCGCTGACGAATGGCCTTGCCAGCAACGTTGACAAGCTCTCGCTGCTGCACGCTCCGTTCGTTCTCGGGCTGATCACCGGCGGTGCGATCATTTACTGGTTTACCGGCGCATCGACCCAGGCTGTAAGCACCGGCGCATATCGCGCGGTCGAGTTCATCAAGGCGAACATCCGGCTTGAGGGGGTGGAAAAGGCCTCGGTGAGTGACAGCAAGAAGGTCGTCGAAATCTGCACCAAGTACGCGCAGAAGGGCATGCTGAACATTTTCATTGCTGTCTTCTTCGCTACGCTGGCGTTCGCCTTTGTCGAGCCGTTCTTCTTTATTGGCTACCTGATCTCGATTGCGGTCTTCGGCCTGTATCAGGCCATCTTTATGGCTGATGCCGGCGGCGCGTGGGACAATGCCAAGAAAATTGTCGAAGTCGAGATGAATCAGAAAGGCACGGAGCTGCACGCCGCGACCGTGGTCGGCGATACAGTCGGCGATCCATTCAAAGATACGTCATCAGTAGCTTTGAACCCCATCATCAAGTTCACCACATTGTTCGGATTGCTGGCAGTCGAGCTGGCCGTCTCGCTCACCAACTCTCAAGGAGCAGGTTTGAGCCGGCTGCTGGCTTTAGGGTTTTTCCTGGTCTCTTTCATCTTTGTCTATCGTTCGTTCTACGGCATGAGGATTGGAGCAGAACGGGAAGCGGCGCAGGCGCACGCCACGGCGGATTAAGCGTCTGCGAAGACCCCCTAAAGCCTAGGTAGGCCATCCCAACCGATGGCCTGTTTCTTTTGTCGGCGCGAAGTCCTGGCCCAAACCGGAAACTCGTGATATTTTCTTGGCGCGTTCTTTGTGTGGAGGAAACATGCGCCTCGCCGTTTTCGTTGTCCTGTCATGCATTGTGACTGGCGCATGTGCGCAAACTGAACTGGACGACCCAAAGAATCCCAAAGCCTTGAAAACTTACCATGAGGCGTTCGACTATGTGCACCGCCACATGTTCGATGCTGCGATCAGGGCTTTCAAAAAGGCCGATAAGCAGGACGATGGGCACTGCCTCGCCTGCCAGAAAGAGGTAATGAAGTACGCCATCGAGGTGCGCGACTGGAAGGCCGCCGAAAGCGCCGCCGGCGAAATGGTGGGAGAGGCGCAAGTGCCGAGGGACGTTGCCGTGGCTCACTTCAACTTCGGCATCGTCCTGATTGACGAAGGCAGAGAGAAGCACAAGGAGGAGTTCTTTTCCGGAGCACACGAACAGTTCACGGAAGCTGTAGCGCATGCAACAAACTTTCCTGAGGCGCTGATGGGTGACGGTCGGGCATTGGCATACCTGAATAAGGACGACGAGGCCAAGGTGCAATTTCAGAAGGCTGCTGGCCTTTTTGCGGCGGATGATCCGGAGCGCGAGCGCGCCTTGCGCTACAGTGATCAGCCCGAACTGGCCCGGGCCCGTATGGCTCCCGCATTCGCCGTCGCCACAACTGACGGCCAGCGCATTTCACTGGACGAATTGAAGGGGAAAGTTGTCCTGATGGATTTCTGGGCCACCTGGTGCATGCCGTGCCGTGAGTCAATACCCCACATGCGCGACATCGCGAAACATTTCAACGGCCAGCCTCTCGTAATGTTAAGCGTCAGCCTGGACGACAACGAGCAACAGTGGAAAGAATTCGTTGCGAAGAATCAGATGACCTGGCCACAATATCGCGACGGCGGGTTCAACGGGCCACTCTGCAAGCTGTTCGGCGTGGCGGCGATCCCGCACACCTTTACCATTGATTCCGATGGCATCCTGCAGGATGAGCACATTGGGGACGCAGCAATTGAAGGCAAGCTGAAGAAGCTGATCGCCCACGCAAAAGAAATGCAACTTGCCACAAAACCGCAGACCCCGCAAACGGATTCGCACCACCCATAAGGGCTTCGGCTAAGCGGGCAAGATGTCCATCGAGTTCGCTCAGGACAAGCCTGCCCTCACATCATCAACGGCTGATCTTCTCTCCAATCGCTTTTCCCTGCGTGAATAAATACAGGTAATCAGGCCCGCCGGATTTGGAATCCGTTCCCGACATGTTGAAGCCGCCGAAGGGATGGCACCCCACCATGGCTCCGGTGCACTTGCGGTTGATATACAGATTGCCGACGTGAAATTCGCGAATGGCGTGCTCGATCTTGTCTTTGGAATTGGTATAGACCGCGCCCGTCAGGCCGAACTCGGTGTCATTGGCGATTTCGAGCGCGTGCTCGTAATTGCGCGATTTGATCACGGCCAGCACCGGGCCGAAAATCTCTTCCTGCTCAAGTTTCGACTTCGGCTCAATATCGGCGATGACCGTCGGCTGAATGAAGTAGCCGTCGCCCTTCACGCGCTCGCCGCCGGTGATAAGGCGTCCGTCTTTCTTGCCATGCTCGATGTATTCGAGCATGGACTTCATTGCGCCTTCATTGATTACCGCACCCATATTGGGGTTTTCTGCCGGATCGCCGACGGTGATCTTCTCGACGCGAGCCTTCAGCCGTTCGAGGAACTTGTCGTAAATGCGTTCATCTACGATGGCCCGCGAGCAGGCGGAGCACTTCTGGCCCTGAAAACCGAAAGCGGCCGATGCAACGCCCTCGACGGCTGAGTCGAGATCGCAATCGCCATCAACGATGATGGCGTCCTTGCCGCCCATCTCAAGGATGGTGCGCTTGATCCAGACCTGGCCAGGCACTTGTTCCGCTGCCCGCTTGTGAATGTCGAGCCCGACCTCACGCGAACCGGTAAACGCGATGTAGCGCGTTTTAGGATGAGTCACCAGGGCATTGCCGAAGCTGGCGCCCGATCCGGGGCAGAAGTTCACGACGCCGTCGGGCACCCCGGCCTCTTCCAGCAATTCGACGAATTTCGCCGCGATGGTAGGCGAGTCGCTCGAAGGCTTGAGAATGACGGTGTTGCCGCAAACGATTGAAGCCAGTGTCATGCCCGCCATGATGGCGCAGGGGAAGTTCCACGGCGGAATAACCGCGCCCACGCCGAGCGGAATGTAATGCAGCGTATCGTGCTCGCCGGGCAGATGCGTGGGCAGCTCGGTGTGGGCCAGGCGCAGGGCTTCCCGGCCATAGAACTCGCAGAAATCGATGGTCTCGGCGATATCGCCGTCCGCCTCGGCCCAGTTCTTGCTTACTTCAAAGACGAGCCACGCACAGAACTCAAACTTGCGTTCGCGCAGCAGATCCGCAACCTTGAATAACAGGCTGGCGCGTTCTTCGGCGGGAGTGAATCTCCACAGCTCAAACGCCCGCAACGCAGCCTGCATGGCCGGCTCGACGTGCTCTTTGGTGGCTTTCTGGTGTATGCCGACGATCTGCGAGGGTTTGGCTGGATTGAGCGACTTGATCTTGTCGTCAGTTTTGAACCGTTTGCCGCCGATGATCAGGTCGTACTCGCGGCCCAGCTGGCCGCGGACTTTATCGATGGCGGCGCGCATCCTGCGCGCATTTTCTTCCTTGCTGAAATCGGTAAGCGGCTCATTTCTGAATGGCTGATGATGAAGGCTGCTGGCTGCGCGGACGGGGGCTTCGAGAGTTGCCATATTTGGACCTCAGGTTGTATTTGGGACGACATATAGATGCGCCGACCATGCGTCCCGAACCCTTAATTCTACGCTCTCGAAACTCCAGACCACCCAATTCAGCCCGGTTTTGGCATCGGTACCCCAGATCTTGGGAAAGCCGTGGAAACCTGGACGGCTTCGCCCTTTGCTGAAAAGTCTGCGACGCGTGTTGTTTTGGGTAGCATAGCGGTTTACTCGCTGCGATAATGGGCGTATTTTCAGCAGCGGCCTTAGCCGCTGGTCAGACTTAAGGTGGACTGTTGAAGAGCGGCGCTTCAGCGCGCCTCCGCGTTATTGGATCAAGGACGTGTTCAGATTGAACGCGGGTGGATGGCAAAAAGATCCAGCGGTTTTTAGCACTCTTAATATAAGGAGCCTGGCTTATGTTACAGATTCAAACCAAGCACGTGGAACCCGACATCGTTGTTCTGGAGCTGGCCGGCAGAATCACCATTGGCCGCGACTGCAAGCAATTGGAGTGGATGACCGATAGCCTCATCAAGGAGAACCGGAAGAAGCTCATTCTCGATCTGAGCGGGGTGACTCAGGTCGATAGCACCGGCATCGGCATCATCATAATGTCGGCAGGACAGATGAAGAACGCAGGAGGAAAGCTTCACCTGGTGTGTTCTGGAGGACACGTCGAGCACGTCCTGAAGCTGACCAACGTCGATAAAGTGATTGAAATCCATCCCACCGCCACTGCCGCAGCAGCCGGATTTTAAATTTTCACGTCTTGCCCGCGAACGCGGCGCTGAGGCGCCGCCCTTCCACCACCGTAGCATCAGGTCATGAGTGCACTTCCTTCACCTGACCAGCGCACGTCACGACCCGCCGATTGCGGGCGGCTCCTGATCGAACTGATAAGCTTTCTCCGAAAGGCGGGAAAGCGTGAACGGTCTCACGGCATTCGGCTTGTTTGCGGTTACAGCCATGGTGGTCTGCTACGCGCTCGAGGAGCGCAGCCGCTGGTTCACGCTCGCCTTCGCCGCCTCCTGCTTGCTGGGCTCGATCTATGGCTTCATGCAGGGCGCGTGGCCATTCGGCATTGTGGAAGGAATCTGGGCGCTGATCGCGGTCAAGAAGTGGTGGCATGGCCGAGCCCTTGGACAGCTTGGCGCGAAAGACAGCTAGCGGCGATAATGCCGCTATGGCGGACTCGCCAGCCATCTACAGCCCGGAATCGATGCGCGCCGAGAAGCGCTCGGTCGCAGGGAACTCTGTTATCGCCGCAGTCGCGATTACCGCACTGAAGATTGCGGTGGGAGTGACGACGGGCAGCCTTGGCATTTTGTCCGAAGCCGCCCACTCGGGACTTGATCTGGTTGCTGCGGTGGTCACGCTGTTTTCAGTCCGAGTTTCCGATAAACCTGCCGATGCGGACCATCAATACGGGCACGGGAAGGTCGAGAACTTCTCCGCTTTCATCGAAACCGGCCTGCTGCTGCTGACCTGCGTGTGGATTGTCTACGAGGCCATCCGGCGGCTGTTTTTCCATCATGTGGAGATTGAACCATCGATTGCGGCATTCGTTGTCATGTTCGCCTCGATGGCTGTGGATTTCTGGCGCTCGCGGGCGCTGAGCAAAATCGCGAATAAGTATGACAGCCAGGCGCTGGAGGCCGACGCCCTGCATTTCTCGACTGACGTCTGGTCAAGCGGCGTCGTGGTGCTGGGATTGTTGTTGGTATTGCTGGGGCGCCGCTTCGATATTTTGCAGCTTCGCGCAGCCGATCCGATTGCCGCTTTGTTTGTTGCCGGAGTGGTGGTCTATGTCAGCTCGCGCCTGGCGCGCAAAACGGTTGACGCCCTGCTGGATGCCGCCCCGGCGGGGGTGCGCTCGAAAATTCTGGCTTCCATTGGAAATGTCGACGGGCTGCTCGAAGTGGATAGGGTACGCATCCGGCGCGCGGGAAGCCGCTACTTTGCCGATCTTTCGATTGGGCTGGCGCGGAACGTGACCTTTCAACGGTCGGAACAAGTAGCCGATGCAGTCACCGCGGCGGTTCACAATGTATTGCCCGAGGCCGACGTGGTGGTACGTTCGGTTCCGCGGGCAACTCACCGAGAGAATATTTTTGATCGTATTCGGGCCGCTGCCATGCGGCACAATTTTCATGTGCACGATGTCAGCGTGCAGGATCTTCATGGACATATTCACGTGGAGCAGCATCTCGAACTGAACGAGGATCTGACGCTCAAGGCGGCGCACGACCATGTGACGCTGCTGGAGGGCGAGATCCGCAAAGAGGTGCCGGAGATCGATTCCATCCTCACCCACATCGAAAGCGAGCCGGCAACCATTGAATCAGGCGATGAGATGGTGCAGGACGCGCAACTGGAGAGAAAACTCAAACGGGTTGCGGCGGCGTTCCCGGAGATTCTGGACGTGCACGAGATCCATATCAAGCGGGTGCGGGGGAGAATCTACATTTCCTGCCACTGCACGTTCTCCGACGATCTGCCGCTCTCGCGGGTGCACGATGTGCAGACCGAGCTGGAGATCCGTTTCAAGCAGCAGGCGCCGGAGCTGTTCCGCATGCTGATTCATCCTGAGCCCCATACCGATAACCGGAGATAACATGATCAAGGCGCAAGCCGCATGGGTTGAAGCGCAAAAGTTCGAGGCATCCGCTGGCAGCGGCCACAAGATCGTTGTAGATGGCGACAGCAAAACCGGGAACAGCCCGATGGAACTGGTGCTGATCGGACTGTGCGCATGCACCGGCTACGATGTCGCCAGCATTTTGCGTAAAAAGCGCGAGCCGTTCACCAGCCTTGAAGTGCGGGCCGAGGCCCAGCGGGCCACCGAGCCTCCCATGGTGTACACGAAAATCAGCCTCATTTACCGCGTGGGCGGGAAGGTCTCGCGCAAGGCGGTTGAGGACGCGGTGCGATTATCGGAAGAGAAATATTGCTCGGTGGCGGCGATGCTGAAGAAGACGGGAGAAATTCACTACGAAATTGAGTACGTCTAGGGCAGATGTCCTCACCTGCCCGGCCGAGCATAGCTCGGCAGAGTTCCCCTGGACACAACACCCAATTGAAAACTCATCACCGCAATCCGCTTCGCGGCTATCTATGCATCGCGTCGGCTGCGTTTTTGTGGGGTGTGGCGGCAACGCTGGGACGGGCTGCATTCACTGGCCGATTGCTGCCGGCTGGGCGGTCGCTGCGTCCGATCGATCCGCTCATTCTGTCGCAAAGCCGAACTACGTTTTCCTTCATCGTCCTTCTTCTCGCTCTCCTAGCCATCAGAGGCCGCAGCGCATTGCGCATCCCGGCCGCCGATCTCGGGCGCATGATGGTGCTCGGCGTTCTGGGCGTGGCGGCGTCGAACTATTTCTACTATCTGGCGATTCAACGAACCAACGTCGCGACAGCGATCATCCTTCAATACACTGCCCCGGTGTGGGTGCTGTTGTATGCCGTGGCACGCAAAACGCAGAAAGCCACGTTGCAGCGAGTGGCTGCGGTGGGGATGGCGCTGTGCGGAATCGCGCTGGTAATTGGGATCGGTTCCGGCGGATTCAGGGCCGACCGTCTCGGCATCACAGCCGCCATAATCGCAGCATTTTCTTTCGCCTTTTACAACGTGGGCGGGCACATCATCCTGACTCGCTATGACCGATGGCTGGTACTGCTGTATGTGATCCTGAGCGCGTCGGTGTTCTGGATGATCGTGAACCCACCCTGGAAGATCGCAGCCGCGCATTACTCCTCCGGCCAGTGGCTCTTTCTTTTTGTGTTCTCGTTGGTTTCCGTGCTCGGGCCGTTCGCATTGTATTTCGCGGGACTGCAACATCTGGAGCCGACGCGGGCAATCGTGGTCAGCTGCCTCGAGCCGGTGTTTTCGATTTTGCTTGCGGCATTGGTTCTGGGCGAGGTGATGCGGCCGCTGCAGACGCTGGGCGTTGTGCTGGTGCTGGCGGCAACCGTGGTGGTGCAGATTCCGGATCGAAGCGCGGCAGAAGAGGTAACGGTGGTTGAGCCGATTGAGTGAACAGCTTTCACCGCAGAGGACACGGAGGAACACATGGAACACCTGTGTCCTCGGTGTCCTCTGTGGTTAAGTTTCTCTGGGCTTGGGATGGATCAACGAAGCGGAAACCGCAATCAACAGCACTCCCGCAACCACTGCTAGAGTCACGGGAATCGAAATCTCGTAGTAGTGCGAAAGAAGCATCTTGACGCCGATGAAGATCAGTATGACCGAGAGTCCGTAATGCAAATAGTGGAAGATCTCCATCATGCCCGACAACGCGAAATATAAAGAGCGCAGCCCGAGAACGGCGAAAGTGTTCGAGGTGAAAACGATAAACGCATTCAGAGTGATCGCCAGCACCGCGGGGACAGAGTCGGTGGCGAAGAGAACGTCAGTAGTTTCGATGAGGAGCAGAACGATGAACAGAGGCGTGGCGAAGATGCCCGGCTGGCGGACGAAGAATTTGTCGCCTTCATAATCCGGCGTGACCGGCATGAAGCGGCGGTAGGCGCGCAGGACAGGGTTTTTCTCGGGTTCAATTCCGGTGTCTTCGCTGCGAAAAAGCTTGATGCCACTGTAAATGAGAAACGTTCCGAAGATATAAATCACCCAATAAAAATGCCGGACCAGGCCGACGCCTATCAGAATGAACGCGCCGCGCATGATGAGCGCGCCCAGAATTCCCCAGAAGAGAACTTTGTGCTGATAAGCGGCGGGCACTTTGAAGTAACGGAAGATCAGCAGAAAGACGAAGAGATTATCGACGCTGAGGGATAGCTCGAGAATGTACCCGGTTGCGAACGCCAGCCCCGCCGCACGCCCGCGCCAGAAGAAGAGCAGCGCCGCGAATCCCGCAGCAAGCGCGATCCACGCCGCGCTCCACATCAGCGACTCGCGGAATGAAATCGAATGCGAAGGCCCGTTCAAGACGCCGAGATCGAGCGCCAGCATCAGCAGCACGAACAGTAAGAATAAGACCCAGAAAAGTGGGCTCAATCACGACCCCGGATGTTTAGGTACGAATAAAGATTACACGGTGGGGGGTGGTCGGGGATGGTCCTTGATGCGCCGTCGCAGACCGATGGGCACCGTAAGGTCCCTCCCGGGACCGCTGGCGCGATCCCGTTCGGGATGACAGCGCGAGAAAGGTTTGCAAACACAACAAAGCCCCGATAGTCAGTCGGGGCTTATTCAAAAGGTACTGGACGCCGCCCGCAAGATAATCATAACGCGCCGATACGATGAAGAAAGACCGCGATTACTTCTTCTTCCCGTTGGCCTCCGAGGGTATCCAAGTAAATCCGTGCGCTGTATTACTCGCATCGTAGTACGTACCGGCTACTTCTCCGGAGTTGTTAACGGTGTAGGCAATAGTCTCGGTCGATCCTGCGAACTGCAAGCTCTGCAATGTTCCCTGTTGATAAACGAAACCAGCATACACACCTGGCGAAGGCTGATACGTGCCGACCAAGGTGCCACCGTTAGGACTAATTCCTACAACTACTGCGTCCGGTGCGTTCGGAACTGTAAGTCGTCGAAAGTCACCGTGTCCAAAGAAAAAGCTCTGGTCTAGGCCGGTGTGAAAATAGACGTAACCAACTACTAGTCCCGAGGAACTGATGCCGCTCACCGTGCTATTTGAAGCTCCTTTAGGCGCAACGAATCTATAGGTGGAACCAGCCAACACAAAGCCGAAACTCCCACCCTCTCCTTCAAACCATCCTCCAATTAGCCCCGAATCGTTGATGGTGGTCGGGTATGTATTGATTGCACTTGGATACCCTATTGTCGTAAAGGTTTGGGTTTGGGAATTGTATAAAAAACCATGCTGTGGATCTGACGCGAATCCGACGAATTCTCCGAGATTATTCAATCCAAAAAGTGCGGTGGCCGCCGCACCTGGATAATTTATTGTCGTGTATTCGCCTGCACTCAAAAGAAATCCGTGTTCGCCATTGTTGTCGAAGTATGTCCCAATGAGGTCGCCTGCTGCGTCGATTGCGTAAACTTCAGTAGTGATGGCTCCAGGCACATCGATCTGCGTATACGTGCCTTGCGCCATCCCCAGCGGCAGACATCCAATCAACAACAGGGCTGCGAATACCAGCTTCATAGCGGCACTCCTTCAAAGACGCCCAGCATTTTATGCCGGAATGCCCCCCCCCGCGCAAGAAAAAAGTTGGATTAGCCCCAGCCAGGGTGCCCCAGGTGCCGCGAGCCGGTTTTGCGAGCTCACCTGGGGAGAAATGTCTTGGCGAGCGCCTCTCTACGGTTTGGCCCGGGCGCCATCCCTGACCCTAATCCCCGATGAACTTCCGGCCTCTTGACGTCTCCTCCCGTCAGGCTATTCTGTAGTGATTTACTTAAACTTAAAGTAATTTGTGAGACGGACATTATAACTCGTTACTTTGCAATATTTTAGCTGCAAATCATTGCCGCTCAATATTTTGGCGGGATTCTCGCGCTATCGCGATGATTCCAGAGAAGCGGAGAGTGGGGGGTGGGGTAGCCCTCATGTACTAAGGTGTATCTAGCACGGCGGCAAAGCCCCATTGAAAGACATCGGGAAATACGGCGCAAGCTCCCTCGGCTACGCTCAACTGCGCTTCGCTCCGCTCGGGACGACAAGAAGAAGTTGTGAAGATTTCTTATTGCGCTCTGCCCCGTTTGCCGCTGGTCCAGTCGTCCCATAAGCCGAAGGCTTTGAGCTGATCGTCGAAGTGGGCGGCCTCGAATTGCTTTTCCATTTCGGCGTGAGTAAGGCGCGGGCCAAGTCGCTCGGGCGAGTCGGCAATAGCGAATGCCGCTTCGGTCAACTCAGCCACGTGCCGCTTGAGCGTGGGAATATCGACCTTATCGAACGTATCGGACATGGCGTGGTAATTGAGCAGATAATTGCCCTCCTGCTGGTTCGCCATGAGCGTGGGCACGCCTTCGAGCATGAAATCGAAGTGGTCGGTGCCCCACTCGGCATCGGTGGTGAGCGTGGTGGCGTTGAACTGCTTCAGCGGCGCAATCAGTTCGGAGACAGAATTCACCAGATCGGTTCTTCCGCCAAGAGAAAATCCGGTGACAGTGCCGATGCCTGAGTCGATTACCAGCATGGCATCAACTTTGTCGAGCTCAGCGCGATGCGCCATAACGTACTCATGCGAGCCGATCAGCCCCTGCTCTTCCCCGGAAAAAAGAATGAAGCGCATGGAGCGGCGCGGTTGCAGGCCGGAGGCCTTGATGGTGCGCAGAGCGTCAATGACCAAAGCGGCGTTGCAGCCGTTATCGAGCGCGCCGGTGCCCAGCTCCCAGGAATCAAGATGCGCCCCGAGAATGACGAACTCATACGGCTTTTCGCTGCCTTTGATCTCGGCGATAACATTGGCTGCCTTGATGGGCCCGCCAATTTTGTTGGGAATTTCAAGATCGGCAAAAACCGGATGCCCGGCGGCGATGAGGCGAGCAATGCGAGCGGCATCTTCGCGAGCCACCAGAACCTGCGGCAGGCGCTCGATTTCGCCATTCACGGAATTAGTGTGACGATAAAGAAGATCATGCGGGCGAGTAGATTGAAATGCGATGGCGAGGGCATGCGCGGCGACGGCGCGGTCGATGATGCGCGGCGCGCGAATATACTCGTCGAAGAGATCGTCCCAGGTGTGCATTTCGTTGGTGTGCACGAGAATGATCGCTCCGGAGACGTCGCCGGCTTTGGAGAAATCTTCTGCGCTGCCGCTGCCCACATCGGCGATGCGAACGTGACGATGCAGGGCCATGGCAGGTCCCATGCCGATGGAGATAGCGCGCACGTGGAATTCGGGGTCCCGTTTGGAGATGGTAACGACCATTTTCGTCGCGCCTTCAGTCCATGAGTGCGGCATGGGGAACTCTTCCACCTTGACGCTGTCGGCTCCCGCTGCTTTGAACGCGGCGACACCCCATTGCACGGCGGCGTCCATAGCAGGCGTGCCGGGGACGCGGCCGCCGATTTGATCGGTGAGCTGCTCCAGGTTCGACTCGAGCGGCGACGGCTTCATGGCTTCGGAGATGATGCGGCCGGCGGAGTCTTTATCGGCAGAGTCTTGGGCGAAAGCGGCGCAAGCGAATGCCGCGATGAGGACGAAGAAGAATTTTTTCATGGCGTGAGAATTAGAAATGAAGACGAAGGGAAAGAGCAAGGGGTGGTTTTCTATGAGATCCCCCACCTTAACCTCGCGGAAAGCGCTCGGTCAAGGGTGAGGCAACCGCATCCGGAGGGCGCCGGGGGCGGCTGTCCCCACGTGAATCTGCTTTTCTGAAGTTATTTCTTTTCGTTGAGAAGCTTAACGGTTTCGAGCGTCACGTCCCCCACAATTTCCAGGCTTTTGGGGCTGAGTTTGTCGATCGTGTCCTGCGGTGTGTGCCAGAAGACGTTGTTATAGCCGTAATTGAAATCTATGAAATCGACGGAGGGCACGCCACGCTGAATGAATGGAAGGTGATCGTCTTCGATAGTCATGGCACGCTCGAAGAAATGAGATTGGTAGCCAACCCGGATGGCGGCCTGGTAAACAAGGCTTTCGAGCCAGGGAGTTGAGTTGCTGTCTTCCTCGACGTTGAGGTCGGCATCTCCGACCATGTCTTCGAGCAGGAATGCCTTGATCTTCTTTATCGTTCCGTCGCCCTGCCACTTTTCGGCGAGATGGCGCACGCCGTAAAGATTGTCATTGCCCTGCCACTTGCTCACAGCTTCCTCGGCGTCGTCCCAAAGCAACCAGATGCTGTAGCCCTCAAGTTTCTTGCCCCGCAGGTGGTCGGCGAATTCGAGCAGCAGCGCACTGGTGCAAGCGCCGTCATTGGCGCCGATGTAGCTGGTATTGCGCAAAGGATAATTCGTATCGTAGTGGCTGGCGATGACGATGATGCCGTCGCGCGTTCCGGGAAATTTATCAATGATGTTGTCGCCGGGAAATTTGCCTTCCGGCGTATCGGCAGTGAAAGTGTCCTGCTCGACGTCGTCGCCCTTCAGGTGCGAAAGAATGTAGTCTTGGACTTTCTTGTGATTGGCGCTGCCCAGCGGGCGAGGCCCGAGGGCGACGATGTCTTTTGTGTACTGCATGACGCGGCTGCCGTCGATCGCAGGCGGATTTGGATCGGTGCCCACGCTCGCAGGATCCAGAGCCGATGGAACGAACATCGCAGCCGAGGATGTAGTCGATTGCGCGGCGGCTGCGTTCTTCTCTTTGTCGCAATAGGAAAGAGTGAAGGCAAGAATCAGCGCGAGCAGCGCAATCGGATGGGCTTTCATTCTCAATTTCGCTCGGCCCGCGCCTTGCGCTGCTTGGGATGTACTAGATAGGCGATCAAAATGCTAATGACATACAGCGCCACCATGGGCGCCGCGAAGATGCACATGTTCAAAATGTCAGTGGTCGGAGTCAGAATCGCCGCAATAATAAAGATCACAAGAATCGAGTACCGGATGTTGCGCCACATCCAGCCGGCGGTAACTACTCCCATCAATGCAAGAAAGAAAACCAGAATCGGCAGCTCGAAGACCACGCCCAGGCCGATCAGCACAGTGAGAAAAAGATCGGTGTATTCGCCGATGGTGATCATCGGCTGGAACTGCTTGCCGTAACCGATCAGAAAATCGAGCGCTGCGGGATAAACCAGCTTGTAGCCGAAGTATCCGCCGGCCAGAAACAGCCCGATGGTCGAAACCATGAACGGCAGCACGTAGCGCTTTTCATTGCGATAGAGTCCGGGTGAGATAAACAGCCAAAGCTGATAAAGCACGAACGGCGAAGCGACAAAGAGTCCGGCGAGAAATCCGATTTTCAAATAGAGATTGAACGGCTCGGTGGGGCTGAGATAAACCAGCTTCTCCGCCATGCCGTTGTTCTTAAGCGCTACCATGATGGGCTTTTCCATCAAGCCATAAATGCGCTCGGCGTAGCCCCAGCATGCGCAAAAGCCAACGACCACCGCTATGATGCAGTAGATCAGGCGCTTTCGCAGCTCCTCCAGGTGCTCGAGGAAGCTCATCGCGGGCAGAGCATCTTTGGCGGGCCCTTTGGCGGGTTCCCCGGTGGGCAGCGCGGCAACTTCAGACATTGGGAGCCTTTGCCAGATCGTTTTCGCCGGAGCTAGCCTGCGGCAGTTCGCCGGCTAAAGTGGCCGGAGTGGGCGCCGACGCCCCCACGGGTGATGCCGCCAACGTTCCTTTTACCGGCTCGGCGGGCGGCAGGATGGTCTGCTGGCTTACTTCTAACTTGTTGATCTCGCCCTCGATCTGAGCGCGGAATTCGTTCGACGCTCGCTTGAATTCGTTGAGCGCCCTCCCCAGCTGGCGGCCGATCTCCGGCAGCTTTTTGGGCCCGAAGATGATCAGGGCCAGCAAAAAGAGGAAGATCATCTCCGGCATGCCGAGGTTCATGGCTTAATGATACTGCCCGCGAAGGACTGCGGCAACGCGCTCTTTTGTCTTGAATGGCGCGCCATTTCCGGCAACAATCGCGGGTTGTCATGAAGCGATGCTGTGATATGAGCAGACCTGCCCATCTCTTGTTATTTCGCAGTGAAGCGAGGAGTCTGCCGCTGGCCCGCGAGGCAGGCTGCGGCGCGGCAAGGCCTGTACAATCCTGAAATGAACGTTCCGGCCTTTCTTGTTCTTGTATGTTCTGTTCTGTGTGCCCAGGTTTTCGCACAATCGAAGACAGGAGCCGTGATGAAACACGCTGCCGGAGAGTTTGAAGTCAAGCTTTCGCCGCAGTCCGCCACAGATGCGGGCTTTGGTCACTTCGTATTTGACAAGCAGTTTCACGGCGGGATTGAGGGCACGAGCAAGGGTGAGATGTGGACATCGGGCGAGGCGGCGAAAGGCTCGGCAGGCTATGTTGCTCTGGAGCGCGTGACGGCGAAACTCGATGGCCAAAGCGGCAGTTTTGTCCTGCAGCACAACGGCTCGATGGACGGCGGCAAGTTGCAGCTTACGGTTTCGGTGGTGCCGGGATCGGGTTCCGGCGAACTCGCCGGAATTGAGGGGAGCATGACGATCAAGATCGAAGCGGGCAAGCATTCGTACGATTTTGAGTACATGCTTCCAGAGCGGTGAGTGATTTTTTGGTTCCGTTCGCCATTAATACCCGGGCCGGTTCTAGTAAGTAGAATTTTCAGGGACATCAAGAAAGATGGAAGAAGTGCTGTGCGTCGTGCAGGCTGAGTCTACCGCGCAGATCGAACAGGCAAAAGAGCTGCTTCTGGAGTATGCGAACTCGCTGAATTTCAGCTTGTGCTTTCAAAGCTTCGATAAAGAGCTGGCCGAGTTGCCGGGAGATTATGCGCCGCCGGATGGGCGGCTTCTGCTGGCCGAGTACGATGGGCAACTCGCCGGCTGCATCGCTTTGCACAAGCTTGACAGTGAAAGCTGCGAGATGAAACGGCTATACTTGCGCCCGCAGTTTCGCGGTAAGGGATTGGGGCGCGTGCTGGCGGAACGGGTGATTGCCGATGCGCGCGCGGCCGGCTACAAGCGCATGCGGCTCGACACGGTTGAACCGGTCATGAAAGATGCGGTCGCCCTTTATCGCAGGCTGGGGTTCAGGCAGATTGCGGCGTATCGAGCGAATCCGATGCCCGGCACGTTATATATGGAGCTGGATCTGTAGTGGGAGAAAGGAATTGCCGATGTCGAAATCCATTCTGCTGCTTGTACTGTTCTCCTCTTTGATTTCGTTCGCCGCGACCTCCAAAGAGGTTACCTACAAGAGCGGCGATGAAACCGTGAAAGGCGTGCTCTACACGCCTCAAGGGAAGGGGCCGTTCCCGGGAATTATTGTCATCCACGAATGGTGGGGACTGAATGACTGGGTGAAGCAGCAAGCTGAAAAGCTGGCGGACATTGGCTACGAGGCATTGGCAATTGATCTTTATCGTGGCAAGGTCGCGACGACGCCTGACGAGGCCCACGAGATCATGCGCGGCGTGCCGGAAGATCGCGCGCAACGCGACCTGGACGCGGCCTTTACTTACCTTTCTTCGCAGCCGAATGTGGAGAAAGATCACGTCGGCTCGATTGGCTGGTGCATGGGCGGAGGCTATTCGCTTGACCTCGCGCTGGCTGAACCGAAGCTGCGGTCGGCGGTCATCAACTACGGCCACCTGGCTACCGACACGGAGTCGCTGAAGAAGATCAATGCCGCAATCCTGGGAATTTTCGGGGCGCAGGACAAAGGCATTCCGGTGGATGATGTTCATAAGTTCGAAGACACGCTGAAGCGGCAGGGTAAGAAAATTGACATTGTAGTTTACCCGGACGCGGGGCACGCGTTTGAGAATTCCAACAACAAGAACGGGTATCGGGCGGAAGATGCGGCGGATGCGTGGCAGCGGACTGGGAAGTTTCTGGATCAGACGTTGAAGCATTGATGGTGGAAAAGAGCGGAGGCGCTTGCTCTAGAGATTTTGCTGTGATGCATTCAAACGGTTTGCGCGTTATCATGGCACCGGTTGTGATGCAATCAGTTTTTTCTTGAAAGACGGTACTACTCTGGTTACTATTCAGCAATCGCGCGGAGCGCCGCCTGAGTAGCCCATCTATGAACATCGGCGAAACCATTAAAAATTACCGTCTGCAAAAAGGCATGTCGCAGGGCGACATCGAGAAGCGAACTGGTTTACTGCGCTGCTACCTGTCGCGAGTCGAGAACGGGCACACCGTCCCATCTTTGGACACGCTGTCCAAAATCGCAGGCGCGATGGAGCTTCCGCTTTCCCAATTTTTTTCCGAGCCGGGGCATTCGAATGGGTCGCGCGGCTTGCCCCAGCTTTCCGATGACGAAGTTCGCTTCCTGAGCCAGATTCGCCGCTACGCTGTCAGCCTGAATGATAGCGATCGCAAGCTGGTGCTTGCCATGGTGAAAAAAATGGCGGCGAATTCCGCGAGATAGTTTCGACCCCGACATGAGCGTCTTGCTGACTAGAGTGACTTTGGTTCCATTCCTCAGGTGACCGTCAGGCACCTCGTGCCGTTCCCTCTCGCGTCAATAGAATCGTCGGTGGAGAACTGCGCGTGACCGTTGACGAAGAACTGGGGCTGCTTGAGTCGCAATTGCGGCGGCTCAAGATCGAATACGAGGTTTATTTCAACAATCCCACCAAGAAGCCGCCCACTGATATCGAGTGGAAAGTGCTCACCCTGCTGCGGAAGTTCAGCGATGGCGGGCGCATGAACTTTTCCCAGAGATTCCGCTACAACGAAATGGCGCAGCGGTATGCCATTTACAGCGATCTATGGCGGAAGAAGGGCCGCATTCGAGAAGAAGGCTATCGCCGTCCGCAGGACGCGCTGCTCTCGGTGCAGGGCGTAAGAACGGAAGAACACGAACAGCAGCATCATGTCTACGGGCTTTCTCAGCCAGCGGCCGCCGCCGGCACTGCGGCAGCAGCAGTCCCGGCGAAAGATGAGCCGCTTATCGTCCAATGCTCGGATGCGCGCGCCGAGAAAGACAAAGTTGAGAAGCTCTATCACGCGCTGATCGAGGCGAAGAAAAAAGCAGGTGAGAACGTTTCCGGAAATGCGGAAAGCTTCGCTTCGTTCGTACAGAAGAAGACCGACCAGATCCGCAAGCAATACGGCTGTGACTCGGTTGAATACACCGTCGAAATGCAAGAAGGGCAGGTCCGGCTGAAAGCCCGCGCCAAGCTGTAGGTCCATTCTATCCTTAAGAATCAATGCCCTGCGGTGTCCTGGAGTGTTGTCAGCAGCTATTCGCCATAGCTATATATAATAGCTATGAAGAGAGCTGTCACAATGACCTATTTGCCGCCGGGAGAAGTCCTTTCACCCCGAAGTTCAGTTGGGGGCATTTTGGAAGTAATTCATGACCCCGGGGAAAACCGGATGAGTGTGGCGCGGATTCTCTGGGAGAACCGAGAGGTGATTGCGACCCGCTGGAATGGCAACGCCGGCCAGCCGCTTGGAAATCCGGTTTCGCGGGGGCACGCGACCTGGTTTGTGGTTGATGACTACGCCGCTTCTCAGGTGGAGGAGGCCGCTCGCGCCGCAGCTGAAAAATCGCCGAATGGTCTTGTCTCGAAATATCGCGAGATGGCTAACGACCGCGGGCGCGAGCGCGAGGCGGAAGAATGGAGCGAGGGTCTGATCAGCGATGCATCCCCGAAGAGGTGAAGTGTGGTGGGTCTCGTTCGACCCATTCGCCGGCGGGGAGATCAGAAAAACTCGGCCAGCTATTATTCTCAGCAATGACGCCGCGAACAAAGCCCTCAACCGTGTCATTGTTGTACCGGTCACAAGTCAGATTGCGAGAGTCTACCCGGGCGAGGCGTTGATTTCCCTGAACGGGGAGACACGCAAGGCGATGGCTGACCAGATTATGACCGCGTCAAAGCAGAGATTGACGAACAAAATTGGAAGCTTAACAAGACCGGACATCAAGGCAGTTGAAGACGCCGTCTTGCTGCAACTGGGCATCCGTTTCTAAGTTACCGGGAACGCCGCCACCTGCTGGTAGAATTTTCTATTCACATTACAGCACTTCGTTCCGGGGCATTCCATGTCACAAGCTCACGCCAGGATTCAGCGCGCCATTCTCAGTGTCACCGATAAAACCGGCATTGCCGAATTTGCCCGGGAGCTTTCAGGCATGGGGGTGGAACTAATCTCCACCGGCGGCACGGCGAAGCTGCTGCGGAATTCGGGTATCGCGGTGAAAGATATTTCCGAGCTCACCGGCTTTCCCGAGATGCTGGACGGACGGGTGAAGACGCTGCATCCCAAGGTGCACGGAGGAATTTTGCACCGGCGCGGGGATGCCTCACACCGCGCGGCGGTTGCTGAGCATGGCATTCAGCCGATCGACATGGTCGTGGTCAATCTTTATGCCTTCGAAAAAACTGCCGCGAAGCCGAACGTTCAGTTCGAGGAGCTGATCGAAAACATTGATATCGGTGGGCCTTCGATGATCCGCTCGGCAGCCAAGAATTTTCAGGATGTGGCGATCGTCACCTCCCCGGGCGACTATCCCGCGATTGCCGAGGAGATGAAAAAAAATGGCGGAGAGCTGTCGCCGGCGACGAAATGGAAATTGGCCCAAAAAGCTTTTGCCACAACGGCGGCTTACGATGGGGCGATTGCTTCGACTCTCGAACATGTGCACGGGGACGGCAATTTCTCCTTGAGTTCCGCAGCTGGTTTTCCGCAGACGCTGCGGCTTTCATTCAACAAAGTGATGGACCTGCGTTATGGGGAAAATCCGCACCAGAAGGCCGCGATGTACTCCGACGGCTCAGGTGCGGGTGTAGCGAATTGCCGGCAATTGCAGGGCAAAGAGCTTTCTTACAACAACATTGTCGATTTGCAGGCGGCCTGGGAGCTGGCGCAGGAGTTTGAAGAGACAGTATGCGCCATAATCAAGCACACCAATCCGTGCGGCACGGCCACTGGGATAAATCTGGCAGAGGCGTTCAAAAAAGCGCTGGACTGCGATCCGGTATCGGCGTTCGGGGGCGTAATTGGAGTCAACCGTCCGATCGACGCGGCGGCTGCCGAAGAGATGGCCAAGCTCTTCGTCGAGGTGATTGCCGCGCCATCCTTCGACGAAGGGGCGAAGGCGAAGTTCGCCACCAAGAAGAACCTGCGGCTGGTCGAAGTAACGAATGCGCCGCAGAAATGGCTGCTGAAGAACGTTTCAGGAGGGATTCTGCTGCAGGATACGGACGTGCGTCGGCTCACCGAAGCGGACCTCAAAGTAGTAACTCAGCGCCAGCCGACGGAACCTGAGAACAGAGCCCTGCGTTTTGCCTGGAAGGTCTGCAAGCACGTGAAATCGAACGCGATCGTCTATGCCCGCGAAGGTCAGACGGTGGGAGTAGGCGCGGGGCAGATGAGTCGTGTGGACTCAACCAGGATCGGGGCGATGAAAGCGGTGCTGCCGTTGAAAGGCACGGTGGCCGCGTCGGATGCATTCTTTCCGTTCCCAGATGGGGTTGAGGAGATTGCGAAGGTGGGGGCGACGGCGATCATTCAGCCCGGTGGCTCGGTCCGCGACCAGGAGGTGATTGACGCTGCCGATCGCCTGGGACTGGCAATGGTGTTTACCGGGGTTAGGCACTTCCGGCACTGAGGCTGTGGGCTGTTGGAAGCACGAGGTTACTCGACTCGTTCGGCTAACGGGTCTCTTCGCTCGAGATGACAGGAAGGGGCGGGCCAGAGCAACCGAAATCGCCAAAATCAAATCCTACATTCAACAGCAACTAACAAGCGCGGACGGGGTTAAAGAGCGGCAAGGCAGTGCTGAATTTGTCAAGACCGCTTGGCTTCGTCTCAGCGAAAAATCAGCTAAGCTTCTCTAAAGGCGACAACATGAACATAAATCTTTACAAAAGCAAGTTCGCTCCTCTGCGAAACACAGCCAGCGTGATGATTGCCGTGTGCGCCCTGGCGCTATCGGCCTCGGCGGAACTGGGTGGCAATGTGAGCACAGTGCAATCCGACATGGCGCGGATGAAAGGCGCCGTGAAGGTAACAGAGCAGGAATCCTACGCCGTGCATGAGATCACGGCCTCGGGCGGCACGAAGGTGCGCGAATTTGTCTCGCCTGAGGGTAAGGTGTTCGGCGTGGCCTGGAGCGGACCCTTTGTGCCCGACCTCCATCAGCTATTCGGGGTTTACTTCCCGCTGTTCTCGCAGGCGGTGCAGAACCGCAGGCCCACCAAAGCGCGGCGCCGCCCAGTTAGCGTTTACGAGCCGGGACTGATCGTGCAGACCGCCGGCCACTTGCGCGCGTATATGGGACGGGCGTATGACCCAACACTGATTCCACAGGGCGTGAGCGCAGGAGTTATTCAATGAAAATCATGCATACGAAAGGTTTGCTCTTGGCAATGTCGCTCGGAGCGGCATTGGTCGCCGCGGGTTGCGGCGGCAACTCAGGCACTCCCGTTGGTGTTCCGGTGGGAGCGGGCACAGGCGGCGGTGGAACAGGGCCGAATGTGCAGTCGATTTCGGTGAATGGCGGCCCGCTGGTGAACTCGACCAGCAACCCGACAATCTACCCCAACGGCGTGTTTACCAGCGTAACCATCTGCGTTCCGGGGTCAGCGACCTGTCAGGTCGTGGACAACGTCCTCGTGGACACCGGTTCGATCGGATTGCGGCTGCTGTCCTCGGCGGTCACGATCTCTCTTCCGGCGATTACAGACAGTAGCAACAACACGCTTATGGATTGCGTCTCCTTCGTCGACCTTTCCTATTTGTGGGGCTCGGTGAATGTCGCGGATGTGAAATTGGGAACCAGTGAGGTCGCGACCTCTACTCCGCTGCAGATCATCAATGCATCAGCCGCGCCCCCCGCGTGCTCGAATGGCGGCACCGATGACGACACGCAAGCATTGCTGGGCGCCAACGGCATTCTGGGCGTGGGGCCGGAGCCGGAGGATTGCGGTACGGCGTGCGACCCTTCGGACGTGACCACGCCGCCAACCGGCGATCCTTACTATACCTGTCCGAACTCTTCCTGCTCGGCGGCATTGGTGCCGGAGGCGGACCAGGTTACCAATCCCGTGGTGTTTTTCGGGAACGACAATAACGGTGTGCTGATCACCTTCCCAAGCGCTACCGCGCCGGCGGCGACACTGACGGGTTCGCTGATTTTCGGAATCAACACCGAGTCGAACAATCAGATCCCGAGCACCGCGAATTTGTTCAGCTTGGGGGATGGAAGCATCGGAGATGGCAGCACCATCTCCAACTTTGACGATATTACCGTCAATTTCAACACGACCACTCTGCCGTATAGCTTTATTGACAGCGGCTCGAATGCGTATTTCTTCCCGGATGGCTCGATTCCGACGTGCCCGGATTTCCTCGACTTCTATTGTCCTGGGAGTTCGACTTCAGCCAGCACGGTTTCGCTGTCGGCACAGAATGAAGATCCCAATACGGATTTCACAAACACCGTAAACTTCAGCGTCGATAACACCGACTATGACTTCAACTCGGGGAACTTCGCTGACGACGCCGTCTATCCCAACCTCGCCGGACCAATCGCCGTGGTAAATGGCGTGGCCCAGACCTGCGCTGACATTTCCGGAACTGCAACACCTGACCAGTACTGCAGCTTCGATTGGGGCTTGCCGTTCTTCTATGGACGGACGGTATTTACCGCAATCGATGGGTTTTCGGTAACCAATGTAGGCAGCGGGCCGTTCTGGGCGTATTAACTCTGAGAAGTGCAAACTGCAGGGGCGCAAGCTCCTGCAGCTTTTTCCTGCGCCTGTTGCCACGCGCGTGGTGCATACTGGGCAGGAATTCTCGCCTGAGGCGTTTTTAATTCAAGCAAAGCCTTGCCTGTAATGGCCGGAGGCCGGACTGCCGATTGTTCCCTTAGGGGGGCGATTCGTGGCATATCCGCATTTTAGGCTGTCCGCTTTTGTGTGTTTCCTCGCCGCCTGCTTGCTGACAGAGTGCAGCACGAACTCTGTTCCCACACGCACGACCGCGACCGTGCGCAAATACAATGGCACAGCTTCCGTGGGAGATTTTCTGACCATCTCGATCGATTCAGCAGCGCAAACCATCACATACAAGAATTACAGCAACGGCGATGCGGGTACGGTGCCCTACGCCGTCAATGCAGACGGCACGTACAGCATTGCTGATCCCGCCGGCGATCTGCTGACTGCATACGAAGTCCCGGGCTACATCATGGTGGTGCAGACGGCCAAATCCGGGCCTGATCACAACACCCCGGCGTTGCTGACCGCGGTGGAAAGCGTGCCGGTTTCGATCGCCACCTTTGCCGGTCGCACCTTCAACTACTTGCAGTTCCGCACCTCTTCCGGCGGCACGGAAGTGGGGACTGTGACCATTGACGCCAGCGGCAACATTCACCATGACGGCTATTGGCCCTTTGGATTGCTTTCCGACCCGCCTGACCCATTTAACGGAGGCAGCTTCGCGGCATCGAGCGTGACGGAGGATCCTTCGGGCGCGTTCTTTACACTCTCGGAGAGCAACGGATCGGATGTAGTCTTCGGCACGCAGAATGGATTCTTCGCCGTTGACACGCAGAACGGCGCGATTCTCGGGCTGCCCAAAGCGTCCCAAAAAACATTCGATTCGACCTTCGCCGGAAGCTATACGGCCATTGTGTACGAAAAGCCGGACGCGCAGGCCGGCCCGAACAACACCGAGAGTGGAACACCACTGGAGGGACAGGCGCAGGTAGTAATTACGGCGGCCGGAGCGGTGACGATTAGGAACTCACAGTCGACATTGGCGGCCGGGGCCCTCACCCCTGTCGCCGATGAGGCTTATCTCTATGACGGGACCGCAAATGAACTCTCCGACCCCTGCTACGGCTTGTTCACGTTTCGCACCGCTACGGCAAACTCGCAGCAGGATGTTTTCATGTCATTCCAAAATGGGGCAGTGATCTTTTCGAGTTTTGAAACTGCCCTGCCTTTGCAGGTTGGCAACCCCTACACATATTTCTATGGCGTAGGACTGAAGTAGACGGGGAGGCGCCGGCGCGCACCAAGGTCTTCGTCCCATCAAAAGTTATCGCCTTTCCACAACGTAAGCATTTATCCTTCGCTCATGGGAGTGTCTCTTACCGTGCTGGCCAGCGGCAGCCGGGGAAATACCGCCATTGTTGAAAGCTCGGCTACGAGAATTCTCGTCGATGCCGGTATCTCCTGCCGGGAAACGTTCAAGCGCATTAAAGCTGCGGGCGCCGAGCGGGAGTCGATTTCTGCCATTCTGGTCACTCACGAACATACCGATCACGTTTACGGATTGCTGGTTCTTGCGAAAAAGCTCAACGTGCCCGTGTTCATGACTGGAGCGACTCACCAGGCCTGGTCAAAAAGCCTGCGCGATGCTCTGGCAGAAAAGCCGGAGCTGCCGAAAGTCGAGTTTTTCTCCGCCGGGCGGATCTTTCAGATCGGCGACATCTCCATCACTCCCTTTACCATTCCTCATGACGCGGCCGATCCCGTAGGCTTCACTTTTCGCGCAGAAGGCATGAAGGTGGGCATCGCAACTGACCTTGGTTACATGCCACCCAGCATCTGCGATCACCTGCGCGGCTGTGACGTGCTCATGATCGAATCCAACCATGATCTCGAAATGCTGCGGGTTGGGCCCTATCCCTGGAGCGTGAAGCAGCGCGTCATGAGCCGTGTCGGCCACCTGTCGAATTCGGCTCTCGCGCAATTCCTGCGCAACGGGTATGATGGAAATGCATCATACATTGTGCTGGCGCATCTCTCCGAGCACAACAACCATCCTGAAATTGCGCGGAGAGCGGCGGAGGAAGCATTGGGGCCGAGCCCGGGTTTACTCCGCAACCGTCTTCATTTAGCGGCGCAAACTCAGGCGATGGAAGCGATTCGACTGTAGTTCAAGATGAGCGAGTGCGTTGATCCCTTAGTCGGGAAGATTCTGGCCGGGTGGCGCTATGACATTTCCGGCATCGTGCCGGAGATGCGTGGCGACTACGAAGCCCATCTCGCCGGCTGCGAGCATTGCCGCAGCCGTCAGCGCCTGCACCGCACTATTGACGTCTCTCTGATCGTTCTGGCGTCTTTATCTGCCGCTGTCTTCCTGTTGGCGTTTGGCGTGATTCGTCACTTCGAGCCGCGGCACACGCTCTGGCTGGAAGTCGGCGCGCTGGCCGGATTCGCGCTCTCTGCGCTCATCTGGCTCATCGTTGCCGTAGCTACTCCGGCGCCGGTCACGATGGTTGACATGGCCAAAGTTGGAGCGCGCCATGTCCATGATCATCTTCCGCCAGAGATTCGCGAGCGCCTTCCGGAAGAGCTGCGGCTGAAAATCATGGGTTCCTGATTATTTCCATTGGGAACTCAAGCCCAGCACTTCGCGTACGGATAAATGAGGATTTTCTCTGTGCCTCTGGGCCTCTGTGACCTCTGCTCTTTCACTTCACAACTTTTTACATCTTTTTGCCCTCATTTGACACCCCTTCCCCCGTGGTCAACTATGTTGGGTTCCGGCTGATCCAGTAAGCAACCAGACCGGATCAGGAGGGTAGATGAAGACCAAGCGCCGCTGGAGCGATCGAACACGGCTGATTCTGACGCTGGAACTGGCGATCGGCCTGCCCGCAGCGGCTCTGGTCATTCTCAGCGCCATGCACTTGCGCTCGGTGCAGCGCGACAAAGGCATCCAGGCGGCATTTGAGCGCGACTTCTATCAGGTGTTGAAGATTTCGGAGAAAGACTTCAACCACCGTGCATACGAGCTCTTAGACGATGTGCGGGAAGAATTTCCCAAGCCCAATGCGGCTTGCAGCGAGACCATGGACCGCCTGCTCGCATCGCATCCATATGTTGCCCATGTTTTTATTTACGACCCACAGTCAGGGTTCATTTTTCGCTCGCAGCCGTCGCGCATGAACAGTGCTGATTTCCGCAGGGAGTCTTCTGAGACTTCGTCCATGTCTGAAGGCTGGATGAAACTCGAGTACAAGGACGTCATCGAGATGGTGGGGGCCATGGGCAAGCAGGGCCCGCAATATCATGCCTGGGAGAACGATGCACCGCGAGGGAACAAGCATCTTTATCAGTCGGGCGTGCTGTTTTTGACGGCAGACAATTCTGGCCAGAAGAAAGCCATCGGCGGCATCGTTTTCGATGCTGAATACCTTCACGACGAGTTCTTTCCGCAGATGCTTGATCAGGTGCTGAACCACCAGGAGGAAAAAGGCGAAAAGAATCATGTTGTGATGGAGTTGCGTACAAAATCTGAGGAGACGCCGGTCGCTTACTCCACCGGCTGGGATGGCGGCGAACCGGAGGTCGAGCGCAACCTCGAAGGCGTGTTTCCGGGTTTGGTGTTGGGGATCAAGTTGCCGGGCACCACTCTTGCCGCTCTTGAAGACCGTTTCGTCAGGACCGACTTCATCGTTCTGGGCGTGATTTCGCTCATGCTGACGGGCGGGATAGTGCTCACCTATCGCAACGTTCTGAAAGAAATGGCGCTGGCGAAGCTGAAGTCCGATTTCGTCTCCAATGTTTCGCACGAGCTGCGCACGCCGCTCTCGCTGATCCGCCTCTACGCGGAAACTCTGGAGATGGGACGGCTCAAGTCGCAGGAAAAATATCAGGAGTACTACTCGATTATCCGCAAAGAGAGCGAACGGCTGACCGCCTTGATCAATAACATCCTCGATTTTTCCCGAATCGAGGCCGGGCGCAAAGAATATGACTTCCGCGAGACCGATATGCGAGAACTGGTGCGCAACACGCTCGAATCGTATCGCTACCAGATCGAGCAGAACGGCTTTGCCTTTGAGGAGAAGATCGCCGAAGACGTGCCGCCGCTGCGCGTGGACCGCGAAGCTATGGCGCGTTCGTTGCTCAACCTGGTCAACAACTCGCTTAAATATTCGCAAGATCGCAAATATCTCGGCGTCAATTTATATCGGGCCAATGGATCGGTGAAGCTGGAAGTGGTAGATCACGGCATCGGCATTCCTGTGGAGGAGCGCGGCAAGATTTTCGAAAAGTTCTACCGCGTGGGTGATCCGCTGGTGCACACCACGCGGGGCAGCGGCCTGGGCTTGTCGCTGGTTCGCCATATCGTCAAGGCGCACGGTGGCGAAGTCAGCGTGGACAGTGAACCGGGCCAGGGAAGCACCTTCACAATTTCGCTTCCGGTCGCAGGAACAGGACAAGTAGCGAGGGCTGCGCTGGCATAACGAATCACGAGGTTCGGACAAAGCTATGGCAAGAATCCTGGTAGTCGAAGACGAGCCCAACATGGTGGCGGGGTTGCGCGACAACTTCGAGTTTGAAGGCTACGAGGTTGTCACCGCACCCGACGGGGTCGCTGGGCTGGAGCGGGCTCTTTCGGAATCGCCGGACCTGGTGATTCTCGACGTCATGATGCCGCGCCTGAACGGCCTGGAAGTCTGCAAACAGCTCAAGGCCAAGCGGCCGGGGCTGCCCATCATCATGCTGACTGCGCGCGGGCAGGAGGTAGACAAAGTCGTTGGCCTCGAATTGGGCGCCGACGATTACGTGACCAAACCGTTTTCCATCCGCGAGTTGCTGGCGCGAGTGAAGGCCGTGCTGCGGCGGGCGAAGCCGGCGACAAAGCAGCAGGAGAGATACGCATTCGGCGAAATTGAACTGGATACAAGAAGTTGCCAGGTGTCGCGTAAAGGCAGGCCAATGGAATTTTCTTCGAAGGAGTTCGAGCTGCTGAAATACTTCGTGTCGCATCCGGGGGAGACCCTGAGCCGCGACCGTCTGCTCGAGGAAGTGTGGGGATATGACCGCTTCCCGACGACGCGCACGGTTGACGCGCACATTGTCCGCTTGCGGCAAAAGGTCGAGCTCAAGCCCGATGAGCCGCGCTTCATATTGACGGTGCATGGTACCGGCTACAAGTTTGTGGGTTGAGCGCTATTGGCTGAGATTGACGACTGGAGAATGCACGTGGCGAGCGCAGTGCAAATTCGAAATGGCGATTGCGGCCGATGGCGCGCTTCCGGCGACGGCCGCGCCGATGACGCCGTGCTGATTCGCGCGGCGCAGCAGGGCGACACCGCGGCCTTCGAAGAGCTGGTGCGGATGTATGATCGCGCCGTGCTGCGGCTTGCCATTCATCTCACCGGCTCGCAGGAAGATGGGCAGGATATTTATCAGGAGGCGTTTCTGCGCGCGTATTTAAAACTGGGAAGCTTCCGGTTCGAGTGCTCGTTCTACACCTGGATTTACCGCATTGTGACCAACCTTTCGCTCGACCATCTGCGGAAGCGCAGCACGCGCAATCGCGACCTCACGACTACGATTTCTCCGGAAGGCAAAGAAGAGCCTCTGCTCGACCGTATTCCGGACCAGCGGGCCGGTGCCAGCCCGGAGCGGAGCCTCATTACCCGCGAGCTTCGCCGAAACATCTCGCGGGCTCTGGACCGTCTCTCGCCGCGCGAGCGCATCGTCTTCGAGCTCAAGCACTACCACGGTCTCCGCCTGCGCACCGTCGCCGGCATGCTCAACACCAGCGAAGGCACCATCAAGAACACCCTCTTCCGCGCCACCCACAAACTGCGCGATCAATTGGCCGAAGCGCGCTAGGGTACCCTACCCTCCTTAACAGTCATCCCAGCGGAGTCGTCCTCGCAGCGGACGACTCCAACCAAAGAACCCGCTCTAATCGATCCGTCCGGCTTGCCAGATAATGAGCCTGAATTTTTCCTTCCAAACTTTCCTTCCAAATTTCCTACTTCCTCCACAGTCACGCCGACATCTCCACAAAATGTACACAATAAAAATGTTTTTCCTACTTGAAAGAAATCAAGCCGGGTAGCAATCTGCATAAGCACGTCACTCATGGCTTCCTCACAATCAGCCTCAAGAACTCAGATGCTCGAGTGGTTTCCGTTTTACGTGCAACGCGTAATCCGCAACCCCAAGTATCGCGAGCTCAGCGATTATCAGCAGGCCTGGTACTTGAACTTGTTGTTCGAATCGTGGACCTCGGAGCGTCCCGGCTATCTGCCAGACAACGGGCAATTGTGGCGCCTCGCGAATGCGCGCACCCGGCAATTCTTCGAAAAAGAATCTGCCCCGGTCCTGCGCATGTTCGAGCGCGAGGGCTCGGCAATTGACGGTGAAGTCTGGATTTACAACCGCGCTCTGCTCGACATCTACGACGAACAGGTACTCAAATTCCACAAGAAGAAACAGAAATCCTCTAAATCCACAAAAGACAACGGCACCTCTTATCTGCCTTTTGAAGATATAGTAAGTAAAAAACAAAATGGACGAGAAGAGTGTGAACGCCATCCGGACTCTGGTCTCACGCAGTGGGGCACCTGCTGGAGTTGCTATGCAGAAAAATATGACAGCGCTGCGGGATGAGACACCTGAGCCGGTCTGCCCTATCTGCGGCGGTACCGGATGGAAAGATGTTCTCGCTGAAACCGACCGCCGTGTGACCCGCTGCGATTGCTTTCTTCGTAGCCAGGCAAAGCATCTGCTTGAGATGGCCGATCTTCCGTCAAGATACGATGCGTGCGATTTCTCGACCTATCAAACCGGCGGCACTGATGCTCTCGCCGCAGCTAAAATAAAAATCGAAAACTGGGCCGATCAATATCCACTCGATCGAACCGGGTTGCTGCTGGTTGGCCCCAGTGGAGTCGGCAAAACTCATCTCGCTGTCGCCGCGCTGAAGCGGCTCACAGAAAAAGGCATTCATTGTCTCTTCTGTGATTACCGCGATCTGCTGAAACAAATTCAGAATTCTTACAACGCTTCCGTCCAGGCGACTGAGTTGGAACTTTTGCGCCCGGTCTTCGAAACCGAAGTCGTCCTGCTCGACGACCTCGGCGCAGTTAAACCCTCCGAATGGGTGTGGGACACCGTCAGCCTCGTCCTTAACACCCGCTACAACAAAAAACTCACGACGATCATCACCAGCAATTTTCTCGATGGACCCAGCGCATCACTCGAAAGACTCGAAGGTCCGCGCCGCTCTATGCGCGAAGAAACTCTCGGCGACCGCATCGGCGAACGCATGCGCTCGCGGCTGTTCGAAATGTGTCATCTAGTGTTGGTGAACGGGAGAGATTACAGGCAGAAGTTCAGAAGCGCTGGATCGAGATAACCGAATTGGCGGCTTTGCCGCCACAGTCATAATGGCCGTCGAGCCGAGTATTATTTCGCGAATTTTGCAGTTAAGAAGTTTTCCTCTGTGCTCCCCTGTGTCCTCTGTGGTTACGGTCTTGAAGGCCCCTGTGGTGAACGAACTTCGTTCCCCCACTAGAATATCCTCGTGCTCTCCCACACACTGGCCTTCGTTCCTGAAGACGAATCCTTCTTCGCCTCCCTTCCCGCCCGTGCCGCCGTATTTCTACTGCGTGGAGAAAACTCCTCCGAACCGTACATCAGCAAGACCGCCAACCTTCGCCGGCGATTGCAGCGACTCCTCGGTCCTCAATCCGAGCACAGCAAGCGCCTCAATCTTCGCAATCAGGTCCGCTCCATCGAGTACACGCCCACCGGCTCCGACTTCGAATCAACTTTTCTGCTCTATCGTTTGGTCCGTTCGATCTTCCCCAAAACATATTCCTCGCGCCTGAAGTTCCGCTTCCCCGCGCTCATCAGGATGCATCTGCAAAATCCCTACCCACGCGCTTCCATCACCACGCGCCTCGGGCGCCTCGACGGCAAATCGCACTACTATGGCCCGTTCCGCTCGCGCACCGTCGCCGAAAAATTCGCCAACTCATCGCTCGACTTTTTCAAAATGCGCCGCTGCGTCGACGACCTGCACCCCGACCCCCAATTCCCCGGCTGTATTTATTCAGAAATGAAAATGTGCCTCGCGCCCTGCTTCAAAGGCTGCACCGACGAGCAATATGAGGAAGAGGTCTCGCGTGTTCAGTCGTATTTCGAAACCTCGGGCGATTCGCTGCTGCGCGAAATCTCCGCGCAACGCGATCAGGCTTCAGCCAATCTGGAATTCGAAAACGCCGCCGCACTCCACGCGAAACTGGAGAAGATCAAGCCCGTCATCGCGCAGCTTCCCGAGATCGTGCACCGAATCGACCAGCTTCGCGCGCTACTCATCCAGCCCGGCGCAGAGGCGGGAACAGTTTGCTTCTACCAAATCGATGCCGGCGTCATTCGCGGACCGATCGCGTTCTCCATCGAACCCGCCGAGCACACCAAATCGCAATCGATGGAAGCTCGCATTGAGCAAGCGCTCACCACGGTTGCTGAATCCCAACCGCATGGCGCGCCCGAAAACGCCGCGCGCGAAACCTCGCCCCAAGTCTCCGCTCTCGAGACGATGGAGCACCTCGCCATCCTCAGCCGCTGGTACTACCGCAGCCGCCGCGTGGGAGAAATCTTTTTCGCGGATTCAAAAGGAGTGCTACCCTTGCGCCGCATCGTCCGCGGCCTCTCGCGCGTGTATAACGGGGTGAATGCTCCCACCGAAGACGCTCCGCAGGAGATCTTGCCGAGCCAGTGAGCGACTCTGTGCGACTCTGTTTCCCTCGCTCCTGCCAGCAGTGCGTAAGCACACAACTTTTTCTCCGTTGATTTACTGAATGGCGAGACGCGCCTCATAACTATCTCCTATTTCATTTCTCGGTCTTCTCGTGCCGATCCCAGCGCTAAAGCGCCAAGCGAGTTTGAGCGGAGCTGATCGGGCGTCGCCACGTCCTTTGAACTTGAGTTCTCATCACCAGTTTCTTGCCCCGCTTTGATGGGTTTGTCAGGGGTGGTTTCATACGCGTAGCCGGTCAGGCCCGCCGTAACCGTGTTTCCCTGGACTCGAACACTGAGCCGCGCCCAGCCGTAATGCGTTTCGACCTTGCCCGGTATAGAAAACCTGAATCCAAGGTAGCGGCGGCTGACGTTGTCCCACTTCCCAAAATCTCGAATCACCAGGTTAGCGAAGTTAAGATCAAGGTCACTGGCGCAAAACCGGGCTCGTGAGCCGATGAGTTGCCCCGGTCTGAGAGCGCTGGCGTAGCATGATGAACTTCCGTAGGAAAGGAAGCCCGCCGCGGCATTGCCCCCTAGACCGCGGACAAAAAATTCCCCCTCGGTTGCTATCCCTCCAAAAAAGAAGTCGTAAACTCCATCCCCATTTACGTCCAGATAGTAACTGCGGTAATACTGATTGCTCATGGTCACGTCCGCCGGCGTGTACACAATCTCCGCCTCCGACGGCTGCGCCAGTGCCGTCAATCCCACGCCGCTCGCTCCTGCCAGCAGTGCGTAAGCGCACAATTGTTTCTCGGTTGCCTTGCTCAATTGCGAGACGCGCCTCATAACCATACCTCCGCGCGGGCCCCGCCATTCTCCTCCGAAAAGCCCCGCCAATCAAGGTGAAAAAGAAGCGCGTTGGCCTACCAACCCTCTTTCCCCCCTGTCTTTCCGAGCGGGCTTTAGCCCCGAGGAATCTGCTGTTTCACAGCCAAGCCGAAGGACGCATGGGCCAATGGCAACCTCTTATCCCCATGTCATCCCGAGTGGTTCCGCGCCAGCGGAACCGGGAGGGATCTTACGATGCCCATCCATCTTCTCCGCCGTAGAAACGACCTCCTCCGTGTCCTCAGCGTCCTCTGTGGTTGAAAAACTCTTGACGCTGAAGCTCCCGCCTCTCCACTCCGACCGGAGAAACTCCTCTGTTACAATGTTCATAATATATGACGTCATGTACATAGGAGGTTGTTCATGCCTGCCCGCCAAAACCGTTCACACAAGCACTACCAGCTCGATCAGACGAAAATTTCCCGCGCGCAAAAAGTGCTGCAGACGCACACCGAAACCGAGACCATCGAGCGCGCGCTCGACCTCGCAATCACGGAGCACAGAAGAAACCGCTTGGCGAGCGAAGCAAACGAGCGGTTTCTGAACAGCGGAATCGAAGTCAAAGATATTTATGGCAAGCTGGGGCAGTAAATGCACGTGCTTTTCGACACGTCGGTTTACATAACGGCGCTTCGACGCGGTGGCGAAACGTTTCTCCGCACGAAGGAGCCGCGCGCGAGTATTTCTCTTTGGCTGAGCGCGGTAGTGTTGGAGGAGCTGTACGCGGGCGCGACCGCGCGCGACCGTCACGCAGTAGAACGCCTGGAGCGCGATTTCGATCGTGCTAGCCGCGTGCTTCTTCCGAACCTCTCTGATTGGACCCAGGCCGGCAAAATGCTGTCGGCAATCGCCTCCAAGTACGGTTATGAGAAGATTGGCCGCGGCCGCCTTACCAACGATGCACTGATCGCGGCGAGCGCGGGCCGTACCGGAGTAACCGTGATTACCTCAAACAAGCGCGATTTTGAGAAGCTCGCGGAATTCGGCGCTTTTTCCTGGCACCTGAGTAGTACGCTACTCCCATGAAATACCTCTTCCT